>ENA-OQCO01000019-OQCO01000019.1-human-gut-metagenome-genome-assembly--contig:-NODE-19-length-79639-cov-6.021053_pt1 | contig 79639 bp, 74 predicted proteins | sample MGYA00242500_ERZ504582 | MGnify/ENA primary metagenome ERZ504582 (study PRJEB26092, sample SAMD00036346) | human gut metagenome | host: Homo sapiens | study: EMG produced TPA metagenomics assembly of... | reverse complement strand
AGGCTTGCATTTTCCGATAAGCTGATATATACTAAGCAAGTCGGTTGACGCAAGGCCAGTTGGTCAAGGGGTTAAGACGTCGCCCTCTCACGGCGAAAACACGGGTTCGATTCCCGTACTGGCTGCTCTAAATATACAATAAGATGACTCGAACGGTGGTTCGGGTTATTTTTTTGCCCGAAAATCATAAAAGAATAGTATTTGACTTTTTACGGACAAATCATGTATGATATAGAACAAATGTTTGAAGATGGAAATATGAAAGAAAGGAAAAGAGCCATGGCAAAAAAGGAAACTTATGATGCGGGGAGCATATCTGTTCTGGAAGGACTGGAAGCAGTCCGCAAACGTCCTGGTATGTATATCGGAAGTGTCTCTCGAAAAGGACTGAATCATCTGATTTATGAGATTGTTGATAACGCAGTGGATGAGCATCTGGCAGGATACTGCAGTCAGATCCATGTGGTGCTGGAAAAAGATGGTTCCTGTACCGTAACAGATAATGGCCGGGGAATTCCGGTGGATATGCATGAGAAAGGGATGTCTGCGGAACGTCTGGTATTTACGACACTTCATGCAGGTGGTAAATTTGACAATTCTGCTTATAAAACAAGCGGTGGGCTCCATGGAGTCGGATCTTCCGTTGTGAATGCACTTTCTACTTATCTGGATATCAAGGTAAGCCGTGATGGATATGTACATCATGACCACTATGAACGTGGAATTCCTACGATCGAACTGGAGAACGGACTTCTTCCGAAACTTGGCAGGACAAAAGAGACCGGAACCTGCATCAATTTCCTGCCGGATCCGGAAATCTTTGAGAAAACACGTTTTTCTGCTACAGATGTTAAGAGCCGTCTTCATGAGACTGCTTATCTGAATCCGGAGCTGACGATCATTTTTGAAGATCTGCGTGGAACAGAGCCGGTCAAAGAAGAGTACCATGAGCCGGAGGGTATTGTGGGCTATATCCGTGACATGAATCACAGTACAGAGGCGCTTCATGAACCTGTTTATCTCAAAGGAGAAGCAGATGGGATTCAGGTGGAAGTTGCTTTTCAGTATACAAATGAATTCCGTGAGAATGTTCTTGGATTCTGTAATAATATCTACAATGCAGAAGGTGGTACACACCTGACCGGATTTAAGACAACATTTACAACAGTTATGAACACGTATGCCAGAGAAATCGGTATTCTCAAAGATAAAGATCCGAATTTTACCGGTGCGGATATCCGTAATGGAATGACGGCAGTCGTATCAATCAAGCATCCGGCACCTCGCTTTGAGGGTCAGACAAAGACAAAGCTGGATAACCAGGATGCAGCCAAGGCAACAGGAAAAGTACTGGGAGAGCAGCTGGTCCTGTATTTTGACCGTAATCTTGAAACATTGAAAATGATTCTTTCCTGTGCGGAAAAGGCAGCGAAGATCCGTAAGACAGAGGAACGTGCCAAAACGAATCTTCTTACAAAACAGAAATATTCATTTGATTCCAATGGAAAACTTGCCAACTGCGAGAAAAAGGATCCGTCACAGTGTGAGATCTTTATCGTAGAGGGAGATTCCGCAGGCGGTTCTGCAAAAACAGCCCGTAACCGTAATTATCAGGCAATCCTTCCAATCAGGGGCAAGATTCTGAATGTTGAAAAAGCAACCATTGACAAAGTGCTTGCCAATGCGGAGATCAAGACTATGATCAATGCATTTGGATGCGGATTTTCTGAAGGATATGGAAATGATTTCGATATAAGCAAACTTCGCTATGACAAGATCGTGATCATGGCGGATGCCGATGTTGACGGTGCGCATATTTCCACACTGCTTCTGACATTGTTCTATCGTTTTATGCCGGAACTGATCTATGAAGGCCATGTATATATTGCGATGCCGCCACTCTATAAGGCAATGCCGAAAAAGGGACCGGAAGAATATCTGTATGATGATAAAGCACTTGAAAAATATCGTAAGACACATAAACCGGGAAGCTTTACTTTGCAGAGATACAAAGGTCTTGGAGAGATGGATGCAGAACAGCTGTGGGAGACCACGCTGAATCCTGAGACTCGAAGAATGAAACGCGTGGAGATAGAAGATGCACGTCTTGCATCCAGTGTGACAGAAGTTCTGATGGGCAGTGAAGTTCCGCCGCGTAAGGCATTTATTTACGAGCATGCAGCCGATGCAGAACTTGATGTATAAGGTGGGATAAGATATGGAAACAAAACAGGAAAATGTAATTCGTACCGATTATTCGGAAATTATGCAGAAATCATACATCGATTATGCAATGAGTGTTATCATTTCCCGTGCTCTTCCGGATGTGCGTGACGGTCTGAAACCAGTACAGAGAAGAACGTTGTATGATATGTATGAACTGGGAATCCGCTATGACCGTCCGTATCGTAAATGTGCACGTATTGTCGGTGATACCATGGGTAAATATCATCCACATGGTGACAGTTCCATTTATGACGCACTTGTTGTTATGGCACAGGATTTCAAAAAAGGCAGAACACTTGTAGACGGACATGGTAACTTCGGTTCAATCGAGGGTGATGGCGCAGCTGCCATGCGTTATACAGAGGCACGACTGGAAAAACTGACACAGGATGTATTTTTGAGTGATCTTGATAAGAATGTAGTGGACTTTGTTCCGAACTTCGATGAGACGGAAAAAGAACCATCGGTACTTCCGGTGCGCATCCCGAACATTCTGGTAAATGGTGCAGATGGTATTGCGGTCGGCATGGCAACCAGTATTCCACCACACAATCTAGGGGAAGTCATCGATGCTGTCAAAGCATATATGAAAGATAACACGATCAGTGTCAAAGGACTGATGCGATATATCAAAGGGCCGGATTTTCCGACCGGAGGTATTGTGGTCAATAAAGATGATCTCCATAAGATCTATGAGACAGGGAGCGGCAAAATCCGCCTGCGTGGAAAAGTAGAAGTAGAGAAACTCAAAGGCGGAAGAAAACAGCTTGTCATTACGGAGATTCCATATACCATGCTGGGAGCAAACATTGGCAAGTTCCTGAATGACGTGGCATCTCTTATAGAAACAAAGAAGACAACAGATATCGTAGATATCTCCAATCAGTCTTCCAAGGAAGGCATCCGTATCGTACTGGAACTTAAGAAAGATACCGATGTGGAAAATCTGACCAATATGCTGTATAAGAAAACGCGTCTGGAAGATACGTTTGGCGTAAATATGCTGGCAGTTGCTGACGGCAGACCGGAAACATTAAGCCTGAAGCAGATTATTGAATATCACGTTGATTTTGTGTTTGAGATCACAACACGTAAATATCACACACTGCTGGACAAAGAACTGGAAAAACAGGAAGTTCAGGAAGGTCTGATCAAAGCGTGTGATGTGATCGACCTGATCATTGAGATCCTCCGTGGCAGTAAGAATCGTGAACAGGTCAAGAAATGTCTGGTAGAAGGAATTACAGAGGGAATTAAATTCAAGTCAAAAGCCAGTGAGAAGGCTGCTGCAAAACTTCTTTTTACAGAACGTCAGGCAAATGCCATTCTGGATATGCGTCTGTATAAACTGATCGGTCTGGAAATTGAAGCACTGCAGGCTGAGCATGAAGAGACAATGAAAAACATTGCTCTTTATAAAGATATCCTGGACAATTATGATTCCATGGCGGCCGTGATCATCAAAGACATGGACGCCATCAAGAAAGAATACGGAAGAAAACGCCGTACAGCGATTGAAAATGCAGAAGAAGCTGTCTATGAAGAGAAGAAGATGGAAGAGATGGAAGTCTGCTTCCTGATGGATCGCTTTGGTTATATGAAGCTTATAGATAAAAATGCTTATGAGCGAAACAAAGAAGCTGTTCATAATGAAAATAAATATGTATTCAACTGTATGAATACAGACAAGATCTGTATATTTACAGATACAGGCAAGATGCATACGATCAAAGCCGTTGATATACCGCTTGGCCGTTTCCGCGACAAGGGAACACCGGTGGACAATCTCAGTAATTATGACAGTTCCCAGGAACGCATGCTTTATGTGGCACCGGTAGGACAACTGCGTTCAGACAGGTTGCTGTTTGTGACAAAGACTTCTATGTGCAAACTGGTAGAAGGTGCGGAATTTGATGTGGCTAAACGAACGATCGCGTCAACAAAGCTGGCGGATGAAGATGAACTGATCTTTATTGGCAGTGCTTCCGAGATGGAGCAGATTGTGCTCCAGAGCCATGGAGGCTGCTTCCTGCGATTCCTGGCACAAGAAGTTTCGACAATGAAGAAAACTGCACTTGGTGTGCGGGGCATGAAACTGGCAGACGATGATTATCTGGAGCATGCATACCTTCTGGCAGGTCATCAGGAATATACGATTTCCTATCATGATAAAGAATATGCACTGAATAAAGTGCGGCTTGCAAAGCGGGATACGAAGGGCATAAAGCCGAGGATATAAAAAAAACCTTGCTTTTCCGGAAGTAAGGTGCTAGAATGAACTTAACATGATAACGGACAACAAGAGAGTGGACTTCGGTCCACTCTTTTTGCGAGATGCTCCGGATGTGCGAAAGGCAGGTGGAAATATGAGCAGACGGGATGAATATGAACAGAAAGCAGAAGCATTGCTGGCACCGATCGTTGAGGGCCAGGGATTCGAACTGGTAGATGTAGAATATGTGAAGGAAGCAGGAAACTGGTATCTTCGTGGATATATCGACAAGCCGGGTGGAATTACTGTTAACGATTGTGAAGCAGTCAGCAGAGCGTTCAGTGATAAACTGGATGAGAACGATTTTATTGAAGACAGCTATATCATGGAAATCAGTTCGCCGGGTCTTGACAGACCACTGAAAAAGGAGAAGGATTTTGCCAGAAGCATGGGTAAACTGGTAGAGATCCGGACCTATCGTCCAATCGAAAAGCAGAAAGAATTCTGTGGGATTTTAAATGCATATGATGAAAGCAGTGTGACGATCGATGAGGACGGGCAGTTACGCACATTTGACAAAAAGGATATTGCCCTGATCCGTCTGGCAATTGAGTTTTAAATACGATTCAGATATGCTTTGATAAAATAGGAGGAAATAACAAAAATGAACAAAGAGTTAATGGAAGCCCTGGATATCCTGGAAAAAGAAAAAAACATCAGCAAGGATACATTACTGGGTGCGATTGAGCAGTCCCTGATCCAGGCTTGCAAAAACCATTTTGGTAAAGCAGATAATGTGCATGTGACGATCAATCCGGAAACATGTGATTTCAGCGTTTACGCAGAACGTGAAGTAAAGGAATTCGTAGATGATCCGGCACTGGAAATTTCCCTGGTGGATGCACAGAAAATCAATACAAATGCAGAACTGGGAGATATGATCAAAGTTGAGATCCATTCTAAAGAATTCGGCCGTATTGCAACGCAGAATGCAAAGAACGTAATTCTTCAGAAAATCCGTGAGGAAGAACGTAAAGTCCTTTATGATCAGTATTATGGAATGGAAAAAGAAGTTGTCACAGGTATCGTACAGCGTGTAATGGGCAAAAATGTCAGTGTAAATCTTGGCAAGGCAGACGGTATCTTGAGTGAGAACGAGCAGGTGAAAGGTGAGGAATTTGAGCCTACAGAAAGAATCAAGGTTTATATCCTTGAAGTCAAAGATACACCGAAAGGACCTCGTATCCTTCTGTCCAGAACACATCCGGGACTTGTAAAACGTCTGTTTGAATCTGAAGTTGCCGAAGTGAAAGACGGAACTGTTGAGATCAAGAGTATTGCCAGAGAAGCAGGTTCCCGTACCAAGATTGCTGTATGGAGCAATGATCCTGATGTAGATCCGGTAGGTGCATGCGTTGGTATGAACGGTGCAAGAGTCAATTCCATCGTAGAGGAACTGCGTGGTGAGAAGATCGACATCATCAACTGGGATGAAAACCCGGCAATCTTGATTGAAAATGCACTGAGTCCGGCAAAGGTTATCGCTGTTATGGCGGATCCGGATGAAAAGACTGCACTGGTAGTCGTTCCGGATTATCAGTTGTCTCTTGCAATTGGTAAAGAAGGACAGAATGCACGTCTTGCGGCTCGTCTGACCGGATTTAAGATCGATATCAAGAGTGAGACTCAGGCAAGAGAGTCTGGAGAACTGTATGATTATGATGACGAGGACGAGTACTACGACGAAGAGGAGTACAGTGAAGAAGGTGCTGTAGAGTCAGGAGAAACAGAGACTGAAGAAACAGAGGAAGTTTCAGAAGAAACTACTGTTGAAGAATAATCTATGAAGACAAAGAATAAAACACCTCTGCGCCAGTGTACCGGCTGCAGAGAAATGAAAAGTAAGAAAGAAATGATCCGTGTACTGAGAACTCCGGAGAATGAGATCGTGCTTGATGCAACAGGCAGAAAAAACGGAAGAGGTGCGTATGTATGTCTTTCCCAGGAATGTCTGGAAAAAGCCGTAAAAACCCGGGGACTGGAACGGTCACTGAAGACCGCAATACCGGATGAGGTCTATGAAGACCTGAAAAAGGAGTTAAACGATATTGAAAAACAACAATAAAGTTTTATCACTGCTGGGGCTTGCCACAAAAGCAGGTAAGATAGCCAGCGGAGAATTCTCCACAGAGAAATCTGTGAAGAGCGGAAAAGGTTTTCTGGTACTGGTTGCGGCAGACGCATCCGAAAATACAAAGAAAAAATTCCGTAATATGTGTGAGTTTTACGAAGTACCGGTATATTTCCTCGCGGATAAAGAGGAACTGGGAAAATTCTGCGGCAAGGAATTTCGTGCCAGTCTGGCGGTACAGGATGAGAACTTTGCGAAAGCAATGCTGAAAGAACTTGAGAAGATGGAACAGTAAATGTAAACAGTGTGATCCAGAATCAGCAAGATCCGAAGTCATTGGCGTGAAGGAGGAATCAATGTGCCGAAGAGCAGAGAGTATGAACCTGCCAGAATAAAAGAACATTTATCACAAAGGGGAAAGGAGCAGATTACCAACGTGGATAATTCCAGAACAGATGAAAAAATGGTAACAACTAAACCGGAAGCAGAGAAGACAGAGGCTCCCAAAAAGAAAAAAAATATTATTCGTGTATATCACGCACAGAATGCAAGTGACGGTGGCAAAAACAGACCGAAACGTCCGGCATCAGATAAAAAACCGGCTGCAAGACCGCAGCAGAAACCACAGGCTGTAAAACCGGCTGAACCGGTACAGCAGAAACCGGCTGCAGAAGCAGCACCAAAGAAACCGCAGGCAGCGGCACCGTCTGAGACTCCGGAGACAAAGAAACCGACAGAGATCAGACAGGCAGCACCGGTACAGAACAATTCTGCAAGACCGCAGAGACAGGAACAGTCCGGTTACAATAATAACAGAGGACAGAACCGCCAGAATAATCGTGACGGAAGAGATTCAGGCCGTGACAATCGTGGTGGAGATAACAGAGGAAACCGTGATTTCCGTGGCGGAGAAAAAAGATTTTCTGATCGCAATGGAAATAATGGACAGGGTCGTCCGAATCGTGACGGAAATCGTCCGGCCAGACCACAGGGTGAAGGTCGTCCGGCACGTCAGGGTGATGGAAATGGCCGTCCGATGAGAGGTCAGGGTGGACGCCCGCAGCAGGGTGGCCAGGGAAGACCAGGACAGGGCGGAAACGGAAGACCGGATAACAGAGGTGAAGGACGCTTTGGCGGAAACAACCGTGGCGGACAGAGAAATGGCGGCGGAAGAAGAGAGAATGACGCTGTATTTACACCAGAACTGACAAAAACATCCAAAGACAGCAAGAGAGAGCGTGACAGAGAGAATAAGAACAAAAAGAAAGACTTTGAGAAATCCGGTGCAGGTCATAACAGACCGAACCAGGGTGGAAGAAGAAATCTTTCCAGAATTCCGAAAGCTCTTCAGAAACCGACTCCTCAGCCAAAACAGGAAGAGAAGAAACCAGAAGTAAAAGAAATCACACTTCCGGAGAAAATGACAATCCGTGAGCTCGCAGAAGCTATGAAGATGCAGCCGTCTGTAATCGTTAAAAAACTGTTCCTGGAAGGAACTATGGTAACGGTAAACCATGAGATCGACTTTGAAAAAGCACAGGAGATCGCACTGGATTATGATATTATCGCAGAGCCGGAAGAGAAAGTAGACGTTATCGAAGAACTTCTGAAAGAAGACGAAGAAGATGAAGCGGATATGGTTTCGAGACCGCCGGTAGTCTGTGTCATGGGTCACGTTGACCATGGTAAAACATCTCTTCTGGATGCAATCCGTGATACACATGTAACCAGAGGGGAAGCAGGTGGAATCACACAGCACATTGGTGCATCTGTAGTTGAGATCAATGGACAGAAGATCACATTCCTGGATACACCGGGACATGAAGCATTTACTGCAATGCGTATGCGTGGTGCAAACTCCACAGATATCGCAGTACTTGTTGTTGCAGCAGATGATGGTGTTATGCCACAGACTGTTGAGGCAATCAGCCATGCGAAAGCAGCGGGTGTTGAGATCATTGTTGCAATCAACAAGATCGATAAACCAAGTGCAAATGTGGAAAGAGTAAAACAGGAACTTTCCGAATATGAACTGATTCCGGAAGACTGGGGTGGAAGTACTATTTTTGTACCGGTATCTGCCCATACAGGAGAGGGAATCGATACACTGCTTGAAATGATCCTTCTTTCTGCAGAGGTACTGGAACTCAAGGCAAATCCGAATCGTGCGGCAAGAGGTCTTGTTATTGAGGCTCAGCTTGATAAAGGTAAGGGACCGGTTGCCACAATTCTTGTACAGAAAGGTACACTTCATGTAGGCGACTTTATTGCAGCAGGCGCATGCAGTGGTAAAGTGCGTGCAATGATGGATGACAGAGGCAGACGTGTCAAAGAAGCAGGTCCTTCTACACCGGTTGAGATCCTTGGCCTCAGTGATGTTCCGAATGCAGGTGAGATCCTGATGGCATTCCCGAGCGATAAGGAAGCCAAGAGCTTTGCAGCTACATTCGTTACTGAAAACAAGAAACATCTGCTTGAAGAAACAAAAGGCAAACTTTCTCTGGATAACCTGTTTGATCAGATCCAGGCAAGTGACCTCAAAGAGCTCCCGATCATCGTCAAAGCAGACGTACAGGGTTCTGTCGAGGCTGTTAAACAGAGTCTGACCAAGCTGTCCAATGAAGAAGTTGTTGTTCGTGTGATCCACGGCGGTGTTGGAGCTGTCAATGAGTCTGATGTATCTCTGGCAGCTACATCCAATGCGATCATTATCGGATTCAATGTTCGTCCGGATGCTATGGCAAAACAGCTGGCTGATCAGGAGGGCGTAGATCTTCGTCTTTACAAAGTTATTTATCAGGCAATCGAAGATGTGGAAGCTGCTATGAAAGGTATGCTTGATCCGGTATACGAGGAAAAAGTTATCGGCCATGCAGAGGTTCGTCAGCTGTTCAAAGCTTCAGGTGTCGGTACAATTGCAGGAAGTTATGTTCTGGATGGTATTTTCCAGAGAAACTGCAAGGTACGTATTACACGTGAAGGCGAGCAGGTATTCGAAGGTGAACTTGCTTCTCTGAAGCGCTTCAAGGATGATGTTAAAGAAGTAAAAGCAGGATACGAATGTGGTCTTGTGTTTGACGGATTCAACGATGTGAAAGAAGAAGATAAAGTAGAAGCTTATATCATGGTAGAAGTGCCAAGGTAATTGGAAATACCGAGATAGGAGTGAATCATAAATGAGAAAAAACAGTATTAAGAATACAAGGATCAATGGTGAGGTTCAGAAAGAACTCAGTACGATCATCAGAAATGAAGTCAAAGATCCTCGCATTCATCCAATGACTTCAGTCATGGCTGTGGAAGTTGCGCCTGATCTTAAGACCTGCAAGGCATTTATCAGTGTCCTGGGCAACAAAGAAGCAAAGGACGCAACGATCCAGGGCCTGAATAAGGCAGAGGGATATATCAGAAGACAACTTGCAAAAAATCTCAATCTGAGAAATACACCGGAGATACGTTTCATTCTTGATGAATCGATTGAGTATGGTGTGAATATGTCAAAACTGATTGATGATGTTGCCAGAAGAGATGCTTCTTTAGGGAAGACTGAGGAAGAGTAAGAGGTGTGTTCATGAAAAATATAGCAGAAGTACTGGAAGGTGTGAAAACTGTCGGAATCGGTGGACATATCCGTCCGGATGGCGACTGTGTCGGCTCCTGTATGGCTCTGTATCTGTATATCAGAAAATATTTTCCGGATATTGATGTGAATGTTTATCTGGACCATCCGAAGCCGATCTTCGGACATATTGAATCTATCGATGAAATAAAAACAGAAGTGGAAGAAGAAAGAATCTTCGATCTTTTTATTACCTGTGATGTAAGTGCCAGAGACCGTCTGGCGCTTGCTGACAATCTGTTTGAGCATGCAAAGAAAACAGTATGCATCGATCATCATGTGAGCAATTCGGGATTTGCAGATGTGAATCATATCCGTGGAGAGGTTAGCTCCTGCTGTGAAGTACTGTATGGAATTCTGGATCCGGATAAAGTGGATCTTGCGGTTGCAACGGCTGTTTATACAGGAATGATCCATGATACAGGCGTTTTTCAGTATTCTTCTACATCACCGGAAACCATGAGGATTGCAGGAGAACTGATGAAGACGGGAATCCCGTTCAGCAGGATCATAGATGAATCTTTTTATCAGAAAACATATATCCAGAATCAGGTTATGGGAAGAGTTCTTGCAGAAAGTATTCTTCTTCAGAACGGTACATGCATCATCGGATATCTTCGAAAGAAAGATATGGATTTTTATGGCGTGACAGGAAGCGATCTGGATGGCATTGTCAGTCAGCTCCGACTTACCCGAGGCGTGGAAGTAGCAATCTTTATTTATGAGCTGGAGACACAGTCATTCAAAGTATCCCTTCGCTCCAATGGCAGGGTAGATGTGAGCAAGGTGGCAGTCTTCTTTGGAGGCGGTGGACACACCAGAGCAGCGGGCTGTGACCTGCAGGGCTCTATGTATGATGTGATCAATAATATTACAGCAGAAATTGAAAAACAGCTGACAGAAGAGGAGAACGCATAATGGATGGCGTATTGAATATCCGTAAGGAAAAAGGATATACTTCTTTTGATGTTGTTGCAAAACTCCGTGGAATTCTTCATATGAAGAAAATCGGACATACCGGGACACTGGATCCGGAAGCAGAAGGTGTGCTTCCGGTTGTTCTCGGAAAGGCAACGAAGCTGGTTGATCTTCTGACGGAAAAACAGAAAACATACGAGGCACTTCTTCATCTGGGTCTGGAAACAGATACCCAGGATATGACAGGAACGGTTCTTGAAGAAAAGCCTGTCGAAGTAACAGAAGAAGAGGTACGTACGGTGATCAGGAGTTTCCTGGGGGAACAGCAGCAGATTCCACCGATGTATTCTGCTCTGAAAGTAGACGGGAAGAAACTCTATGAACTGGCCCGTGAAGGTAAGACAGTAGAGCGAAAGCCGCGTGCTGTACAGTTTTATGAGATTGAGATTAAAAAGATAGAGCTTCCATATGTGCGATTTTCTGTGACCTGTAGTAAGGGAACATATATCCGTACATTATGTCATGACATCGGACAGAAACTCGGATGTGGCGGCTGTATGGAAGAATTGCTCCGCACCAGATCTGGGAATTTTGTCTGGGAAGACAGTATGACACTTGCGCAGGTTGAGGAAGCGGTAAGAAATGGTACAATTGGAGACCGGGTGATCAGTATCGGGCAGGTCCTGAAGGATTATCCGGAAATTTTTTGTACACGGGAAGGCGACCGCCTCTGGAAAATGGAAATGCGCTTGCTGAGAGATTTGTCAGAGGAGAGCACAAAGAAGGCTGGGTGCGTATGTGTGACAGCCAGGGTGGATTCAAGGGAATTTACCAGTGGGATGAGGTGAAAAAACGCTATCAGCCACAGAAAATGTTTTTATAGGCTCCGGGTGAGCTATAAAAGTCAGGAGTAACAGCACAATATGGAATACGTAAAGATTGAAGGACAGTTTCCAAAGTTCAGCCACTGTGCGGTAACACTTGGAAAATTCGATGGAATCCATCGTGGTCACAGGAAACTGATTCAGACGATCCTGAACAGAAAAAAAGAATATGGAGAACTGGCAGTGGTCATGGCGTTTGTTTCCGACAGACAGACGATCCTTACTTCAGAAGAACGTCGTATACTTCTGGAAAAAATGGGCGTGGACATACTGTTGGAATGTCCTCTGAATGATCAGATAAAGCATATGAAAGCAGATGTTTTTATCCGACAGATACTCAAAGGGGATCTTCAGGCTTCCTGTGTGGTTGTGGGAGAAGATTTCCGTTTTGGTCATGAACGCAAGGGATCTCCGGAACTTCTGGAAAAATATGGAGAAAAATACGACTATGAAACAATTGTGATCGCAAAAGAAATGGATGGCAACCGTAAGATCAGCAGTACTTATATCCGTGAAGAACTGAAAAAAGGAAATATGGAAAAGATTGCAGATCTTCTGGGAAGTCCGTTTTTTACGGCAGGTGTCATTGAACATGGAAGAGGAATGGGGCATCGGGATTTTTTTCCAACAGCGAATATCATTCCACCGAAGTCGAAGCTGATGCCTCCGAATGGGGTATATGTGACAGTATCGCATCTTGAGGATGGAGATTATCCGGGAATCACGAATGTGGGATATAAACCAACAGTCGGAGAGAATTTCCTTGGAGTAGAAACAAATTTGTTTGACTGTGATCTGGATCTTTATGGGCAGAAATGTAGAGTTGATTTTTATAAATATATTCGTCCGGAACAGAAGTTCACTTCTTTTGAGGCTCTGAAGGCACAGATCCGCAGAGATATTGAGTCCGGAAAGAACTGGTTTCAGGAAGAAAAAGAGCTGGTAAAAACTTTATCATTCGGTAAAAAATAGTTGTTTACAATGCTGCATGTTTTATGCTATACTAGTCGAGGTGTAATTCAGCCCATATTCAGAGATTGGAATCTCCAACCGTTTCTTAATATGTGGCGGTTCATTAATTATTATATTTAAGGAGGAAATCACAATGATTTCAAAAGAAAAAAAACAGGCGATCATGAAAGAATATGCAAGATGCGAGGGTGACACAGGATCACCGGAAGTACAGGTTGCAGTTCTTACAGCAAGAATTCAGGAACTGACAGAGCATTTACAGACACATCACAAAGATCATCATTCCAGACGTGGTCTGCTGAAAATGGTTGGTCAGAGACGTGGACTTCTGGCATACCTGAAGAAAACAGACATCGAAAGATACCGTGCACTGATTGAAAAATTAGGTTTAAGAAAATAATTAGTATGCGGACGGGGCGGATAACCATCCGCCCCATTTTTACATGTTGCAGTTTTATAGGTTTATAGCGACAGGAAAAAAGAAGTTATTTCCGAGACTACTGAAAAGTCCATTGATTGCAATGGCTTTTTCAGTTGTTTCGGGCTTCTGAATGACCTGGTTGCTGTGAACAGTAATAATTAACACAGAATTTAAAGGAGAAAAAATATGTACAAAAGTTATTCTATGGAATTAGCCGGCAGAACACTGACTGTAGATATTGGTCGTGTTGCAAAGCAGGCAAATGGTGCAGCCCTGATGCATTATGGTGACACAACTGTACTTTCCACAGCAACAGCATCCAAAGAGCCAAGAGAAGGAATCGATTTCTTCCCCCTGAGCGTTGAATACGAAGAAAAAATGTATGCCGTAGGCAAAATCCCGGGAGGATTCAACAAGAGAGAAGGAAAGGCAAGTGAGCATGCAATCCTGACTTCCCGTGTTATTGACCGTCCGATGCGTCCTCTGTTCCCGAAGGATTACAGAAATGATGTAACTCTGGTCAACATGGTTATGTCTGTAGATCCGGAATGCAATCCGGAGATTCCGGCTATGCTTGGTTCCTCTATTGCAACCTGCATTTCTGATATTCCGTTTGACGGACCGTGTGCAACTACACAGGTAGGTCTGATCGACGGTGAATTCGTTATCAACCCGTCTCTGGCTCAGAAAGAACTTTCTGATCTTCAGCTGACAGTTGCTTCCACAAGAGAAAAAGTCATCATGATCGAAGCCGGTGCAAATGAAGTTCCGGAAGATACTATGATTGAAGCAATCTATAAGGCACATGATGTAAACCAGGAGATCATCCGTTTTATCGACAAGATCGTAGCTGAATGTGGTAAAGAAAAACATCTGTATGCTTCCTGTGCAGTTCCGGAAGAACTGTTTGAAGCAATTAAGAAGATTGTGCCTCCGGAAGAAATGGAAGAAGCTGTTTTTACAGATGACAAGCAGACAAGAGAAGAAAATATCCGTGAGATCACAGCAAGACTTCAGGATGCATTTGCAGATAATGAAGAATGGCTGGCTGTTCTTGGCGAAGCGTATATCAGTATCAGAAGAAGACTGTTCGTAAGATGATCCTCAAAGATCACAAACGTCCGGATGGACGTCAGATCACGCAGATTCGTCCTCTGGCTGCAGAAGTTGATATCATCCCGAGAGTACATGGATCTGCCATGTTTACACGTGGACAGACTCAGATCTGCACAATGACAACTCTGGCTCCTCTTTCTGAGGCTCAGAGAATTGACGGACTTGATGAGTTTGAAACATCCAAGAGATATATGCATCATTACAACTTCCCGTCTTATTCTGTAGGTGAGACAAAACCATCCAGAGGACCGGGACGTCGTGAGATCGGTCATGGTGCACTTGCAGAGAGAGCTCTTGTTCCAGTACTTCCGTCAGCAGAAGAGTTCCCATATGCGATCCGTACAGTATCTGAGACTTTTGAATCCAATGGTTCCACTTCTCAGGCAAGTATCTGTGCATCTACGATGTCTCTGATGGCAGCAGGTGTGCCAATCCGTAAACCGGTAGCAGGTATTTCCTGTGGTCTGGTAACAGGCGCTACAGATGATGACTACATCGTTCTGACAGATATTCAGGGCCTGGAAGATTTCTTTGGAGATATGGACTTTAAGGTTGCAGGTACACATGATGGTATCACTGCAATTCAGATGGATATCAAGATTCATGGTCTGACAAGACAGATCGTAGAAGAAGCTATCCGCAGAACAAAAGAAGCAAGAGAATATATTCTTACAGAAGTTATGGAGAAATGCATTGCAGCTCCTCGTGATCATGTCAACAAATATGCGCCGAAGATCGTACAGATTCAGATCGACCCTCAGAAAATCGGTGATGTAGTCGGACAGAGAGGAAAAACGATCAATGCAATCATCGAACGTACAGGTGTTCAGATCGACATCACAGATGAAGGTGCAGTATCTATCTGTGGCGTTGACCAGCATGGTATGGATGAAGCAAAGAAAATGATCAAAACAATTGCAACTGATTTTGAAGCAGGACAGATCTTTGAAGGTACAGTTGTCAGCATTAAAGAATTTGGTGCATTTGTTGAGTTTGCTCCTGGCAAAGAAGGAATGGTTCATATTTCCAAGATCAGTGATCACAGAATCAATCGTGTAGAAGATGTTCTGACACTTGGCGATAAGGTAAAAGTTATCTGCATGGGTAAAGACAAGATGGGAAGAATGAGCTTCAGTATTAAGGATGTACCGGAAGAAGCATAACTATGAGATATCATAATATAACCAAGGATGATATGCTGAACGGAGACGGACTTCGGGTAGTACTCTGGGTTGCCGGCTGCAATCACTGCTGTCGGGAATGCCAGAATCCGATCACCTGGGATCCAAACGGAGGCCTTCCGTTTACGGAAGCAGAAGAAGCAGAGATCTTTACAGAACTGGATAAGGATTATATCGGCGGCATCACTTTTTCGGGAGGTGATCCGCTGCATCCATCCAATATTTCTACGGTTACTGCTTTCGCAAAAAAAATTCGTGAGAAATATCCAAATAAGACGATCTGGCTGTATACAGGTTCCTTATGGGAAGAAATCTGTAATGAAGAGATTGTACAGTATTTGGATGTCTGTGTGGACGGTGAATTTCAGATTGATAAAAGAGATACTTCTCTTCGCTGGAAGGGCTCATCCAATCAGCGTGTGATAGATGTTCCTTCTACACTTCGTGAAGGCAAAGTCGTTCTGCATTGTGATAATTAAAGAGCAGGAACAGGCGAATAAACAGGAGGCAGCATGAAACGAATTGCAAAATTTCATAAAGTAAGTCCGGAGCAGTTTGCAAAGGACTGGAAAGATACATTCCCGGCAGCGGATGATAAAGAAATACAGGACACTTATGAGAAAATTTCTCTTCCTGTAAGGGCAACAGCCGGAAGTGCAGGATATGATTTCTTTGCACCTGCGGATATTGTACTGAATCCGGGTGAAACAGCCAAGATTCCAACGGGAGTCCGTGTGGAAATGGAGCAGGACTGGGTATTGAAATGCTACCCGAGAAGTGGACTGGGATTTAAATTCCGTCTGCAGCTGAATAACACAGTAGGTATCATTGACAGTGATTATTTTTATTCTGATAATGAAGGTCATATCTTTGCGAAGATTACCAATGACAGTAATGAAGGTAAAACTGTGAATATTCAGGCCGGAACAGGTTTTATGCAGGGGATTTTTGTTGAGTATGGTATTACTGTAGATGATGAAGCTACCGGAATCCGTAATGGCGGATTTGGAAGTACTACCGAGAAGAAATAAGGATTAGTAATTGTTATAGAGATAAAATAAGCAAAATGAAATGGAGATTCAGGCCGATGTGGCTTAAATCTCCATTTTGTTTTGCTTATTTTGCAGAAAGATTTTGTTGTTTATGGAAATCTTTATTCCAGAGGTTCCCCGGCAGCTTCTGCCTTACGCGCATTGTCAAGAACAACGTCAAAAGCTTCTGCAGCTTTGGCATATTCATCATCACTTTCGATGTTGGCAAGAATTGGATCTCCTGTTTCTGTACGGGAGAATTTATAAAGATATACCTCTCCACTCTGATTCTGGCCATTTTCGTCCAGCGGCAACAGCGCAATGTATTCCTGTTTTTCTACTGGAAATACGGTCAGAATTGCACATTCGATCTCAGTGTCATCGTCCAGCGTCAGTGTAATGGTGTTGTGACTTTCCGGAGAAGTGTTTCCGCAGTCCAGTCCGCAGGAAGCACAGTCGCTGGGTGCACAGGTTCCGTTTTTGAATTCATCACTCATTTGATAATCCTCACTTTGTATTCGTTGTCATTCCATTTTAACAGATAACAGTAGTGAATACAACGAAAAAGCTCGAAAATAAAAAAATGTGTTTAAACTGATTCATGAATCATGTATAATAGAAATATCAGACATTTGATCGATTTGAAGGAGTAAATGAGACAATGAAATGTATTTCATGGAATGTAAATGGAATCAGAGCCTGTATCACAAAAGGATTTGAAGATAGATTTAGAGAACTGGATGCGGACATTTTCTGCCTTCAGGAGACGAAATGCCAGCAGGGTCAGGTGGAACTGGAACTTCCGGGCTATCATCAGTACTGGAATTATGCAAACAGACGTGGCTATTCAGGAACTGCGGTATTTACAAAGAAAGAGCCGATCTCTGTGAAAAATGGTATCGGAATTGAAGAACATGATAAGGAAGGACGTGTGATCACACTGGAATTTAAGGAGTTTTATTTTGTAACTGTGTATACTCCAAATTCTCAGAGTGAATTAAGACGTCTGGAGTACCGTATGGAATGGGAACGGGATTTTCTTGCATATCTTCTGAAATTACAGGAGAGCAAGCCGGTGATCTGTTGTGGTGATCTGAATGTGGCACATGAGGAGATTGATTTAAAAAATCCAAAAACAAACCGAAAGAATGCCGGATTTACAGACGAGGAACGTGCATGTTTTACGAAGGTGCTTGAGAGTGGATTTATAGATACATTCCGCTACTTTTATCCGGATAAAGAGGGAATTTATTCCTGGTGGTCCTATCGGTTTAAAGCACGTGAAAAGAATGCCGGATGGAGGATTGATTATTTTATAACTTCTCCATCTTTGAAAGAAAAGCTGCAGGGAGCAGCAATTCACACGGAAATCATGGGATCAGACCATTGTCCGATCGAATTGGATATTGATTTGAAGTAAATACAAAAGTTACAAGGAGAACCGGAAATGGAAAAACAGAACAGAATACGTGCATACAAGGGAGATCCTGTAAATCCTGGTGTCAGTAGGAAAACCGCAGGAATAAATTTTGCAGTGGAGATCCCCTGTGGCATATCCGCGTCACTGGTGTTATATCGCAAGGGTGCTGCGCTGCCGGAGGTGGAAATTCCTTTTACAGAAGAACACCGGACAGGCAGAATGTGCGCAATACTGATATCTGGATTAAAACCAGATAAATATGAATATAATTTCCGGGCGGCAGGAAAAATCATGCAGGACCCTTTTGCCAGGGTAATACGCGGACGTGAGAAATTTGGAGCACCGGTATCAGAGGATGAACATGCTGTACGCTGTGGGTTCCTTTCGGAAAAAGAGTATGACTGGAAGGAAGATACTGCACCGCAAATCCCATATAATGAAATGATCTTATACAAAGTTCATGTACGTGGATACACAAAGCAGGCGAAACTTTCGCATAGAAAAAAAGGTACTTTTGCAGGACTTGTGGAGATGATTCCTTATTGGAAAGAGATGGGAATCAATGCAATTGAACTGATGCCGGCATATGAGTTTCAGGAATGTACACGCAAAGAGACGGTGGGCAGTATGGCAGTCCGTTCAAAAAAAGATGACAGGATAAATTATTGGGGATATGCACAGGGATTTTATTTTGCGCCGAAAGCATCATACTGTGCGACCAGGGAACCGGATCGGGAGTTTCGTGATATGGTCCATGCACTGCATCAGGCAGGAATCGAGTGTATCATGGAGATGTATTTCCCGGAGAATACGCCGTCATTGCAGGTAGTGCGTTCCCTCTGGATGTGGAAACTGTTTTATCATGTGGATGGATTTCATCTTATGGGAGATGGCGTTCATCAGAAAGTCCTTGAACAGGATCCGATTCTTTATGGGACAAAGAAAATGTTTTCTGAGATCGCGGGCAATGCAGATACGGAAAATATGCTTGCAGAATATAATGCAGGATTTAAGCAGGATATGAGAAGATTTCTTAAGAGTGATGAAGGCATGATCTCAGGGGCAGAATTTCATGTGCGAAGGAATACGGGCTCTTTTGGAACTATCAATTATATGGCAAATCAGGATGGGTTTACGCTGTATGATACAGTGGCATATAATTATCGCCATAACGAAGCGAATGGCGAGGACAACCGTGATGGCAGTGAATTTAATTATTCCTGGAACTGTGGCATTGAGGGAGCAACACGCAAACAGGCAATTCGCAAAATGCGTGAGCAGCAGATGAGGAATGCGTTTCTGATGCTGCTTTTGAGTCAGGGGACGCCAATGATCTATGGTGGTGATGAATTTGCCAATTCACAGGCGGGAAACAACAATGCATGGTGTCAGGATAATGCAGTAGGATGGATGGACTGGAAAAATGCGAAGAAGCAGGAGAATCTTTCCACTTTTGTAAAGGAAGCAATTGCTTTTCGAAAAAAACATCCAATCCTTCATATGCCACAGGAAATGCGTGGAGTGGATTACATGGCGAAGGGATTTCCGGATATTTCTGTACATGGGGAACGTGCATGGTTTCTTAACCGTGATAATACCAGCCGCCTTCTGGGCGTGATGTACTGCGGCTCTTATGCAGAGAATGAAAATGGAAATGCAGATGATTTTATTTATATAGGAATGAATTTTCACTGGGAAAAACGAAATATTGCACTTCCGAACCTTCCTGACGGACTGGGTTGGAAAAAGGTTGCGGATACTTCCGGGCAGACACCAGAGCAGTGGTTTGGAGAATATGAAGAAACATATAAAAAATCAATTAAGATCAATCCACGTACGATCGTGGTACTGATCGCAAAGCGGGAGGAATCAGGGCATGCATCCATGGCTGCACTTCAAGACAATAACGAGGCATAAACTGCTGGTAATGAAATATTGTTTTCGCATAGGACTTTACAAACAGGGCCTGCTTCATGACCTGTCAAAATATTCACCGACAGAATTTCTGGTTGGATGTAAATACTATCAGGGGACGAGAAGCCCGAATAATGCAGAGAGAGAAGACATTGGAGTATCAACTTCATGGCTCCATCACAAAGGGAGAAATAAACATCATTTTGAGCATTGGGTAGATTATTCTGTAAATGATGGCGAGCATGTGATCATGGGAGCGCAGATGCCGCGCAAATATGTGGCAGAAATGGTCATGGACCGGATCAGTGCATCCAGGAACTATCTTGGGGATGCGTACAATGACAGCCAGCCATTGGAGTATTTTCTGAAGAGTAAGGAAAAACTTTGGTTTATTCATCCTCAGACCAATAAAGAACTGGAAGCACTTCTCAGGATTTTGAATGATCATGGTGAAGAAAAGCTGCTTCATTATATTAAATATAGATACCTGAAGGGTGAGACCAGAAAGATTCGTTATTGAAATAAGAGAAATGAGCAAAAGCCGTTATCTTGTGTTAGAGATATTCTGACAGGATAACGGCTTTTTATAATTTTGAGAGTGAAATGTGAAATAAAGAAATGATATGAATAAACAATGCAGATAAACAGTATATAACAGTTGACAACAGTGATACACTGTTATATACTGTTTGCAGAAGGAGGGATGAAGTTGAACCTTATTATAAATCATACTTCCATGGAACCAATCTATGAGCAGATTGTAGCACAGATCAAGGCAGAAGTGATTGAAGGAAGAATGACGGCCGGAGATGCGCTTCCATCGGTGAGGGCACTTTCAAGAGAGCTGAAGATCAGTGCGCTGACAGTAAAAAAAGCCTATGACAATTTGGAAGAAGAAGGATTGATTGTGACTGTCCATGGAAAGGGAAGCTTTATTGCGGCAGCAAATCAGGAGCTTCTGATGGAAGAGCGGCGCAAGGAATTGGAGAAAGAACTGGAAGCTGCTGTACAGAAAGCCCGTACCGGGGGATTGACGGCGAAAGAAATCCGGGAGTCATTTGAGATCATAATGGAGGATGAGGTATGTTAGTACAACTGGATCGTGTAATGAAGAAATATGGCAGTTTTGCACTGGAACTGAATATGGAGATTCCAGAGAATCAGGTGACCGGATTGATCGGGGCGAATGGAGCGGGAAAGAGTACGACATTTAAACTGATGCTTGGACTTATCCGTCCGGATGAAGGAAATGTGGAGATATTTGGAAGAAATGCTGCGGAAATGGGTGCAGAGGATAAACAGAAGATTGGAGCCGCATTCTCCGACAGCGGATTTTCCGAATATTTGAAAGTACAGCAGCTTATTCCAATCATGAGCCGTTTTTATCCGGATTTTCAGGAAGAAGAGTTTCGTGGAAGATGTGAGAGATTTAAGATTCCGCTGAATAAACAGATCAAGGAGTTTTCTACCGGAATGAAAGCAAAGCTGAATGTACTTCTTGCACTCAGCCACGACAGCAGATTACTGATTCTTGACGTAAAATGAGGTATAGATGGTAGGCGTGTATGGAGTGTATACAGTTTGCTTTTAGAGGAAAATAGGTACATGATACACAGATAATGGAAAATAATGTGTATTCAGTTGAATATAGAAATAAGTAGTAGGTATGAAAGAATAAGATTCTTCCATGCCTTTTTTTATTATTTATAAAGAAAGGATAGGTTGCACAGTATCCGCCCGGTCATTTCAGTAGATCTGCTGAATAGCTTTCTCCCGGAAGTGTGGTATAGTCTTGTGCTTGGAACAGGGAAACGACACAGAAAGGAGAAAACGATATGTCAGTACAGCCAGATATCATCTGGAACGAGCAATGTCTGGGGATACGGATAGGAGAACAGGTATGTATCTATCTGAAAAAGCATAATGCGGAATACCAGAGACTGCAAAAGAAAATACTGGAACTTATAGAGAAGTATCCAGTGATAGAAACATTTATGGAAGCGGCTCAGTCAATCAGTCTGACAGCAGACGAACATCAGGCACTGCACCAATATTTCCAACTGGAGAACGGAAAGGAAATGATAGAAGAAGAATATCATTTCTATATGGGACAGGCACAGATGATTTCGTATGGTGCCATGCTTGGAAAAATCAAAAAAGCAGTGTCAGGAAAGGACGAAAGTGATACAAAGAAATTACTGGAACTGCTAATGGATACCTGGATTGATGAGGTAGAAAATGAACTGAAAGAAAATGCAGTGTACCAGAAAATGCTCGAAAAAATATCAAAATATGAAGATCAGGTTCAGGCAATGGGACTTGAAAAAGAAAAACGAAAAATGATAGATGCATACGTTACGAAAGTAAATGAGAGATGGATTCTATATGCGGAATCCTTGTATCAGGCTGGTATGCAGAAAATCCTGGAATTACTGAATCTGTAAAAGAGACGGATAAAATGGGGAAGCACAAAAGACACTTCCCCATTTGTCACTTCTATTCATCTTTGCCATCAATGAGAAATATGTATGAAACCTGAAAGATTTCAGCAATGGCTTTTAATTCAAGATCAGTGACATAACGCTTGTTTGTTTCGATTCTGGTGATTACATTTTTATCCATATCGTAACCAGCTAACTGGAGTTTATAGGCAAGATCACGCTGAGACATATTGTGGGTCTTGCGAAGTTCAATCAATCGCTGGCTAATCAGATTCTTCTCACCAGACTGTGTCCTTGGCTTTGGCATCTTAAATCTCTTCCTCTCTGGTAAAAAGATGGTTTGTCTCACTTTTTGCACCATCTGTATTGATTTTAACGATTGGACAAGGTAGAATCGGTTGTAAAAATGAGACAAGGACAGAAGAGAAGGGAGAAATATATGGAGCAGGCAAAAATAGAACAGCTTGCATTTTTATATTTATGCAGCGAGCATGATAAAAGGCTATTACTTAAGAAAGAAAAAATGCAGTTAGCTGATTTCGACAGGTTGACTTATTTGATTTATCATTTGGGTTTTAAGGAATATCATATAAAAGTCTGGATGGAATTTACAGGAGATTTCAAAAAAGAATGGGAATGTTTGAATGCACTCCGGGAAACAGGTGGGAGTGTTGGAAATATAGGCAGTACAAAATCAGAAATCAGACTTCATGAAATATGGATTCAAGATTTTTGCAAAAATGTGTCAACAGAAGTCCGAAGATGGATTCAAGATCTAGATTATAAATAAAAAATATACAGTAGAGCATTTTTATGGTATTATTGTCAATAGAAATGAGTTTGTAAAGTAGATTAACAAGTGAAATTGAAAAGGATTACTCCCAGTAGATTTAATAGTTAATTTAGCAACGGTTCTAGTAGATATTGTGCCTGCGTTCCTTAGAAAATTTATATATAAGTTCAGAGGACGCAGTATTTAAAAAATCAGGAGTGGAATAATGAATCTTTTATCGAAACTTAGTTCTAGTACAAAAGCCAAAACAATAGAGCCTAGAGAAATTTTTATGACATTACCTTCAAAAGCACCAGGTTATGGATATCCTAGAGATGTTCAAAGCGAAGTATGGAAAAAGTGGTTTGATATAAGAAATGAGAAAAATGTAATTTTAAAAATGAATACTGGTAGCGGTAAAACAGTAGTTGGGTTGATTATGCTTCAGAGCTGCTTAAATGAAGAAAAAGGACCAGCTATATATGTTGTGCCTGATAATTATTTGGTTAAGCAGGTTATTGATGAGGCTAAGAGATTGGGAATTTCTGCAACGGAAGATAAAGATGATTATAGCTATTCAAATTCAAAAGCAATTCTTGTTACTTCTATTCAGACTATTGTAAATGGTTATAGTTATTTCGGGATGAGAGAAGGTGGTAATTACCCTATAGGAAGTATTATTATTGATGATGTACATGCGTGTATGGATAAAATCATTAGTCAGTTTATGATAAAAATTGATGCTGAATCAGATGCCTATAAGGAATTAATTGCTATATTTAGTTCTTCGTTAAAAGACTACAATCCAAAAAACTATATTGACATTGTTGAAATGAAAGATTGTCGAAAAAAAATGCTTGTGCCTTATTGGGAATGGCAGAGACAGCAAGATAACATTTATAGAATATTAACGAAATATGATAATAGTAAGAATTCTGCAATATATTTTGGGTTGCCGTTGATAGAGCGAAGCTTGGAAACATGTGATTGTATAATTACTGCTTCTGCAATTGAAATATCACCTAAAGGAATTGATTTAGATAAGATATCGAGTCTTGAAGAAGCAAGTAGACGCATATATATGAGTGCAACATTAGCTGATGACAGTGTGTTTGTTTCTGCGTTAGGATTAAATACAGAAGATATGAAGAACATTATTACGCCAGAGAATGCTAATGATATTGGCGATAGACTCATTATTTTTCCAAAGTACGTAAATAGTGATATATCAGAAATTGAGATAAAGGAAAAAATTGAGGAAATAGCTGAAAAGTATAATGTTGTAATACTTGTCCCTTCTTTTTCCAGAGCAAAATTTTGGGATGAACGTGGAATACGAACAGCGACAAAAGATAACATAGATAAAATAGTTGCAGCATTAAAAAGCGGTAAACATGTAGGAAAAATAATTTTTGTTAATAGATATGACGGAATTGATTTGCCGGGTGATGCTTGTAGAATGTTGGTTATTGACGGGCTTCCTCCTTTAAATAGCATTAAGGATAGATATATTCAAAGTGTAGCTCCTCAGAGCACTGTTTTATTAAGGGAACAAGTCCAAAGAATTGAGCAAGGCATGGGGCGTGGAATTCGTTCTAATGACGATGAGTGTTGTATTGTTCTTATGGGTGATGAGCTTACAGATGTGTTATCACGAAATAGAGGAATAGATTATTTTAGTGTAGCGACAAGATGCCAATATGATCTTTCAAAACAATTATGGGATTTATTGGTTAGTGAAACTGGTTCAAAGCCAACAATTGATCAAATATTTGAACTAGCAAATTATTCATTAGAGAAAAATGCAGAATGGGTTGCAACCTGTAAGGAAAATTTGGCTGCTGTCAAATACTCAAATGAGGCAAAGGTAGATGAAAAAATAGTTGCTCAGAGAAAAGCTTTTGAAAATGCTATAAATATGCAGTGGTCTGATGCTGCAAATACTATTAAGAGTGTTAAAGATAAAGAGAAAGACAAAAAAACTAAGGGATATTTATACCAGATTCAGGCTGAATATACCAATAAAATAGATCCGGCACTTTCTCAAGAAGTGCTAAAAGCGGGCAAAAAATTAAATGCAGCTATTCTGTCGCCTATTGCGGGAATACAATATCAAAGAACAATTAATACAATTCCGCAGGCACAAGCCATCAGTACAAATCTAGATGCTGAAAAACTTGGGTTAAATGAACTGTTAGTATATGTAGATGGAATTTTGGCAAATTTATGTATGGGAAGCGAATACGAAAAGTTTGAGGAGGCATTAAGTCAAATAGGAACAATTCTTGGCTTTGTATGTTCAAGACCTGATAAAGAAACAGGAGGATACGGACCTGATAATTTGTGGGCAATTGACACTGGCAAATATTTGGTTATTGAATGTAAAACAGAGGCCACTACTCAAACAATAAAGAAAGATTATTGTAATCAATTATCGGGATCAGTTAATTGGTTTAAGGAGAATTATGTATACCCAAATGAATGTGTACCAATAATGATTCATCCATCTAAAGTTGTTGATGAGGTTGCATCTCCTGATGAAAATATGAGAGTGATGACCGAGAAAGAACTAACATGTTTTAGAAAAAATCTTCGAGATTTCTATAGTACTCTTTGCCAGAACGGAAATCTTAGTGATGTAAATAAAATTAATGAATTGCTGCGTATATATAAACTTAGAAAAGATAATATTGTCAATAGGTATACAGTTAAGTTTGAACGGAAGGATTAAAAGGAGAAATTATAAAAATAAACAGCAATGGAATTAGTGCAAAGTTATATTATTTTACAGCACTGATTGACAAATAAAAAATGATGGAATACAGCTATGCGTGTTTATTTGCAAATATACATAGCGGTATTTTTTATTACGGGCAGGGCTCTTCGGGGTTCTGCCCTTTTTCTCTTTTTCCAGACCAAAAGACCACCTGCTGGAAAAGAACAAGAAAAACCAGAAAGGATGTGGTGACTTATCATTATAGGAATTGACCATGGATATTATGCCATAAAAACTCCCCATGTATGTTTTCCGACCGGACTGACCGGATACGATTACGAGCCGTATACCATGCAGAATGTCCTGCAGTACAATGGGAAATTTTATGTGTGTGGAACCGGGCGGCAGACGCTGGTGAGAAGTAAGACTTCCAATGACAATTATTATCTTTTGACAATGGCAGCCATTGCCCAGGAAATCCGCTATCGCCGGGGAGAGCGGAAAACAGATGTAGTTCTGGCAGCCGGCCTTCCACTGGCAAGTTTTGGCAGGGAGAAAAAAGGCTTCCGGGAATATCTGTTTCGGAAAGAGCAGCTTCTGCGTTTCCGGTACGAGGATGAGAGCTATGAGATCCGGATTCAGGATGTAAAACTGTTCCCACAGGGATACTCAGCCCTGGCTCTCCACCCGGAATGTGTTCGGGACGAGCCTTCTGTTCTTCTCGCAGATATCGGTGGCTGGACCGTAGACCTGATGCGGCTGGACAACAGTGTTCCAAATGCCGCTACCTGCCGCAGCCTGGAACTTGGTGTGATCCGGTGTGTGGATGAGATCACCGAGCAGGTTCGCAGAAATACCGGACTGTCTGTAACGGATATTCAGATCGAACGTGTTCTGAACGGCCAGAGCTGCAGCATGGACCCGGCCGCAAAAGAAATCATTGTCCGGCAGGGAAGGCTCTACACGGAGAAAATACTGTCTGCAATTATGGAAGCCGGGTTCGATCTGAAGGCAATTCCGTCCGTGATCATGGGCGGCGGAGCCAGCATTCTGAAACGGCACGTGACACCGCAGGACGGGCTGTGTCGGCAGATTTACCTGACAGACGTACACGCCAACGCTTCCGGCTATGAGCGGATTGTGGGGCAGATGTGCGCGAAGTAAAGAGACCCGTTTTCTCGTTCCGCCTGAATCTTGATAACCCAGATCACAAAAAGGCATGGGAGATCCTGCAAAGTGTTCCAGATGGACAGAAGAGCAGCTATCTGGTTCAGGTGATCTTAAAAGATCAGGAAAATAACCAGCTGGAGAAAAGCATCCGGCAGGCAATCCGGGAAGAACTGGCAGGTGTTTCCATTTCAGACTCCGGGAAGAGTGTTTCAAAGAAGGAAGAAATTCCGTCCCAGATGCTGGATTTTCTCTCCGGGCTTGAGGATGCATTCTGAAAAAGTCAAGTCTTTCCCGGTGATAAGATAGCCAAATTTCAGGCAGTCAAATTAGTATAAATCACGGATTTTTGAAAGGGGTGATGCCTATTGAATGTTATTGGATCTGCATCCTTTGGGAGCTTTTGAGAGCCTCATATTCGTTGGGTATTGTGAATAGCTTTCTGTCACGTTTTAGGGTATGTTGTGTGTAGAAAAAAGAAAGGAGAACGAACGCAATGGAGATGAAAAACATATGCGGAAAGATCCCGGTAGAGCTGCATGAAAAGCTAAAACTGGAAGTCGAAGAGTTAGGAATCAGCATACCAAAATACCTTGAAATGGTAATCGAAGAACACATGACAAGAAAAGGAGAAAAAACGGACATGGCAAATTCAAGAACAGTAGCAGTACAGGTAACCGAGGATTTATTTTCCAGACTGAAAGCAGTCCTCGCCAAAAACGGCATGAAACAGAAAGACTTCCTGATCGGACTGATCGAAGCGGCACTCGAAGAAGAGGAAGCCAAATGGAAAGCAGAGTCAGAGGAAGCCGAAGAAACAGAAGGAGAACCAGCAGAATCAGAAATGGAAGATCCTGAGACTGCGGAATCAGAACCGGATGAAGAGTCAGCAGAACCTGAAGCAGATGAAGAGCCGACAGAGCCAGAAAACGAAGAGCCAGCGGAAGCAGAACCAACAGAACTGGAAACCGAAGAAGCAGAAGAATCTGAGCCAGAGGAAGCGGAATCATAAGAATAGACATCACAAAACAGAAACCAAGAGACGGAAACGGTGCAGAGAAATCTGCACTGTTTTTTTCGCAGCGAAGGGAGGCTGATAGCCGGAACAATTCGATTTTTTGACCTGTTCAGTGGAATCGGAGGATTCCGAGAAGGACTGCACAGGGCAGGGGGCTTCACCTGTGTCGGACACTGTGAAGCAGATGCATATGCAGACCACAACTACCGGGTGCTGTTTGATACGGAAGGAGAGTGGTTCTGCAATGACGCTAGAAATATTGAAACAGAACGAATGCCGGACTTTGATCTTTTATGCGCGGGATTTCCTTGCCAGGCATTCTCCATCGCTGGACGAAGGGAAGGATTTGCCGATGCAAGAGGAACCCTTTTCTTCGAAGTTGCCAGATTGGTTGCAGACAAACGACCTGCGTATTTTCTCCTTGAAAACGTACCCGGTCTGCTTTCGCATGACAAAGGGCGGACGTTTCACACCATCCTCAGTACGCTATCTGAACTGGGGTATCATGTCGAATGGAAGGTGCTTAACAGCAAGGATTTCGGAGTCCCACAGTCAAGGAAACGGGTGTATATTGTCGGATATCTTGATGGAAGATGTGCCGGAAAAATATTACCTTTCCCAAAAGCAAATGGAACAGCTCTTATACAAGTCCATGCTGGCAAACAGGGAGAAAGAGTCTACGCAGAAGAAGGATTGAGCTGCACGTTGACCAGCGGGGCTGGTGGTATGGGCGGCAAGACCGGATTATACGAAGTCGGTATCCCAATCAAGGAAAACACCCGAAAAGGATACAAGATGGCTTATGAGGGTGACAGCATTGATCTCGGATATCCGGGCATCAACAGCCGCAGGGGAAGAGTCGGGCATGAGATCGCCCATACTCTGACGACCGGAAACCAGCAGGGGACACTGCATTTTGTAGATATTTCCCCTCCGCCGCTGGTAACAGAGGTTGCAAGATGTCTGAATACCAGACAGGATTCCAGCATCCATAACCACAGGGGCGAAAGCTCCGGGGTGCTGGTGGAAGAAACGCCAAGGGCAGTGCTGACACCAGCCAGGGAAAAAGTCCGCCAGAATGGAAGAAGAATGAAAGAACCGGAAGAGCCAATGTTCACCATTACGGCAACTGACCGTCATGGAGTGATTTACCACGGCAGAATCCGCAGGCTGACGCCAAGGGAGTGTCTGCGGCTACAGGGATACCGAGATGGTCAGATTTCCAAGATGGAAAAAGAAACATCGGATAACCAGCTTTACAAGCAGGCCGGGAACGGTGTCACCGTCAATGTCATCGAAGCAATAGGCAGAAACCTGAAAGCTGTGGATGAAGAAATCCGAAGCAGCTCACCTGTTCCAGAAGCGAAGGGTGGGTGAAGCAGATCGACTTAAAAGACCAGTATTTTGGTACAGAGATTGAGATGACAGGCATCAGCCGTTACAATGCGGCTGCCGCTGTTGGAAGAATGTTCGGAACAGAGCCATATCATATCCGTTCTTACGATTCCTGGTGTGTAAAAGATTCAGATGGAAAAACGTGGAAATTTTCAAGGGACAGCAGTATCGACTGTGAAAGGCTGGCAAATGGTACTGTAATAGATGCCGATGGAGATTATTCGACAGAAATGGTATCCCCGAAATTGGAATATTCGGAAATGGGGAAACTCCAGGAAGTGGTGCGGTGTGTCAAAAACGCAGGTGCTTTTGTCAATTCATCCTGTGGCATGCATGTCCATGTGGACGCATCCAATCATACACCAAGGAGTCTGAAAAATGCACTGACGATCATGTATTGCAAAGAGGATATTCTGTTCAAAGCCTTAAATGTACAGACGAGAAGGGAAGATGAGTACTGCCAGAAAGTCCGTCCTATGGTATTGGAGAAGATCCGCAGGATGCCCAACAGCACCATTACAATGGAAAAATTCAAAAGGGCATGGTATGAGGGAAATGACGGAAGCTCCGAGCATTACAACTGGACAAGGTATTATGCATTAAACCTACACGCTGTTTTTTCCAAGGGAACACTGGAATGGCGCTGTTTTGAAAGCACCCTCCATGCAGGAAAAGTCCGGTCGAATATCACACTGGCACTTGCCATATCCGCACAGGCGGTCAACCAATCTTGTACCCATGCAAAAAAGACGGAGATCGGGGATAACCCGGCATTTACGTTCCGCACCTTTCTGCTCCGCCTCGGATTGATCGGGGACGAATACAAAAATGTGCGGAAGCATCTGCTTGCCAATCTGGACGGGGATAAGGCATGGCGGTATGACAAAAGTACCTATGCCTGTCTGCAGAAGCCAGGACGGACAGATGATGCGAGATAACAGAATAATGAGAACAGACAGGCCGGGTGGAAACATCCGGCTGTTCTTATGCAAAATGAAGAAAAAGAAGAAAGAGGTAGAAAACATGAAAAGTAAATATCGATTCAGGCGAATCCTTTCAGGGGTGATGGCGGCAGTCACCATCTTATCCACGGTCATTTCACCGCTGACGGTGTATGCTTCGGAAGCGCCGAAAGCGGCGGAACCGCCAGCGTATGAATCCGTAAAGGATCAGCTGGATGAAAATGAAGTGGTAAAAGCCACCGATCTGGAGCTGGAAGTCGGACAGGACTTTGATGTTTCCACGGATTTTACAAATTTGGAAATCAAGGACGAAAGCAAAGTCAAAGTGACATTCCAGAAAGCAGAGAATGACGCCGGGGAGAACTTCAGCACCAGCCATGCAGACACTTACCATGCCGTTTATTATGTGGAGCCAGTCAACCAGAACCACCCGGTTTATCAGATTGGGAGAAACCTGATCGTAAAAGAGCCTGTGACAGCAGCTCAGAGTGAACCGCAGACAGAACAGGCAATTACCGAAGAGGATACAGGTTCTGATGATGAGGAAGCTGCCTCGCAGGAAGAAACTGAGACAGTGCCTGTAGAGACAGAAATTGTTGAGCCGGAGACAGCTGAATCTGAAACAGAAGAACCGGAAGAAACAGAACCCGAATTTCAGGACGGACTTTCCGAATCCGAGTTTGATGCTGCATTAGAGGAATCCGAAACGGAAAATACAACCGATGAAGAATCCGGGCTGACACTCAGCGATGTTCTGGAGCAGGCAGGGGAACAGGATATTGACCTGATGGCAATGGAAGATGGGGAAACCGTTTCATTCACCGCAGTCAATACCAGTACAAGAGCAACACAGGACGTAGATGTGACAAGAGGGGCTGCATACTATTATGCAGACTACGGTCTGGGTTCCTATGTAACTTATAAATATACCGTAAAATTTGGAAACGTGTCTGCAACTGCCTACTGTGTGCAGCCGTCCAAGGCAGGACCTGGGGATGGTGTCTATAAGATCACCAAACTGGGTGACAGCAAAGCACTGGCAAAAGTATGCTACTACGGCACAAAAGCATCCGGCGAAAATGGATTTTCTCAGAGAAACATCCTGATTTTTCCGCTGGAAAACAGTTTATCATTGTCCATCTGGCTGCGTCTTATGCCAATAACAGTAGTGACGCTTTTTCCGGTACGAATGCAACCGGACAGGCTCTGGCAATGGAACTCTACAATTATTGCATGAGCCAGCCGGAGATACCGGAAGTGGACATGAGTTTCTCCAATGCAAATGTTACCGCATATATCAGCGGCAACAGCCAGAGAACAGAAGAGATCACCTTCAAGGCATCCGAACTGCAGACCATCACCATGAAGCTGCCGTCCGGTGTCAGACTGCATAATGTGACAACGGGAAAAACAAGCAGTGCAGGTGCATCCGTGGAGATCTGCGGCGGTACCAAATTCTACTTATCTGCACCGCTGACACAGGCAGTGGATGTCAAAGGGGAATGGTCTGTCACCATGAAGGGAAGCATCATCAAAGATTATTCCGCTTATAAGATCACAACCGGAAGCGAGACACAGGACCTTGCACTGGTATTTGGCGAGGGTGTGACCGATGAGAAATATGTAGATTTTAAAGTATCATGGGTAAAACAGGCAACTCTGGAGATCGTAAAGAAAGACCGTAAGAGCAACAAAGCCATCGCAGGTGCAGTTTATGGCGTTTACAGTGACAAGGATGGAAAGAACCTGATCACAAAGATGCCGGCCACAGATGCCAACGGAGCTTCCAGCGTTACGATCACCAAAACACAGGATACCGTATACCTGAAAGAGATCTCCGTACCAAACGGATATCTGCTGGATACCAAAGCCTACGATGTGAAACTGGTCATCGGGGATACCGTAAAACAGACCGTTACCGATGCAGAGCAGATGGCAAGCCTGACCGTTTACAAATTAGGTGAAGTCCTGACCGGAGCAAAGGTGACCGATGATGGTGTTTCCTTTGTTTATACAGAGCAGAAACAAAAAGGCGCGGTTTACAACGTTTATGCTGCAGAGGACATTGTATCCGCAGACGGAACAATCATCTACAAAAAAGATGCACTGGTTAAAGCCGGACTCACCACCGGGGATGACGGAAGTGCCACACTGGATAAGCTATATCTGGGGAAATATGTGGTAAAAGAAATGCAGGCACCACAAAATCTGGTATGCACTGGTGAAAGCCAGGAGATCACCCTTTCCTATGCCGGAAGTAATGTGGAAAAGGTCATGGGAAGCGTGACATTCAAAAATGACCGCCAGAAAGCAAGCGTGAGTGTATACAAACAGGATAAAGAAACCAGGAAATATCTTCCGGGCGGCACTTATGGTCTGTATGCCGGAAATGACATCAAAGCAGCGGACGGAACCATTGTGGTCAAGAAAGATACTCTCATTGAGAAAGCAGTGACCGGAACAGACGGAAAAGCCGTATATCAGGCAGACCTGCCGATCGCCAACAGCTACTACATGAAAGAGCTGGGTGCACCAGCTGGATATGTGAGAAACGGCGAGGATGTGTACTCCTTTACCTTCCAGTACACCACAGACAAAGAGGCAACGGTTTCTTTCAGCCATACGTTCCAGAATGAGCGGATCAATGCGAAGATCAAACTGGTAAAAGAGGATTCCGAAACCGGAAAGACCGCACAGGGAGATGCAACACTTGAGGGTGCTGTTTACGGATTGTATGCCCGTGAAGATATCGTACATCCAGATGGACAGACAGGTGTTCTTTACCCGGCAGGAACACAGATTGCAACCCTGACTACGGATACAGAGAGAAATGCAGAAGTCGCAGACCTCTATCTCGGAAAGTATTACGTTAAAGAACTGACTCCGCCTGTCGGATATCTGGCAGACACGGAAGAACATGATCTGGAGTGCAATGACGAGGGAGATCTGGTTCAGACGGTAGAACGTACCGCAACTTCTCTGGAAGATGTGATCAAACAGCCGTTTCAGGTCATCAAAGCAGCCAACAACGGAAAGACCGATGCCGATCTGTTAAAAGGTGTGGGATTCCGTGCTTACCTGGAGAGCAGCCTGAAGAAAAATAAGGACGGCTCCTATGATTTTGCATCTGCTACCCCGGTCGTGCTGACCGCAGACGGACAGACAGAAATGTTCACAGATGAGCGTGGATATGCATGCTCCATTCCGCTTGCATACGGAACCTACATTGTAAGAGAAACCACCACACCGCACAACTTCAAACCAGTCGATGACTTTAAGGTTGTGATCTCGGAAAACAATCCGGATCAGCCGCAGGTATGGCGTGTGCTTCTGGACGAAGAGTTTGAAGCAAAATTAAAAATCGTCAAAAAAGATGACGAGACAAAGAAATCTGTTCTGGTTCCGAATACTGAATTTAAGGTATACGATCTGGATAACAAGAAATATGTAGAACAAGTGACTACTTATCCATCCACTACGGTACATAAATCCTATTTTACGGATGAAAACGGATACCTGATCCTGCCACAGAATCTGGCTTGTGGAAATTACCGCATCGAAGAGGTGACTGCACCAGATGGATATACCCACAGCACCAATACCGTGGAAATCAAGGTAGACAGTGATACCGCATACCAGGAAGATCCGGTCAGCGGTGACCTGATCATCGAGGTGGATTTTGAGAACCACCCAGCTAAGGGCAGACTGACCATCCGCAAAGAAGGCGAAGTAGTCAAAGGTTTTGATAAAGATTTTACTTATGAGGAAGCCAGCCTTGCAGGAGCCGTGTTTGAAGTTTACGCCTCCGAGGATATCTATACTGCAGACCATCAGACAGATGAGAACGGCAACCGTTATCTGGAATATGCCAAGGACACACTGGTGGCAACGGTAACGACCGATGAAACCGGAAGTGCCGTAATCGAGAATCTTCCGCTCGGAAAATACCGTGTAGAAGAGAAAAAAGCACCGGAAGGATACACCTGGAATGCCAAAGGAGAAGAGGTAACCTTTACCTATGCCGGACAGGATACCCCGGTTGTAGACGAAGAAGTGACATTTACCAATGAACGCCAGAAGGTAAGCATCACCGTGGAAAAACAGGATGCAGAAACCGGAAGCGTGGTAGCTGGAGCCGTCTTTGGTCTTTATAATAAGAATGAGATCAAATCCGGTGACAATGTAATCGTGAAAGCGGACACCTTATTACAGGAGATTACAAGCGATGAAAAGGGACAGGCACACTTCACCCTGGACCTGCCGCTTGGAACTTATTATGTAAAAGAAATTTCTGCACCGGACGGTTTTGTATCCTCTGATGAGGTACTGGAATTTAATGCCACCTATCAGGGACAAGACATCCAGACCATTAAACTGAAATCGATTAAGAAGAACCAGCCGACGACCATCGAGGTGACAAAATCCGATCTGACCACAGGCGTGGAGTTGAACGGAGCGTCCCTTTCTGTTCTGGATGAGGATGGAAACGTGATCGACAGCTGGACTTCCGTAAAGGATGAGCCTCATGTGATCAAATATCTGACTGTTGGAAAAACCTATATCCTCCGTGAATCCCTTGCACCGCATGGTTATTTAAAGACTACGGATGTGAAATTCACCATCGAGGATACCGCAGAAATACAGAAAGTGGAAATGCAGGACCATGTACCGAAAGCACTGCTGATCGTAAACAAGAAGGGCGAATTCCTCGATAAGATCACCCTGCTGGATAACGTCAAAGGTGTTGTGGAACATTTCTTTGAGTACATTACAGGAAGCCTGACAGATGTTACCTTCGAAATCCGTGCTGCCGAAGATATCAAAGCAGCTGATGGCGTAAGCCCGGACTATTATTCCAAGGACGAACTGGTAGCAACTGTAACTACCGATGCAAACGGTGTTGCAGAAGTATCTGACCTTCCGGTTGGAAAATATTATGTCAAAGAGGTAGGCACAGCATATGGTTATATCCTGGATGAAGAACCACGATATGTAGATCTTTCCTACCGCGATCAGGATACCCCGGTTGTCGTATACGATGAGGACTGGCAGAACAACCGCCAGAAGGTGAAAGTGAACGTCCTGAAGAAAGAAAAGGATACCGACCGTGTATTAAAAGGCGGCATCTTTGGATTGTACACTAGGAACGACATCCTGTCCGCATCTGGAAAGGTGCTGATGGAAGCAGATACCCTGATCGAGTTAAAAACAACAGATGTAGATGGAAAGATTTCCTTTATTGCAGACCTGCCGATTGACGGAACCTATTATGTGAAGGAGCTGTATGCACCGGATGGATTTGTTACCACCGGAGAAGAACAGGAATTTGTTTTTGAGTACCAGGGAGACAAAGAAGCAGAAGTGTCCTATGAGTTCGTATTTGAAGATGAGCCGACAACCGTGGAACTTTCCAAAACCGATCTGACCACAGGCGAGGAACTGCCGGGAGCCAGATTACAGCTGACGGATGAAAACGGGGCTGTTGTTGAGGAATGGACATCCACCAAGGAGCCGCACATCATCAAAGAATTGGTTGTAGGAAAATCGTACACCCTGACAGAAACCAAGCCGGCCGATGGATATGCCACTGCGGAAAGCATCACATTCACCGTGGAGAATACTGTAGAGATCCAGAAACAGGTAATGGAAGATGATGTGACCAAAGTGGAGATCAGCAAAACGGATATTACCGGAGATAATGAGATCGAAGGAGCCAAACTGACCATCACAGATGAAAATGGCAATATCGTAGAAACCTGGACTTCCGGTAAAGAGCCGCATTATATCGAAAAACTTCCAATCGGTAAATACACCCTGAAAGAAGAGCAGGCTCCAAACGGTTATGTCGTTTCGGAAGAGATCACCTTCGAGGTGGCAGACACCGCAGAGATCCAGAAGGTAGCCATGAAAGATGATACCGCAAAGGGACGTCTGATCATTGAGAAAACGGACAAGGATACCGGAGCTGCACTGAAAGGTGCGGAATTTGAATTGAGGGATGCCGATGGCAAAGTGGTAGAAACCCTGACCACTGATGAAAACGGTCATGCAACCAGCGGACTGCTTGCAATCGGAACTTATAAGGATGGCAAATTTGATAAGGCAGCCATTTATTATCTGGTTGAGACCAAAGCACCGGAAGGATATCAGATGGATGAGACCAAGCATGAAGTGACATTTACTTATGTAGATGACAAAACCCCAGTGATTGAAGTCATCCAGAAAGTGACGAACGAGAAGCTGCCGGAGGACACCCCGTCTGTAAGTAACCCGAAAACAGGCGATGACACCAACCTCTGGTTTCCGGCCCTGTGCCTAATCCTTTCCACAGGCGGTCTGATCGGCATGGGTGTGGCATCCAGAAGAAAGAAGAAAAAAGGGGGCAGATAGGCTGAAACAATTATATTTTGCGTATGGAAGCAACATGGATCTGGACCAGATGGCATATCGGTGTCCACAGGCGGAGATGGTAGAAACCGTCCGCCTGGAGGGGTATCGGCTGACCTTTGCAGCCGCAGGAAGCGGTCTTGCCACCATCTTCCCGGAAGAGGGAAGCCATGTGGACGGCGTCCTCTGGTCACTGACCGGGGACTGCGAAAAGAGCCTGGATCTTTATGAAGGCTATCCTGATTTTTACGACAAACAGGAAATCACCGTCAAGAATAAAGGCGGAAGAGAGATCAAAGCCATTGTCTATATCATGACAAAAGATTACATGCAGAACTTTAATCCGCCCGGACGGTCGTACCTGACTGGGATCTTAAAGGGCTGCAGACAGAACCAAATCCCGACAGAGCCGATCCTGAAAGCAGCAAGGAAACCGCCTGTGCCGGGAAAGACGCAGAAGAGTCAGCCAAAGAAGCAGAGAAAAGCCGGACAGGAACGATGAAGAAAAAACCAAAGACAGGAATCTTACAGAGGTTTTTCAAGATCATCTGCCTTGCAGTGACGCTGACAAGTGCCGGGTTTCTGATTTACCACATGGTATATCTTCCAATGGAGAACAAAAAGCTGGTGGCAGAGCTGAAAGGGAATTTCCCGGAGCCGGAAGCTCCGGGAGCCTCAGGATCTGAAAAGAAAGACCAACCAGCTGGGAGAAAATGCCCGGTGGCTGCGGTAGACCTTGTTTCTCTCCAGGAACAATACCCGGATGTGCAGGGATGGCTGACCATACCGGATACCGGGATTGATTACCCGGTGCTTCAGTCCGAACAGGAGAATGGGGAGTTTTACCTGAAACGGAATTACAAAAAGGAATATGACATCAACGGAAGCCTGTTTTTACAGGCAGACTGTAAAGTGTCCGAAAGCAGGAATCTCATCATTTACGGTCACAACATGAACAGCGGGGCGATGTTCGGAAACCTGGACTTATATGCAGGGGAAGATTATTATAACGCCCATCGTTTTGCTTATCTTCAGACAGAGGACGGCATTCAGGAGTATAAGATTGTCACGGTACTGAAAGCAGACCGGAATCTGTTCCCGTTCCAGCAGAAACTTCCAGATGTGGTGGCCGTGCAAGAGTACCTAAAAGTAGCCAAGCGGAGGGAAGTGTTCGAAACCGGAGATGATTACCTGAAGTGTATATACGATAAGGTTTTGACGCTCGTCACGTGTTCATATGAATGGAGCGGTGCCAGGAATATCGTCCTGGCGGTGCCGGTTTCCGGGGCAGTGTGGAGTCAGAAGTGTTCGTAAGTACCCGAAAAGTGCAGAAAATGAGACAAATAATGACCGCATGGACAGGGATGTGTTCAAAACAGGGGAGTATATAAAGGGTGTATGCCAGGTATATTCAGATGGAAAATGTGTTCAAAAGTGGAAACTTTGGTAAATACTCTACGGAATATCAGCGAATGCTCTAACAAAAAGTGTCTGAAAGCCCCCAAAAAGTGTAGAAAATGAGACAAATGATGACCGCACAGACTGGGAAGTGTTCAAAACAGGGGGATTATGTAAGGGTGTGTGTTGGTAGTATTCAGGTGGAAAAAAGTGTCTGAACGTACTAGAAAAGTGCAGAATGTGAGACAGCTCATAATCCAGATCCGGCAGGAAGTGTTCCAAAAAGGAGTGCTTTCTGCTGGATCTATTTAGTTTATAACGAGCAGCGAGTTTTGACTCGTTGGAAAGGATGGTAATAATTATGAAACGATTTTATACAGCAGAATCCGTAACGGAAGGACATCCGGATAAGCTCTGCGACTTAATTGCAGACAGTATTCTGGATGCGTGTCTGAAAGAGGACGAAAATTCCAAGGTGGCCTGCGAAGTGCTGGCTACTAAAGGGAACATCATTGTGGCAGGAGAGATCACCAGCCGATATGAGCCACAGGTGTTTGAAATCGTCAGAAAGGTGTTGGAGAGTGCAGGCTATGAAGCAGATGGAATCCATATGGATGCCCTCATCCACAAACAGAGTCCGGATATCGCCGGGGCAGTGGAACGTTCCAGAGAACGCAGGACAGGAACTGTTTCTGTTCAGAGCGGACTTGCCAATGGAGCCGGGGATCAGGGAATCATGGTGGGATACGCCTGCGATGATACGCCGCAGCTTATGCCGATGCCAGTGGTTCTGGCGAACCGCATTGTAAGAGAACTGTCTGCAAGCCGTAGAAGCGGATATATCATGGGAATCCTGCCGGACGGAAAAGCACAGGTGACCGTGGAATACGAAGATGACAGACCTGTCCGTCTGGATACGGTCGTTGTGTCCTGTCAGCATGAAAAGGAAAAATCCCTTCGGAAGCTGGAGCATGAGATCCGGGAGAAAGTGCTGCGCCCGGCACTCCGCATGCTGCCGCCGGATGAGGATACCAAGATCCTGATTAATCCATCGGGCAGATTTGTGTGCGGAGGTCTGGATGCAGACACCGGACTGACCGGAAGGAAGCTGATGGTGGATACCTACGGTGGTCTGGTACCGCATGGCGGCGGTGCATTTTCCGGGAAGGACTGTTCCAAAGTTGACCGATCCGGGGCGTATATGGCTCGTTACATCGCCAAAAACATGGTGGCTGCCGGACTTGCCAGCCGATGTCAGGTGTCCCTTGCCTATGCCATCGGGGTTGCCCAGCCAGTCATGGTGCAGGTGGATACCTTTGGAACCGGAAAGATTTGTGCGGATGACTGCCTCGCCGCTGCGATTCCTCTGGTGTTTGGGCTTACCCCAAGCCAGATTAGTGACACCCTGCACCTGAAGCGGCCGATCTACCGACAGAGTGCCGTGTTCGGGCATTTTGGAAGAAAGGAATTCCCGTGGGAGAAAACGGATAAGGCAGAGCAGCTCCGGGATACCGTGATGTAATGCCGTGGATTCCGGAAGAAGAGATCAAACGGGCAAGGGAAATCACCGCCATTGAGTACCTGAAGAAATACCAGCCGAACCGCCTGAAAAAATCTTCAGCCAGAAATGAATGGGAGCTGACAGACCACGATAGCTTTAAAATCAACGAGCTCACCAGCCAGTGGCACTGGAAATCCAGAGATATCGGGGGAACCAGTGCCTTAAATTTCCTGATCCATGTAGATGGGTGTTCCTTTCTGGAGGCAGTGCAAATGCTGAAAGATGAGTATCCCACCTACATCCCTCCGCCTGTGGAGACAAAGCCCAAAAAGCTGTTTGTCCTGCCGCCAGTCAGCCCGGACTGCCGCAGGGTGTTCCGATATCTGAAAGAGCGCGGAATCAGTGGAGAGGTCTTACAGCAGTGTGTTCATCTGGGAATCCTCTATGAGAGCCTGCCCTATCACAATGCTGTGTTCGTAGGCCGGGACGAAAATCAGGTGGCAAGATATGCTTTCCTGCGTGGGATTTACGATGCCAGCGGAAAGGCTTTTAAGATGGAACAGGCTGGAAGCGAAAAGGCATACGCTTTTTGTGTTCCGGCACAAACAGGATGCAGACGGGTTGCCGTTTATGAAGCCTGTGTGGATGTGCTGGCGCACATGACACTGGAACAGGGAAGCCGGGATAAGTACCGTCTGGAGCTTGGCGGGATCAGTGCACCAAAAGAAGGGCAGAGCCAGCGGAGTATGAAAAAGCCGCAGGCACTGGAACATTTTCTGTCCCAGCACCCGGAGATTACCGAGATTGAAGTATGTACCGACAATGACTTTGCCGGACGGTGGGCGTGTGAACATATCCGAAAAGCCTACGAGGGAAGCTATCGGATCATCGAGAACCTGCCGGAGATCGAAGGGGCAGACTGGGCAGACATGGCAAAGATGGCTGCCCGAACACCGGAGAAACGGCAGAGAAAGGAAGTGAGGTGATGCCTATCAAAGAAAAAATAGAAGTGGAAATGCTGTCCCCTCTGATGGCAGAGTTTATCCCGGACTATTCAGATATTGTGGATCTGGATGATGCGGAACCATTGGAAGGACCTGACCTGGTGCAGTATCAGCCATCTATAGCAGAAAAGGTTGACGAGATCAACCGGCTCGGTATGCCTGACAACCAGCCATGCAACCTGATTGATTATTTTGACCGAAATAAGGACATTAAGGAAAAAGTGGAACGCATTACAATGGCGGTAAAAGAACAGGATGGTGTTTTATATGGCTGTGCAAACTTGACACTCCGGGAGAATCTGACACCAGAGGAATACCGTGTGGTGGGGCAGTATCTGAGAGGCCAGTACAGCGATGGCTGGGGAGAAAGTCTGGAACAACGGGAGATAAAAGTAGACGGCGGCGAATTGTATCTGCATTTTTATGTTGGTGCCGGCTCGGATTTTCTGATTCAGATGAAAGCACCGGAAAACGGTGTGCAGGAAAAGCAGCCGGAACAAAAGCCGTCCCGTCCAGAACTTAAGCTCTTAGGGCATGACGGAAATATTTTCTCAATCCTTGGGGATGCCGCAAGACTGCTTAGACGTGCTGGAAAGTCCGAACAGGCCAACGAAATGGCGGATCGTGTCCACAAGAGCAGCAATTACTATGAAGCGCTGGGAATCATCAGCGAATACGTGGAAACCGAGTTGTCGGACCACCGTGAACAGCCCAGAACGCCAAGAAAAGAAATACTGAAAAAGAGGATACCTGCCGATGAGCAGTTCCATAAAGAAAAGCACTTCCAGAGAAATCTGGAAAATAAGCGACCGAAAGGATGATGCCTATGGGAAATACCCTGAAACTTGAAGAGCTTTTAAAACCGGACTGTGTGCCGGATGAGTCTGCCGGAGGGGAGAACTGGCGTATCCTGCATGGAGATACCTTAAAACTGGTCAAAGGATTCCAGCCGGGGATCTTTGATGCAGTTATAACCGATCCGCCCTATGCGTCCGGGGGAACCAAGCAGAACGAACGCAACCGCACTACCAACCAGAAGTACAGCAGCATGAAAGCAGAAAATGCCCTGCCGGATTTTGATGGGGATAATAAAGACCAGCGTTCCTGGACCCACTGGATGGCAGAATGGCTGTACGATGTGCGGAAAGCCTGCAAGAGAGGGGCTCCGATCTGCCTCTTTATTGACTGGAGACAGTACCCGTCCATCACCGATGCCCTCCAGTGGGCAGGGTGGATCTGGAGAGGGACTGCCGTCTGGGACAAGGGGAACTCCCGTCCGCAGAAAGGCAGATTCCGCCAGCAGGCAGAATATATTGTATGGGGAAGCAATGGACCGATGCCGATCAACCGCCCGGTGTCCTGCCTTCCGGGTGTGTTTCGTTATGGAAATCCCCAGAACCGCATCCATGTGACGGAGAAGCCTCTCCAGCTGATGAAGGATGTCATCCAGATCTGTGAGCCGGGCGGCCTGATCTTAGACCCGTTTGCCGGAGCTGGTACTACCATCCTTGCGGCGGCAGAGTCGGGGTTTCAGGCAGTCGGCATTGAAGTGACCGATGCGTATTATAAGCTGGGAAGCGACCGTGTCCGCATTGCACTGGAAGCTGGGGAAGAAGCGGAAAACAAAGAACCACAGTAGCCGGATGTCTGGCAGACATCTGAAAAAGAGAAGAAAAGAATCCAGATGTCCACAAGACATCCACAGAGCGTAATGCTTTGTGGGTGTTTTTTTAGATCATGCCGGGCAGAGGAAACCTGTCCGGTCAGGAAAGGAGATGGTCGTATTGGAACAGGCACTTGCTTATGTCTGCTGTTCTGCAGAAGAGGGAAAGACCAAAGTACAGCGGTACTGTCGGAAGATCTACGAACTGGGATATGTGCCGATCTGCCCGCAGTACAGCTTTTCCCCATTCCTTGATGATGGGGATGCAGAAGATATGCAGGCCATGCGGAGAATGTCCCACCAGATCTTAAGGCGGTGCAGGATGGTAGTCGTCTGCGGAAAAGAGACCACCGGGACGATGAACACGGAGATCAGCATGGCTGACAGACTCCATATCATCTGTACCACGCTGGATGGGTTAAGCAAAATTAAAGAAAACGAATAATTCCGAAAAACGACAGGTTCAGAGGGGACGAAGCAAAATGCGACTGGTTTTGCAAGCATAGCGTTTGGATATCCAAACGCACTTTGGGGGAGAACCCCAATCCCCCATACCGAGCCGTAAACAGACGAAAGGAGAACGAAAAAATGTTGGGATTTATACTTGGCACAATGACCGGAGGAGTAATGGGCGTTTTTGCAATGTGTCTTTTCATAGCTGGAAAGCGTGAGGATGAGGCACTGGAGCGGTGCCGGATGAAACCAAAGGAGATCATTGACCACGGCGTGTGCATCTGTTTTGTAAACAGCCAGGGAGAGGAACTGTTCCGTCTGGCAGACGGGGAAAGCCTTGTGCAGAATGCCCCAAATGGAGAGCGGAACGTATCCACCTGCCACTATCTGGATACCGATTCTGCTATGATTGATGGGAAAAAATGGAACCTCCTGGAATTCGCAAAAGAGATGGAAAAGAGAGGGATCATGTTCGCCCCGATGGAGCTGTGCCAGGTATCGGAAAGGGGGTGAGGCCCATATGAAGAAAAAGATCATTGCTGCAGCGGTAGCCATCGGCGTCCTGGCAGGTTTCCTGATCTGGAAAAATCGTGAAATGTAATGACGCAACCAATAACCCGTTGGAAAGCAGGTGAAGAGATGAGAAAAAGAAACCATGTGATACCAGTCCGCCTCAATGCAAAAGAGCTGCGTTTTCTGGAAGAGCAGGTAGAAAAAAGCGGCCTGTCCCGTGAGGAATACATCCGTTCCATTGTCATGGGCGGCGAAGTCCGGGCAAGACCCTGTGAACATCATACCGAACTTTTAAGGAAAGTATCCGGTCTGTGCAACAATGCCAATCAGCTTGCCCATGTAGCCAATGGATGTGGGATGGCAGGGGAAGAGAATATTCGGGAAATGCTCCGCATGACGAAAGAGACATGGAGGCTGGTCAAAGAGGAATGGTAGCCGATGGCATACACCAGTATCATCCCGGTCAGCCGTCTGGACAATTCCATTACTTACATTCGAAACAAGGATAAGACCACAAAGAAAGGACAAAGTGCCGGCTCTCTGGAAGAAGCTATTCAATATGCAATGAACCGGGACAAGACGGAGCGTTCCATTTTTGAGAATGCCATTGGCTGTGTCTGTGAGACTGCTTATCAAGATATGGTAGATACAAAGAAACGATACAACAAGATGGACGGGGTGCAGGGCTTCCATCTGGTGCAGAGCTTTGCCAAAGGGGAAGTCACCCCGGAACTTGCCCACCAGATTGGCATGGAGCTGGCAGAAAGACTCCTTCAGGGAAAATATGAAGCTGTCATCACCACTCATTTGAACACGGAGCATTACCACAACCATATCGTGTTTAATTCCGTGAGCATGAAAGATGGGAAAAAGTACCATAGTAACAGCAGGAGCTACTACGAGGATGTGCGGAAAACTTCGGATGCCTTATGCCTGAAATACGGCTTATCAGTTATCGAACCGAAAAATGGCAAAGGGAAATCTTATGCCCAGTGGATGGCAGAACAGGACGGAAAGCCAACCTGGAGAACCTCGATCCGTCTGGATATCCGTGATGCGGTGGCAGAAAGCTTCACATGGAAACAATTTCTGGACCAGATGAAGCAGAGAGGATATCAGTGGAAGCTGAATCGGAAGTACATCGCATTGAAAGCACCGGGGATGGAACGGTATATCCGTCTGCGGAGCCTTGGGAAGAATTACTCAGAAGAGAGCATCCGGCAGTGGATCTTACAGCCCAAGAGCAGGACAACTGCTGGAAAAGAAGGAGCTTCCCAGCCCCCGAAAAAGAAGTTAAAAGGGATACAGGCCCTGTACTATTCCTATTTGTATCAGATGGGTGTTCTAAAGCAGAAGCCGAAAAGAATCTCCCCAGTGCTCCGGGCAGATATCCGAAAACTGGATGCCAGGATCGAGCAGATGGAATTTCTTCAGAAGTATCAGATTACCACCCGTGAAGAACTGATGGCATACCGAACCCCGTTGGAAGAACAGGTGCAGGCACTCACAAAAGAACGGAAGCGGCTCTACCGGAGCGAACCGGACAGTGTTAGGATCGGTCAGATCACCGAAAAACTGAGGCCGCTTCGGAAGGATATCCGTCTTTGCATCCGGATCGAACAGCAGTCTAAAGAGATGGAAGAAAAGATGCGTCTGGCAGAGCAGATCCAGAGACAGGCAGAACAGACGGAGAAAAACAGACAACCGAGAACAGAAAGCAGGTGAACAGTATGAATTATGGAGGCGATGCGGCGGATCAGATCGTCCGGTATTCCTTGGACGGCGTGGACCACGGGCTCAGACTTTCGGGTACGCTGGCAAAGCATCTGGCGGTATTTGTTGCCGCCGTATTAAAAGACCAGAAGAAAACGAGGGGCAGAACCCGGATGGTGCGGATGTTAAAGGAGAACAAGCCATTGAAGTTCTTTACTGTGCCGTCTGACCGCTTGCGTGAATTCTGCAGTGAGGGCAGGAAGCGAGGGTTGCTCTATGTGATTATCCGTGATAAAAAGAACCCGGAGATGAGCGAGGTCATGGTCTTTGCGGATGACGCAGCCAAGGTCAACCGGGTTATGGATAAGATGAATCTTGATTTTGTAAGAAGTGAAGTCGGGGAAGCTGTCCATGAGGTAACCGCTGGAATGGAAGCACCGGAAACCGAAACAGTACAGAAAATCGTACAGATGCCAGAGGGCGAGGTGCAGTTTGAGATCAGCGATCTGGACGAAGCATTCCAGGTCGGTGACATGGATTTTTCTCAAGGAGAGAAGAATCAGAATCATCCTGAAAAGGAGTCTTCCGAACCGGAAAATTTTATCCCGGTGCAGGAAGAGGGGGAAGAGAATCTGTCCGGCTTTTCCTTGCACAGCAGAAATATTTCTACCGGGCAGGAAAACGGGACTGATGGAGCAAAGCCAAGGGAACAGGAGCGTCCCAGTGTCCGCCGGGAGCTGGAGAACATCAAACGGGAGAAAGCAGAGGAATCCCAGAAGCGGAGCCGGGAAAAGAACCGTGGACCAAAGAAAACGCAGAAGAAAGCGAGAAATAAACGAAAGGTGAAAGCGAGGTAGAAGATGGACCTGACAAAATTTTTAGGGCAGGACACGCAGGAACCGTCCGCCCAGCGGCTATCGAAAGAGGAATATGCCGCACAGAAAAAGCAGGAGAGGGAAGAAATCTGGGGCATGATCGATGGAAAGGCACAGGAGATCTTCCAGAATGGGGACTCCTTAAAAGGATTCCTTGATTTTATGGGACAGTGTAAGCCACAGAGGACAGACAACCTGTTCCTGCTCTATGCACAGAACCCGGAGATCCGGCAGATTAAGACCTTTGAAAAATGGAAAGAAGAAGGCAAAGTAGTCAAGACCGGAAGCAAGGGATACAACTTCATTGTCGGACAGGAATACGAAAAGGATGGTGTCATCCAGCAGGGATACTCCATCCAGAAAGCCTATGACATCAGCCAGATTCGCACCAAACAGCCGGAAGAGGCGGAGCCAAAACCGATGGACCAGTTGATGGAAGCACTGCTGACCGACAGCGAGGTACGGATTCAGATCGCAGACAACCTGCCGGATAAGGTACAGGCACAGTATATCCCGAATCAGCGGACGATCTATGTCCGAAACGGCATGAGTGAAAATACAACATTCCATTCCATCAGCCGGGAACTGGCGTATGCATCTCTTGACCATCACGATGGAAGCTACAGCCGGGCAGGGGTAGCGGCACAGGCTTATTGTGCGGCGTATGTGACAGCACAGAAATATGGCGTGGATGTCTCCGGCTTTTCCTTTGACAAGGTATGCGAGATGCAGGCATTCGGACAGAAAGATCCGAAAGAACTCCGCTCCTTTATTCAGAATGTAAAGAGCGCAGCCTATTCCATCGGCAAGCAGGTAGACCGCAACCTCGGCAAAAGTGAGCAGGAATTTATGCCCGATGAATTTGCCGTCCCAGAGGAGAAATCAGAGAAACCAGCCAAGAACAAAAAGTCCCCGGAACGCTGATAAAAGGGGTTTTTCCGGCTCTTTTGCAGTAGCTTTCCGGGAGGAAGTGTGGTATGTTGTGGTTGAGAAAAAAGAGGAAAAAAGGAGGCTCGCCTATGACAAGAATGCGATATGTAAAGATGGACCGGATCATGAACCATATGCTGATCCATGCCCTCCGGGAAGTGTTCCGGCAGGAAAAAGAACAGGGGCTTCCGGTGGATACCACACGGGATCTGGTTCTGAAGCTGGCAGAGCAGGAAGAAGGAAAGCTCTACCTGACAGAAGCTGAACACACCAAATCTGTAGAAGCTTTAAACAAGCTCCGGGACACATACCTGAAAAACGGACGCTATTCCGATGGGATCGACAGTGTCCTGTTAAAGATCATGAAATCCAGATACCGCCGCCCATACCGTGGACGGGGAAGATAAAGAAAGGATGTGGTACGAATATACAGAAATATGACACAAGAAAGAATAGAAGCCATGAGGAGAAGATATCCGCCGGGAACAGAGGTCACGCTTAACAGCATGGAGGGGGAGAGCCACATGCCACCCGGCTTAAAAGGTAAGGTGGATATGGTAGACGATGCAGGGCAGATCCACGTAAACTGGGAGAATGGAAGCAGCCTTGCCCTCGTTCCTGGAGTGGACAGCTTCCACATCACGGATCTGCCGAGAGCAGAGAGGCCAAAACAGCAGCCATCCCGGTAACAAACAGCCGGAAGTCAGACTGGGTGATCTGGCTTGCCGGACTGCCTGTCATCTGGTGGGCAGCGATCCTGATTGCGGATGCTATTCAGCCGGGCAGGAATCTTTTTGAGCTGATGGAGGTTCTAACGGAAAAACTGAACCACCCCTTCCAGCTTCATTATACGGAATATACCATCAAGTCGGTGCTGGTCTGCACGTTACTTTACGCAGCCGTGATCGGCATTTTTTATTCCAGCCAGAAGAACTACCGCAGAGGGGAAGAACATGGTTCCGCCAGATGGGGTGATGCCCGGCAGATCTGTAAGAAATACAGCCAGAAGCCGTACTCCCAGAACATCCTGCTGACGCAGAACTTCCGCATCAGCCTGGACACCCACGAGCACCGCAGATGTCTCAACATCCTCGTGGTGGGAGGATCCGGTGCAGGAAAATCCAGAGGCTTTGCCCTGCCGAACATCATGCAGTGCTGCTGCTCGATGGTCATTACAGACCCCAAAGCCGAGCTGCTCCGAAAGACAGGCGGTCTGCTGGAAAAGAAAGGATATGAGGTGCGTGTCTTTGACCTCATCAATCCCGACACATCTTTTTGCTACAATCCATTCGAGTACGTCCACGATGACAAAGACGTACTCCGTCTCATTTCCAATCTGATACAAAACACCACACCCAAAGGTTCCCAGTCCTCCGATCCGTTCTGGGAGAAGAGCGAGACAGCACTGCTTCAGGCACTGATGCTGTATCTGCTCCATGAAGCTCCGCCGGAAGAACAGAACTTCGCCATGATCATGGAGATGTTAGGCTCGGCACAGGTAAAAGAAGAGGATGAGGACTACGAGTCCCCTCTGGACATTTTGTTTGACCGTCTGGAGATGCGGGACCCGGACAGCATTGCCGTCAAGCAGTACCACATTTACAAGCAGGCGGCAGGAAAGACCGCCAAGTCCATCCTGATCAGTGTTGGTGTCCGTCTGGCAGCCTTCAACCTGCCGCAGATCGCCAAGCTGACCAATACCGATGAACTGGATCTTTCCAGCATGGGCGAAAGAAAAGTTGCCCTTTTCTGCTGTATTCCGGATGCGGACACCTCTTTGAATTATCTGGTAGGTATGATCTACAGCCAGCTTTTCCAGACTCTTTATTATATGGCAGACCGTGTGCATGGCGGTGCCCTCCCGGTTCCGGTCAACTGCATCATGGATGAGTTTCCAAACGTATCCCTGCCAAATGAGTTTGAGAAGATCCTGGCAACCTGCCGTTCCCGTTCCATTTACTGCAGCATCATCATCCAGAACATGAGCCAGCTAAAGGCTCTGTTCAAGGACTCCTGGGAAAGTCTGGTGGGCAACTGCGATGAGTTTTTGTACCTGGGCGGCAATGAAAAAGAGACACACAAATATGTATCAGAATTACTGGGGAAAGAAACCATAGACACCAACACCTACGGGCAGACCAAAGGAAAATCCGGCAGCTACTCCACCAACTTCCAGCAGAGCGGAAGGGAGCTGTTACAGCCGGATGAAGTCCGTATGCTGGATAACCAGAATGCACTTCTGTTTATCCGCGGGGAACGGCCCATACTGGACGCCAAGTATGACCTGATGAAGCATCCCAACATCCGGTATACCGAAGACGGCGGTGCCGGCCCGTTCAACTATGCGAAAGCACCGCTGGCACATGACGATTTTACCTTTGACGAAACAAGATATAACGACTACGAACTGCTTCTGGATGAGGACATCATCGGGGAGCTTTTTTGATTGGAGGAATGCCGATGAATTTACTGAAAAATAAGAAACACACAGAAACAAAAAAAGAGACCACACCGCTGAAGATGAAGAGAGGGCAGAAGAAACTGTTTGCCCTGTATGCGGTGATGGTGCTGACTTTCTGCATTGGGGCAACTTGCGTTTACGCTGCAGGCGATCCGCTGGCAGTCGTCAATAACCTGTCCACGTTTATCTTTTCCCTGATCCGTGCCATTGGCCTGATCCTGCTTGGATTTGGTATCGTGCAGGTCGGCCTGTCCCTAAAGAGCCACGATCCGAGCCAGAGGGCAAACGGATTCCTGACACTGGCAGGCGGTATCATCATTACCTTTGCAAAAGAGATCCTGGATCTGATCATGGGTTAGGATCAGAGACCAGAAGGGGAGCCATGCGAAATGCGGGTTCCCCGCTCACTTTTGCAGGATGGGAGGTGAAACTGTTTGAGTGATAACTGGATCGTACAGAATCTGAATTCTGCCTTGCAGACCTGGAGTGACAAGCTGGCCGAGATCTGGACACTGCTGACGCAAAGCCCGGAGAATTTCAAGGGCGGTGCGATCTGGAGCGTGATGACGAACATCAACGGAGGGCTCCGAGCCATCGGGTACGGCCTGCTGGTCTTATTTTTTGCGGCAGGGCTGGTGAAAACCTGTGGGAGCTTCACGGATATGAAGAAGCCGGAACACGTAGTGAAAGCCTTTATCCGTTTCGCACTGGCACAGGGAGCCGTCATGTCCGGCATGGAGCTTTTGACCGCGATCTTTTCCATTGTGCAGGGCATCGTAACAAATATCATGTCCCACTCCGGGATGGCGGGTGGAACTGTAACGGAGCTGCCCTCGGAGATCGTGGACAAGATCGAAGCGGTGGGGATGCTGGAATCTATCCCTTTGTGGATCGTAACTTTATTAGGAAGCCTGCTGATTACGGTATTGTCATTTGTCATGATTCTGACTGTATACGGGAGAATGTTTAAGCTGTATATGTACACAGCCATCGCACCGATTCCATTGGCAACCTTTGCCGGGGAGCCAACCCAGTCTGTAGGAAAGAACTTTATCCGTTCCTACGCCGGGGTATGTCTGGAAGGAGCCATCATCGCACTGGCCTGCATCATCTTTTCGGTGTTTGCATCAAGTCCGCCGGCCATCGGGGACACCAGCCTGTCCGCCGTGACCATTGTCTGGAATTACGTCGGGGAACTGGTATTTAACCTGCTGGTACTGGTCGGGGCAGTCAAGGCATCCGACCGTATCGTAAAAGAAATCATGGGATTATAGGAGGCGAAAAAAATGGAAGAACCAAAGACACTGAGCTACGACTGGCAGTATGGCCGGGAGGAATTATTTCTCAGGGTAGACAGTTACATGAGCGATGACAATCTCTATATCGGGCTTTACCATATGGAAGATGGATACCCGGAAAGCTTTGCAGACCTTACGGTAAACCTGCCTTTTGCTCCGCTGGGCGGTATCAATGAAGCCTATATCGACCACAATTTCAGCAAAGAAAAGCTTCGTTTTATAAAGCAGCATAAGCTGGGAACGATACAGCCGGATACCGCATCCTCCGGTTACTGCATCTTCCAGAGGGTTGCATTCGACCTGAAAAAACTGGCAGAGCTTGATCCGGAAGGAACAAAAAGATTTATGGAAAGAAATGGCATCCGGCAAAGGGATGTACCAAAACAGAAACAAAAGAAAAAACAGAGATTACAAAGAGAAAGGTAGAAAACAACATGGAAGTGAAAATGAATAAAGAAATCCGAGACTATCAGGAGTCAATGTTCTGGGGCTTAAGCTTCCGGCAGTGCTTATTTTCGGTACTGGCGATCCTGGCAGCCCTTGGAATCTATTTTGTCACCCGGAAATATGCCGGGGAACAGGTAACCGGATGGCTGTGCGTGCTTGGGGCGGCTCCCTTTGCAGCCTGCGGCTTTTTCCGTTACCACGGCATGACGGCAGAACAGTTCGCATGGGCAGTCATCAAATCCGAACTGCTGTACCCGAAACGGCTGGTATTCAAATCAGAGAACCTGTACTTTTCCTGCATGGAAGAGAGCCTGCGGCTGGGTGAAAAGATGATGGGAAACGGAGCGGAGCTTCTGGTGAAGAAGCGGACGAAACAGAAGAAACCAAAGAAGCTAGGAGGAAGGGGTGATGCCTTTGATTAAAACCCTGAGTCAGACACTGAAACAGGACAAAGAAAAATTCAAAGTACCGGGGTCTGTCCAGCAGGCGATCCCGATCCGCAAGATCTGGCCGGACGGTATTTTTCAGGTGGAGAGCAAGTATTCCCGGACATTCCGGTTTACGGATATCAACTATTCCATTGCCAGCAAAGCGGATAAGACAGAGATGTTCCTGGACTACTCCGAACTTTTAAATGCACTGGATTCCGGCTGTACGGCGAAGATTACCCTGAACAACCGTAAGATCAACAAGGAAGAGTTTGAGCAGTCCCTGCTGATTCCAATGAAAGGAGATGGACTGGACGAGTACCGGAAAGAGTATAACGATATGCTCCTTTCCAAGATTTCCGGTACCAACAACAGCATTTACCAGGAACGCTATCTGACCGTCAGCGTCCACAAGAAGAACATCGATGAAGCCAGGACATACTTCGCCCGTGTGGGAACGGATATCATCACCCATCTGGCCAAGCTGTCCTCCATCGGGGAAGAGCTGGATGCAGAACAGAGGCTCCAGATCTTCCGGGACTTTTCAAGGCAGACGTTCCGCAGAGCTTTCCGTTTGACATGAAAGCCTTTGCGAAAAAGGGACACAGCTTCAAGGACTGGATCTGCCCGGACACGATGGAGTTCCACAACGACCATTTTAAGCTGGGCGAGCAGTACGGCAGAGTCCTTTTTATGGAAGATTACGCCAGCTATGTGAAAGACGAGATGATCTCCGAACTGTGCAGCCTTGGCAGGAATCTGATGCTGTCTATTGACATCATCCCGGTACCAACAGATGAAGCAGTGCGTGAGATCCAGAACCGACTGCTGGGCGTAGAGACCAACGTAACGAACTGGCAGAGACGCCAGAATGCAAACAATAATTTTTCCGCCGTGGTTCCCTATGATATGGAGCTTCAGAGAAAAGAAACCAAGGAGATGCTGGACGACTTGACTACCAGGGACCAGAGGATGATGTTCGGTATCCTGACAATGGTACATATGGCAGAAAGCGAGAAACAACTGGATTCTGATACGGAAACCCTGTATTCCATTGCAAGAAAACACCTCTGCCAGATGGCAACCCTGAAATGGCAACAGGTCGATGGACTGAATACCGTCCTGCCGTATGGTCTGCGGAAGATTGATGCGGTGCGTACCCTTACCACAGAGTCCACTGCCGTCTTGATTCCGTTCCATACACAGGAGATCATGCAGCCGGGCGGCATTTATTATGGGCAGAATGCAGTCAGCAAAAATATGCTGGTGGCAGACCGAAGAAAGCTGTTAAATGGAAATTCCTTCCGACTGGGAGTCAGCGGTTCTGGAAAAAGTTTCTCGGCAAAAGAAGAGATCGTAGACCTTGCCCTTTCCACAGAGGATGACATCCTTATCCTCGATCCGGAGTCCGAGTTTGCTTCACTGGTGGAAGCCTTAAACGGCGAGGTCATCCGGATCTCGGCAACGTCCGATACCCATCTGAATGCACTGGACATGGACTCCGCCTATGGCAATGACCGTAACCCTCTGATTGAAAAGTCCGAATTCATCCTGTCCCTGTTTGAGCAGCTCGTAGGAGCCGGGAACCTTTCGGCAAAGGAGAAATCCATTCTCGACCGCTGCACCGCAGACGTGTACCGGGATTATATGAGGGACGGATACCAAGGGCAGGTGCCGACCCTAAAGGATCTGTACCGACAGCTCATGCTCCAGCCGGAGGAAGAAGCCAGAGGGCTGGCATTGTCTTCGGAACTGTTTATTAACGGAAGCCTGAACACCTTTGCCCAGGAAACCAATGTCAATACGAAGAGCCGTATCATCGACTATGACATCCGGGAGCTGGGCGAACAGCTGATGCCACTTGGAATGTTGGTCACACTGGATTCCATTTTTAACCGTGTGATCCAGAACTGGAAGAAGGGAAAAACGACATGGATCTTTGCGGATGAGTTTTATCTGCTGTTCCGCTATGAATACAGTGCAGACTTTTTCTACCGCCTGTACAAGCGTATCCGTAAGTATTCGGGATTTGTGACCGGGCTTACCCAGAATGTAGAGGAACTTCTGAAATCCGATACCGCCCGCCTGATGCTGGCAAATAGTGAGTTCCTGATCCTTTTGAATCAGGCAAGCACCGACCGGGACGAGCTTGCGGCACTTCTGAATATCTCGGACAACCAGTTATCCTACATCACCAATGTGGGTGCCGGCCACGGCCTGATCCGCTGCTCCGGGAATCTGGTGCCGTTTGAAAATTCGTTCCCAAGAAATACAAAGCTGTACCGTCTGATGACGACCAAGCCGGGCGAAGCGTAAGAGCAGTACAGACCGGGACTGGAGGTGAGAGATGAAGAATATCAAAACCAAAGAAGTCACAACAAAACCAAAGACTAAAAATCCTGCCTCCAGAATCCCGAAGGAGCTGATGCGGACGGCCATACTGGAGAGCAAGGAAAAGTCCCAGACCATCGCAAATGCCAGGGATAATGACATGGAGGAACAGTCCCCATCCGAGTATGCCAGTGGAAAAGTCGCATCCGCAGAGGAATGGGCTGCCAGAAAGTCTGGCAGAACTGTAACCAGCGCCGGAAAGACAGCAGCACAGACTTCCTACGAGAAGATCAAACTGAGAGTTACTGGTAAAAAAGAAGCGCAGAAAGAAGCCGCCAGAGGAATAGGGGACACACAGGCTCCCGATCCGGTCAGTCGGGAAGCACCGAAGCAAAAAAACCGGGAACAGGGGGCATCCCGTGTGAAGGTCAAGGAACGGGAAAACCAGGAAGTCCAGATTCAGAAAGCCAAGCGGCAAAAGGCGATTTCAGATGCCGTCAAAACGAAAGAACAGAAGATCCGGGCAGCCAGGGAGACACCAAGAATCCAGAATGGACAGGAAATGTCGGAAGGTGGATCGCTTTCCATCAAAAGACAAAACCAGAAAAGCAAGGCCGAAGATACCGCAAGGCAGAATGCCATCCGCCAGAAACAGCCGGAAACCATCCGGATCAAGGAAAAGCCACGGAAACAGTTGGAGCCGAAGACCATACAGCGGCGTACTATTAAGACCGCCCCTCCATCTGTGAAGATCAGCATCCAGCCAGAGCAGAAGCTCCGGGTGGCCAGTTCCAACGCCTTGACAGCCCGGATGCAGAAGCAGATGGAACGAAGGGCAGCGAAGCAGGCGGCGAAGAAAGCCGCCTTGCAGACTTCCGATGGAGTCCGCCGGATACAGAAAACGGCAAGGGCAGGAGAGAATACCTTCAAGGCAGCTAAGGCCGCTGTAGAAGCGGCAGCGAAAACGGTGCAGTCCATGATGGCTGCACTGGGAGCCGCCGGAGCGGTCATGGTTCTGCTTCTGGTTATCATGGTCGGGATCATTGGCGGTGCGGCATTCTCAGGAAGCTCAGAGAGCAACGAAGCACTCAGCCAGGAAGTACTTTCCTATACGGCAACCATCCAGAAATACGCCAACCAGTATGGAATCCCCGAATACGTTTCCGTGATACAGGCAATCATGATGCAGGAATCTGGCGGCCGGGGGACCGATCCCATGCAGAGCAGTGAGTGCCCATACAACACCCGGTATTCCAACAGCCCGAATGCCATCCAGGATGCGGACTACTCCATACAGGTAGGAATCCAGTATTATGCGGACTGCCTAAGAGAAGCCGGATGCACCAGCCCACAGGACATGGACAAGCTGAAGCTGTCCCTGCAAGGGTATAACTACGGCAACGGATACATAACGTGGGCAATACGAAAATATGGGGGCTACAGTGCAGAAAACGCTTTGCAGTTTTCTAATGAACAGGCGGCTTCACATGGCTGGAGTGCCTATGGGGATCCAGAATATGTCCCTCACGTCCTGCGGTATTATTCCAGCGGCGGATTGTTTGCCGGCCTGTTTGGAGGCAACGGCCAGATCGTATCGGTGGCACTTACCCAGCTTGGAAACCAGGGAGGCCAGAAGTTCTGGTCGTGGTATGGATTTGACAGCCATGTAGCATGGTGTGCCTGCTTTGCCAGCTGGTGTGGGGACCAGGCAGGTCTGATTGAGAGCGGAAAGATGCCGAAGTTCTCCCTGTGCGATGATGGGATCGCATGGTTCCAGAGCAAAGGAAAATGGAAAAGCCGAGGATACTCGCCAGCACCTGGAACCCTAATCTTTTTTGACTGGAACGGTGATGGAACCTCAGACCATGTAGGAATCGTGGAGAAAACCGAGGGCAGTACCGTATACACCGTAGAGGGAAACTCCAGCAATGCCGTGAACCAGAGAAGCTATGATATCAATAACGGAACGATCATGGGATATGGTATACTTTGAAAATTAAAATAGAATATAAGTTATAACCTATGAAAAGAAATTTGATATGTGTAAGTTGATAATGAAAGTTGATGCAAGTATGGATTCTTATGCAAAGATTATTTAAAGAACCATAAAAATACGCTGTATCAGTTTATGCTTCTGTAGGACACTATTAGAGAGCATGTGATATATTATCTGTAAATAAAAAACCAGAGATCAGTAATGGACACACTGATTTTCTGGTTTTTTTATGATAACTGTATTACTGTATTGACAAATATATCACAGTGCGATATAACGTAAGTATCGAAGTACGATATATCGCACTGAAAGGAAAGGTTTATGGATGCACATATAAAAAAGGTTTACGTTCCCATGACGGAGACAAGTTTTTACATATTGTTATGTCTTCGTACTCCAAATCATGGATACGGGATTGTACAAAAAGTAAGAGAACTGACAGAAAATGAAGTGGTACTTGGTCCTGGAACCATGTATGGAAGTCTTTCAAAAATGGAAAAAGATGGCCTAATCCATTTTATCAGGGAAGAAGATAAAAGGAAAATTTATGAGATCACAGAACTCGGTACGGAAGTTCTGGAGCTTGAGCTAAAAAGAATCCGCAGATTGTATCGTAATGCACAGGAGGTAACGCAATGAAGAAACTCAAAAAAAAAATTCGCTGGTTTAGTATTATGGAGTACGAAAAAGAAGAAAATTACCTGAGCAAAAGGCACTTGGAAGGTTGGAAATTCAAGAGCGTAACATTTCCTGGACTATATACATTTGAGAGATGTGAGCCTGAGAAGGTAATTTACCAGCTAGATTACAATAAAGAAGGAATCAAACATCAGAGTGAATATATACGAATGTTTGAAGATTGCGGATGGGAATACCTGACAGAATTTGATGGATACAATTATTTCAGGAAACCAGCAGACAAGATGCAACAGAAAGAGGAAATATTCTGTGACGACATCTCCCGTCTGGATATGATGAATCGGATTTTTCGTGGAAGAGTAATTCCGTTAATATTGATGATTCTTTGTATCCTGATTGATACTATTGTAACAGATCCCAGTGAACCAGGCTGGATACCAGTATTTTTTAGGGTAATGTTAGTTGTATATGTTATTACTTTTCTACAGTTTGCTGTAAAATATTTTGTATTTTGGAAAAAAGTAAAAAAATAGTATACAGTTGACAACTCATCAACGTAAAGAGTTCATTGTCTAAATGAGTAGGGAACTTCTTTTCTGACTTTAAAAGAATTTTAAATTTTTGTTACCACCTGGAATTATTTACGATATATAGTATGAATAGATAATAACGGAAATGTAAAAGGGACAGTAGATGTAAAAAATCAGCTTTGTCCCTTTTGTAACCTAAATTTGATATGTATAAGTTAACTTTTTTATTTGATTAAATTTATATGAAATGAAAAGAACCAGTGAGAGAATCGTTAAATTTCACTCACTGGCTCAATTCGTTTCAAATTTCTCGGACAACTCTGTCAGTTCCTTCACCGTTTCCTGGGTGTGATGCAACAGGGTGTCACGCATTTCTGGCGGACAGCTGGAATAAAGCATTTTCATCTGATTGACACCCTCATCCTCCAGAGAAATATCTGGATTTATAAGCGTATCTAAAGAGATGTGTAGGACCTTTGCCAATGCTCTCAAAATCAAATAGGAAGGATTCATTTTCCCCTTTTCGATATTGGCGATTTGCTTTACAGAAACATGGCTTAGATCAGAAAGTTCTTGTTGTGTCAGTTCTTTATTCTTTCGGGCTTCCCGCATTTTCTGCCCTAAAGCAGTTAAATCATCAATCGGCATAATCGTTCACCTCAATAATATTGTATCGTTCTGGTTTGCACAAAGGAATGACCTTATTATGCTTGCTAAGAGGTACGATTATGCTGATTATGTGGATAAAAAACTCTTGTTCAGATGAACTTACACTATCTTAGTGACAAACGCAAAGTGCAGGGAGATATTTGATGGCGCATTCCGTAGATGTTTTCAACCTAATCAAATGTGGCGAAGATGTGGCTGAAAAAATTACGAGCGCCAAAGTTCCCTCTGGCGCTCATTTTACTTTCGTTGTGCGTTTTTTCTGTACTCTAATGGCAACAATCCCGTGCTTTTACGGAATAATTCTGCAAATCGGCTTGAAGTGGAATAGCCTACTGTTTGGGCAACTTGCCCGACTGTCAGCTCTGTATATGCCAGCAGATATTCTGCTTGGCTCATGCGCCGCTGTTGAATATATTCCGTGATGGTGCAGTCGTAGTATTTCTTAAAACAGCTTTTGAGCTTTGTTGTTCCCATGCAGGCAATCTGTGTTAGCCGTTCCAGAGGAATATCAAAAGCATAGTGATCGCTAAGATAAGCGGCAACTATTTGGAGATTTTCAATATCCTGTTGAGAGAGCTTATGGGCTGGTTTATCAGGATGTTTCTTCTGATATTCCACCACCATTGAAACAGCTTCTGCGACTTTACCCTCATAAAAAAGTTTTGCTGCAATCCCTTCCCCGCGATAGTCTTTGATTTCTGTGAGTAACCGTGACATTTCTGGAAAGTCGGATGTTTGGTCGATCTTCCGAAATGCATCCACAGGATTGATCTGTGCCTCCGGGTACAGTTTTTTCAGGTAGTCCTCATAATATGCCGGTGCAATCTCAATCCCAACCGAACGGATTGGAATATTTTTATGTATCAAAGCCTTGTATGGAGCGTAGCCTCCAATAAATGTTTTGATACAACCGGCAGACAGTCTACGGTATGGAGATAATTCCTCCCCGGAAATAGAGTCATACCGAGTGATACTCAGACATTCCGGCATGGAGCATTCCAACATGAAATCTTCGTGGAAGGAAAAGTTATGGATTTTAATATCATATAAGTCTTTCTGTCCATAAGTCCAGTAGGTGCCTTCTCCAACTTCGGGAGAAAGTTTCCAGCAGTCACCTAATGCCCCATATTGCTGGTTGTCTGGGTCACGGATAAAACCGTGTTCTATCAGTAACGGTGTATAAAACTGGTCAATAATTTCAGACATGAAAACAGGCCGCCTCCTTTTTGCAACGATTAGACGAACTTTTGAAAGGAACAGACGAACATTGCCGGAACCTATTGAATGTTGTTCGATAAATGCGTATTGTATTAGGCGAAGATTAGAGGTATCTAACCGAAGAATATCACAAACCACTTGTTGAGTCAAGACAATGAAAGGTAGGAGGTCAAAATGAGTAATCAAGTAAATTCTATGAACAAAGGTCTGACAGTGAAAGACCTTGTAACAACAGGTATTTTTACTGCACTGTTATTTGTTTTTGTATTGGTGGGCGGTGTCTTTTTTGCAACGAATCCTGTACTTACTTTTTTCATGCCAGCAGGAGGTGGGCTGCTTGCTGGCCCCATTTATCTTTTGCTGATTGCAAAAGTACATAAGCGTTGGAGCCTTTCTATAATGGGCGTTATCATGGGTATTATTTGGTTCGTGACTGGTATGCACTGGGCTTTTGCATTGGGCTACCTGATCATGGCGATTGTCGCTGACTTTGTTGCGGGTGCAGGGCAATACAAAAGCAAGAAACTCAACAGTCTGTCTTACATCCTGTTTTCCCTCGGCGGTACTGGATCGTATATCGTTTTCTTTGCTGACCCCAACGGCTGGGCGCAGACAATGCTGGGTAATGGAACCGAACAGAGCTACATCGACACCATGCAGGCAACCGCTAACACCGGCATTCTGATTGCCATGTTTGCCGCTGCTATCATTACATCTGCAATCAGCGCTTTTGTAGGCTGCAAAATGCTGAAAAAGCAGTTTGAAAAAGCAGGTATTACAGCATGAGCGGTAAACGCCACAAGAAAGAGCTTTGGCTCGACCCACGGGCCAAGCTCTTTCTTATTCTTATGTGTGTTTTATCGTCCATGTTTGCGCCCTCACTTGCATATCAATTTATCCTTGTTATGCTGATTGCGATATTGGGGGCTTTCTTTGGAAAGTGGAAATATGTCATTAAGGCTGTATGCTTTTATGCGGTCATCTGTGCCCTGACAGTTTGGATCATGGCAGAAATGACAGGCACGCTGCGGACAATGTTTATTGCCTTTTTAGGCTTGTTTCATAAGGTCTATGCGTGCGGAACCTTGGCTGGGATTGTTCTGACTACTACAAAAGTCAATGAGTTCCTGTCTGCTATGAACCGTGTCCACGCACCCAAAAAGTTAGTAATTCCTATGGCAGTTATGCTACGGTACATTCCAACTATTCAAGAGGACTGGCGCTATATCAAGGACGCTATGCGGATGAGAGATGTTTCACCTTCTCTGGCGAGCTTTTTAGCACATCCGGGCATGACAGTTGAGTGTATTTATGTGCCTTTGTTGATGGCAGCTTCAAAAGCAGCGGATGATCTTTCTGTTGCTTCTGTCACCCGTGGAATTGAAAATCCCAATCCACGCACCTGCCTTGTCCAGATAAAATGCGGAGCTGCCGATTGGGGCGTCATGACCGTTGCCGTAGCTTATCTGATTTTTGAATTATGTGTGCGGGGAGGTGTGATCGGTTGATTGAGTTTGAAAATGTATCGTTTTCCTATACAGGACAGGAACATGGCGGGCTGCATGACATCAATTTGAAAATTTCGGACGGAGAATGTGTCCTGTTCTGTGGCCGCAGTGGGTGCGGAAAGACAACGATCACACGGCTGGTGAACGGCTTAATTCCTCAATTTTATCAAGGGGAACTTCATGGCCGTGTGCTGGTAGATGGTCAGGAAATCAGCAATATCCCTATGTATCAGATTGCTGCTAAGGTTGGCTCCGTTTTCCAAAATCCACGGACACAGTTTTTTAATGTGGACACAGACAGCGAGATCGCCTTTGGCATTGAGAACGAGGCTCGTCCTCCACAAGAGCTGATAGAGCGAGTGGAACAGACAGCCGACGATCTGCGTATTCAAAAGCTGCGGAACCGGAATATTTTTGAGTTGTCCGGCGGTGAAAAGCAGAAAATCGCCTTCGCTTCTGTTTATGCCATGAACCCACAGATTTATTTGCTGGATGAACTGTCCTCCAATTTGGATATGACTTCCATTCAGGAGTTGAGAGAGCATTTGCGGCTGATAAAAAAGCAGGGCAAAACGGTTTTGATAGCAGAACACCGGCTGTACTACCTGATGGAACTGGCCGACCGAATTGTTTATCTGGAAAAAGGAGAAATCAAAGGGATTTATACCCCGGAAGAATTTCGACAGCTGTCGGAACAGGAGCGCGAACGCATGGGCCTGCGGGCAGTTGATCTTTGGTCGGTGTTCCCACCTAAACCCCACTCGATTGCCCCTATCCCGGTATTAGAGCTACGGAATGTGACGCTCCGTTACAAGAAGCGAACCATTTTGCATGATATTGGCTTATCCGCAGGAAAGGGTGAAGTGATTGGCGTGGTCGGCCACAATGGAGCCGGAAAGACTACATTTTCTCGCGCTCTCTGTGGGCTTCACAAAGACTGCGATGGACAATTTTTGTGGGAAAGCAAGCCGATTGAGCGTAAGGAAAGGCTGCAACGCTCTTATATGGTCATGCAGGATGTGAACTATGAGCTTTTCGCTGACAGCGTAGAAGCAGAATGTTCCTTTGGCATCCGAAATCCAGACCAAACGCTGGTAAATGCAACTTTGGAAGAACTGGGACTTTCCCCATATCGAGAACAACATCCAAACACGCTTTCCGGCGGTCAAAAGCAACGAGTAGCTGTAGCTGTCAGCATGATTTGTGGGAAAGACTTGCTTGTATTTGATGAACCGACCAGCGGCCTTGACTTTGACAGTATGACGCAGGTTGCAGGATTGATCCGGCGATTATCCAATATGGGAAAAGTCATTTTCATTGTCACCCATGATTTTGAGTTTGTCTGCCGTACCTGTTCCCGTGTCTTACATTTTGACGAAGGCGAAATACCCGATGACGTATTAGTTACAATGGATGCCCTCCCGAAATTGAGAGAGCTTTTCTCTGTCAAGGTGAATGTCCCCGCAGGGGACAGAGAGGGCGGCCTGGGCCGTTCAGATGGAAAGGAGAGGTAGTCTATGAAGCAGAAAAAAGAAAACAGTGTAGCATTGCTGCTGCATTGGGCAGGAGAACAAAAATTTTGGTTGTTTCTGGCAATTCTGCTGTCCATGTGCAGCGGGCTTTGCATTATTGTTCCGTATATTGGGATTTACAGGCTGATGGATGCCACATTTAACAATGCCTGCACAAAAGAACTTGTGGTACAGACTGTGGCAATGATTGCCGCCGCTGTCACCCTGCGTTTTGCATTATTCGGCTGTTCCGGCGTGGCAGCCCATAAAGGCGCATACGGCGCACTGTTCAAAGTGCGCTGCATGGTTGCGGAACACATGGCCAGAGCGCCTTTGGGGGCCTTGAATGAACGGCGCACCGGGGATATAAAAACGGTTCTGAATGAAGATATTGAAAAGCTGGAGTTGTTCCTGGCTCATAACCTTCCTGACCTTGTGTGCTATCTGGTTGGGCCGGTAGTCATCTTTATTTACCTGATGACCGTCAATATTCCTCTGGCATTGATTTCCCTGGTTCCGCTGATCCTTGCTGTTGTTGTAATGGGGATGATGTTCCGCAACACGGATGACCTGATGGAACGGGCCAATCGCTCCATTACCACACTGAACTCGGTTATGATTGAGTACATCAGCGGTATGAAATTGATTAAAGCCTACAACATGGGGAGCAAATCGTTTCAAAAGTTTTCAGACGCTATCCAGGAAGAAAACGCCATGTGGAATGAAACTTCCCGGCGCATGGGGCCACCTTATGCGGCCTTTGTTGTTATCATCGAATGTGGGATGTTGCTGATGGTTCCAATCGGCGGAATGTTTTTCCTGAAAGGCTCACTGGCGGCCAGCGCATTTTTGCTGTTCGTCTATGTAGGTTCCATGTATCTGACGGAAATCCGCCCCCTGCAAGAACTGGGGACTAATTTTGCTAATGTACTGAACGCTGTTACCAAGACCAAAGAAATCCTGGATATTCCGATTTATGAGGGTGGAACGGACTTTCCCCAAAATCACGATATTGAACTTCGCAATGTCCGATTTTCCTATGACGGCAAGACCGATGTACTGCAAGGTGTCAACCTCAAAATCAATGACGGGGAACGCGTGGCTCTTGTGGGACAGTCTGGTGCCGGCAAAAGCACTGTGATTGAACTGATCTCCCGCTTCTATGATGTGCAGGAGGGCGAAGTGCTGATTGGTGGAAAAAATGTCAAGGAGCTTGACTACGATACCATTCTGAAAAATGTAGCCATCGTATTTCAAAAGACCTTCCTGACCCGTGACAGCGTTTTAGAAAATATCCGAATGGGCAGCAACGCCACTCTGGAAGAAGTGCGGGCTGCTGCAAAAGAGGCGCAGATTGACGATTTTATCATGTCCTTGCCAGATGGATATGACACGAAAGTGGGCAGCTTTGGCTCTCGCTTCTCCGGCGGTGAAAAACAGCGGATTGCGATTGCCCGCGCAATTCTGAAAAATGCACCTATCTTAATTTTGGACGAGGCCACAAGTGCCTCTGACCCGGAAAATCAGATGGAGATTGATAAAGCTATTCAAAATCTATGCAAAGGCAAAACAGTCATTGTAGTAGCACACCGTTTGAGTGCTTTGAAAATGTGCAACCGGGTGGCTGTGGTGGAAAATCATACAATTACCAGCGTTGGCACCCATGAGGAAGTTCGGAAGAACAACGCCTACTATCGAAATGCGTGGAAAGACTACGAGACAGCCCGGAATATCACTTATCAGTTGGAGGGAGGCGAGCAGCATGAATGAGCATGATGTATTGAAAAAAAAACGCAATTTCTATATTGGTGTCGGCGGAACCGTTCTGGAAGGACTTCTCTCCGGCAGCCTGTTTATACTGCTTTACTCTGTTATGCAGTTTTTGTGGTCGGGTCAATTTGACATGAACCGCGTTCTGGCTCTGACCGGTATTATTGCAGTGGTTTTTCTTCTCCGTATCCTGATTTACAGCTACGGTTATACCAAAGCGCAGATTGGCGGTGCGGAGGTCAGTAAGAATATTCGGCTTTTTATGGGTGACCATTTGAAGCGCATCCCACTGTCCCGCTTTACGCAGGGACAGACCGGCGATTATATCAACACCATCACAAGCGATGTAAACAACTACGAAAAAATCCTGACCCATAAAGTCGGAGATTTGGCAAAGAATTTTGCCCTGTCACTGATGTTGATTGTCTTTGTTGTGACGCTTTATGTTCCAGCTGGAATTATCCTGCTGATAGCAGACCTTCTTTTAATCCCCGGCCTGTGGCTTTCTTTCCGCATGGTACGGAAATATGGAAAAGAAAAGAACGATATTTGTGCGGAGAACGTCAGCAGCATTGTTGAATATGTTTCTGGTATTCAGACTTTCCGAGCTTATGGTGTAGGCGGTATGAAGAACAAAACCGTTATCAACGCCATGCGGGAGTTTTCCCGGATCAGCTTTGTGTACGAATCAAAAGTGCTTCCTATTGGTGCGGTCTTTGGTATTTTGAGTTGGCTGTCCTGCCCGCTGGTTATCTTGCTGGCCTATGCACCCTGGGTCGCAGGGACACTGAACACGGTGGACTACCTTTTGATTTGTATGCTGCCCCTGTTCTGTGCAAAGCTGGATAACTCGATTTTTGTAGACCTTACCAGTTATAAGAACCTGATGATCTCGAAAAACAAAATCTTGAGTGTAATGAATGAGCCGGAGGAAACTGGCAGCATGGAGCCGCTTCACACAGCTACCCATGAAATCACATTTGACAATGTAGATTTTGCATATGTTCCCGGTGAACCGGTACTAAAACACGCCACCTTTACGGTGCCAGATCAAAAGCTCACGGCCATTGTCGGAGACTCTGGCTCCGGCAAATCTACTATTTTGAACCTGATTGCAAAATATTATGAAGCAACGGGCGGGACGATTTCTATTGGCGGTAAACCCATTAACCATGTTGCCGCAGAGCGTGTACTGGAGCAAGTTTCTATGGTAGACCAGAACATATTTCTTTTTGACGATACCATCCGGGATAATATCCGACACGCTCGTCCTAATGCTACGGACACGGAAATCGAGGCTGCCTGCCGGGAGGCTAACTGTGACAGCTTCATCCGTAAGATGGAAAAGGGATACGATACGCCGACTGGCGAGAATGGAAATCTTCTCTCTGGCGGTGAGCGTCAGCGAATTTCAATAGCCCGCGCCATCCTGAAAAATAGCCCCATCCTGCTTTTGGATGAAGCAACAGCATCTCTTGACATTGAAAATGAGCTTGCCGTAAAGCAGGCCATCGCCAATCTGCTAAAAGAAAAAAAGACAGTGGTAATGATTGCTCATACCCTTTCCATTGTCAAAAACGCTGATCAAATCCTTGTAATGGGTGATGGCAGGATTGCTGAATCTGGAACCCATGAGGAATTGCTTGCGAAAGGCGGAAAATATGCTGCTATGTGGAACGCAGAGCAAAAAATATTAGCTTGATGGGAAATAAGATGTCTGTCGGATCGAATATGATATTAGCACAGAAACCTATGAACAGCTGAAAGAATCAGTCACGAAAGAATAATTACATAGCGCATGAATCTGCCCCGATTAAGGGGAAAGAAAAAACCGTTGGTTGGGGCAGGTAATTTTGCACACTCATTTTAAGTTATTACCATAACGGCGGTTTTGAGAAATCAGAGCCGCCGTTTCTTTGTTTTTACACAAACCAATGACGACTTCCAGGGACACGGTAGCCGATTGGAGGTTAATTTATCGTGTCCCGTTTACTTTTTCAAAGCTCACATGATCTGCATCAGTTAAAAAAATTATTGTTCTTCGTTCGGGCAAGTATAATATTGCATCGGCATTATCGTTCTATGTAATTCAGTATAATAATGGCTGTTTTTGGAATGCCAGTTTTCCATTGCGGAAATTTGGTGTTTTTGATAGCCGTTTTTATGATGATGCTTTTAGAGTATATCGCTGTCGATCACCGCCACACTCCGATTTGATTTCGTAAAAATTCAAATCGGAGGAAAAGACAAGTGGCTTATAACAAAGCAAAAGAAGAATATAGATGGAACCAGTGGAAAGCAGAGGAAGAGACGATCCTGCGTGAACAGGGCGTGGATGAAGAGACGATCCAGAAGCTTCGGGAGTATGACTGGGACGATTTCAATGCAGAGCGGAGATTCCGGGAACACCAGACCTCGCTTCTGGACTGTATGGAACTGCTCCTGGAAGAAAAAGAAACCAAAGAGTCCCAGCCGGAGAGCGTAGAAGCCCTGCTGGATACCGTGGAGAACGAAGAACTGCTTCAGATTCTGTTATCAACTGATAAGAAAACTCTTCAGATGATTGTCCTGAAGATGATGGGATATGCACCAAAAGAGATCAGTCATCACATGGAACTGCCGGAGCAGACGGTTTATACAAGACTGCGGAGATTAAGGGAAAAGATCAAAAAGTCCATGAAATTTGAATAAAACAAAAGGTTCTCATCGGCTGACTATTAGAACGAACAGACAGGAGGATTGATACGATGGATGAGAAAGAAGTGTCCGAAATGCAGGAAGAAATGATGACGGTACTGGTAGTCGAGCCGATGAAGGCCCCCTATGTCAAGCACATCCCAAATGAGCTGGAGGATCTGCAGCAGGCGGTAGGCGGTGACATTGAAATGACCTATCCGTTTGATGATGAAGTTGGAATCCTTTTAAACGGCAATGGAAAATTTGAGGGATTGCCACTGAACCGGGCGTTATATGATGATCATGGACAGGTCTATGATGCGATAGCCGGGACTTTCCTTGTAGTAGGGCTGACAGAAGATGATTTTACTTCGCTGACACCGGAACAGATTGAAAAGTTTAAAGAAAAATACCAGTCACCGGAAATTTTTACTCTGTTTAACGGAGAACTCCATGTGATGAAGATGCCGCCGGAAGAAGAAAAAGAACAGAAAGAAAGCCGGAAGAACGATGCAAAACAAAAGAATCCGGCAAAGAAGAAAAACAGATCCGGGGATGCAAGATAAAATATTTTTTTGTGAAGTGAATAAAAAATACACTGCCATCGGCTAGTAAGCAGAGGGACATCCCTCGGCTGTTCTTTGGCAAGTGAATATCGGCACTACAGGTACGTTCCCAACCGTAGAAGCGTGACAGTATGAGCGCCATGATTAAGTATAGGGTAAAGATTCTTAGACTTGGAGCGAGAAAGCATAGCTGTGAATAAGGCGGTGGCAGCCTTTCGCCAGGATCACGGATGGGGGATAATGATACACGTTACCAGCCAGAGAGCGGAAGATGGACTCCGGGTTGTAATCAGAAAGACCCCCAGGACATCTGTGAGCGGCGGCAGGCCAGCCGCCCGCCTGTAGTGTCCCCTTTCCCAGAAGAAAAACAGGGATGGTTCCGGGGGTGCGAGGTCAAATGCGGAACAGCAAGATAAAAAAGAAATCAATGAAGAAGTGTGTCGTTGATATCAGATACCATGCGGCTGTAGGAGACTACAGCCGTATTCTTGTGGTATTAACGTCACATCAAGGGGAGAGAACAGATGGAAGAAACAAAAAGAAGTGGAATGAGCAAGGATCAATTCTGGAATCTGATTGAAAAAGCAAAGGAAGTGTGCGGCACCGATCTGGATGCTTCGGCAGTGTGGATCAAGCAGCAGCTCTTCTATATGACACCGGAGGATGTCCTCCAATTCCACAATCTTGTTTACAGTTACCGGGATGCGGCTTATAAGTACGGCTTATGGACAGCGGCAGGTATTATGATGGAAGCAGGGTGCAGTGATGACAGTTTTTCCGATTTTCGGATGTGGCTGATCGCCCAGGGAAAAGAAGTTTATCTGAATGCCTTAAAAGATCCGGATTCCCTTTCCGGCGTGACTCCGTATGGGTACTGTAGTTTTGAAGCGTTGGGATACATCTCATCGCAGGTCTACAGTGCCATGAAAGGGAAAAATATCTATCAGGACAGTACGGCAAGAATGCAGATGGAATGTTATGAGCAGGTGATCCGGGATATTGTGTACCATCCCATGATCGAGTATCCGCTGGAATTACCGGAAGCAATGGTGGTATATCCGAAACTCTGTGAATGCCATTTGTCCGAGCAGGTAAGGAAAGCTCCTCAGAAAGTAAGGACATGGAATGTTTCCCGGACGGATATCCGAAGGATGATGGCAAGAGGGAATGCTGCCATAAAGAAAATGCAGGAACAGGGACAGAATACACCGGAAGCGACAAGACCCGTCCGTAAGGGTATGGTAAGATAAGCTTTCTGGCAAGGAGAAGTAATGTGTTATAAAAATGAATATCAGAAAAGGGCACATGGCGAAGTGGAACAGATCTTTCGGGAGCTTCTCCCGGAAGCCGGGCTTCATGTAAGGGAAGAACAGATCCGTCTCTGCCATGAAATGCTGGATGCCCTTATGAAAAATGAAATCACGCTCTGTGATGCAGGCGTCGGCATCGGAAAGACCTATGCCTATCTGACAGCCTGCATCCTGATGCGGAAATATAGTGTACTGCATTCCGGTTATTCGGGATGTGACAGGCGGTCTGTAGTGGTATCCACTTCCAGTATCGCCTTACAGAAAGCCATCATAGAGGAATATGTTCCTTTCTTATCGGATGTACTGTTAAAAGCAGATCTGCTTCAGGGAGAATTAAAAGCAGTCGTCCGCAAGGGAAAGGAACATTTTGTATGCGATTACAGGCTGACCCAGAGATTAGAGGCAGTCCGGGACAAGAATAAAAATCAGGCACAGATGGAGGCATTGAAGTCCCTCCGGCATAACTTTGATTTAGATTCCGTACATAACCTGAGCGGTTTTGACCGCAGGCTGGTGTGCGTACCAAAATTCTGCCCCAGGGAATGTCCGGGGAAAGCAGGATGCCGTTATCAGAAGCATCTGGATATTTCCAGGAAAGAGGATATTTTTTTACAGATTTGCAATCACAATTATCTTCTGGCAGATGCCATGCACCGGGCAAATGGGTACCGGCCGCTTCTGGCAGATTACAGGGCTCTGGTTGTGGATGAGGCCCATAAACTCCCGGAAGCCGCCAGCCAGATGTATGGAAGAAGCATTGGAAGGGAAGATGTGCAGGAGATTGCTTACTTTTTAGGCAGAGAGCATAAAGGCACGGATGGAAAACGCTGATGGAAGGGTTTTCTGCACTTCAGGCGGAGATCCGAAAGCATCGGAAAGATGGCACAGAGGACATGGCTGGAAAAGAAAGTTTTTATTTTCCGCCGGGAGCTGGCACAGCCTTAGCCCAGATGCAGGAAAGGCTTCAGCTTATGATCAAAAGGCTTGCCGGGAATATTCCTTACTGGATCTTTCGGCGGATGGAAGAGATGGAAGAGCTGTTCGGATGGTTTTTAAAGAACGACAAGCGATATATTTTGTTTTTACAGCAGGACAGCCGGGGACATTTAACCTTTATGGCAGTCAACCGGGAGATCCCGAAGTATCTGGATGCGACTTTATGGAGCCGGGGATTTCCGGCGATCTTAACCAGCGGCACCTTAAAAGCCGGGAACGGGTTTGCAAGAACCAGACAGATGACCGGGCTGGAAAAAGAAACGGGCGTCCGGGAGTGTGTGGCAGAATCCCCATTCTGTTACAAAGAGAACTGTCTGCTTTACATCCCGGAGCATTTAAGACCTATGAAAAAGGGAAGCAGGGAAGAGGCCGAGCAGCTTGCCGGGCAGATCCGTGATCTGGTGTGTTCCACTTACGGGCATACGCTGGTACTGTTCACATCTTATACCCTGATGGGAAATGTGCATCAGCTTTTGCGGGATCAGATCCCGTTCCCGATGGTGCAGGTATGGAGAAACTCCCAGGAAGAGATTGCACGGTTTAAGAAGATGGAGAATGCAGTGCTGTTCGCAGCCGGCTCCTGCTGGGAAGGTGTGGACTTTCCAGGGGACATGGTATCGTCTCTCATCATCGTAAAACTGCCATTTTCTGTTCCGGACCCCATCCATGAAGCACAAAAGGAGCAGTACCGATCCCTGGAATCCTACATCCAGACCATCGTAGTCCCGGATATGCAGAAGAAGCTGCGGCAGGGATTCGGCCGGGCAATCCGCACGGAGCAGGACACCTGCGTTGTGTCCATTTTGGATCACCGGACAGCAAAGAAAGGCAGGTATCGGAGTGATGTTCTGGAAGCACTGCCAAAGTGCCAGATGGCAGAACGGATCGAAGAAGTAGAAAATTTTATCCGAAGCCGGAAAGTGGAGCGGTACTATAGCTGAGAACATCCGTGGCGTTATTGGTTCTGCCCAGATCCGGACAAAAAATAGGCCAAAAAGTTTAGTGGTATTTCAGGGGCGGTTTGGAGCGAATTGGTGGTATTGGTGATAGCTTTATTGGCATGAGTTGGGTATACTGTGTATAGCGTTAGAGGAAAGGAGGCAGACAACATGAAGCGATATAAAGTGGAAATGCAGCGAGAAGGTTCCGGAAAATATTTCTTTATACGGGATATGGAAACACTGGAAATTGTGTTGCTGCCAAGCAAGTATCTAATGCATCAGGTGCGGGCAAACCGTTCCCCGAATACTATACGGAGAAATGCATTTGCCCTTGCCTACTACTGGGAATATCTGCTGGAAGAAGAACATGAAGCAGAAGATGTCTATGGAATGGATTACGAAACGCAATATGATTTTTTCGCAGAATATCTGAAATGGCTGAAAGCTGGGAAACATACCGACAATTTGGGTAAAGAACCGCAGAATAAAACCTGTAACGCTTACTTAAAAGAAGTGTTCAGGTTTTATTCTTTTTTAGAAGTAGTCAGAAATAACGGTTCCTGCCTGTCGGTATTATCCTATAATCAGCCGATCACAAAGGCAAATGCCATCGGGGTCAGAAGAACCATCCGCTCCCGGTCATTTAAAGGATACTTAAAAGAAGAGGAACGAAACGTCCGGGCAGCCGAACGGAACGAAATCGTAACGATTTTAGAAGCCTGTACAAACTGCAGGGATCAGGTGTTGATCTTACTGACATCGGAACTGGGATTCCGCATCGGTGAAATTTTGGGAATTGATTATACCAAAGACATCGATTACGAAAACCATGAGATCCGGGTAGACTTCCGGGATGATAATGAAAACGATGCAAGAGCAAAAAATGCCGAAGAGCGAAGAGGACGGGTGAGCGATGATACCTTTGAATTCCTGCTTTATTATATCGGGGAATACTGGGACATCCTGCAAAAACAGGAATACCTGTTTATTAACATCAAAGGGGATACCATAGGGAAGCCGTTAAGAGTAGACAGCGTCTACGATATGTTTGAACGCATGGAGAAAAAGACTGGGATCAAGATCACACCGCACATGCTTCGAAGATATTATGCAAATACGAGGTGGGAAGCAGACTGGCCGCTGGAAATGATCAGCCAGGCACTGGGACACAAGCATCTCGATACAACCATACGATATCTGAATGTTTTAGATGACAAGCTGAAAACAGCAAGTCAGGAATTTTACCGCCGATATTCCAAACTTTACGGAGTAGAACAGTTTTTGGAAAGCAGGAGGTGAAGATAGATGCCGGCAAGAAGGGTGTTTGCTTGGGAGCCGGAAGAACAATGGACATCAAGTGAAGAACGGGAAAAGAAGATAGAAGAACTGAGCCGGGAATTAGATGAAAGCATGGACAGCAACTCTGGAAAAGGCTGTCTGAAAGCATACTTGGTAAAAAATGAAGTGTGGCATATAGCAGACATCGATTATGAGCTTAGAGTGGATTATCGGAAATATCTGAAAAGCACTTATTCTGATTCAGCAGTACGCAGTTATTTACGTGGAATGGATAAGGCAAAATTATATGCAATCAGAAAGCATGCCAATACGTTAAAAGGAAAGCAGGAGATAGCAAAGAATACAGATTTAATCCACAAACTGCTCTTTTTACCATATCACCCAAATCCGGCAATCGCAGAAAGATATGACTGCAAAGTTGCCATTGATAAATTAGTTTGGGATTTTCGTGTAAACGGCTCAGAGCTATGCAAGCGTCAGCTTTTAGAAATTATCGAAGATGTCGTACTGCGTGACATAATGCTGAGAGAATGCACAATGCGGTTAAAAGGTTTGAAGGTGGTATATCAATTTTGTATGCAGGAACATATTGAGGATTTAAGATATATTACACAGGTACAGGCCGATAAACTTGAAAAATATGCAGATACGGCATATGCAAAAGAGCTTGCAGAAAGAGAACTCCGAGAATGTCAGAAATATCTTTTCTGCCATGCCAAGAATATTTTATGGGATTCAACAGTCTGGTATTTGGAAAGACTGCATCTGGAACAATATAGAGTCAACCCATCCAATCCTGTGAAAAAATTTTCCTTTATGGGCATAGAAAAAAGAGAGAACCGGGAAATTTTGCAGGAATACATGAAATACTGTCTGGGTGTTACACATTTGGCAATGAGTGGCATACAAGCCGAATTCTACAGGATTCTGGCATTTGTCATGTGGATGGAAAAAGAAACCGCGATGGAGCTGAAACTTGCATCAGAAACCGAAATAAAAAAATATTTCCAGATAATTGAGTTAAAAGAAGCTTCTTATTTTAATGATATTGTTATAGCAATCTATCAGCTATATGAATATCTGCAGACGAAAGAAATCATAGACAGGATACCATTTCGTTATGAGTATTATTTGAAAAAAGAAATACATTGTCATAATAACCGAAGCGTAGAGATGGAAATATATGAGAGGATTCTGAGAGAATTAAAAAATTTCCCTGAAATTCCAAGATTGATCCTTTTACATTCTATGCTGATTGGACTAAGGATCAGTGAAGTATGCACCCTGAAAGGGGATGCTTATTCCTGGCAGGGAAGAGATGCGTGGATACAGGTTTATCAGATGAAAATGCGAACATACAAAAAAGTACCGATTCCAGATGTTCTTTATAAGATTATGAAAAGATATTTGGAAAAATATCATATTGGAAGTGAGGATTATGTTTTTCAAAACAAACGGGGAGGGGCATATCAGTATGGTTCGTTTAAGTGGCAAATGAAAGAACTGTTTAATAAGAGGCAGGATATTTTCAAAGGGTATGATTTTAAATCACATGATTTCCGCCATACGATAGCGACTCTGTTATATGATGACGAAGTCCCTCTTCAGAGTATCCGGGACTATCTGGGACATGATTATGAAGAGATGACACAGCAGTATGTGGATTTTATGCCAAAGAAAATTTCAGCAGCGAATCAGGAGTTTTTCAAGAAAGGAGAAAACAGCCTGGCATCAGGAATCAAGAAGTGCAAACGTGGAAAATAAATTTTACATAAAAAAATTGGACTCCTATGAGAAAGCAAGTGAAATTTCAAAAATACGAATGGGAACAGAACCTTCGTATGACCTTGATTTACTGCCGTCTGTACAGATGCAGAAAGAAATGAGGAAGTTCCTGAAATACAGAGGACAACAGCTTGGGGCGGAAAAATTTTATACTGAGAGAAGATTTTACCATCATTTATGTAAAATGCTGCAAACCAGAAGAGACAGACCGAAAAGTTTTTTGGACTGGGACAAAGAAAAATGGAAGCAGCAGATGAAAATATGGCTTTTACAGCAGGGATTGCCCCTGACAGAAATTTCAAAATCCCATTGTGGGAATGAAACGGTATCACAGGCAAAGACATTACACTATATTGACCGATTAATAGATTATTTCCTTGATTTAAGAGATGCTGATGTAGATGAGATGACAAAGGATGTCTGGCAACTTGAAAAACTTGATATACAAGTGAAACAGGATCTGACGCGCACGACCAGAATTATAAATTTTAAGGAAATCTCCCAACAGGATCTCAGAGAGGAAGTAAAAAAGGCAATTTATTTTCAACTGAAAACAGAAAGCATCGGTACTGTAAAAAAAGAAATGACTGCCATTCGAAGGTTTTCAAGATATCTGAAGGAAAACAATAAAGAAGTAGATTCCTGCTCAAAGCTGGACAGGAAAATCATGGAAGAGTATTTGATATACATGAAAACAGAAGATACCGGGACAAAAAGATATCGGGCGGAGCTGACGAGACTGCGGGCATTGCTGAATATGGTAGCTGACGTCTATCAATATCCGCAGGTAAAGGATTTAATTTTGAATCGGGATATTCCACCAGATATAAGGGGAGAAATCAAAATTTATTCCGATCAGGAATTAAAGCGATTTAATGCTTTCCTTACGAAAGTGGATGTGCAGACGGCGAGACTTATGCTTATTCATCAAATGCTTGGAACAAGAATGTCAGATACACTGACACTCAGGACAGACTGCCTGATTGAAAAAGACGGTGAAACCATAATACAGATCCACCAAATGAAAACACATTTTTATGAAAAACCGATTAGTCAGGAACTGGCTGCCTTAATAAAGGAAGCGATTCGATACAGAGAAAAGGAGCACGGAAAAGGTAAATACATTTTTACAAGTTTAAGTGATCCTTCAAAACCAATGAAATATGCTACAGTCCAGCAAAAAATTACAGATAAAATATATCAGGAAAATCTCCGAGATGATAAGGGAGAATATTTTGGATTCGGTTCTCACATGTATCGGCATATTTATGGCATGAAGCTTGCCGAGATGCATGTGGATGACTGGACAATCGCAAGACTACTGGGGCATAGAAGCCTGAGAAATGTAAAGTATTACAGAAAGATGAGCAACAAAATACTGGCAGATGATACACGAAAAACAAGAAACCGATTATCTAAGATGGTACTGGAATGTCTGGAAGGATGGGAGGAAGAATATGAACAAATACGATTCGATGATAGCCTGCAATAAAAAAGCCAGTGAAGAAAAAGTAAACAGGGCAGTGACAGAAATCAGGCAGATGCTGACAGAACGGGAAAAAGTGACGGTCCCAAAACTGACAAAGAGGACAGGATTGTCCAGAGGATTCTTTTATAAGAATGAAACGGTCAGAAAAGAAATGAATCGTGCTCTGGAGCAGCAGGCAGGAATGATAGACCCCAAAAGATACATAGGTGACATTGTACTGAAGAATCGGATCAATGTATTAGAAGAACAGATCCGGGAGCTGAAACGTGAAAAAGAGCAAATGGAAAAAGAAAATGTAAGATTGAGAAAAGCCTTAAACAAGAAAGACCTGAACGTATTAAAAACTTTATAATCTGAATTAGAAAATAATCTGCAACGACCGGGAAGAATTTCCCGGTTGTTGTGGTTGGAATATAAAAGTGTAGATAACAAAAGGTGTGCATAAATTGTATTTATGATATACTTATCGATAAGTTAAATTCGAAGAAAGAGGATGATAGAAGATGGAAAATCCGTTTGAATTTCATGAAGAAGATACAATTATTGCATGCGTAGGTGACAATGGGGGAACTACCGATGAGGATATAAGAAATGGGTTCAAGCGTACCGTTGAACTTCTGACGGAATCATTGAAAACAGGTTCCGAAGTTGAAGATCTGTTAGTATATCCTATCGTTTATAACGCCAGACACAGTATTGAGCTATCTTTGAAGATTGTCATAAAAATGTTATGGCGAATAGAGGAAAAGAAAGGGATATGTTATTCTGAGGAAGTCTTAAAGGAAAGAAAAAAAGAATTACACACGCATAGTATTGAATGCCTATATAAATTAGCATGTGATAAGAAGAATATTGACAGAAGAATTCCTGCATATTTTGAGAATATAGAAGATATGATTTACTTTTATTATTTCGATGAAGAGGGGGATGCCTTCAAATATGAACTAAATAAAGAAGATGAACCACATATGATAAAAAACAAAATTTCTCATGTAAGTATTGAATTGTTAGAAACAGAATTTAAGGAAGTAATGAAAAAATTTGATGATTTGATATATTTTCTGGATAATTGTATCTTTGAATATTCGCTAGGAACATTTACCAAGAGCTTGTCGAGAGCAGATATATGGGATATTTCGAAGCGGCTTCCTGTATATGAAGAATGGAGAACAGAGAAATTCAAAGAAGTCAAAGATGAGATTAAGCAAGAATATCATCTCGGAAGTAAAGAATTTTCAGATGCTGTAAATCTAATTAAGGAAAATAGAGAGTTTTCGGTAAATATTGGATGCGAGAAAGTATTCGGGTCAATTACAGAAAATGAATTAAAAGAATACGCTTCATTGGTTAGATACTATTCTGAGAAAAGTAAATCTGACAACAAGGGTAAAGAGATAGGGTTCGATTTACGCAAAATACAAAAGAATGGGGAGATTTTGAAAAAATATTTATCCAGCATTTCTATGAATACATTAAATACACTATTATGTTTTAGTGAGATGAGTAATAGTTTCTTAGCGGTTGAACATTTGGAAGAGGTTCATGATGACATAGTCTCTAAGGCGTTTGACGGAACATATCTCATAAGAAAACTAAAACAAAGAAATATATGTTTAAAAATCTTATATGGAATGAAAAAGTGTGGACAGGTGACTTATGCAAAACAGTTGAGTGCTGCACTGGAACAAGAAGGAGTAGAGCTAACGCTTTGAGAACAATAGTGAACACGATACACTCGTGTCTCTGACGTTAAAGCCAGTGTTTTAGAGGGATGGGAGAGGGATGCCCAATTTTATGGATGAGCCAACGGCGGGGCTGGATGTGGTTGCAAGAGAAGAAATCCTTGATCTGCTGCGGGAATATATGGAGATCCCGGGACGATCTATTGTGATTAGCTCTCATATTTCCGGTGATCTGGAACATTTCTGTGATGACCTGTATATGATCCATGAAGGCAAAATCGTCCTTCACGAAGAAACGGACCGTATTCTTGAGGAATATGGATTCCTCAAGGTATCAGAGCAGGAATACGAAGCCCTTGACAAAGAATATCTTCTGCGTGTGAGAAAAGAGTCCTTCGGCTATAGCTGTCTGACAAATCAGAAGAATTATTATCTGGAAAATTATCCGGGGATCATAGTCGAAAAAGGAAGTGTAGATGAAGTCATTTCCATGCTGGTGAAGGGAGAACTGTTATGAGGGGATTATTGATGAAGGATCTGGAATTGATTAAAATAAATATGAGAATATATCTGGCAGTTTTTCTGATAGGCATTATTTATCTGGTTGCACAGGAGAACGGAAGTACATTTTTTGTAGCTTATGCGATCTTTGTGAGTATTAGTGTCTCTGTCGGAACAATTTCCTATGATGGTTACCATCATGGAATGAAATTTCTAATGACATTGCCGGTCACAAAAAAGCAATATGTACAGTCAAAGTATCTGCTCAGCTTTGGTTTTGCAGTACTGGTCAGTGTTATCAGCCTGCTTTGGGGGATGATAAGAATACAGATTTCCGGAAAACAGGAAGCAGAGGACCTTTTGATAAGCGCAGGCACTGCACTCGTTATTTCCTGTATAATACTTTGCGGAATGATTCCGCTTCGCTTGAAATACGAAGCCGAGAAAAGCAGGATTGTTATGGTGGCGGTGGTAGTAGTAATCTTTCTGGTGGCTGCTGCATGTAAGGAACTATATGATGTGTATCAGAAGAGCTTTGGGAAAGGCTTGCGGTTTCTGAATACCCTTTCCGGATGGCAGATAGCGGTTGGACTGATTGTAGTTATGATGATTTGTCTGGCCGTGTCCGTGAAGGCCAGCGAGAGGATTATGGAGAAGAAGGAGTTTTGAGACACTATAAACATTGATTTTTGGATACTTTAGAAGAAAAACTAATTCCGCTCTTAAAATAATTAACTGGAACATTTCGTTTAAATGCGTTATCCTGTAAAAAGAGAATTTATATCTGTGATATATAAGAAACAGGAGGATCGCTTATGGAAAAAAATCAGATTTTTATAAAAACTGGTACAAAATACAAAAAAATGACCAGGGAACTTCTGGAAGAGAGCAATCTCGCAGAACTGATTGGTGATAAGAATAAAATGGTAGGTATCAAACCTAATCTGGTATCCCCATCAGATCCGGCAAATGGAGGAACAACACATCCGGAAATCGTGGCGGGAATCCTGGAATATCTGAAAGAAAACGGTTTCAAAAACAGTATGATCCTCGAGGGTTCCTGGGTAGGCGACCGTACTGCAGATGCATTCGAAGTGTGCGGTTACCGGCAGCTTTGTGAGGACTATGATGTGGAGTTTTATGATACGCAGAAAGACAAAAGCTATACAAAAGACTGCTGCGGTCTGGAACTGAAAATCTGTGAGAGCGTGAAAAAAGTAGATTTCCTGATCAATGTGCCAGTCATGAAAGGACATTGTCAGACAAAGATTACCTGTGCCCTTAAGAATATGAAGGGATTGATTCCGAACACAGAAAAACGCCATTTTCACTCTATGGGACTACACAAACCGATCGCGCACTTAAATGTTGGTATCCATCAGGATTTTATTGTAGTTGACAATATTTGTGGTGACCTGGATTTTGAGGATGGTGGAAATCCGGTGGTGATGAACCGTATCTGGACTGCCATGGACCCGGTGCTGGTAGATGCGTATGTCTGTCAGCAGCTCCATTACAAAGTATCTGATGTTCCATATGTAAAACTTGCCGGTGAGCTTGGCGTTGGTTGCTCTGATATTACTAAAGCAGATATTCGTGTACTGGGAGAAGACATTCAGCAGAACATTCCAGAGAGACGAAAAGTGGTAGAAGTGGCAGATGCGGTAGAAGAAGTTGATTCCTGCAGCGCATGTTATGGCTATCTCATTCCGGCACTCGATATGCTGAAACAGGAGGGACTCCTCGAAAAACTTCACGAAAAAATCTGTATCGGCCAGGGATATAGAGGAAAGGCAGGCGAACTCGGCGTCGGCAACTGCACCAGAAACTTCAAACACCACGCAGAAGGCTGTCCACCAACCGAAAACCAAATCTACGAATTCCTGAAAGAATATATCTCTAAATAAAACAAGTGGGGGAATGTGCGTTCCCCCACTTTGCTATTTCTTCGCAGCGGCCTCCTTGATAATCTGTATAATTGCATCCTGGCTGAATTTACTGCTGTCGATACACAGATCGTACTGTCCCATGTCCATCCATTTCTGATCGGTAAAGAATTCATAATAAGCACGACGTTCTTTATCCATCCTTTTTACCAGTTTCCGTGCACTCTTTTCTTCACGGTCAAGACGTTCCATGATGGTTTTTACACGCGTTTCAAATGGCGCATAGATAAAAATATGGAGTGTATCATCGCCTGTCAGAATGTGATTTGCACACCGGCCGACAATGACACAATCTTCTCTGTCACTCAGCGAAAGAATGATCTCTCTTTGAATACCAAAAAGAACGTCATTCATCGGAATAGGGTAGCGATCGACCCCAATCTGAAGTTCGTTGTCAATTGGAAATCCCCACGGGCTCGGACGCTTTTCATCAACTTCTGCAAACTGATCGAGAGGAACATTTTTCTTATTGCTGGCCATTTCGATCAGTTCCCTGTCATAAAAACCAATTCCCATTTCATTAGCAAGGGCTTTTCCGATGATTCGTCCATTGCTTCCATACATACGATTGATTGTGATAATACGTTTATTCATACAGGTTCCTCCTCTCGAAATATACATTTTTTATTTGTCTCTATCATAGTACAATTTTTGGATAATTTCAATAAAAATATTAAATAAAATAAAAT
>ENA-OQCO01000016-OQCO01000016.1-human-gut-metagenome-genome-assembly--contig:-NODE-16-length-80665-cov-2.780414_pt1 | contig 80665 bp, 80 predicted proteins | sample MGYA00242500_ERZ504582 | MGnify/ENA primary metagenome ERZ504582 (study PRJEB26092, sample SAMD00036346) | human gut metagenome | host: Homo sapiens | study: EMG produced TPA metagenomics assembly of... | reverse complement strand
GGATGGATATTTTAAAAAAATACACAAAAAACCACAGAAAAAATCATAAGATAGTATAATAATACAAATGGATAACAGAGGTTATGTAAAAATCAGGGCGTTAAAATATAATCACTTAATAAAGATGAGTGCAGATTATTGAGAATAAATTGAATAATTAGGAGGGAACGCCATGATTATCATAGGTGAGAAACTGAACGGTTCCATTCCGTCAGTTGCAAAGGCAATCGCTGAGAGAGATGCGGATCTTATCAGAGAGAGAGCTAAAAAACAGGCGGAGGCAGGAGCTACGTTTCTTGATGTATGTGCTTCTGTAGAAGAGGACGTAGAGGTAGAAACCTTAAAATGGATGATCGACCTTGTACAGGAAGTAACAGATACACCAATCTGTGTAGACAGCCCGAGTGCAAAATCCTGTGTTGCAGCAATTCCGTTCTGCAAACGTCCGGGACTTGTAAATTCCGTATCCCTTGAGGGAAACAAGATCGACACGATTTTCCCGGTGATCGCGGATACTGACTGGGAGTGTGTTGCACTTCTCTGTGACAACGATGGAATCCCGGATTCCGTAGAACGCCGTATGAAAGTTTTCCACGGAATTATGGAGAAAGCAAAAGAATATAATATTGCACCAAGCAGACTTCATATTGACCCGCTGGTTGTTACCTTATCTACAGATCAGACAGCACTGACCGTATTTGCAGAGTGTTGCCGCCAGATCAAAGCAGAGTATCCGGATATCCACATCACAAGTGGTCTTTCCAACATCTCCTTTGGTCTTCCTACAAGAAAGAATATCAACCAGGCATTTATGGTACTGGCTATGAACGCAGGAATGGACAGCGCGATCGTTGACCCGACCAATAAGAATATGATCGGAATGATCTACGCAACAAATGCTCTTCTTGAGCGAGATGAGTACTGCCTGGACTACATCGACAAATTCAAAGATAAACCTGCACAGGAGGCAGCTCTAGTGGCAGAAGCAAAAGAGCTGACACCGGCAGAGGAAAAAATGCAGGCCGTATTCAAAGCAACAGAAAACGGCAAGAACAAAGAAATCGGAAAATGTGTTCAGGAAGCTCTGGATGCAGGCTGTGACCCGACAGCAATCCTTAATGATGGAATGATCGGTGCCATGGCAGTTGTTGGTGAGAACTTTAAAAAAGAGATTATTTTCGTTCCGCAGATGCTTGCAGCAGCACGTGCCATGAAAGAGGGCGTTGAGGTTCTGAAACCGTACCTTGCAACAGGTGAGGCCGGAAGCGCAGGAAAGATCATTCTTGGTACGGTAGCAGGCGACCTTCATGATATCGGTAAAAACCTGGTTGGTATGATGTTCGAGAGTGCAGGATTCGAGGTTATCGATCTTGGTGTTGATGTTCCGATTGAGAGATTTATCGAAGTTGTAAAAGAGAACAAAGATGCGACCATCGTTGCACTTTCTGCTCTTCTGACAACGACAATGCCATCTCTTCGTGATACGGTAGCGGCACTTCTGAAACAGCCATTTCGTCCGCGTATCAAGATCATGGTTGGCGGTGCACCGATCTCCCAGGAATTTGCAGATGAGATCGGAGCAGATGCTTACACAGAGGATGCAGCTTCTGCAGCAGAGCAGGCCAAGAAATATGCAGATTCCGGTTTCTGTGCAAAAGCAGCAGCTGGTGAGTTCCCAGATGTAGAAGTAGCAGAGGAAGAAGCACCGGCAGAAGAAAATGAGGAAGAAGCTCCAGCAGTTCATGTAGAAAAACCACTGGAGGTTAAATTTGATAAATCTACTGTTGATATCAGCAAAGTAAAACTTCCTGGACCAGGAGAAGGATACAAGCTCAACTGGAAAGAGACAAAAGAGAAATTTACAAATTACTGGCAGCATAAGAATACCGGCCGTCCGCTGATGTGCGTAATCGCAAGACGTCCTGAGGTTGAGCAGTTTTCAGATGGAACACCTGTTGAGGGTGGTTATCTGGATCAGATCTGCCAGGGTAAATATTACAACATGCCGAAAGAACTGTACTGGAAAGACATGGAAGATAAGTACCAGAATGCAGAGCGTATCGTAGCTCGTTACCGTTACTTCTGTGATACACACGCATTTCTTGGAGAGAGCTTCCCGAACCTGAATATTGACTTTGGACCTGGTTCCACAGCAGCATACCTTGGTTCTGATATCGGATTTAAAGAGGATACTGTATGGTTCAAGAAATGCCTGGATGGCTGGGATGGTGTTCCGAAGCTTACATTTGATCCTGAGAACAAATGGTTTAAAAAACATCTCCAGCTTGCAAAAGACTGCCGTGCTCTTGCAAAAGATGATTTCTATGTAGATATGCCTGACCTGATGGAGAACATTGATGTACTTGCATCCTTACGTGGTGCACAGGATACTCTGTTTGATCTTCTGGATGAGCCGGAAAAAGTTGGCCAGCGTATCCAGGAAGTTACAGATGTTTACTATGACTACTATGATCGATTCTACGATGTAATTAAAGATAAAGACGGCGGCAACGCTTACACCGTATTCCAGATCTGGGGACCGGGAAGAACTGTAAAACTGCAGTGTGACTTCTCTGCAATGATGGCACCGGAAGACTTCCGTAAATATATTCAGCCATCTCTTCGTACACAGTCTGAGAATGTTGACCATGTACTGTATCACCTTGACGGACCGGCTGCAATCAAACATATGGATGCACTGATGGAAATCGAAGGTATTGATGCACTCCAGTGGACAAGCGGTGATGCCGGCCCTGACGGAACACTTCCGGATTGGGATGTAATTTATGACAAAGCTATCGCAGCAGGAAAATCCATCTGGGTAAAAGTATACTCCGGTGAATTTGAAGACTGGATCAGAAACGTTGACCGTATTGTTAAGAAATATGGCTCCCACAGCCTCTTCCTTCTTTTCCCTGAGATGTCTATGGAGCAGGCCGTATACCTTCTTGACTATGCAGACAAGAACTGGAGCGATGTAAAAGGTACTTTCTGTGAATCCCTTGGCAGATAAGATCTGACAGACAGAAAAATCCTTACCAATGATAATAAAATCCAATCCTGATTAATGAAAATCCTATAATGTAAACCGAAATCCCCTGTCCGGAAATAATCCCAACCGGACAGGGGATTTTACTGTGTTCTCCCTGATTGATTTTTAAATAAGAAAGCAATATATTTATACCGTGAAGTCTGGAAAGTGTTGATTTTAAAGCATTTCTGGATGTGTGGGATGCTTTGAAAATATGATTTTGTGACAATCTTGTGACAAACGGTGGAAAAATCACAGATTTACAAAGACGAAGCATATTGATTTCATGATCGGCATATGCTATAATGCCAGTAGGCAAAAAAGATATGATGATGTTCCATGTGAACAAAGAACGAACCCCCGTATGTACCACCAATACATGCGAGGGTTCTTCTCTTTTTATTTTAGTGGTTGAGCATCCACTAGGCTATTCGTTGTCCTTGTTATGACTGTCTAACCATTTGCAAATGAGATGGCAAGTCACACCTGCCGCAACAGCCACCAAAAAAGATATGACTATTTCCATGTGTTCACCTCCCCCCGTTGCCGGGTCTCGGCTGGACAACGCAGTCAGTATAACACAACTTAGAACAGAATGGAACATATAAAAATACCCGGTGCAAATTAATGTACCGGGAGGTTTTACGAATTAAAAATAGTTCTTTTTTCTATTCCTGTAAAATTGATAATCATTCTCATAGTAAGAAGGAGAATGAGGCAATTCCTTTTCGTATTTTTCTAGAAAGTTAGGTGATAATTTGTAATCATAAAATTCCGCAAGTTTTATTAAAAATCCCTCTAGTATCTTTTCGGGTGAATAGCCTAGAATAATATTGGAATTATCAATTTCGCGGATTTCTTCAAGACGATGGGAGATGATTTTTATTATCTTTTTGCGAGGAATATCAAAATAGTGTTTTTCAATAAATTCAAGTAGTTGTTGAATCATATTTTGAGCTAAATCTGGATCATCTCCACAAGAATCGTAACGATTAATTTCATCTGCTATTATTTCGTCAAATAGATATACTATTCGATTTTTTAATATTCTTTTATCTGCGATTTCTTTTCTATAGGCATATGTATAACATGAATCGATAAGAAACCAAAAAAAATAAAGCAGCTCATAAAGAATTATGAAATTGTCATGGAGCACGATGAACGAATTGCCGGAAAAATCAGATACAATGAATTTTCACATCAGCCTTACCTATATGGTAGTGTGCCATGGGAAGAAGAGGATAATTGTCGAGCATGGAACAGTGGTGATAATTCAGCCCTGTTTTCGATGATCCAGTGCGATTATGGATTGAATAGTCGGCAAGATTTTTTCGATGCGATGAAGAATGTAGCTATGCGTCATAAATTTCATCCAATAAAAGATTTGCTTAATTCTTTTCAATGGGATGGAAGAGAGCATATAAGAAGCTTGCTGCCGGAATATCTTGGAGCAGAGGATTCTGATTATACATATCAGGTTATGCGCCTTTGGATGTTGGGTGCTGTTGCAAGAATCTTTCGGTCGGGATGCAAATTTGATTATTGTATGATTTTGCAGGGAGCACAGGGAGTAGGAAAGTCTACGTTGCCGAGGCTAATGACACTAGATGACAGCTGGTTTTCAGATAGTCTTGACAGCCTTGATACAGACCGAAGTGCACAATCATTAATAGGGGGTTGGATTTGTGAGTTGGCAGAATTAAAAAGCCTTGCAAGAACAACAGGCGGAATGGAATCCGTAAAGAAATTTTTGACGGCAACGCAAGACCGGTTTCGTCAACCATATGAGCGGCGAGCCGATACATATTTGAGATCATGCGTATTTATGGGGACAACAAACAAAAGTGACTTTTTGAGCGATCAGACGGGAAATCGCCGATTTTTGATTGTAAAAGTTGGAGAGCAAAAACCAGAGAAAAACTTGTTTGATGAATCTGCCATGGAAGATATACGCCAATCATGGGCGGAAGCTGTTTATATCTGGAAGAATGAAAAACCTACGCTTATACTTCCAGAATCGTTAAAACAAGAAGCAGAGCAGGCTCAGAACGATAATATGGCTGATGATGGAAGCAGCGGAATTATAGAAGCATATCTTGAAGATCAGACAAAAGTTTGTGCTATTCAGGTATGGCAGGAAGCGTTAGGGCAATCAGGAACGCCATCCAAAGCCTGGTATGCTGATCGTGATCCCAACACCAACGAACCAAAAACGACAGCACAGATGTTTTTTACAGTATATTATGCTGAGAAGGGCGACAAGATGCTTCATCATTTTCAAGGTAAGATAGACATTGGTAGCGGAAATGGCGGCATCATCAGTCAATTAAAGATGCAGAATGAAATGAAGTTGACGGATGAAAGCTGGATCAGCTATCAGCAAGGAAAAGGCAATGAAGAATATCAGAAGTATATGGAAGATCTGACGGATATGCAGAATCATGTACTGCCGTATTTGCAGAGCTTTTGCAGTCTGGAAGAAAAAGGTGTGAAGGAGAAACGAGAACAGCAGGTAGCAGAGAAAAATGAGAGCAGAGAAGCTGTGCCGAGAGCTGGTGTTGAAATAAATACAGCAGTTAAGGACGCAGGGAAAGCTGAAAGAAAGGCAATAACAGAGAAAAAGGCAATGCCAGGAAAAGATAAGCTGGAGAGAGGAGCTGATTTGGGTGTAAGGACAGTGTAGTATAAGCACAATGAGTCGGAGGTCACGGATGATAACGTGGCTTCCGGCTTTTTTGTTTTGAATGATAGTGCTTCAAATTTTTATGTGACAAATGAAACAACCTATGATATTATAAAAACATATAAGCGAAAATAACTTTTGCGGAAACGAAAGTATCTTTATATTATTTATACGCATACTTCCTATTATGGGATTAAATGATTGCAAAGTTGAATACTAATATTTTTTCATTATTACAGGTACAATAAGAACATGTAATAGCGGAAATGAGGTATAGTTACTTGCAGATAGAGAAGTATATTGCGGATAAAATAACATCTTTGTGTGAAAAGCGTGATATCAGTAAATATAGATTATCGCAGCTGTCGGGAATTTCTCAGTCGTCACTGGGGAGAATCATGGCGCAGGAAAACCTGCCGTCGCTGATCACACTTGAAAAAATATGTACAGCATTAGGCGTGACATTATCACAGTTTTTTCAGGAAGGTAATTCAGAGAATCTGACAGAAAAACAGAAAGAAGTTCTAGGGATATGGAACGATCTGAGTACAAATGAGCAGGAAACAGTAATGTCAATGCTGCGTGGACTTCGGAAGTAGAAGAACAGTTCGAGTATATGTATCGGCTGTTCTTTTTTTATTTTCAGGCGTTAAAACGGTAATGTTTTTCTTGTGTACAGTAGAGTGCTATAGTATAATAAAATCAGTTTTTTGCATAAGTATTAAAGCTATAATATGGAAATTCGGCAAACCAGATGAAAGTCTGGGACGCAAAGCTACAGGGCCTGTAAAATGGCAGCCAGTTGCATGAAATGAGGTGCACTGTCTGTCTGACGGTGCTTTTTTACGGTGTTATTTCGCAGATGTAACAATAATGATTTTATCAGGAAAGAATGAGGAAAATAAAAGTATGAAAAAGGCAAAACGTTGTCTGACAGCAGTGGTGTCAGGTGTACTTGTAGCATCTGCTGTCTTGTCTGGATGTGGAAAGTCAAAGAAAGAAGTATCTAAAAATGATGATCATCTTACCGTTTATCTGTGGGAAAATCGTTTGATGAAAAATATTGCACCCTATATCCATGAACAGTTTTCTGATCAGGATATTGAATTTATTATTGGTAACAATGATACCGATTTATACAGTTATTTTAAAGAACATGATGAATTACCGGATATCATAACAGTACGTCGATTCTCCGGAACAGATGCACAGGACTTACAGCCTTATCTTATGGATTTTGCTTCTTATGATGTTGTTTCCAAGTATTATTCTTATGCGCTGCAATATTATAAGAATGCGGAGGATGAAATCCAGTGGCTGCCAATCTGTGGTATTCCGCAGACGATCATTGCCAACAAAACACTGTTTGATCAGTATGGAATTAAGATTCCGGAAAATTATGAGGAATATGTACAGGCATGTCAGCAGTTTTATGATAATGGCATAAAACCGTACTCCATGGATCTTGGTGAAGACTGGTCTAATAATGAGATCATCCAGGCGGCGGCAATCGGTGAGTTCACAAGCTGGATGGTATTGAATGGCGAAACGGTGCAGAGACTGCATCGGATGAAGTAAAGTTTGATGATGCATTATGGAAACGTATTTTTTCAGAAACCAGCCAGTTTCTGAAAGACTCGCACTTTGGTAAAGAAGATATCAATATTGACGTCGATACAGGAATCCAGATGTTTGTCGAGGGAAAATCAGCAATGTTTCATGGACATCCGACGGTTATGCAGCAGCTGCAGAAACAGATGGATGCAGATCTGATCCGTATTCCTTACTTTTCACAGACATCGGATGAATCCTATGTGTACATGACTCCGTCCTTAAACATTGCATTTAACAAAAACCTGGAAAAAGACCGGGAGAAACTGGATACTGCACTGGATGTGCTGGATTGTATGATTTCAGAAGAGGGGCAAAAGCTGATTGCGGATGGAAGCGGTGTTATTTCATTGAATACAGATGTTCCAACCATGATGCAGGATGTGCCTGGACTGGAAGAGGAAATTAATAATAATGCTGTTTATATCCGATATTCCGCTCAAAAATCATTTGATGCAAGTCTTGAGGCTGTTCACGGATTACTGTCAGGGGAAATGGATGAAACACAGGCTTATGATACTTTTCGTAGTGTAATGAATCGTAAAGATCCAGAAGAAAAAGCAACGGTGAATTTTGAAAATGAATATTCCATTTCACTGAACGATAGAAATGGCCGTGATGCAGCATCTTCCATTTTAACTACGATCAGAGAAGAAAATGATGCACAGCTGGCTCTGGCGCCATATTATTATTTCACTTCCTCTATGTACAAAGGAGAATGCACCAGCAGCCGGGTTGGCATGATGACAGCGAAGAGTTCAGATACAGCATTATATGTTGCAAAAATCAATGGTAAACAGGTTTGTGAACTCGTGAAAAATTATCTCGCCGATGCTGATGAGAATTTTTATGTAACCAATAAATACGAATTACCAATTGCATCCGGTATGAAAATGATCGTCAATCAAGAGGAAAGTGGATGTTCGTTAAAGGACTTGACAGTTAATGATAAGAAAATAGACAAAGAAAAGGAATACTCTATTCTTCTTACAGACACCACAATGTCTGTATTGAAAAAAATAAATCCGAAATGTGAGATTGAGCAGCTTAAAGAGACAACATTATCAAGTGCATGGATTGAAGCAATGTCAAAAGGACAGCAGCCGTCAGCACCGGAAGACTATATAGAGGTTGAACAGTAAAAGTGGAGATAGAACAAACGGTAAATAAAAGAAAAAAAATAACAAGGCTGTTGCTTATACTACTTATGATTCTTTTAAGCTTAGGTTGTATCAAGTATCTGATAAGTAAGTCTAAGAAGTATATCAGCGAAAATGGAAAAAGCAGTATGGGAGCTGTTGTTGAACAGATACAGCAGACCTATGATCTTCAGGTGAGTGGATACTACAGCCAGCTGCAGTTGGTTGAGGAATTTTTACTTCATGAGAGGGAGCTGTCTCTTGAAACGGATGTGAACAAAAGTTTCTTTGAAGCATGGGAAAAAGAATCGGAAAGTACCCTTATATTCATTCAGGAGAATGGTCAGGCAATATCAGCACGTGGAACAAAAATGCGGATTGATATGCCAAGTAAACTTCTGCTGGACTTAAAGAATGGATACAATATTGGAAAACTGGTGCGTCTTGATTATGATCAGAAGAAAAAAGACGGTTATCTGGTTGCAATTCCATGTCAGGAATATACGATCAATGGGGAAACTTATACGGCAATTGGAACTGTGTATGATCATTCGAAACTGGATTCCATGTTAAAACTGAAAGGTTATGACGGGAAAGCATATTTGTTCATGCTGGATAATGACGGAAATATTACGTATACGAACCAGAGTGGAGATAAATACCAGCGTAATTATTCTTTGTTAAAACATTTAAAAGGGGAACAGGCCATTACAGAAGAAGAGGCTGATTGGTTCAAAAAGAAGTTTGATAACAGAGAATCCGGAGTTGCCCTTTTGGGAAAACAGAACCCCTATTATCTGGGGTATTGCCCGATAGAAAGCAACAACACCATTTTGGTATGCATTGTGGCAAAGGGAGTTGTTGACAATGTGCTGATGGATTACCAGAAAACGGTGCTGTTTACAACAATACTCATGGCAGGTTTTATACTTTTACTTTTTGCTGGATTATTCTACAGTATTTCCAGACTTAGTCTTGCAGATCAAAAAGCAGAATATGAAAAAAGAAAGAATGAACTTCATTTACAAACAATGAAGGAAATGGAAGTAGTCAATCAAAAACTGAAAAAGGCAAAGAACGTTGCAACAGAGGCTTTACAGACAGCTGAAAATGCAAATAAGGCGAAAACGGATTTCCTGTCTAATATGTCACATGATATTCGCACACCTATGAATGCAATCATTGGTATCACGTCTTTGATCAGACATGATGCAGGTAATAAAGCAAAAGTTATAGAGTATGCAGATAAAATAGATAGTTCATCACAGCATCTGCTAGGAATTATTAATGATGTTCTGGATATGAGTAAGATTGAGGCAGGAAAAACAGTCTTCAAATATTCTGACTTTTCTATTCTGGATCTTGTACAGGAACTTGACACTATATTTCATACTCAAATATATGAAAAGCAGCAGACCCTTACAATCATAAAAGAAAATATTCAGCATGAGTGGGTGAATGGTGATCAGGTTCACCTGATGCAGATTTTCAGCAACCTGCTTTCCAATGCAGTGAAGTATACCCAGGAAGGTGGGAAAATTCAGTTCTTTGTAGAAGAATGTGAGACAAAGTCATCTGTCTATGCAAAGTACCGTTTCTTAGTTAGCGATAATGGTATGGGAATGTCGGCAGATTTCAAGGATACAATTTTTGATGCGTTTACCCGTGCGGAAAGTTCCCTTACAAATAAAATACAGGGAACCGGACTTGGAATGGCGATTACTAAGAATCTGGTTGAGGCAATGGGAGGTACCATTGATGTGGAGAGTGAATTGGGACAGGGAAGCTGTTTTGAGGTTCTCCTGGATCTGAAAATTGCAGAGGATAGAACGGTTGCTCTGGCGGCACAAGAAGAAACAGATGAGCAGGATGGTAATATCCTTCAGGGAATGAGATTTCTGTGTGCAGAGGATAATGAGCTGAACGCGGAGATCCTGATAGAACTGTTAAAGATTGAAGGTGCGGAATGTACCATCTGTGAAAATGGCGAAGAGATTTTGAAAGCATTTGAACAGTCTGTTCCAGGTGATTATGACATGATCCTGATGGATGTGCAGATGCCTGTTATGAATGGCTATGAGGCGACGAAGGCAATTCGCAGAAGTTCCCATGAACTGGCAAAGAAGATTCCGATCATTGCCATGACTGCCAATGCATTCTCAGAGGACATTCAGCATTCTCTGGCAGCCGGTATGAATGCACATATTTCAAAACCGGTTGAGATGAAGGTGCTGGAAAAAACAATCAGAAGTATAAAATCTGGTGGGGGGGGGGTACAGAAATGCAGGCTACTGAACAGTGACAAATGGATTTGATGCGGCAGTGCAATTTTATCTCAGTCGAGAAGACTCCCACTTCTGCAAGTGGTGAGTAATAACATGTCTTTCTCAGTGGGAGTACAATCTCCGACTGAGATAAACGCTCCACAGGGATGTGCAGTGATTCTGAGAAGAATATGTCAGCTTTCGCTGACCAGAATCACGCACCAAGTCTCACATGCGTTCGACTTGAATAAAACAGGAGGTTGACAAGGAGATGTATAGAGAAATATATTTGACAGACAGACAGGAGATTTAATATGATTTCGAGAGCAAAGAAATATGTGGCAGTGTTACTGGTTTTTGTATGCGTGTGTATGATATTTTCTCCCCAGACTGCATACGCAGCCGAGGACAGTTCGCAGCATGAAACTGTCAAAGTCGGTTTCTTTGCCATGGATGGTTATCATGTGATGGATGAAGAAGGCAACCGCAGCGGGTATGGCTATGATTTTCTTCGGCTGATGGCCCGTTATTGGGATGTAGATTACGAATATGTCGGATATGATAAGAGCTGGGATGATATGCAGCAGATGCTTGAAGATGGCGAGATTGACATGGTAACATCTGCCCGCAAAACACCGGACAGAGAAGAAAAGTTTGATTTTTCACGTCCAATCGGAACCAATTATGGGATGCTGACCGTCCGCAGTGACAACAGCACGATTGTGGACGGCAATTACAGCACTTACAACGGTATGCGTGTGGCGCTTTTGAACGGAAACACCCGGAATGAAGAGTTTGCGGATTTTGCAGACAACAAAGGATTTACATATGTTCCATCTTATTTTGATACGACCACAGAAATGGATGAAGCCCTTCAGAGCGAAAAAGTTGATGCGATTGTTACCAGTTCTCTGAGAAAAACAAACAATGAGCGAATCGTGGAGAAATTTGGCAGCAGCGATTTCTATGTCATTGTTAAAAAGGGCAATACAGAATTGCTGAATGAGATCAATTATGCGATCGATCAGATGAATGCGGTTGAGGGTGACTGGAAAACGACGTTTTACAATAAAAATTATGAAAGCATAGAAACTAAGAATCTGGAATATACGGAGAAAGAAAAAAGTATTATTTCACAGTATTCCAAGGACAACCCGCTTCATGTTCTGTGTGATCCGACCCGTTATCCATATTCTTATAATGAAAATGGTGAGATGAAGGGTATTATCCCGGATTACTTCCGGAAAATTGCAGACTATGCCGGGATTTCCTATGAGTTTCTTACACCTGCCACCAGAGATGAGTATATTGCCTATCAGAAAAATAAGAAAACCACAGATATGAGCATCGATGCACGCCTGGAAACAGATAACTATGCTGAGACGAAAAAATGGGGGATTACTGCACCTTTCATTACGATGCAGCTGGCAAGGGTGACACGGCGTGACTTTGATGGAAAAATTAATGTTGTTACTACTGTTGACCAGACAGTATCAAATTCAATTGAAGATGCAATGGCACCCGGTGCAGAAAAGCTGATGTGCAGTACCCGACAGGAAATGATGGAAGCTGTCCGTGAGGGTAAAGCAGATGCTGCCTTCGTCTACTATTACATGGCACAGGCGTTTGTGAACAGCGACACTACGGGCACCATGACATATACTCTTCTGGAACAGCCTACATTCACCTACCGCATGGTAATTTCATCAACTGAGAACCATGCGCTGGCTGGTATTCTGACGAAAGCAATGTATGCCATGCCTAAAAATCTTGTTGAAGATCTTGCAGCACAGTATACCACATACAAAGCAACAGAGCTGACATTTGTTGACTGGATCCGTCTGCATCCTGCTGTTACTGTTTGGGTTCTTCTTATTTTTGGATGGCTGCTGACTGCTATAGCTGTGATAATGGTGCGTCTCAGTGCAAGAAAAAAAGCTCAGAAGGCGGCCCAGGAGAAAGCTGAGGAAATGGCGGAACTGGCAGAGCATGCACAGGCTGCAGACAAGGCAAAAACAGCATTTCTGTCACATATGTCCCATGATATGAGGACACCGATGAATGCAATCATAGGATTTACTGGTATTGCAATGAAAAACAATCCGTCAGACGAAGTGAAAAATTGTCTGGAAAAGATTGACGAAAGCTCAGAGCATTTACTGTCGCTGATCAATGATGTATTAGATCTGACCCGCATAGAAAGTGGAAAAGTGAATTACAATCCGGTACCGGCGGATGTGAAAAACATTACAGATTCTGCATTGGATATTACAAAAGGTTTTCTTATGAACAGGGATATCAACTTTAAAATTCAGCGTGAGGAAGCAAAGATTCCAAATGTACTTGCGGATCCTGCACGCCTGCGTGATGTGCTGGTCAATATTCTGAGCAATGCCGTGAAATTCACTCCGGATGGAGGGACGATTACATTTGAAGCCCGGTGTCAGGAAAAGGGCGGGGATGGATATATACATATGCGTTACCGCATTTCGGATACTGGTATTGGCATGAGTGAGGAATTTACAAAAGAAGTTTTTGAGGAATTTGCACAGGAAGATTCCGGTGTGAGAACGCAGTACCATGGAGTTGGACTGGGGATGGCTATCGTAAAGAAGTATGTAGATATGATGGGTGGGACCATTTCCGTGCAGAGTAAAAAGCATGAGGGAACCACATTTACTGTGGATATTCCTTTGGAAATTACGGATAAGGAATGTAATAAGTCAGAAACAGGTATTTCTGAAAAGTTAAATCTTACAGGTGTGAATGTCCTTCTTGCAGAGGATAATGAACTGAATGCAGAGATTGCTGCCGTGCAGTTGGAAGAGTTCGAGATGAATGTAGAAAGAGCTGTGGATGGAAAGAATGCTGTTGAGATTTTCAGAAATCATCCGGAAGGCACATTTGATGTAATCCTGATGGATATCATGATGCCTGAAATGAATGGTTATGAAGCGGCAAAAGCAATCAGGGCAATGAATGACAGACCGGATGGAAAAAACATTCCTATTATAGCAATGACAGCTAATTCATTTGCAGAAGATGTTCAGGCATCACTGGATGCAGGAATGAACGCACATTTGTCAAAGCCGATTGTGATTGATGAAGTTATAAAAACGATTTTAAGGTATGTATATAATTGATTAGCAGAGGTTCATGAATTAGTGGAAGACAATTGACAGGAGGACTAAAATATGGATAAAAGACAAAAAATCCTGATTGTAGATGATTCAAAATTAAACAGGGACATATTGAAGGAGATTCTTGGAGATGCTTATAACTATCTGGAAGCCGAAAACGGAAATCAGGCAATCCAGAGGATAGGAGAAAATATTGGAATTGATCTGATGCTTTTAGATATCAATATGCCACAGATGAATGGTTTTGAAGTCTTGAAAATAATGAAAAGAAGCCAGTGTATTGCTGAAACTCCTGTCATCATGATATCTTCTGAAGATGCTGTTGATACTATGCGTAAGGCATATGAGCTGGGAATCACAGATTATATCACACGACCGTTTGATTCTGTGATTGTAAAGAAAAGAGTTCAGAATACCTTGGGCCTCTATATGAACCAAAAGCATCTGATAAATGTGGTTTATGATCAGGTTTACGAAAAAGAAGAAAATAATAATATCATGATCCGAATTATGAGTAATATATTGGGATCTCGTAACAGCGAGAGCAGAGAACACATCCTGCATATAAAAACAGCAACGGAGATGATGCTGAGACAACTGGTAAAAGTAACAGATGCTTATCCTTTGACAGAGGCAGATATTGCTTTGATTACAACTGCTTCTTCCCTTCATGATATTGGTAAGATTCGTATTCCGGAAGAAATATTGAATAAGCCAGGCAGACTTACCGATGAAGAATTTCAAATTATGAAAACCCATAGTGAGCTTGGCGCAGCTATAATTAAGGATATGGACTTTCCACAAGATCATCCACTGGTACATACCGCATGGGAAATCTGCAGGTGGCACCATGAAAGATGGGACGGAAAGGGTTATCCGGATGGCTTGAAAGGTGAAGAAATACCAATCTCTGCACAGGTGGTATCAATTGTCGATGTTTATGACGCACTTACAAGTGAAAGATGTTATAAGAAAGCATTTGATCATGACACAGCGATTCAAATGATCCTGGATGGGCAATGCGGACAATTTAATCCAATCCTCCTTAAGTGTCTGAAAGAACTGAGTATTCAGCTTTCAAAAATGTCTGGTAAAGAGACGGATGATAATAAACATTATTATGAAATACAGAGACTTTCGAATGAAATACTCAGCGATAAATTCTTACCGAACCAGATGTATTCACAGAATCTTATCAAGGTCATGCAGGAAAAAATCGATTTCTTCAAATCGAACAGTGGCAAGAATTCGATTGATTACAATGCGGTTTCGGGTCAATTAACTATATTAAATGGAGAACATCAGATATTATGTCAGAGAGATAATCCGAATTTCAATTTGTTTAAAGAATTTGGAGTAAATGAAGAAGATGTTCAATGCCTCGTGTTTTATTACATCAGACATCTGTACAAAATAAAGAAATATCTGCCACGATAAAAGCGACGGTGGAAAATAACAGTCAGATGTATAGAATGAAATTGCATACATTGTGGTCGCCTTTAAAGAAGGAGGGATACATTGGAATCATTGGATATTTTGACACTGTAAATAAATATGAAGATCACAATCATAGAGTGTATGGAATCAAATCCATATGCTCTTTTTCTTGAAATAAGTATGCTTTAATTAGCTGAGTAGATATGTTTGAAGATGAAAGAGAAAGAATACTAAGGTGGTAGCTGAAATTGACTTTATTCGCACTTGGGATTATAATTTAAAAATAGAAATATAATTGATCGTGAACTCACTATAATATGAAGATGAAGGCATGGAATATCTTTCAATCAGTCAAACAGCTGGAAAATGGGGACTGTCGAAACGACGAGTGCAGGTATTTTGCTCTGAAAATAGAATTCCTGGAGTAATGCGTGTCTCTATAGACATTAACATTTAGCTCATACATTAACTATATTTCATTTTCAGGCAAATTTCAATGTTAAATATTGATTTTGCCTTTTTGTTGTACCTAAAATTCAATAAGACATCCTATCTTGTTCACATCCTACGCTTTTTTATCACATCCAAATCTTTTTATTAATATTTTTCATCAAAGCAATGTTGCCAAATAGCTTAAGTTAATGACATTGGGAGTGAACAGTAACCGAAACATTGTACAACCTTTACAAATTCGTCCATTATCATTGCTATTTTTTAGTAAAAAGAGTATACTTTAAAGCACTAAACACCAGGAGTATAAAATTATGAACACACACTCATCCGGATATTACAGCATAGACAAAGACTATAATATCCTAAGCTATAACGACACTGCCAAACAACTGTACCCCAATCTCCAGCCGGGAGTGAAATGCTATAAGGCACTTATGGGGCTTGATTCCCCATGCCCGCCCTGCCCTGTAGCACTGGGGATACAGGGGCCAAAGACCTACCTGGATCCGATCCGTCATATTTATGAGACAGTTGATGCAGTAGAGACTGTACAGCCCGACGGTAGCAGAGGACATGCACTTGTATTCAGCACAGTAGCCGAAGGAGAAAGCCTGTCAAAGTCTATTCCCACAGGTGAGAACTCTCTCCGTCTGCTGGGTGCCATCAACCTGCTTGCTTCTGACTACATGTCTGTTTATGGCGTAAACCGGGAAACCGGGAAAATCTCCGTATATCGTTCCAGATTTACTGATGCTTTTGCGGATATTAAAGATAATGCAGACTATAAGCTGTCATTTAATTTTCTCATCCAGAAATATATTCATCCGGATGAGCGTTCCTATGTGTCCATACACCTGAATTATGAAACCCTGCTGGAAAGACTTTCTCAGGAAGCCTCTTTCAAATTCCATTTCAGGGTTGTCACAGATACTGTCCATTACTATTATCTGCTCATTGCCAGAAACGGAAACGCCGATGACTATCGGAATTTCGTAATTGCAGTGGCCTGTGAAGACAATGATGTGACAGCACGCAAAATCTATGAAAATCAGCTCCACTCTCTTCTGGCATCCATTACCCATGCTGCCGGCTACTTTCATCTCGACCTTACAGATGATAAGATTCTGAAGATCGGAGGCACTTCTGCCCTGGCCTATAAGATAGATGCTGACGCTTCCATTGACCATTTTATTGCAGAGACTGCTGTTTTATACCGGTATTAAAGGACAGAAACGATTTCATCAACGCATTTTGCCGCAGTTCCCTGATGAAAAGCTACGAGGACGGTCAGGTAGAGGTCACCAGAGTTTCCCGCTGTCTCTACGATGACAATATAACCAGGCTTTCCAAATATGTGACAAGACTGCTGCTCAATCCTTCCAATAACCATCTGGAAGCAATCCTCTACGGTGAGGATGTCACCAGAACACAGGAAGCCTATGAGACACAGGTAAGTATTGTCCAGACACTGAGCAGCAACTACCTGAACGTATACCTGATCAATCCCAGAGAAAAAACGCTCTCTGTGATCAAGCAGGAAGACCGCGATGTCCCTGCTCCGGACAAAAACACAACAATACATACCCCTATGATCTTTTCCTCTCAGACTATATCCGGCAGCGTGTATATCCGGATGACCGTACAATGCTGGAAGAATCACTGGAACTGGATAATGTAATGAGTGTTTTGTCCGGTCAGTCCGAATACAAGGGGAATTACCGGATAAATGACAGGGATGGTATCCATTACTATCAGTTCCGCTTTATCAAAAACGAAGACTCCGGTATCATTGTTCTGGGATTTTTGAATGTGGACGATGTGGTGGAATCAGAAATCAGACACCAGAAGCTTCTCAAAGAAGCTCTTGATACTGCCGAACGTGCCAATGCAGAGAAATCCAATTTTCTTTCCCGTATGTCCCACGATATGCGTACGCCGTTGAATGGGATCATTGGTCTGCTGGAAATTGATAAAAAGCACGAAAATGATATCGGATTCCTGAAAAGTAATCGTGAAAAAGCATTCATTTCAGCCAGTCATCTGCTCTCTCTTATCAATGATGTACTGGATATGTCCAAGATCGAGGAGGGCGGACTTGTACTCAACCATGAACCTTTTGATCTGATCAGATATGAAAAAGAGACACAGATGCTGATTGATATGCAGGCACAGAAAAATGGCATTGATTTCACCGTTCATATCGCACCGGAGATATACGAACATCCCTTTGTATACGGCAGCCCTCTGCACCTCCGTCGTGCCATGATGAATATTTACAGTAACTGTATCAAATACAACAGAGAAAATGGGGCAATCCATACGGAGATCCATGCTCTCCCTTCCCATGATCATAAGCTGGTCTGCAGATGGACGATCTCTGATACGGGAATCGGCATCAACAAAGAATATCTGGAGAAGATCTTTGAACCCTTTACTCAGGAGAATATGGATGCCCGAAGTGTATATCATGGCACCGGACTGGGTATGAGCATTGCCAAAGCGCTATTTGAACAGATGGGTGGTACCATTGAGATTTCCAGTACTCCGGGTATCGGAAGTACTTTTGTGATCACTTTGCCATTTGAAGAGGCAGAAGAAACGGATATCTCTTCTGAGCCAGAATCTGAGCGAAACTCCATTCAGGGCATAAAGATCCTGCTGGCAGAGGATAATGAAATAAACAGAGAAGTGGCACAGGTACTCCTTGAAGAGGAAGGTGCTGTGGTAACTGCAGTATCCAATGGCAAGGAAGCTGTAAAACTTTTCTCCCGTCACCCCGAGGGGACATTTGATGTGATACTTATGGATATTATGATGCCTCTGATGGACGGATACGAGGCCACACGCCAGATCCGGAAGCTTGACAGGACGGATGCTTCTTCCATTCCCATCATCGCACTGACCGCTAATGCTTTTGCAGAGGATGTACGCCATGCACTGGACTGTGGTATGAACGCACATCTGGCCAAACCACTGGATGTAAAAAAAATGATCCATACGATTGCCTGTTACTGTTCAAGGGTATGCATAAGTCATTGTAAAAAGTGACGAAATTATTTTTTTTATATTGTGGATAATCATGTTCAGCAGAAAAAACTGTGTTTATAGTTTTTTCTGCTGTTCCTTTTGACAGAGTGTACAGGATATTTGGATAAAGAAAACCGATGGCTTTAACTGTTTCCCAGTTTACACCATCGGTTTTCTTAAGTCCAGTTAGCCCTTGAACAGTAACGATTGCGCGGATGAGAAGGAAGCTGCGGCAGATTTTATGAAGCTGTGCAGTAAGTAAACAATAATGATAAAGGGTGAGAAGTTCAAAAAAGCTTCTCACCCTTTTGGATTATTTAGCAGCCGAATAATTCGGCTGTTTTTTTCATGCGCTCTGCGATCGGAACGCCGAAGGGGCAGCGGGATTCGCAGGCCTGACATCCGATACATTCAGAAGCTTTATGTTTCAGAAGCTCGTAATGAGACTGGATGGTTGCAGGCACGGAAGGCTGCATGGTAGCCAGATCATAGAATTTATTGATCATTGCGATATCCAGGTTAGATACGCAGGGCTTGCAGTGTCCACAGTAGGTACATTCTCCGCGGTAGGAATGCAGTGGGGCATTGGCAAGTATGGATGCATAGTCCTTTTCCTCTTCGGAAGCATTCTCATAAGCAGTGGCAGCATCGATCTGTTCCTTTGTGTCATATCCGCACATAATGGAACAGACAGCAGGACGTGTCAGCGCATAGTGGATACACTGGATCGGTGTCAGGGTTACTCCAAACGGAGAGCGTTTTTCATCAAAAAGCCGGCCTCCGGCAAAGCCCTTCATAACGGTGATTCCCACATCATTCTGTTCGCAGACATTATATAAATGTGCACGGTCCGGATCAATTCCCTTGAGCTGGGAGTCAAATTCCTCTGCAAACATGGTATCGATATTTTCACTGGCAGGAAGCATGTCAAAAGCAGGATTGATGCTGAAAAGAATCATCTCCACATATCCGGATTCGGCTGCTTTGACTGCTACTTTCGGATTATGGGAGCTCATGCCGATGTGACGGATCACACCTTTGTCCTTTAATTCCATGATATAGTCCAGATAATCGGAATGCTGGATCTGTTCCCATTCCTCCTCAGAATCAACATAGTGGATCATTCCAAGATCAATATAATCCGTCTGCAGAGTTTTAACAGATCCTCAAATGCAGGGCGGACATATTTCATATCTCTGGTACGAAAATACTGTTCATTCTTCCAGGTGGAACCAATATGTCCCTGGATAAACCACTGACTGCGGTTATCCTTGATTCCTTTTCCGATGATATCTCTGGATTTAGGGTCCGCCATCCAGCAGTCCAGAATGTTGATTCCTTTTGAGGAGGCATAGTGGATCAGTTCAATGCTTTCCTCCTCCGGATGCCGCTCCAGCCATTCGCCGCCGAAGCCGATCTCGCTTACCTGGAGATCTGTTTTTCCTAATCTGCGGGTTTTCATTATCGAATTCCTCCTTATGTACAAGAATATTTTTATTGTACCATAAAAGTAAGAATTCAGAAAGTATTGTAAGAGTTGACTTAATATGCTTTTGAGGCATAAATGAGCTATGATGATAAGGTATTTGATATAGACAGCAATCGCGATCTATAATATAGATACACAAAACATAAAGACAGAGAAAGGAAAGCAGAAATGGAGCAGAAAACATTACTTTTTACAGATCAGAAAATAAAAGAGATGATCATTCCACTTTTTCTGGAACAGCTGCTGCTGTTTTCAGTTGGCTTTTCTGTTGTGATAATGCTGTTTGTATTGGTGGGAAACCGGTGGATGCTGCAGCTTCTGTTTGGAAAGGTAGAGGCTCCTGTAATGGATGCCTGTGTGACTTATCTTCGAATCTCTGCCTATTCTTATCCGGCTCTGGCGATAAACAATGCCGGTGCAGCTGTGTATCGAAGCCTTGGAAAGACAAATGTGACCATTGGTAATCTGGCTGGTACTGATCCACAATGTTTTCAATGCGACAGCATATCCTTTTTCGGGTGCCTTAAGTAACGGACTGCGCTCAGCAGGGGATGTGAAGTTTACCATGTATGTTTCAATCATCTCCACGATCGTAGTGCGGCTCTTTTTATCCTGGCTTCTCGGCATCGTATTTGACATGGGAGTGATTGGTATTGCACTTGCAATGGTAAGTGACTGGATCGTCAGAGCCGTGATCTTCCTGTGGAGACAGAAATCCGGAAAGTGGAAAAATTTCCAGGTGATCTGAGGCAGGAAAAGAATAATATGTGTGGAAGATATGAGGCATATATTACCGTAAGGATTGTATTTAGTTGGATAAATCAGGTATAATAACAAAATATAAATGAAAAAATAAGGGGAACAAAAAAATGAGTTTGTTATTAGGAATCATATATCTTTCATTTATCAGCCTTGGACTTCCGGACGCGCTTCTTGGAGCGGCATGGCCGGATATGTATCCGGAATTCCAGGTTCCGGTATCTTACGCGGGAATGATATCCATGATCATTGCGTTTGGAACGATCATTTCCAGTCTGCAGAGTGACCGTCTTACGAAGAAATTCGGGACAGGCAAAGTAACTGCAGTAAGTGTAGGAATCACAGCTTTTGCACTGTGGGGATTTTCAATCAGCCACAGTTTCTGGATGCTGTGTTTATGGGCGATACCGTATGGACTTGGCGCAGGAAGTGTAGATGCCTCTCTGAACAACTATGTGGCTTTACATTATGCAAGTAAGCATATGAGCTGGCTGCATTGCATGTGGGGCGTTGGCGTGACACTGGGACCGTACATTATGGGAGCAGTGCTTACCGGAGGTGCGACCTGGAACAGTGGATACCGGATCATATCTCTGCTGCAGATCGTACTCACAGCCGTTCTTGTATTCAGCTTTCCAAAATGGAAGAAACAGAGTGGATCAGAAGAGGAACAGGCAAAAAGCAAGTCTCTTTCACTTCGTGAGATCATTGCCATTCCAGGGGCAAAGGCAATCATGCTTTGTTTTTTCTGCTATTGTGCAGTGGAGCAGACAACAATGCTCTGGGCGAGCAGCTATCTGAACCTGGCAAAAGGTGTGGATGCAGAAACAGCCGCTTCTTTTGCGGGAATGTTCTGCATTGGTATTACGATCGGACGTGGTATCAATGGTTTTATTGCCATGAAGCTTAAAGATGCACAGATGATCCGGATGGATGGGACAGGCAATTATTTTTGCGGGAATCCTGATCATGCTGCTTCCTTTTGGAAAAACCGCTTCTCTGATTGGATTTTCCCTGATCGGACTTGGCTGTGCGCCGGTATATCCATGTATCATTCATTCCACACCGGAACATTTTGGAGCGGAACGTTCCCAGGCAATCATTGGGGTGCAGATGGCAAGTGCTTACATAGGAACCTGTCTGATGCCGCCACTGTTTGGTCTGAGCGCAAATCACATATCTATCCGGTTATTGCCGGTATATCTGCTGATCCTGCTTGTGTTAATGACATATATGCATGAATTATTGAACAGGAGGAAATAATTTTATGGTAAAAATAATCTCAGACAGTACCTGTGATCTTTCACCGGATCTTTTACAAAAGTATGATATTGATATTCTGCCGCTTCACATTCTGCTTGGAGAAAAGGAATACAGGGACGGCAGGGATATCACTCCGGATGAGATCTTTGCGTGGTCCGATGCGAATAAGACAACTCCGAAGACTTCTGCACCGTCGCTTATGGATGCGGTGGAGATGTTGAAGCCTTATGTCAGTGAACAGAGAGAGGTTATCTGCTTTTCCATTTCCTCTGGTATGTCCACATCCGGGAATGTTATGCGGCTGGCAGCAGAAGAGCTGGAGGCCTCCGATCTTGTGACAGTGATCGATTCGGCAAATCTTTCTACAGGAATCGGTCTTCTCGTTATTGAAGCAGCGATCATGGCGCAGGAAGGAAAAACTGCCGGAGAGATCACAGCAGTAATCGAAGAGTTGAAGCCAAAAGTACGCGCAAGTTTTGTGGTGGATACGCTGGTATATCTTTATCGTGGCGGGCGCTGCAATGCTGTTTCTGCCATGGCGGGAAGTGTTCTGAAGCTGCATCCCAAGATCGTTGTGGAAAATGGTGCAATGGATGCTTCCAAGAAATATCGTGGAAAACTTTCAAAGGTGATTACAGCGTATGTGAAAGATATGGAAGAAGAACTGAAGGCTGCCCGTCCTGACCGCGTCTTTATTACACATTCCGGTTGTGACAGAGAAGTTGTGGAAGCAGTATGCACATATCTTGAAAATCTTGAAGTTTTTAAAGAAGTCCTTGAAACACGTGCAGGCGGAGTTATTTCCTGCCATTGCGGACCTGGTACTCTGGGCGTGCTGTTTATTTCGCAATAGAGTCAAAGCCTGAAAATAATAAGGAAGGTAGAAGGTGTGGTTCATACAAAGAAGATAATCAAGGAAACATTCTGGGAAATACTGGAAGAAAAGCCGTACAATAAGATCACGGTGCAGGATATTGTAAATCGCTGTTAGGTTAACCGAAATACATTTTATTATCATTTTCAGGATATTCCGACATTGATGATAGATTCTATCGAGGATTGGATGGCGGATGTAATTCAAAAATACGGAACACTTGAATCGCCGGCAGATTGTCTCACCTATATGGCACAGGAGTGCATGAAAAGAAAAAAAGTCTTTTTACATCTGTTCCGTTCTGTGCAGAAAGATATATTTTTATCCAGATTAAACGAAATGGGCTATGATATCATCCGTACATATGTAGACAGAATCGAGGAATGTGAGCAGATTTCAAAAGAAGAAAAGGAAGTACTGATCAAGTCCTATAATGTATATTTGTGGGAAGCCTGTTAGACTGGCTGGTTCTGGTGGTAAGCCATCATCATCAGTAATGGATTCATAGTTTGCACTGGTATAACAACAGGAAATGCCATAGATCAGTTTTTTTTACGGAGAAGAGACATAGCTTTTGTTACTTTCTGATAGACACCACCACCACGGCGTCCATCCGTTGCCTCTTCAAAGCCTTCAAGAGAAATAGCAGGAACAAAATTTCCTACCCGGAGCATTTCGTCAGCAAAGTCCTCATCAATGAGAGTAGCATTTGTGAAGCATGAAAATACGCAGTCAGAATGCTTTTCGCAGAGACGGATCAGGTCTTTTTTTCGTACAAGCGGTTCGCCACAGATATAGATGTACATGTAGACACCGAGCTTTTTTCCTTTGACCAGCCAACCAGTGTAGCATTAATAAAGAAATTGACAGCAAGAGTTTTGGCAACATTAGGGTCAACATCTGTAAAAATTTTGCGGATATAGGAATAATAAGGATGTTCCGGGTTTTCGATTGATTCACGGATCGTTTTTCGCTGGGAAGGAAATCCACCTTTGTAAAAAATTAGTTATTTTGATAGCTGTTTCTCATTCAGATAATGATAGTCAGGCAGCTGGGCGGTATGTTTTACAATGTAATGGCGCATACATCCTTCGGCCAGAAGTGCACAGCCTGCAAAGAAAAGTGTATTTTTCAGGATCACTATAACGCCAAAAGCGCCGGACACCAGAATATAGCCGGTACATGCAATTTTTATCTGCTTCAGAAATATCACTTCGTTCGTTCAATGAATATGTGGACATATTAAGGCAGAAGTCCAGGATGAACAATGGATAAATGGGACTGGGATATCTGAAAACCAGACATGAAGAGATGATTTGTCTATATTTACCAGGTTTACAATTAAAGAATGTAAACCATAGTTTAAAACTCAGGTTGACAATTCTTCCCGGTTGTGATATAAAAAGAAAGTCATAACACATAATCTTTACGGGAAGAGGAGACATTATTATGAATCAGTCTTATGCAGAAAGCTCTGCTTCAGAGCGAAAGTTTACAACCAGAGAGATGGTGCTGGTTGGTATGTTTGCAGCAGTTCTGGCAGTAATCTCACAGATATCACTGCCAATGCCGACAGGTGTTCCGATCACGATTCAGGTATTCGGTGTGGCACTTGTAGGAGCAGTGCTTGGTTCCAGACTTGGAACAACGGCAACGGTGGTTTACGTTCTCTTAGGTGCGATCGGTCTTCCGATCTTTGCCAATTTTACCGGCGGAATCAGCAGTATTGTAGGCGTTACCGGAGGTTATATCTGGGCATGGCCATTTATGACATGGCTTAGCGGAATCCGTCCGAAAACAGATAATAAGACAAAAAATCTGGCAATTTCCATCGGTTTTTCCCTGATCGGTCTTCTGATCGTTGAGACTATCGGTGGTTTACAGTGGCATTTTGTTGGCGGATCTATGAGTATTCCGGCCATTGCGGTATATTCCTTAACTGCATTCATTCCAAAAGATATCGTGATCACGGTTCTTGCAGTATTACTTGCCATTCCGATCCGAAAAGGAATCAACAATGCAGGAAACAGATAAGAAACAACATGTTAAGATTCACGGCATCGGACTTGATAAAGAAGGACGATGCAGGCATTACCATACCAGCCTTGATATAGCCGCATTACTCTGTGCAGAATGCAGAAAATATTATGCATGCTATTCCTGTCATGACGAAATTGAAGATCATCCCTTTGCAGCGACAGCACCGGAAGAAGAGTATCCGGTTCTCTGTGGAAACTGTAGGAGGAAGCTTACCCGCAAGGAATATAAGCAAGGCAGCTGCCCTTACTGCCATGCCGGTTTTAATCCACGGTGCAGTTTACATGAGAATATTTATTTTTCCTGTGGGGAATAGAAAAAATTACGGAGAAAGAATCAGGAGCATACGGAATTTTGGAAAAAAGTTCTGTATGCTCATTTTTGTTTATCTTAAAAAAGAACGGATTTAGGAAGAGACAGGGTAGATTTTATACAGGCGCAGAGAAAAGAAAAATGATAAAATTCTCAGAAGGAGCGGACCGGAAAGGACGCCGAATAATAAAAGACAGGAGAGAAGATCAAGATGAATAAATATGATAGATTTTATCCGGGAAGGGTTTGGCTGGATACAGAAGGAAAAAGAATACAGGCTCACGGTGGATCCGTGATCTTTATTGACGGAGTTTATTACTGGTACGGTGAAAATAAAGAAAAAACAGTACCTGGAAGCGGAATCTGGCACTGGGGTGTAAGATGCTATGCTTCCAGAGATCTGTACAACTGGGAGGATAAAGGACTGATCATTCCTCCGGAGCCGGATGATATCCATTCTTCTCTTCATCCATCCAGATGCATGGACAGGCCTCATATTATCTATAACAGAGGCACCGGAAAATATGTGTGCTGGTTAAAGATCATGAATCCTGATGAGACACAGACTTCAACAGTCCTTACTGCAGATCACTTTCTGGGACCTTATATCAAGGTAAGAGAAGGACTGAAGCCTTTGAACATGAGCGCAGGAGACTTTGATCTGGCAGTGGCGCCGGACGGAAAAGCATATTATTATTTTGAGCGTGTACACAGTGAAACCATTTGCGCAGACCTGACAGAGGACTATACAGATGTGACAGGATATTATTCCACACATTTCCCAAGACCTTATCCACCTTATGTCAGGGAGGCAACTGCTCATTTCAGTAGAAAAGGAAAACACTATCTCCTGACATCGGGAACCACTTCTTATTATCCGAATCCTTCAGAAATTGCCATTGCCGATACCTGGCATGGTCCGTACAGGGTACTTGGAAATCCGCATCCGGAGGACAAAAGCAACACATCTTATCATTCCCAGATTTCTTCTGTATTTAAGGTACAGGGGAAAAAGGATCTTTATATTGCATGTGCGGATCGATGGCTGCCCCGGCAGATGGATGCCAGATATGAGGAGTATTCCAGAATGTTTGAGGCAATCTTTAATCCGGATATTTCCGTTGAAGAACGTCAGAAGCTGTTAGCCAGGGAACCCCTTCCGGAGGATAACACATCTATTGCGGATTATGTATGGCTTCCGCTGCGTTTTGACGGAGAGATGGTGTATATCGACTGGAAAGAGGAATGGAGTCTGGACGATTATGAATAAATAAGACTGCTGGCGAATGGCTGCAAAAAATATTACCAGGGAAAATTCTCTGCTCTCTTTTTCAGGAACTCCTTCCTGTATTGCTGAGGAGAAATTCCCTGGTATTCTTTGAATACACGATAAAAGTGATCAGCACTGTTGTAGCCTGTTTTTTCGGAGATCTCTTCTATGGACAGATCGGTTTTTTCCAGATATTCCAGAGCTTCTTTCATTTTCAGTGTTTTAATAAGCTGTGTGAAATTTTTGCCCGTGTTTTCTTTGATGATCTTGGAGAGATAAGGGACAGAATAGTGAAAACGCTCTGCAAGTATGGGAAGAGTAACCGTTTTGTAATGACTCTGAATGTAGCGGACAATGGGAATATGATCCGGGCCGGACTTGTAATAGGAAAACTGCTGGTAGATGTGGTAGGAGCGGAGGACATAGACAAACAGCAGATTGATCCAGTAAATATTGCATCGTTCCACATAATTGTCATACCGGAAATTCTCCAGAAACAGTTTCTTTACAAGATCTTTGATCTCACAGGAAGCATCAGTTTTGATCAGCAGATAATTGGCCTCCTCGGAGGAGGACAGGATCTTGCGGAAAAAATCTGACAGGATGTCATCAGAGGAAAGCAGAGGAAAAAACAGTTTGCTGAAAGTGCTTTCCTTAATATAGATCGGAAATATGTAGGAATCTTTGTTAAGAAGAGTTACATTGTGCCGGGTAAATGGAGAGAAGAATGCACGAAATCACCTTCCGTCAGAATCTGCTGTTCATCCAGAAAGGTAAGTTCACACTGACCACGGTAAACGTAGTCGATCTCAAAGCAGTCGTGGAGATGAATAAAATCCTTGCATCCCCAGAACTGGTAAACGACAGTGAGCCCTGCGTTCGGAGGAACAATATCAAAACGCTCCGGAATATGCAGGATCTTATCCGAAAAATAGAAATATAGTTTCCGGATCTCTTTCAAAAAGTCATCGTCTTCCAGACGGATCAGACTGGATGTATCTATGGTACCCGGAAATTCCTTAAGGTAATGCTTCTGGGTGTAGATCTGGTGAAGAATAAAAGGAAAATCAGGGGCTTCTCCTGTGGAACGATGGTATTCCTCTATATGGTCCTGAATCTCTCCGATGGAAATATAAAAATTCATAGGATTCCTTTCTTTATAGTATGGTTATCGTTATCATATTCTATGGAAAATTCTATCACAGGCCGCTTGTAAAGGAAATAATAAAATGTATAAAATATTAAAAAAGGTCGGATTTCAAAAGAAAGATAATAGATCATATAGGGGCAGATAACTGTTTCAGCTGATAGAATAGAACTATCAAAAGAGAAAGATGAGGAGGTCCGAAATGGAACAAAAAATGAAAGCAACCGATAAATTAAGCTGGCTGGAAAAGATATCCTTCTCCGGCGGTGAGATGGGAACAAACCTGCTGTTTACAGTTATGAGTGCATATCTGCTGGTTTACTATACCAATTATGCTCATGTAAATGCGGCAATAGTAGGAACCATTATGTTTGTGTCAAAGATCTTTGATGCGATTTCAGATGTGGCAATGGGATATGTGGAAGAAAGATTTGCAAAGCCAGGAGCAAAGGCAAGACCATGGCTGAAAAGAATGGCACTGCCATATGCCATTTCCGCAATCATTCTTTTTACTGTGCCGGATTTTACAAGCACGGTAGCTCAGGGAATTTATGTATTTATTACTTATAATCTGTTCTGTACGATCTACACAATGATCGTTATTCCGTATAACTCTCTTCAGGCGCTGATCACACAGGATAAGGATGATCGAAAGACAACAGGAGTTCTCCGGTCAATCTTTTCTACTATAGCATCTACGATCGTGAATTCCTTTACAATGATCTTTATAGGATGGGCCGGAAATACAAAGCTGAGCTGGACCATTGTTATCGGTGTATATGCTGTCATTGCGCTGATCGTATACAGTCTTTGCTATGTCAACACAACAGAAAGAGTTAATGCTGAGGAAGACCAGCATGGACAGGATGACAAAAAGCTTGGTTTTGTGGAAAGTCTTTTCAATGTAATGAAAAATAAATACTGGCGTATCCTTACAGTAAACGGTATTTTTTCAAGTGCTGTAATTTCCCTGAACATGGGCTCTATGTTCTTTTATCTGGCCTATGTCTGCGGAAAGCCACAGTCTGTTGCAATCGTAGGAATGTTACTGTCCATGCCGATGCTGGTACTGATCCCGCTGTCAGCACCGATCGTTGCAAAATGTGGAATGAAAAACAGTCTGGTAGCAGGTGTCCTGATCATGACAGTGGGAAGAATTATCGTCGGAGTAAGCGGAGAAAGCTCTTTGATGATGATCTATGTGGGAACCTTTATTTTTGCTCTGGGCTGCAGCACACAGTGGTGTTCTTATCCGCTTCTCTGCTATACCGTAGAATATGGACAGTGGAAAACAGGCGTCCGTCAGGAAGGTATGATCATGTCTGCAAACAGTTTTGGTTCCAAATGTGGTACCGCGCTTGGTACTGCACTGTGCGGCTGGGTACTTGCCTGGGCAGGATATAACGGAGCTGCGGAGGTTCAGACTGCATCAGCACTGACAGGAATTAAGATCGTCTATGTTTATCTGCCTGTTATCTTAAATATTCTTTCTGCAGTGATCTTAAGCTTTTATAAACTGGAAAAAGAATACTCAACAATTGTTAAAGAACTGGAAGAGAGAAAGGCTGTTGGAAAGTAACTATGTTTGAAAAATTATTTGATACTGTTATAGAAAATATGCTTGGCAGGATGACGTTGGAGGAGAAGGCCTACGCCCTGACCCCACTGGATAATCAGTACTGTTCCATTCCATCTCAGGACTTCTATGGCCCTACGCCTCAGGATGTTCCCGGAGGGGGACAAGATAACTGGCCTGCCGGAAAGCCGGTTCCGGGAGAGGATGGCAGACCTGCGGATGGAAAGTATCATCCTGTTGCTTTTCCGTCCAATTCTGCTGTGGCAATGAGCTGGGATAAAAAGCTGGCTTATGATGTGGGAGTGAAATGGGCACAGGAAGCCAAGGCCAGTCCGGAAAAGATAAATATCCTTAATCGTCCGGGAATGAATCTGAAGCGTTCACCACTGTGTGGACGGAATTACGATTATCTCAGCGAAGATCCGGTACAGACAGGAATTCTGGCGGCAGAATATGTAAAAGGAATACAGAGTCAGGGAATCGGTGCCTGCCCCAAGCATTTTCTTGCCAATAATCAGGAATTTGACAGAATGAATACAGACTCTGTAATTTCGGAGAGAGTGCTCCATGAGGTATATCTTCGTCCCTGGAAAAAATGATCCAGGAAGCACAGCCCTGGATGATCATGACTTCCTATAATAAAGTTAATGGAGAGTGGGTCAATTCCAGTAAAGAGTGTATGAAGCTTCTGAGAGAAGAGATTGGTTATGAAGGCGTAGTGGTTTCGGATTTCCTTGCTATTCATCATAATAAGGTTGCAGCTCACAGAAACCAGATGGATATTGAGCTTGCCGCCCAGGAAATTCATACGAAAGAAATCGTGGAAGCGGTAAAAAATGGTGAGATAAAAGAAGAAGAGCTTGACCAGATCATCCGCCGTCAGCTTCGGATGGCACTGTATGCCCTGAAACAGGAAAATACGCAGGAAGCAGATCTGGAAGCTTTTCACAGGGAATCCATAGAAATTGCAGAGCAATGTATGACACTGCTGAAAAATGAGGATATTCTGCCGGTTACCGCATCCTGTACAGACAGACTTATTGTTGCAGGAGAACTGGCAGAAAAGCCTAATATAACAGGCAGCGGAAGTGGATATATGAATGGTTATATGGTGGAAAATCCCTTAAAAAATATATGCACACTTGCAGAAAAAGCAGGTATTCAGACCGAATATATTCCAGGATACAGAATGGCTGATAAGATCCTGCCACTGGGGAAAAAAGAGGCAGGACAGAGCTGTGACCTGCAGATACCCCAAATATGCCAGAGTGATCTGGTGCTTGCTTTTGTGGGGGCACCGTATGGCCATGAATCAGAAAGCTATGACCGGCCGGATATCTGTCTGCCGGAAGAACAGAGGGACATGCTGGACAGCCTGACAAAACAGACGGATAATATAGTTATTGTTCTTTCCGGCGGAAGTGTCTATGATATGACTCCCTGGAAGGACAAGGTAAAGGGAATCCTTTTTGCCGGATTTGCAGGAGAAGGTGCCGGCGCTGCTGTTGCCAATATTCTGTTTGGAAAAAGTGAGCGGGAGGAAGATTGACAGAAACATTTCCAATAGATTTCGCACATACACCTGCGTATTTTGACTTTACAGGGAAAATGATGGAAATGCCACATGTAAATTACTCGGAAGGTCTTCTTACCGGATACCGCTGGTATGATACAAGACATCTTCCGGTACTGTATCCTTTTGGATACGGACTTAGCTATACGACGTTTTCCTACACGGAACCGGTTGTAGATAAAGCAGTTATGACGCCGGAGGATACACTGACTGTGAGCCTGGATGTCACCAATACAGGAAAACGGGCAGGAAGCCAGGTGATACAGCTTTATATCCATGAACAGGGCGGACTGTTTGCCAGACCGGAAAAGGAGCTGAGAGATTTTGCAAAAGTATTTCTGCAGCCGGGAGAAACGAAAACAGTGAAATTTACTTTATCAGGAGAGGATTTTGCTGTATACAGTGATGTACTGCATAAATGGGGAGTACAGTCAGACCGATATGAGATTCTTCTGAACACTTCTGCACAGGATTCCATAGCCAGGGTATCTGTAGATATTATCCGAGGAGATCAGATGTATTATTTTACTGAAATGTCACCACTGGTACAGTTCATAAATTGCCCGGCTTTCCACGAGTATCTGAAACAGAATGAACCGCAGTGGAAACAGGATTTCTTTGATCTGGAGAAAACAGAATTTCTCGTTCTGATGCTGCCATTACCATTCTACAGAGTTTCAGAGCCTCTTCAGGGAGAACCATTTTTCACTGCAGAGAAGATTTCAGAGATCATTGAGCTGTGTAATCAATATGTGAGGAGAGAGAATAACACACAGCAGAGGTAGGAGATTATGAATAAAATAGAAGAGACTCTCAGGAATTTTACGAATAGAAAAGAGATAGCAGGTGCGGCGGTTCTGGTTCGAAAGGAAGGAAGAATCGTAGAAAACTTTTCTTATGGATATGGAGATATAGAAAAAAAAGTGCCGGTGGATAGAAAGACAATGTTTCGTCTGGCATCCATGACGAAACCGGTAACTGCAATTGCAGTGATGCAGCTGGTTGAAACAGGCAAGCTGGGACTTTATGATCAGATAAAAGATTACATTCCAGCGTTTGCCGGACAGAAGGTATGCAGAGAGAAGGTTGGAGATCTGATCTACACTCCGGATCCCAACAGTCCGACAGGACAGAGTATCAATGAAGAAAAGCTCAGAAATATACAATATGTAAGAGCTGACCGGGATATTACCGTATTTGATCTTCTTAATCACAGCAGTGGACTAGGGATGGGACCTGTGGGGGATACTCTTGTAAAGCGTGTGATAAAACCGGAAGATAATGTCTGGGAACGTGCTGTAAAATATGCAGAGCTTCCACTGGATTTTCAGCCAGGGACGGCCAGTGGCTACAGTGCTATGGACGGGTTTGAAGTTTTGGCAGCTATTGTAGAAAAAGTATCAGGGGAAGCTTATGACCGGTATCTGGATAAACACATTTTTGAACCTCTTGGAATAAGAGATATTACATATAGACCATCCATGGAACAGAGGAAAAGAATGCCAAGGCTTTATGAGTACTCACAGGGAACATTGACTGATGTATCAGATACAGATGAGGGCTGGAGTCAGATGAGCCCGATAAAAAATACGTGTGTTTCCGGAGCAGCAGGACTGATTGGAAGTATGGAGGAATATGAGAAATTAGCACATATGCTCTTACAGAAAGGAACACTGGACGGTATACAGATTCTGAAATCTGAAACAGTGGAAATGATGGCCGGAAAAGGAATAAGCCATAAGAGCGAAATGATTCCTGGTGTATACTGGGGGCTTGGAATGGCGGTTGTGGATAAACCACAAACAGTACATCTTTCAAGGAGCAGAGATAGTTTTGGATGGAGCGGTGCCTTTGGAACCCATTTTTTTGTGGATCCGGTTAATGATCTGGAGATGGTACTTGGAATTAATCGTTCAAATATTGGCGGAGCCGCCTCGGTGGTTTCGTTTGCTATAGAGGATGCAGTTCGAGAGACATTCTTGTAAAAGTGATGGAGTATACAGAATTTTGAAAAAAGTTCTGTATGCTCTTTTTATTTGCATAAAAGCTGATATACTTTATTTAAAGTTAGGGATAACTAACTAGCGGAACAGGAAAGACTAAGTTGCTGCTTTAAACGATATGTTTTTACTTTATATGAAATAAAACGGAGGGATAAATAAATGGATGTAAATGTTTTCTATGGGATCCTGATTCCGTTTCTGGGAACTTCGGCAGGAGCAGCCTGCGTATTCTTTATGAAGAAAAATCTGAATGAACAGGTACAGCGGGCCCTTACCGGTTTTGCGGCGGGAGTCATGGTTGCGGCGTCGGTGTGGAGTCTTCTGATTCCGGCGATCGAACAGTCTGCCGACATGGGGAAGCTTTCTTTTGTACCGGCAGTGTTGGGACTGTGGGCAGGGGTTCTGTTTCTGCTTTTGCTGGATCATGTGATTCTGCATCTTCATCAGAACAGTGATCAGGCCGAAGGCCCTAAGAGTAAGCTGCAGAAAACCACCATGCCGCTGCGGTCTGAGGGAATGGGAAAGGGAAAAGCTTTTGTGGGTGGAATGTTGTCCGGAATTGTAGAGCCGATCGGAGCGATTCTCACGATTCTGGCAGCTGGACTTATTGTTCCTGCACTGCCCTATCTTTTGAGTTTTGCGGCAGGAGCCATGTTGTATGTGGTAGTAGAAGAGCTGATTCCGGAAATGTCCACAGGAGAACACTCCAATGTAGGAACGATCTTTTTTGCGGTTGGATTTTCCCTGATGATGGTGCTGGATGTGGCACTGGGATAATGAAATTTTTCGATCGTGTGAAAAAATTCTTGACTTGGAGTTGACTCCAGGTTGTATCCTGATATCAGGAGGTGTGCTATGACGATCAAAGAAGTATCAGAGAAATATGGGATTTCACAGGATACTCTTCGATACTATGAACGTGTGCAGGTAATACCGGCAGTTACTAGGACATTTGGTGGAATCCGGGACTATCAGGAAGAGGATCTTAAATGGGTGGAGCTTGCGGTCTGCATGAGAAATGCAGGACTGCCGATTGAGAGCCTAATCGAATATCAGAAGCTTTTTCAGGCAGGGGATGGGACAATTCCTGCAAGGGATATCATCAAAAATATTATAAAGAGTTGCTGAAATCTTTGGATTTTCCTGATATTCATTTCCACCAGTTGCGAAATATAGCTTTAATGCGAAGGGAGTTTCACATTTATTGGGACATTCCAAGGAAATCATTTCTGTAGATGTTTATGGAGATACAGCACAGATTATAGAAGACTGTTTGTATGCATTGGAGCCATATATTGAAGAAGTGATTCCAAAAGAGCGGGAAAATCAGTATTTTGATTATTCGGAAATGAAAGAAATAGATTCGATTATAGAAGAATATTTCCATGCAGCCTGATGAAAAATAGAATAGTAGTGAAAGAAAAAGTACAAATAACAATCGAACATTTGTACTTTTTTCTTACCCTCCTCTATATACTTTTGAAATTATCTTTGATATAATAGGGACTGTTACAAGAACAAACAGTAAAAATAAGACAGGATCGGAGCCAAGTGATATCAGGTATTTCCGAGAGCTGTTTAATCCGGAAAAATCAGTTTTGTGACTTTTTGCAGTTACGCGCTAAAAGAAGTGATGATTCACCATAAAAATAAGCTTTCGTTACGAATCCGGATACGAATTTTTGGCTGATATTAGTCGTACTGAAAAAGTTCACAGAACTTTTTCAATCGCATAAATGCGATTAAAAGTCACATCTTATTGAACATTAGTAGTTCAATAAGCGTGAATGGAGGAATTTACTATGAATGAGTTCAAACTAAAAGCCCCATACAAGCCCACCGGCGACCAGCCTCAGGCGATCGAGCGTCTGGTCAAAGGCTTCAAAGAAGGCAACCAGTTCGAGACATTACTGGGTGTTACAGGATCCGGTAAGACCTTTACCATGGCAAACGTTATTGCTCAGCTTAACAAACCAACCTTGGTACTTGCGCACAATAAAACACTTGCAGCCCAGCTGTACGGTGAGTTTAAGGAATTCTTCCCTGAGAACGCAGTGGAATACTTTGTCTCCTACTACGACTACTACCAGCCGGAGGCTTACGTCCCGTCAACAGACACCTACATTGCCAAAGATGCTTCTACCAACGACGAGATCGATAAGCTTCGTCTTTCTGCCACAGCAGCCTTATGCGAGCGAAAGGATGTGATCGTGGTTTCTTCCGTGTCCTGTATCTATGGTCTGGGCGCACCTCAGGAATTTTTTGATATGATGATCTCCCTGCGTCCAGGTATGGAGAAGGATCGTGACGAGGTTATCAAACAGCTGATCGACATTCAGTATACAAGAAATGAGATGGATTTCCACCGAGGAACCTTTCGCGTTCGGGGAGACGTGCTGGAGATCTTTCCGGCGAACTCTACGGATCGGGCGGTGCGTGTGGAATTTTTTGGGGATGAGATTGAGAGAATCACGGATATTGATGTGCTTACCGGTGAGATCAAAAGTGTGGAAAGCCATGCAGCGATTTTTCCTGCATCTCATTATGTAGTACCTCAGGAGCAGATCCGTCGTGCGGCAGATGCAATCCTGGAAGAAATGAAGCAGCAGGTGGAATATTTTAAAAGTGAGGACAAGCTGATCGAGGCTCAGCGAATTGCGGAGCGAACCAACTTTGATGTGGAAATGATGAAGGAAACGGGATTCTGCTCCGGGATCGAGAACTATTCCAGGCACCTGACAGGGCTTGCACCGGGGCAGCCACCGTATACACTGATGGATTACTTCGGAGATGATTTTTTACTTATTATAGATGAGTCCCATAAGACAGTTCCCCAGGTTGGTGGTATGTATGCCGGTGATCAGAGTCGTAAACAGACACTGGTGGATTACGGTTTCCGACTCCCTTCTGCCAAGGACAACCGTCCATTGAGCTTTGATGAATTCGAGAACAAGCTTGACCAGGTGATGTTTGTATCTGCAACACCGGGAGAATATGAATATGACCATGAGCTTCTCCGCGCAGAGCAGATCATCCGTCCCACAGGGCTTCTTGATCCGAAGGTGGAGGTGCGTCCGATCGAAGGACAGATCGATGATCTTATAGCAGAAGTAAATAAGGAAATTGAAAAGAAAAACAAAGTCCTGATCACGACTCTCACCAAACGTATGGCTGAAGATCTTACGGATTATATGAAGGATCTGGGAATCCGTGTCCGATATCTCCATTCAGATATTGACACTCTGGAGCGTGCAGAGATTATACGTGATATGCGACTGGATGTATTTGATGTGCTGGTTGGAATTAACCTTCTGAGAGAGGGACTGGATATTCCGGAGATCACACTGGTAGCGATCCTGGATGCAGACAAGGAAGGCTTCCTTCGTTCGGAAACATCCCTGGTACAGACTATCGGTCGTGCTGCCCGGAACAGCGAAGGCCATGTGATCATGTATGCGGATAATATGACAGAATCCATGGAAAAAGCAATTTCGGAGACAGAAAGAAGGAGAGCGATACAGGAGGCTTACAACAGAGAGCATGGCATCACTCCGACCACGATCAAGAAGGCAGTCCGTGATCTGATCGCTGTTTCGAAGAAGGTGGCAGAGACAGAAGTGAAGCTTAAGAAGGATCCGGAATCCATGAACCGCAAAGAACTGACGAAGGTGATTGCTCAGGTAGAGAAGCAGATGCGTGCTGCAGCAGCAGACCTGAATTTTGAGCAGGCTGCTGAGCTGAGAGACAAGATGCTCGAATTGAAAAAGAATCTGGAAGAATTAACGGAATAGGCTGCAAAGCAGCTGATGATATAATGCCCCTGGCTGTCAGCGTCAGGGGCATTTCTATGGAATAATTAAATAGAGAAGTGAGTTAAGGGTATCTGCCTGAGCTTTTGGGAAGAATTTTTATCAGGATTTTTTTCCATTTTTTCATAGCGATCCCTCCTTCGAAACAATATAATTGTTCCTTTTATTAATTGATTATAAGTAAAATTCCGGAGAAGGACACTGGCATTTGTGACAGTAACTTTGTTATAAAGAAGAGAAGAAGTTACGTATGCTGTTCCCGATAGGCGGAAGGGGTGATCCCCATTTTCTTTTTGAAGCTGGTGCTGAAATAATATTGATTGGCATAACCACATTTCAGGCTGATCTCCTTCAGACTCATAGTAGTCGTAGTCAGATAACGGGCGGCTGCGGAAATTCGCTGAGATGTGATAAAGTCACTGAGACTGATCCCCTGATTTTTTTTGAAAAGAGCACTTAAATAAGCTGGGCTTACATTGGCAGAGGCAGCAATGTCATTGAGGCAGAGCGTATTGTCAGTGTAGTGTTCGTTGATATAGGAGATCACCAGTTCACAGAGCTTCTGATGATAATCATTCATGGAGGAATCAAGCTTCCGGCATAAAAGATGGCATAGATCCTTCAGCCATTGACATAGTTCTTCCGTATTATGAAACTCATTTATGTGGTTGTAAACATACAAAATTTTAGCTTCCAGGTCATGAGTATCCAGATTTAATTCATAGAAAAATTTCAGGATTCGGCCGAGAAGAGAATAGATCTGTATGAAAGCGAAATTCTTTGTGCGAAATTTCTGGGTAAGCCAGTCGGAAAAATTTTGAAACCAGATATCTATGGCAGAGGTATCCTTTTTACAGAGAAGCCGGATCAGCTCATCTTCCTTTGTGTCTGAAAAATCTGCAACAGACAGATCGGAACCCAGAGCGTCTCTTCCGTCAAAGATATTCTGATGCGGGAAAAAGAATCTGTATTCCAGCGCATGTACGGCACTTTTGTAGGACTGGTTCAGGTTCCAGAAATCCCGGACAATTGTTCCGATGCCTGCATTGAGGGACAGCCCCAGTGGCTGGCAGGCATCTGCTATTGAGGAAATAAGCTGGCTGGTAAGCTGACGGAAGCTGTTGGACTGGCAGCCACTGTGTCCCAGAATGCACAGATAGCCATCCATATCCGGAAGAAGGTGTACAAAATCAAGAGAAGCGGTTTCCTCAGTTATCAGATCCTGAAGGTTGAGAAGCTCCATCTGAAATTTTTCAATCCCGTAAACGGCTTTTAGATCCGGAGCATTTTCAAGTTCCAGAACAACAACTGTATAAAAATCATAATTCAGCTCCAGGTTCAGATACTGAAGATAAGGCTTCAGCCGGTAGGCAGCTTCAGAAGACGGAAGGTGGGTGATCTCGCGGAAAAACTTTTCCGTAAGAAGAGGTCTGCTTTGCTTCAGAAGCTGGAGATTTTTCTGTTCCCTTTCCATCAGTGCAAAAGCGTTTTTTACCTTCTGGATAAGATAGGCATAATCCAGTGGCTTTTCGATATAATCCAGAGCACCAAGGAGCAGAGCACGTCTTGCATACTCAAATTTATCATAGGCACTGATCAGAATGATCTTTACCATGGGATTGATCTCAAGAGCCTGGCGGCTCATTGAAATGCCGTCAAGATCCGGCATTTCAATGTCAGAAATGATCAGGTCTGCAGGCTCTTTTTTCATGGCTTCGATAGCAGAAGTTCCATTGTAGCAGACATGGATGATCTCTGCGTTCAGCGTTTCCCAGTCTATGTTTTTTTCGATACCTTCTGCAGATAAGTAATTATCATCTACGATCATTATTTTTTCATCGATATCTTCCTCCATCTGTTCGAATTCAATGGTGACGTATGTGCCGTTTCCGGGGTTGCTGCGGATTCTTACGGAACCGTTTCCGTATAATGGGTTGGAAATACGGGAACTTACATTGGAAATTCCAAAATGCTTCTCATAATCAATAACATTATGTTCAATAGCATGGCGCAGCTGTGCAAGAGTTTCAGAATCCATGCCGGCACCGTTGTCCTCAATGGAGATCACAACCGTATCATCGCCATAAAGAACATGGATCGAAATGAAAACAGCTGGTGTGCCCGAAGAAATCCCGTGCAGAATGGAATTTTCGAGAAATGGCTGAAGTGTAAACTTGCAGATCAGGAAATTTTCGATTCCATCTTCTGCTTCGATCTCCCAGTCCAGATTATCTTTATGACAGAGCTTTTCCATTTCCAGATAAAGCCGGGCAATTTCCAATTCATCTTTTAATAGGAATAAGTTCCTTTGATTTACGCAGGGTAAGACGGTAAAAGGCAGTCAGATCTGCGATCATCTGATCAGCAATGTCAAGCTTTCCAAGGGACTGGCAGGTACGGATCGATCCTAGGATATTGTAAAGAAAATGCGGATTGATCTGTGACTGGAGCAGCTGGTATTTCAGACGTTCTTCGTTTACGGAAAGATTTACAATGGACTTCAGGTTTCCGGCTATTGTGTGCTGCATATCTTCAAAGGTGATGCCCAGTCTGTCAATCTCATCATACCTGGAAGGATCATCCGGGTGGGGAACAGTAACGATAGATAGATGTTCCGGGTCATGTCCCAGCTGAAAGGCTTCCATTGCATAGGAAAGTGCAGTGATCTTCCGGGTAAGATTTTCGGAAAACAGGATCACGATGATAACAGTAAGGGGCAAAAAAATAAGGACAGTGATCAGTAAGGCACGGATCAGGATGTGCGTGTTGCCCTGAATATAGCTTTCCGGGATTTCGGTAACATGGAGCCAGCCATTGCTTAAGGTGCAGCAGTTATAATATTTGTCGCCGCTGTGAAAAGAAGAATCTGCATTTTCTTTGAGTTTCTGAAACTGTGCTTTGGAAATTTCGGATAAATTCAGTGAGGATGTATTTTTCGCTGCAATCTCTCCGTGATCTGTGAGAATGTAGCTGTATATGCGGGAATCCAGAGCAGCAGGCTGCAGATAAGTGGTAAGCTCTGAGGTGTCCAGAGCAATGCCGTAGGCGTATTCCAGAATACCGGTGGCCTGATTTTTCAGTGCCCGGACGCAGAGGATCACATCGGCAGATGATTTTTTTGTGGACAGTATTTTAGGCAGAGGCATATTGGAAACCGGTATCCAGACAGAGGAAAAGCCTGAACCGGAAACAATATTTTTATCCAGACCATATGCAGAAAGCTCATCTGTGGAAAAGAAGTACAGGCCTTCTTTTGAACCGAGCTGATCGGGCTGCAGAAAAACATATATATGGAAGAAATCGAATGTGGATTTATACAGCGAAATATTGTTTTTTACAGTGGTGAATTTTTTCAGTGCATCTACCTTATTAGAGGAAGGCTGATTTAGGGAGTACATTTGAAACTGTATGGTATCTGCTACATTTTCAACCTGACCGAGGCGGTCGTTCAGCTGAGAGACCAGCTGCTTGTCAGTCATTACGGCAGAATCGATGATACGATCTCTGGCAATGTTATAGGAAATGTGATAGCTGATGAAGGTCAGGGAAATCAGAGGTACCATAGTTGCGATCAGAAATGCGAGCAGGAGCTTATAGCGAAATGAGGAAAAACTGGGTGGGATACATTTGTGGAATTTCATAGTACATATTCTCCTTTATGTCAAAAACAAATTAATGAAACCGAATTCAGCTGTGAAAAAAGCCGTTACAAATATAGATTATATAAAAGGATTATAAAAAATTAACAACAAAAATACAAGAGAACGAAAAATAATATAAATAAATCATAAAATATTGTATTTAGAATGAGGGGGCTCTCTGGTATCCTTAAACCATCAAAAACAGGTGTGGACAAACACGAAAATGTCCAGAAAGGAAGAAAGATATGAAGAAAAAAGTAATGAGTGCAGTTTTGGCAGCAGCGATGGTTGTGGGTATGGCAGGTAACGTGGTTACTGTTTCCGCAAAGGAAAAATATGATCTTACCTTATACAGCGTCAACACCACAGACCCGGATTTTGAGGACTGGCTTGCAAATGTGAAGATGCCACGGGCCTGAACATTAATGTAATTGCGGCACCTACAGATACAGATACCCGTCAGCAGAAGATCACCACAATGCTTTCCACAGGAGATACTTCCGTGGATGTCATTGAGATCAACGATGAGATGAGCGCGGCATTTAAAAATTCCGGATGGCTGGAAGGACTGAATGATACAGTAATGACAGATGATATCATTGATCAGTTTGCTCAGGGATATGTAAAGGATATGATCACAGATAAGGACGGAAACATCGTCGGTGTTCCAGGCTATGCAGGATATCTTGCATTCTGGGTAAATCAGGAGATCATGGATGAGGTCGGAATCAAGTCCATTGATACAAAAGAGGACTTCATGAAGTATATGAAGGCTGTTTCCAAGGATGGAAGATTCGGTTACGGCGGTTCCTGGGAGAAAACTTACGCATTTAACGAGCTTGCACAGTTTGTAAACATGTTCGGCGGCGATTATTTTGACTGGACCAAAGAGGAAAACAAGGAAGCGGTTCAGTTCCTCCATGATCTGGTTGCTGATAAAGAAACCTCCATTGAGCAGATTGCTGATAAATATGATCAGATGAATCCGAAGATCAATGACGGAAAATACGGATGCTGGTTTATGTGGGGCCTTGGAACAGATTATGCAAAGGCAGATATGCTTGGCGCAGATAAGATCCACATGGAAATGGTACCGGATTTCAGCGGTAAGGGAGAGCGTGCGATCTTTACAGATTCTTGGAACTATGTTCTCAACAAAGCATCCAAGAATAAAGATGCAGCTGTGAAATTCCTTCAGTATATGGCTGATGAAGGCGGAATGGAAGCTTCCTATAAAGCATTTGACAGATATCCTGCAAGAAAGGATGTTGCAGAGAAGGTAGTTCCGGATTCTGACCCGGCAAAAGAAATGTACAGCAGATATGCAAATGAATGCAATGTACAGGGACGTCCACTGGCGGCACAGACAATGGAATTTATCAGCGATATGGGAACGATCTTCCAGTCCTGTATGAAAGACGAGATTACAGTTGATGAGTTCTGCAAGAAGGCTCAGGATGTGTAGATATGTATAAGTAAAAGATATAAAAAAACAGCAATGTAAAGCAGAGGTAAAAGTCTGCTTTACATTGCTTGATGAACAGGGAGGAAAGTTCCATGACAATAAGTAAAAAAACTATGAAGTGGATACCATGGCTTTTGATCCTGCCGGTTGTACTGATCAGAGGCTTTACAACAGTATATCCCATTCTGATGACTGTGAAAAACAGCTTCTTTAATATCAGTATCCTTGCAGGTATCAATGAATTTATAGGCTTCAAGAATTACCTGAAGGTATTTTCTGATCCTAAAGTGCTTACATCGATCAGCTTTACGGCAATATTTGTGGTTGTTTCCATGATCCTGCATGTGATCCTCGGAGTTATCCTGGCACTGATCCTGAATATGAAATTCAAAGGCCGCCGTTTTCTGAGGACTATTGTGCTGATCCCATGGGCTATGCCAGCAGTAGTAGCCGGTATGGCTGCAAAATGGGCATTTAACAATGATTATGGTCTGATCAATGATTTTATCCGCTGGTTTGTACCGGGATACCAGAACAGCTGGCTGATCAATACAGGTACTGCAAGAGCAGCGGTAATTGCAATGGACCTGTGGAAGGATCTTCCGTTCTTTGCAATTCTTGTACTTTCCGGACTTCAGTTTATTTCCGGCGATATCTATGAGGCAGCAAAGGTAGACGGTGCAAACGGGATTCAGAGCTTTTTCCGGATCACACTTCCGCTGATCGCAAAAAATGTCCTGACGTTATGTATTCCGTTCACACTCTGGAGACTGACAACCTTCGATCTGGTTTATTCCATGACATCCGGAGGCCCTGGCGAGGATACTGCGCTGATCGCATACAGAATCACAACAGAAGCATTTACAAATCTGAACGTAGGATATGCTTCGGCGCTGGCCATGCTGCTGTTTGTTGTAATGGCAATCTTCAGCTGGCTGAACATACGTGTTATGAATAAGTTTGACAGTTAGGGGGAATTATCGTGAAGAATACAGGAAAATATAATGTTTATCATAAAGTGGTATCCGTTGGAAGATGGGTTCTGTTTGCAATCGTGGCTTTTCTGATCCTGTTCCCGGTTTACTGGATCTTTATTTCTTCGATCACACCGGCAGGAGAACTGTTTAAAACACCGATTGATTATCTTCCGGATCATCCCACACTGGAAAGCTACACATTTCTGCTACAGAATGTCGGACTGCTTTCAAAGATTGGAAACACCGTACTGATCGTCGGTCTTACTCTTGTGATCAGCACCGTGCTGTGTGCAATGGCAGCTTATGGCTTTTCAAGATTTAACTCAAAGGGAGTTTCTGTTGCATTTGCATTTGTTCTGGCTACCATGCTGATCCCTGAGGTTGTTACAGCCCGCCCGCTGTATGAGTTTATGCAGAAGGTAAAGCTGTATGATACATATCCGGGACTTATCCTTCTTTATATCAGTACCGTTATACCGTTTACGGTTCTGATCCTCAGAAACTTTGTCGGTGAGATCCCGATCTCACTGGAGGAGGCAGCTGCTATTGACGGCGCATCTTTTTCACAGAGACTGTTTACGATCGTTCTGCCGCTGATGAAGCCGGCGATCGCTACGGTTTGCATCATCAACTTTATTACCTGTCTGAATAACTTTTTCACACCGTTGTTTTATTCAAATGGTATTCAGGTACTTTCCGTTTCCATTGTACAGCTTCCGTTACGTGACAACATGTATGGAGTTCCGTGGGATCTTGTCAGCTCCATGGGATGGATCATCCTTCTTCCGATCATTATCTTTGTAGCTGTTTTTGAGAAACAGATCATGGATGGTATCATGGCAGGTGGAGTAAAAGCGTAAATATTTTTAATTTCCAAAAGAGAGGAGAAAACAGATATGTATCAGGCATTTACAGGCGGACTGGGAGGAATCGCACTTGCAAAGCATGGAAAAAGCCGTGCGATCAACGCGGAAAATCCTCATGGAGAAAAAGGCAGAGGCGGTATGGCTGCAAGTCATCTGGGACCATCCAGAAAAGGAAGCCCGTGTCTTAAGGATATTGAGCCGGGAACTGTGGTAACTCTGGCAGAAATGGAAGGACCGGGACAGATCAATCATATCTGGATCACCGTTGATAACAAGACTACAGAGGCAGATTGCTTTGTACTGAGGGATCTTGTGATCCGTATGTACTGGGATGACGAGGAAACTCCTTCCGTGGAAAGTCCTCTGGGTGATTTCTTCTGCTGCGGATTCGGAAGGGAATGTTTTGTAAATTCTGTTCCTGTGGCTGTTGTTCCAAGCAGGGGATTTAACTGCTATTTCCCGATGCCGTTTAAGAAGAAAGCAAAGATCACACTGGAAAACCAGCATGCAAATAAAATACCGGCTTTCTTTTATCAGGTAGATTACTGTCTCTATGATGAGCTTCCGGACGATATTGCTTATTTCCATGCACAGTGGAGACGGGAACGGTTGACAGAAAAAACAAAAGATTATACAATTTTGGATGGAGTAAAAGGAAAAGGCCATTATATAGGAACCTACATGGCACTTACCACACTGGAACGTTACTGGTGGGGCGAAGGAGAAGTGAAATTTTATATTGACGGAGATGAGGAGTATCCGACTATCTGCGGAACAGGAACGGAAGATTACTTTGGAGGTTCCTGGAGCTTTGCGAAGCAGGTAGATGGGAAAACCGTGGAACAGAATTATAATACGCCATATCTGGATATCCGTATTATTCTGCCCATGACGAACTGATCCATAATTTTTATCACAATGATGACTGCCCGCCAATGCGAGGATTTTACAGATGGCATTTACAGGATCCGATCTGTTTTGAAGAGAATCTCCGCGTTACAATTCAGCAGATAGGTGTCGGATATCGTGGCCTGTTTGAACGACAGGATGATGTGGCAAGTGTAGCATACTGGTATCAGACACTTCCTCATGCACCGTTCCAGCCGTTGATGTCAAAAGAGGACAGATGGCCCAGATAAAAAGGGTGGTAGAGATTGAAAAAACAGGTATTTTGCGTGGCGTTTGCCCTGGCTCTGGCAGTGACAGGATGTGGAGTCCGGAAGAAGGAGGCTGCATCTGATATTGTACCGGAGAACAGACAGGAACTGACGATCCTTCATGTGGATGCAGGCACAGAGGGCTTTGATTCTTTTATCAGCCAGGCGGAAAAAGATCTTGGAATAGAGATTCATATCGAAAAATGTCCGGCTAATGCGGACAATCGTCAGGCCAAAATAGCAACTCTTCTGACATCGGGAGATGATTCGGTGGATCTGATCACAGTAAATGATGAGATGATATCCGAATTTAAAAATAAGGGATTTCTTTTTCCGCTGGAAGATACCGTTATGACAGAGGAGACAGCGGCGAATTTTCCACAGGAATACCTGAAAGAAATATGCATGTCAGACGGACATATTTTTTCGGTACCGTTCAAAATGGATATCATGGCATTCTGGGTGAACCAGGAATTGCTGGATCAGGCTGGTCTGGACAGACTCTCCTGTCTCAGTGATCTTGAGATCCTTCAGAAAAAGCTTCAGAATACGGGAAAATATGCATACGGGGATGCATGGGAGATTTCTTACATATATAATAGTATCAGCGAGTATGTCGATTTTTTCGGAGGAGATTATACAGACTGGACGGATCCGAAAACAAGAGAAGCGGCAGAATATATGAAGCGAATGCTGGATACAGGGATGATATCAGAGGAGAATCTGATCGACCAGCATGACCAGCTGAATGAAAAATTTATAAACGGCCAGTATGGATGTATGTTCATGTATACTGGTGCGTTGAGTACCTTTCAGAATGCAGGCGTGTATGGAAAAGATAAGCTCCATATGGCACCATTTCCGGAATTTGACGAGAAGGTGACCAATATCGCAACCTGGCAGTATGTACTGAATAAAAATTCTGCGCATAAAGAAGCAGCTCTGAAGTTCCTTCAGTATGTGTCCGGATATGAGGCCAGTAAAAATTACGGACAGCTGACAAAAATGTGTCCGGCAAGACTGGATGTGATCGAGGATAAGAGTCTTGAGCTGGAGGGAATTGAAATGATCCGGCAATATCTGAAAGATTATAAGCTGAAGGCAAGACCACTGTGTGCCGATTCCATAGAAGCTGTTTCGTCCATGGGAACGGAATTTCAGAAATATGTGCTGGGACAGAAAACAGAAGCGGAATTTTTTGCCGGGGCACAGAACTGCATAGACCAGTATTACAAAAAAGCATCGTACTGATGCTTTTTTTGTTGCGAAAAAATAAGAACTTTTTTTCAAAACATATTGACAAATATTTTACATGGTGATATCTTAAAGACTGTAGATGTTAGCACTCCACTAAAATGAGTGCTAACAGATATAAAAAAGAATCAACATCCGTCAGGAAGAATAAAAAGGAAAGGAGATGGCTTCATGGAAGAGGTGTTGAATGAGCGCAAGCAAAAAATCTTAAAAGCAATCATCAAGACCTATATGGAAACCGGAGAACCGGTTGGCTCCAGGACCATTTCCAAGTATGCGGATCTCAATGTAAGTTCCGCAACGATCCGAAATGAAATGTCAGACCTGACAGATATGGGCTATATCGTCCAGCCTCATACCTCAGCAGGAAGAATTCCTTCTGATAAGGGCTACAGACTTTACGTTAATGAGCTGATGAAGGAGAAGGAAGCCGAGGTTGCAGAGCTGCGGGATCTGATCATTGAGAAGACAGATAAGATGGATAAGGTGCTTAAGAAGGTTGCGAAGGTTCTTGCTTCCAATACCAATTACGCTACCATGGTTTCCGTTCCGCAGTACAGCGGCAACAAGATCAAGTTCATCCAGCTGTCGAGAATGAGCGAGCTTCAGCTTGTGGCAGTGGTTGTCAGTGACAACAACACAGTCCGGAACCAGATCATCAATCTGGATGAGGAAATGGACGACCAGACGATCCTGAAGCTGAATCTTCTTCTTAACACCAATCTCAATGGGATTCCGATCCAGGATATCAATCTTGGGATGATCGCCAGGCTGAAGGAACAGGCAGGCAGCCATAGTGGTGTGGTGGCCACAGTTCTGGATGCAGTGGCAGCCACTATTCATGTGGAAGAGGAAGATATGGAGATCTACACTTCAGGTGCAACTAACATTTTCAAGTATCCGGAGCTTGCCGATAAAGAGAAGGCAACGGAGCTGATCTCCGCATTTGAAGAGAAGCATGAACTTGCCGATCTTGTGAAAGAACAGATGTCAGATGGAGAAAATACAGGAATCCAGGTTTACATTGGTGATGAGATGCCGATCCAGACCATGAAGGACTGCAGCATTGTAACTGCCAGATATGAACTGGGAGACGGAATGTACGGAACCATCGGGATCATCGGCCCCAAGAGAATGGATTATGAGAATGTAGTGGACAGTCTGAAGGAACTGAAGAATCATCTGGATGACGTTTTGAAAAAGAAGAAAACTTAGAAAGGCGGTAGAAGAAAAGTGTCGGAGGAAACAAAGAAAACATCCGAAGAGCAGGAAGCGGAGAACGAGATTCCCGTAACTGACGGAGATCAGGAAGAAAAAAACCTGACACCGGAGGGAGAAGATCTGCCGGAGGAAGAAAATAATACTCCAGGCGAAGAAGCTGCCCCACAGGATAAAAAAGAAGAAAAATCAAAGACTTCCTTCTTCGGAAAGAAGAAAAAAGATAAATCTGAGCAGAAGGTGGAGGAGCTTACCGATCGCCTGAAGCGAACCATGGCTGAATTTGATAATTTCCGTAAAAGAACAGAAAAAGAAAAATCCAGCATGTATATCATCGGAGCGAAAGAGATCGTTGAGAAGATCCTGCCGGTTGTGGATAACTTCGAAAGAGGTCTTGCACAGGCGCAGGAAGGAGATGCTTTTGCGGATGGAATGAAAATGATCTACAAGCAGCTTACCACAACACTGGATGAGCTCGGTGTGAAGCCGATCGAAGCAGTTGGTAAAGAGTTTAACCCGGATTTCCATAATGCAGTGATGCATGTGGAGGATGAAGAGGTTGGCGAGAACATTGTGGTGGAAGAATTCCAGAAAGGTTACACTTATAAGGATTTTGTAGTACGCCACAGCATGGTAAAAGTTGCTAACTGATTAATTGTTAACAAGTTGTAATTTTACAGATACAGACTAAAACAGGAGGAAAAAATCATGGGAAAGATTATTGGTATTGACTTAGGTACAACAAACAGCTGTGTAGCCGTAATGGAAGGTGGACAGCCAACAGTTATCGCAAATACAGAAGGAGCAAGAACAACACCATCCGTTGTAGCATTCACAAAAACAGGAGAGCGTCTTGTAGGAGAGCCTGCAAAACGTCAGGCAGTTACAAACGCTGACAGAACAATCTCATCCATCAAGAGAGAGATGGGTACAGATTACCGTGTAACAATCGACGATAAGAAATATTCTCCACAGGAGATCTCCGCAATGATCCTTCAGAAACTGAAAAAGGATGCAGAGGCATATCTTGGTGAGAAAGTAACAGAGGCAGTTATCACAGTTCCGGCTTACTTCAACGATGCTCAGCGTCAGGCAACCAAAGATGCAGGTAAGATCGCAGGTCTTGATGTAAAACGTATTATCAACGAGCCTACAGCAGCAGCTCTTGCATATGGTCTTGACAATGAGAAAGAGCAGAAGATCATGGTATACGACCTTGGTGGTGGTACATTTGATGTATCTGTTATCGAAATCGGTGATGGCGTTATCGAGGTTCTTTCCACAGCTGGTAACAACCGTCTTGGTGGAGATGACTTTGATAAGAAGGTCACAGATTACATGCTTTCCGAGTTCAAGAGAACAGAGGGCGTAGACTTAAGCAACGACAAGATGGCTCTTCAGAGACTGAAAGAAGCTGCTGAGAAGGCTAAGAAAGAGCTTTCTTCCGCAACAACAACAAACATCAACCTTCCGTTCATCACAGCTACAGCTGAGGGACCGAAGCATTTCGATATGAACCTTACAAGAGCTAAATTTGATGAGCTGACACATGACCTTGTAGAGATGACTGCTGAGCCGGTTCGCCGTGCACTGTCTGATGCAGGTATCACAGCTTCCGAGCTTGGCCAGGTACTTCTGGTTGGTGGTTCTTCCCGTATCCCGGCAGTACAGGATAAGGTAAGACAGTTAACAGGCAAAGAGCCTAGCAAAAACCTGAACCCGGATGAGTGTGTTGCACTTGGTGCTTCCGTACAGGGTGGTAAGCTTGCAGGTGATGCAGGTGCCGGTGATATCCTTCTTCTGGATGTTACTCCGCTGTCACTGTCCATCGAGACAATGGGTGGTATCGCAACTCGTCTGATCGAGAGAAATACTACAATTCCTACAAAGAAGAGCCAGATCTTCTCTACAGCAGCTGACAACCAGACAGCTGTAGATATCAACGTTGTACAGGGTGAGCGTCAGTTTGCGAAAGACAACAAATCCCTTGGCCAGTTCCGTCTGGATGGAATCCCGCCAGCACGTCGTGGAGTTCCGCAGATCGAGGTAACATTTGATATTGATGCCAACGGTATCGTTAACGTATCCGCTAAGGATCTTGGAACAGGTAAGGAGCAGCACATCACTATCACAGCTGGTTCCAACATGTCCGATTCCGATATCGACAAAGCTGTCAAAGAGGCAGCTGAGTTCGAGGCTCAGGATAAGAAACGTAAAGAGGCGATCGACACAAGAAACAATGCAGACTCCATGGTATTCCAGGTTGAGAATGCACTGAAGGAAGCAGGCGATAAGCTTGATGCAAACGATAAAGCAAGTGTTGAGGCAGACCTCAATGCACTGAAGGATCTTCTTGCACAGACTGCAAATGCTCAGGAGCTTACAGATTCTCAGGTTGCAGACATCAAGGCTGCACAGGAGAAGATGATGGAGAGTGCTCAGAAGCTGTTTTCCAAGATGTATGAGCAGACTCAGGGAGCTCAGGGTCAGGCTGGTCCTGGACCGGATATGGGCAATATGGGCGGAAACGCTGGTGCTCAGGGCGGAAATGAAGCAGGATACGGCGATGATGTTGTAGATGCTGATTACAAGGAAGTCTAAGACAAGTAGGAAATAATTACAATGGCTGATAAAAGAGATTATTATGAAGTCTTAGGTGTGGATAAAAACGCCGATGACGCAACATTAAAAAAAGCATATCGTAAGCTGGCCAAAAAATATCACCCGGATGTAAATCCGGGTGATAAAGAGGCTGAGGCGAAGTTCAAAGAGGCGACAGAGGCTTACTCCGTTTTAAGTGATGCCGACAAGAGAAGACAGTATGACCAGTTTGGCCATGCAGCATTCGAAAACGGCGGCGGAGGCGGTGCCGGCGGCTTTGGCGGATTCGACTTTAACGGCGCAGATATGGGAGACATCTTCGGAGATATCTTCGGAGACCTTTTCGGCGGCGGAGGCAGAACCAGACGGGCAAATAACGGACCGATGAAGGGGGCAAACCTTCGTGCACGTGTGAATATTACTTTTGAGGAAGCGGTTTTCGGATGCGAGAAAGAGCTGGAGATCGTTCTGAAGGATGAATGTACCACATGTCACGGAACCGGAGCGAAACCTGGAACATCACCGGTCACCTGTCCGAAATGTAAAGGTCAGGGACAGATTGTTTACACCCAGCAGTCCATGTTCGGTATGGTACGTAATGTCCAGACCTGTCCGGACTGTAACGGAACCGGTAAAGTGATCAAAGAAAAATGCAGTGCCTGCCGTGGAACCGGATATACATCTTCCAGAAAGAAGATCCAGGTATCTGTACCAGCAGGTATTGATAATGGTCAGTGTATCCGTATCCGTGATAAAGGTGAGCCGGGAACTAACGGTGGACCAAGAGGAGATCTGCTGGTTGAGGTAAATGTAGCCCGTCATCCGATCTTCCAGAGACAGGATATGAATATCTTTTCAACAGCTCCGATCACATTTGCTCAGGCTGCACTTGGCGGTGAGATGCGTATTAATACCGTTGACGGCGAGGTGACTTATGAGGTGAAGCCGGGAACACAGACAGATACAAGAATCCGTCTGAAAGGAAAAGGTGTTCCGTCATTACGCAACAAGAACGTTCGTGGCGACCATTATGTAACACTGGTAGTCCAGACCCCGACCAACTTAAATGAGGATGCAAAGAAAGCTCTGGCAGCTTTTGACGCGGCATGCGGCAACCGTCCGGCAGAGGACAGTACAGCCGAGACTTCAGAAAAAACGGAAAAGAAGAAAAAAGGTTTCCGCGAGAAAGTCAAGGAAATGTTTGAGGAATAAATGAAGCAAAAACAGGAAAGAGGCGAAAAATGCCTCTTTCTTTTTTTACTGTATTCGTGTATATTAAAAGAAGTGCCCGTTTTTGGGGAAAAGAAAACAGGCAACAGACAGGAACGAAAATCCGTAAATGTGTATACAGCATAAGGAGATATAGAAATATGAAATGGAACCGTTTTACACTGAAAACAAAAACAGAGGCAGAAGATATTGTGATCTGTACACTTGCCGAGGTGGGAATTGAAGGTGTGGAGATCCAGGATAAGCAGCCACTGACCGATGAGGACAAGGCGCAGATGTTTGTGGATATCATGCCTGAAGGCCCGGCAGATGATGGTATTGCATATCTGAACTTTTATCTTGAGGAAGATGCAGATACAGAAGCCATCCTGAAGGATGTAAAAGCTGCACTGGAAGACTTAAGAAGTTTTGTTGACATCGGAGAAGCTACGATCACAGAATCCCAGACAGAGGACAAGGACTGGATCAATAACTGGAAACAGTATTTCCATCAGTTCTATGTAGACGACATTCTGATCGTGCCGTCCTGGGAAGAAGTGAAGGCAGAAGATAAGGACAAGATGATCCTCCACATTGATCCGGGAACAGCTTTTGGTACAGGAATGCATGAGACCACACAGCTTGTGATCCGTCAGCTGAAGAAATTTGTGAAGCCAGGCATGGAGATCCTGGATGTGGGAACCGGAAGTGGAATCCTTGGAATCGTAGCATTAAAGCTTGGCGCAGGCCATGTGGTAGGAACAGATCTTGATCCATGTGCAGTTCCGGCGGTATCCGAGAATAAAGAAGCAAATCAGATTGAAGAGAAGTCTTTTGACATGATGATCGGAAATATCATTGATGACAAAGAGGTGCAGGATCAGGTCGGATATGAGAAATATGACATTGTAACTGCAAACATTCTTGCAGATGTTCTGGTTCCTCTGACACCGGTTATCGTTGCACAGATGAAAAAAGGCGCTTACTACATTACATCCGGCATCCTGGATGTAAAGGAGGATGTTGTAGTGCAGGCTGTAAAAGACGCCGGACTGACTCTTGTTGAGGTGACTCATCAGGGCGAGTGGGTATCTGTGACAGCAAGAAAGGACTGATCTCATGCAGCGATTTTTTGTGGAACCGCATCAGATCGACAGGGACAGACATGAGATCCACATCACAGGAAATGACGTCAATCATATCGCGAATGTGCTTCGTATGAAAAAAGGTGAGGAGCTCTGGATCAGCGATAAAGAAAAAGAGTACCACTGTGTGATTGAAAGTACGGAAGAGGATGAGGTACTTCTTCATATTTTATATGTTCAGGAGCCGGATTATGAGCTGAAAAACCGCATTTATCTGTTTCAGGGCCTGCCGAAAGCAGACAAGATGGAGCTGATCATCCAGAAGGCAGTAGAGCTTGGAGCATATTCCGTAGTTCCGGTTTCAACCAGACGTTGTGTGGTAAAACTGGATAATAAGAAAGCAGAGAAAAAAGTGTCACGCTGGCAGCAGATCGCAGAGAGTGCGGCAAAACAGTCCAAGCGTATGTTGGTACCGGAAGTCCGTTCAGTGATGACTTTTAAAGAGGCCCTTGCCTATGCAAAAGAACTGGACGTTCTGCTGATCCCTTATGAGCTTGCAAAAGGAATGAAAGAGACAAAGGAGCTGATCCGGTCGATCGAACCGGGAAAAAGCATAGGTGTCTTTATCGGCCCTGAGGGTGGTTTTGAAGAGCAGGAAGTGGCAGATGCCATGGAAGCGGGTGCGAAACCTATCACCCTGGGACACCGAATCTTACGGACGGAAACCGCGGGACTCGCAGTACTTTCTGTTCTGATGTTTCAACTGGAGGATGAATAGATTATGGAAGCATATTTTGACAATTCCGCGACAACGAGATGCTTCGATGAAGTAAAGGATATTGTCTGCAAAACCATGACAGAAGATTTTGGAAACCCTTCTGCCATGCATAAAAAGGGAATGGAAGCGGAGAATTATGTCCGCAGAAGTGCCCAGACCCTTGCAAAATTACTGAAAGTGAATGAAAAAGAGATTCTTTTTACCTCCGGTGGAACAGAATCGGATAACCTTGCCATCATTGGCGGTGTGGAAGCCAATAAGCGTATGGGAAACCATATCATCACAACAGCAGTAGAGCATGCAGCGGTGGCCCAGCCTTTTGCTTATCTGAAGGAGCAGGGCTATGAGGTGACAATTCTACCTGTTGACGAGCGGGGAGTTGTAAAGCTGGATGCATTGGATGCAGCTTTGCGTTCGGATACGATCCTTGTGTCTGTTATGTATGTAAACAATGAAGTTGGTGCGGTGATGCCGATCGACGAGATTGGAAAACTGGTTCATAAGAAAAGTCCGAAAGCACTTTTTCATGTAGATGCGATCCAGGCATTTGGTAAGTACCGTATCTATCCGAAGAAACTGGGAATAGACCTTCTTTCTGTGAGCAGCCACAAGATCCACGGCCCGAAAGGTGTGGGATTTCTTTACATCAATGAGAAAGTAAGAGTACAGCCTCAGATCCTTGGTGGTGGGCAACAGAACGGTATGCGTTCCGGAACAGACAATGTACCGGGAATTGCAGGTCTTGGTGTGGCAGCTGAGATGGTTTACACAGATTTTGACAAAAAAATACAGCACCTCTATGACCTGAAACAGCGGATGGCAGAGGGCTTAAGAGACTTGGAGACGTTACTGTCAACGGAATGCCGTTAAATGAGGGGGCACCGCACATTATGAGCGTTACCTTCCACGGAGTCCGGAGCGAAGTTCTGCTTCATACACTGGAAGAATTCGGAGTATATATTTCCGCAGGAAGTGCATGCTCCAGCCATAAGAGAAAACCAAGTGCGACTTTGACAGCAATGGGATTATCAAGAGCTGATGTGGAGAGCACTGTCCGTATCAGCTTCTGTGAGGAGAATACTTTTGAGGAAGTGGATTACTGCATCGATACCCTGAAGAAATCGATTCCAATGTTGCGCAAATATGCACGCAGATAATATACAGGAAAGGAATTTTTATGTTAGTACACGCATTTCTGATCAAATATGCGGAGATTGCCCTTAAGGGAAAAAACCGCTACCGTTTTGAAGATGCTCTCGTACATCAGATGGAGATCGCACTCTCCAAGATTGAGGGCGAGTTTGAGGTAAAAAAAGAGCAGGGAAGAGTCTATGTATTCTGTCCGGAAAATTATGATTATGATGAGGCTGTGGATGCACTGCAGCATGTATTTGGTATTGTTGGTATCTGTCCGGTTATGATTTATGAGGAACAGGGATTTGAGAAGCTTGCAGAAGATGTGGTTGGATATATGAAGCAGTGGCATCCGGACTTTAACGGAAGCTTCAAGGTATGGACACGCCGTGCAAAGAAGTCTTATCCGATCAGCTCTATGGAAGTCAGCGCAGAGCTGGGTGGACGTATTCTGGATGCTTTTCCTGAGGCAAGTGTGGATGTTCATCATCCGGAACTGGATCTTTCTGTTGAGATCCGTGACAAAATCTATGTATATTCCCAGACAATCCCGGGAGCAGGCGGAATGCCCATCGGAACCAACGGAAAAGCCATGTTGCTTCTTTCCGGCGGAATAGACAGTCCGGTTGCCGGTTATATGATCGCAAAACGTGGAGTTAAGATCGATGCGGTATATTTCCATGCACCGCCTTACACAAGCGAACGTGCCAAACAGAAAGTTGTGGATCTTGCCCGTCTGGTAGCAAAATACAGTGGACCGATTCGCCTTCATGTTGTTAATTTTACAGATATCCAGCTTTATATTTATGATCAGTGCCCGCATGATGAGCTTACTATCATTATGAGAAGATACATGATGCGTATTGCTGAGCACTTTGCGAAAAAAGACCGCTGTCTTGGCCTGATCACAGGTGAGAGCATTGGACAGGTTGCAAGCCAGACATTACAGAGCCTTGCTTCCACAAATGAAGTCTGCACACTGCCTGTATACCGTCCGGTGATCGGCTTTGACAAAGAGGAGATCGTCCGCATTTCCAGAAAGATCGATACTTTTGAGACATCCATACAGCCGTTTGAGGACTGCTGTACTATTTTGTTGCCAAGCATCCGGTAACGAAGCCCAATCTCAAAGTGATCCGCCGTTCTGAGCAGAAACTCTCTGAGAAGATTGATGAGCTGATGGAGACTGCACTGAACACAACTGAAATTATTGAGATCCGGTAAATGAGAGAAAAGGAACCCCGGTAAACAGGTTTCATGAAATGGATGAGGCTTAACTGCAATATAAAAAAGCCGCATACCGGAAAAAAGGGAAATTCCGGTGTGCGACCCATTCATCCATATAGTTTATCACATGAAAAAAAGAGGAACTGCATGTTCCATACAGTTCCTCTCAAATATACATCATGGATTAGTCGATTGTATATTTGGAAATAATCTGCATTACGTTATCCAGAGCAGCGCCGTCTGCGTGGATGTTGAGGTCGATTGGCTTGGAGAGATCCAGGCTGAAGATACCCATGATGGATTTTGCATCGATCACATATCTTCCGGACACTAAATCAAAATCGCAGTCGAATTTGCTGATCTCGTTTACGAATGCCTTCACCTTATCGATGGAGTTCAGTGAGATTTTAGCTGTTTTCATTATAATAACCTCCCTTGATAGATTTTTGTTTTACAGCTTTCATCTTACCTGTCGGCCCCAGAAAAGTCAAGGTAAAAAGAGATAAAAATTGTTTCAATAATTAGTTAAAATGTAAAAAAAGTGAGGAAACATGGGAAATAAAGTTGCATTACACAATCTTGGCTGCAAAGTCAATGCTTATGAAATTGAAGCTATGCAGCAGCTCCTGGAGGAGGCAGGCTATGAAATCGTACCTTTTGAACCGGGAGCGGATATTTATGTGATCAATACCTGTACTGTCACCAATATTGCAGACAGAAAATCAAGGCAGATGCTCCACAAAGCAAAAAAAATGAATCCGGAGGCCATTGTTGTGGCAACAGGCTGCTATGTACAGACAGGTGGAGACAAGCTGGAAAAGGATGAGGCTATTGATCTTGTGCTTGGCAATAACCGGAAAGGAAATATCGTGGATGCACTGGCAGAATATGCCGAGAACAAACCGGGCCACGGCTCTCACGTGATCAAGATCAATCAGACAAAAGAATACGAGGATCTTTCCATTGATCATACAGCGGAGCATGTAAGAGCGTACATTAAGGTTCAGGACGGATGCAACCAGTTCTGTACCTACTGCATCATTCCTTATGCAAGAGGCCGTGTGAGAAGCCGCAATATTGAAAGTGTGCTGAAAGAAGTCCGTGCACTTTCCCAAAAAGGATATAAGGAGATAGTTCTTACAGGAATCCACTTAAGCTCCTATGGAGTGGACTTCCCGGAGGAGAAGAAAGAGACGTTGCTTTCGCTGATCCGTGCAGTTCATGAGATTGAAGGAATCAAAAGAATCCGTCTTGGTTCCCTGGAGCCTGGAATCGTTACCAGAGAATTTGCAGAAGGGATTGCTGCACTTCCGAAGGTTTGCCCGCATTTTCATCTTTCCCTTCAAAGTGGCTGCGATGAAACCCTTGAGAGAATGAACCGCAGATACAGAAGTGGCGAATACAGGGAACGCTGTGAGCTTTTAAGGGAAGTTTACGGAAATCCGGCATTGACTACAGATGTGATCGTTGGTTTTCCGAAGGAATCAGAAGAGGAATTTCAGAAGTCCTATGATTTTGTGGACAGTATCCGTTTCTATGAGACACATATTTTCAAGTATTCCAGAAGACAGGGAACAAAAGCAGCTGCCATGGATGGACAGCTGACAGAGGCCGAAAAAGCTCTTCGCAGTGAAAAAATGATCGCCATGCATCACAGACATGCAAGCGATTACGAGAAATCCATGCTTGGAAAAATACTGGAAGTTCTTATAGAGGAAGAGTACAAAAAAGACGGCCAGACCTGGTATCTGGACATAGCCGGGAATATATCAGGACAGCTGTGAAAAAGTCTGAAAGCTACGGTGTGAATGATATTGTGAAAGTGAGAGCGGAGGAATTTCTGGAAGAACATATCATGACAGGCAAAGTTGTGGAGTAGAGAATGAGAGCTCGCTTAAAATTAAGATTGTAATTTATGTAAATTTATATTAAAATAAAAAAGAATATATTTTAAGGACGTGAGAGATAATGGCAGAGAATAATCTGGGAAATACACAGTATTTCAGAACAAAACCGGATCAGGAACTTCAGGTAAAAGAAGTCCTGGACCTGGTGTACAATGCAATGGATGAGAAGGGATACAATCCGGTAAATCAGATCGTAGGATATATTATGTCCGGAGACCCGACCTACATCACCAGCCACAAGGGTGCGAGAAGCATGATCATGAAGGTGGAGCGTGATGAGCTGGTAGAGGAACTTCTTACCGAGTATATCAAGAATAAATCCTGGGAACGGTAATATGAGAGTACTGGGACTGGATTACGGCTCGAAGACAGTGGGAGTTGCAGTAAGCGATCCTCTTGGTCTGACAGCACAGGGCGTGGAGACAGTATGGCGCAAGCAGGAGAACAAGCTGCGCCGTACACTGGCACGTATTGAAGAGATCATTTCGGAGTATCAGGTGACAGAGATCGTTCTGGGATACCCGAAGAATATGAACAATACCGTAGGAGAGCGGGCTGAGAAATCTCTGGAATTCAAGGAAATGCTGGAGAAACGTACAGGCCTGCCTGTTATTATGTGGGATGAAAGACTGACTACCATGGCAGCGGACCGTACACTGGAAGAGACTGGCGTGCATAAGGAAGACCGTAAACAGTATCTGGATCAGGTAGCTGCAGTCTTTATTTTGCAGGGATATCTGGATGCCGCAGCATACAAAAAAGCGCGGGAGAACGATAACCCGGAAGAGTAGACCACGAACGAAACAGGAACGCGGATCATAATATCCGCCTGACAAGAACGGATAAGGAAGAATTAAATATGGAAAAAATAATATTTCAGTCAGACGACGGCACAACTGCTGAGTTTTACGTAGAGGAGCAGACCAACATTGCGGGTGTGACTTATCTTTTGGTGTCCGATTCACAGGATGAGGAAGCAGACGCATATATTCTGAAGGACATTTCAGCTCCGGGAAGCACTGAAGCTTGTTATGAGATAGTCGAGGATGAAGAGGAGCTTCAGGCTGTATACGCAGTTTTTCAGCAGATGCTGGATGACGTGAATTTTGAATGGAGGAGCGATTTTTGAAAAGCGAGAACAACGGTGACAACAGAAACGCGGAAAACAGAAACTTTAACTCCGCAGGCGGTTCCAGAAGACAGGGACCAAGACAGAGAAACGCTGGATCAAGGACAAGACAGTACAGGGGCGGGAATAATAACAATAAGAGCCGTCAGGACAAGCCCTTCCGCCCGGCAGTAAAGAAGACAGCGGCCACTGGAACAGTAAAGAACAATTTCAGAAACACACAGAGACCGGCAAGAAACAGCGGCAGACCTTCCGGACGGAAAAACAATAACCGCAGATCATCCTCGAAACTGAAGATCATACCGTTAGGCGGTCTGGAACAGATCGGAATGAATATCACTGCTTTTGAGTATGAAGACAGCATTGTAGTTGTAGACTGCGGACTTTCTTTTCCTGAAGATGATATGCTGGGAATCGATCTTGTTATTCCTGACGTAACGTACTTGAAGGAGAACATCTCAAAAGTCAAAGGATTTGTGATCACTCACGGACACGAGGATCATATCGGAGCACTTCCGTATGTACTGAAAGAGGTCAATGTTCCGATCTATGCGACCAAGCTTACGTTGGGACTGATCCGCAATAAACTGAAAGAACACAATCTTGTGCGCTCCACGAAGATGAAAGAAGTGAAGCATGGACAGGTGATCAATCTTGGAGATTTCGCTGTGGAATTCATTAAGACCAATCACAGTATCCAGGATGCATCTGCACTTGCCATCTACTCTCCGGTAGGAATCGTGGTACACACAGGAGACTTTAAGGTAGATTATACGCCGGTATTCGGAGATGCCATCGACCTTCAGCGTTTTGCTGAAATCGGAAAGAAAGGGGTTCTTGCATTGATGTGCGAGAGCACCAATGCCGAGAGACCGGGATTTACAATGTCCGAGCGTACAGTAGGGCATGTATTTGATAACCTGTTTAACGAATACCGTACATCCAGGATCATTATTGCAACATTTGCTTCCAATGTCGACCGTGTGCAGCAGATTATCAACACTGCATATCGTGTTGGAAGAAAAGTTGCAGTAGAAGGCCGAAGTATGGTTAATGTTATTTCCGTGGCATCTGAGCTTGGCTATCTTCAGATTCCGGAGAATACGCTGATTGATATCGATCAGGTGAAGAATTATCCGGATGACAAGGTTGTTCTGATCACAACGGGAAGCCAGGGCGAGTCCATGGCAGCACTTTCCCGTATGGCAGCCAATATCCATAAAAAGATCACCATCAAGCCGAATGATACCATTATTTTCAGTTCCAACCCGATTCCCGGAAATGAGAAAGCCGTTTCGAAGGTTATCAATGAGCTGTCCATGAAGGGCGCCAAGGTTATCTTCCAGGATGTCCATGTTTCCGGACATGCCTGCCAGGAGGAAATCAAGCTGATCTACTCCCTTGTGAAGCCGAAATATGCGATTCCGATCCATGGAGAGTACCGTCATCTGACAGCACAGAAACACATTGTGGAGGATCTTGGAATTCCGAAGGAGAATATCTTTATTCTTGCTTCCGGCAATGTACTGGAACTGGATGGACAGGATGCAAAAGTAACAGGAAGCGTCCACACAGGAGCAATTTTTGTAGACGGACTTGGTGTGGGTGATGTTGGAAATATCGTGCTTCGTGACCGCCAGCATCTGTCTGAGGACGGAATCATGATCGTAGTTATGACACTGGAGCGTCACAGCAATGTGGTTCTTGCAGGACCGGATATTGTTTCCAGAGGTTTTGTATATGTAAGAGAATCCGAGGATCTTATGGAGCATGCAAAACAGGTCGTAGAGACCGCACTGGATTCCTGTCTGGAGAACAACATTACAGACTGGGGCAAGATTAAGACTGAGGTAAAAGATGCTCTGGGCGAATATCTGTGGAAACGTACCAAGAGAAGTCCGATGATCCTGCCAATCATTATGGAGGCATAAGAACATGGATGAGATCAGCATGGACATTGAGAGGCTTCTCGATGCTGTGCACAGAAGCAGTGAATACCAGGAATATCAGAAACAGGCAGCTCAGCTTGATAAAGATCCTGAGCTTAAGGCAAGGGTGATGAGATTCCGGGGAGATAATTTCAGACTTCAGAGCCAGGTAAACCAGGATGAGCTGTTTCATGCAGCGGAGCAGCTCAACCAGGAGTCTGCAAGTCTGAGACAGAATCAGAGAGTGAATGCCTATCTTGACGCTGAGCTTGCACTGTGCAGACTGATGCAGAGAATCTGCAGAACTCTGGTGGCCGGGATAGACATACAGATTCCTGATCTATAGGAGGAAGAAAAACTATGGCAGACACAAGAGACAAGCTGGGCAGAGCCGGCGTTTTTCTGGCTGGAGGGGTATTTAAGATTGCCCTGTATATCTGCGTCATTGTATTTCTGATCTGGGTTGGAAAATCAACATATCAGTTTGGCTATAATGTGTTCAACCAGCAGGCTATGAGCCTGGTGAGGGACAGCAGGTGACTGTGGTTATCAAAGAAGGTTCATCTGCATATAATGTTGGCAGGACACTTGAACAGAAAGGTCTTGTAAAAGATGCACTTGCTTTTGCAGTACAGGAGAGAATGTCCGCATATCACGGACAGATCAAGACAGGTACATATCTCTTGAGCACAGCTTACACTCCGACCAGGATACTGGCCGTGCTGTCGGGAGAAGATAGTGAGGAAGGATCGAACAGCCAGTGATCGTAGAAGAACGCATGAAAACCTATATCAATTCTCTTGATATGGGGAATACTCCTTTTTTGCAGGAGTTGGAAGCACAGGCACTTGCCAACAGGGTGCCGATCATCCGGAGGGATATGCAGAGCTTTATGAGGATGCTTCTGGCCATGAAACAGCCGAAGCGAATTCTGGAGGTGGGGACTGCCGTAGGCTTCTCCACACTTCTTATGTGCGAATATGGACCGGAGGATCTTAAGATCACCACCATAGAGAATTATGAAAAAAGAATTCCTGTTGCGAAGGAAAATTTCAGACGTGCAGGAAGAGAATCCCAGATTACACTTCTGGAAGGGGATGCCGGTGAGATTTTGAAAGAACTTACCGGAACGTTTGACATGATCTTCATGGATGCGGCTAAGGGCCAGTATATCAACTGGTTGCCAGATGTGCTGCGCCTGATGGAAGAAGGAAGTGTACTGGTGTCAGATAATGTTCTGCAGGAGGGAGACCTTATTGAATCCCACTATCTTGTGGAACGGCGCAACCGAACAATTTATAAGAGAATGAGAGAATATCTCTGGCAGCTGACCCACAGTCCCATACTTCGTACTTCGGTCCTTCCGCTGGGAGACGGAGCAGCTGTAAGCATAAAAACAGGAGAACAGGTTTTATGAAACGACCAGAACTTTTGGTTCCGGCGAGCAGCCTTGAGGTTTTGAAGGTTGCCGTCATATATGGTGCAGATGCCGTTTATATCGGTGGAGAAGCTTTTGGACTTCGTGCAAAAGCTAAGAATTTTCAAAAGAGGATATGTGCGAGGGTATCAGATTTGCACATGACCATGGCGTAAAAGTTTATGTGACAGTGAATATCCTGGCTCATAACAGAGATCTTGAGGGAGTAAGGGAATATCTTCAGGAACTGAAAGAGATTGGCCCTGACGCACTGATCATCGCAGATCCGGGAATCTTTATGTATGCAAAAGAGATCTGTCCGGAGATCGAACGTCACATCAGCACTCAGGCCAACAATACCAACTATGAGACATATCGTTTCTGGTATAATCTTGGTGCAAAGCGTGTGGTAAGTGCCAGAGAGCTTTCTCTGGAGGAAATACGTGAGATCCGCGCACACATTCCGGATGATATGGAGATCGAGACATTTATCCATGGAGCGATGTGCATTTCCTATTCAGGAAGATGCCTGCTCAGCAATTTTATGGCCGGAAGGGATGCCAATCAGGGAGCCTGTACACATCCATGCAGATGGAAATATTCTGTTGTTGAGGAGAAGCGTCCCGGGGAATACATGCCGGTATTCGAGAATGAGAGAGGAACTTTTATTTTCAATTCCAAGGATCTCTGTATGGTAGAGCATATGGAAGATATTCTGACAAGCGGTATTGACAGTCTGAAGATCGAGGGCCGTATGAAAACAGCTCTTTATGTGGCAACAGTAGCCAGAACTTACCGTAAGGCTATTGATGACTGTCTGGAAAGCCCGGAGAAGTATCATGAAAATATGCCATGGTATCAGGAACAGATCTCAAACTGTACATATCGTCAGTTTACAACCGGATTTTTTTACGGAAAACCGGATGAGAACACACAGATCTACGACAGCAATACTTATGTGAGAGAGTACACATATCTTGGATTTGCAGAGGAAATCGATGAAAGAGGGCTTGCGAGACTGACGCAGCGAAACAAGTTTTCTGTAGGAGAGACCATCGAGATCATGAAGCCGGACGGAAGAAATATTTCTGTTCAGGTAGAAGCTATCTACAATGAAGAAGGCGAGTCCATGGAGAGTGCACCGCATGCACAGCAGAGAATCTATGTGAAGCTTACTGAGACACCGGAGGTATTTGATATCCTTCGAAGAGGTGAATAAGATATTACCAGGGGAGAACGGAAAAACGTTCTCCCCTTTACTGCTTTTCGGGAAAAAGAGCTCTGAGTTTTCGTAGTGCATTTTTTTCGATGCGGGATACATAGGAACGGCTGATGAAGAGATCTTTTGCGATTTCCCGCTGGGTCAGGGGCTCCTGGCCGCCCAGACCGTAGCGGCAGCAGATCACATGGTACTCTTTTGGAGAAAGGCTGTTTTTGATGTGCTTAAGAAGATGGGAAATATTGTCCCGTTTAAAACAGTCTTCCACAACATCTACCGGCGGACTTTCAATCACATCCAGAAGACTGATCTCGTTGCCTTCCCGGTCAGTGCCGATCGGGTCGTAAAGAGAGACTTCCCTGGAGCATTTTTTGCGGGCGCGCAGCATCATAAGAAGCTCATTGTCAATACAGCGGGCAGCGTATGTGGAAAGTCTGGAAGTGCGGCTTAAGTCAAAGGTGGAGATAGCTTTGATAAGACCAATGGTGCCAATGGAGATCAGGTCATCCGGGTCTTCTTCACAGCTCTGGTATTTCTTTGCAACGTGGGCTACCAGACGGAGATTGTGTTCGATCAGAATGTTTTTGGCTTCCGGATCGCCCCTTTGGAAGCGGAGCAGATAGTGCTGCTCTTCATCAGCAGACAGCGGTTTTGGGAAAGTTTTCAAAGATTCACCTCAAAGGGGATTTCCATACAGTTTATGAAAAGGACACGCTTTTCGTGCTTTTCCAACAAAAACTTTCCGTTTGGGACAAAGGCGAACACCTGTTGCACCGCTTTTGGTTCTGGTGTATAATCATAAAATATGAATGATAATAACAGTGTATATGACGAGGAGTACATATTTTGAAAAAGAGGATAGAACAGCTTCTTAACGGAAAATTTATTTATGAACAGCCGGGGCTTCTGTTTTCCCAGGATGAGATCTCCGTCAGTCTTAAAGCAGGAGATACGACAAAGAATGAGATCTATTTTGGAACAGATGATAACCGCAGAATCAGTGGCTTTGTCACATCTTCAGACAGGCGGCTGGTACCGGGATTTGACCGCTTTTCAGGAACAACGGTGCGTATGCCGTATGGGGTAGACGCAGAAGGAATGGAGCCAGGCGAGTGCTTTGAGGGATGGCTGTGTTTTACAACAAGCATCGGAGAATATAAACTTCCGTTTAAGGTAACGACAAAAACAGAAGAAGTGAAGAGTTCTGGCGGCAAGGTTTCTTCACTGGATGAATTTATCCGGATTGCGAAGAGGGATTCCCGTGAGGCATACAGGATCTTTACTGAACCTCATTTTTCCCTGATCCTTAAAGATCAGAGTGAGAAGATCCGTGCCCTTTATGCTGGATTGTCCCAGCAGCCGGTGACATACCAGCATCTGGAGGAATTTCTGATAGCTGTAGGTGCCAAGGAGAAAGTAACTCTGGAATTGAATAAAGATGAGGCGAATTTCTATGATGTCAGGGAGACTGTTCAGGAGTCACTTTACATCCACAGAAGCGGCTGGGGACATTTGCGTGCTGATATCGAAGTAAACGGAGATTTTCTGGAAGTCAGCAAACATGTTGTTACGGAGGACGATTTTATCGGAAGTGCCTGCGAAGTGAATTATGTGATTCACAGAGAGAGAATGGGTCGAGGCAACCAGTACGGGGAGATCATTGTACGGACTCCATATCAGAAGCTGATCTTTGGGGTGCTGGCATCCCGCGGAACAGAGAGTACTGTAAATATCGATCTTCTGGAGAAACAATACAGGGCTGAGATGATCAGGGAATATTTGGGATATGTCTGTGGCAGAGTGGATTTTGATACCTGGACAGCGAATGCCCATGAGCGTTTTAACAAGCTTGGTGAGAACGGGCTGAAATATCCGGAGTATGAGCTTTTGAGGCATATGTCCTTCATCTGGAAGGTAACGATGAGGAAGCAGAGAAGATTCTGGCGCGATATCAGAACAAGTCCTTTCATCATAATGAACTGGAACTGGCCGGAATTTATCTTTATCTTTGTGTGGAGACCGGTATTTACGGAGATAAATCCCAGGCTCTGCGTAAGATCCAGAATTTCCAGATGCAGAAGGAGGACAGTTTTATCCTTCTGAAGCTTTTGTTTGACATGGATCAGAATCTTTCCCCATCCAGAAAGATCTTTCTTATGGAGGAACTCTTTGAGAGAGGATGTACAAGTCCGTTTCTGTATCTGGAAGCATGGAACAGCATCTGCAAAGATATGTCGCTGCTTCACAGAATGAATCGTTTCTGGGCGCAGGTATTCCTTTTTGCGGGCAGGGAACAGATGCTTACAGAGGAGCTTGTGATGCGTCTGTCTTATCTTTCAGGTTATGAGAAAACATTTAATGAGAGCCTTTACCGTGCCATGGTCATGGGATGCGAGGCATTCCCTGAGGATGATACAGTTGAGGCTATCTGTAAATACATTATGAAGGGAAATCCGAGAAGGGCAGAATATTTCCGCTGGTTTTCCAAGGCTGTGGATCGGGGAATCCGTATCACAAGACTGTATGAATATTATGTGGAAACACTGGATACCTCTTACAGAAGAGCACTGCCGAAGCCGCTTCTTATGTATTTTACTTATAACAACAATACACTTGGAGATTCTAAGCGCGCATATCTTTATGCCTGCATCATCGCTGAGAAAGAACGTGATCCGCAGACTTATGAGAGCTACAGGGAGAGCATGAGAGAATTTGCTTTGCGCAAGCTCCGTGAAGGCCGGATGAATGAGAATTATGCAGCTGTCTACCAGGAATTTATGAGGGAACCGGGAAACAGTGAGGAAGCACAGGTAACTGCTTCCAGAATGTTTACCAGCAGATTGTATACAGATGATCCTAAGGTACGCAGTGTGATCGTCCGGCACAGACAGATAAATAAGGAGGAAATCTATCCGTGTATTCACGGCGTTGCCTATCCACGCGTTTATACGAAGGATGCAGCTGTTGTTTTCCAGGATGAGAAGCAGAGACGTTATGCTGCAACTGTGGATTACAACCGTTCTCCGCTATTTGACGACAGGGAGATGGTTCCGGCAGTTCTGGAGAAGGGAGCAGATGAACCGGGTGTGCTGCTTTATTACTGTGAAAGCCATGAGATTACCAGAGAAAATCTGGGAATTTTCCATAAGCTGGTACGTTCTGCTGCTTTTACCGAAGAGTACAGATGTCTTGTGCGAAAAAGAATTCTTGATTATTACAGTGCCCACATCCAGGGAGAGGATCTGGATGTATATCTTAAAAGAATGGATTATCGTGAATATGCAATGGTGGATAAGAAGACACTGCTTACGATCCTGATCCAGAGAGGGCTTTTTCCACAGGCAATGAGTGTTGTGGAAGCCTTTGGTTTTGAAGGTGTGGATGAACGTGCACTTCTGAAGCTGGTCAGCAGAATGATCATCCGCTGTGACAGTGCGGAGGATGAGGAACTGATCGCCCTTGCTTCTTATGTATATCGTACAGGTATCTATGACGAGGTGATCTTACAGTATCTCATGAAGTTTCGTTTCGGACCTGTGGATGAACTTTTGGATATCTGGAAAAGTGCCAGTGGTTTTGAGATGGATACCTACAAGCTGGAGGAGAGAATCCTTTCTCTTCTGATATATACATCGGATTACAGGGAAGAAGGAGAGAAGATCCTGAAAGCGTATGTCAGCCATTCCGGAAAAGAGCGTGTGATAGGAGCTTACCTCACTATGAAGGCTTACGGAATGTTTGTAAAAGACAAGCCGGAGACACCATGTATCTGCGAGTACCTGAAATGCAGACAGGAGAAAGAATGGCCTGGTGACAGGATCTGTGATCTGGCACTTCTGAAAATTCTTTCTGAGGAGAAAGATTCTGATGAAGCAATCCTTGCGCTGGAAGAGAAGATCCTTGCTTCCTGTGTAAAAGAAGGTCAGATGTTTGCATTTTTTGCAGATCTGGATCAGTCTATCCTGCAGCCTTACCAGCTGGATGATAAGACATTCGTGGAATATCATGGTTCTCCCGAGGATTCCGTTACACTGTATTATTCTTTGGATACAGGGCTTGGAACTGCACCGGAATATAAGAGCGAACCGCTGCGTAATATATATGAAGGAATTTTTGTGAAGACATTTACTCTGTTTTACGGAGAAACCCTGCGCTATTACTTCCAGACAGAGGATGCAGACGGAGTGCATAAGACAGATGAAAAAGTTCTTACAATGAACCAGACTGATGACAGGGCATCCAGTAAATATCTGCTGATCAACCAGATTCTCTGTGCCAGAAAACTGGAGAAAGAACAGGAAGTCAGGGAGAAGCTTGAACAGTATCTTCGTCAGGAACAATACGTCAAAGAAATGTTTATCATAGAGAAGGAATCCGAAAGATGAATGAAATTCGTGATCTGATCATAGGAATCGATATAGGAAAAGAATATACGCAGATCTGTTACTACGACAGAAAGGCAGAAGAAGCCCGTTCTCTTTCCATGAAGGTGGGAACCAGTCAGTATGAGGCACCGGGATGCCTCTGTTACCGTGCAGAACATGATGATTATTGTGTGGGACTGGAAGCGGAATATTTTGCCAGGGAAAAAGGCGGCATCATGGTTGGAAATATTTATGATATCTGCCGCAGGGAGGAGAAACCTCAGGTAGCAGGAGAAGAGAAAGATCCTGCAGAGCTTCTGTCCTGTTTCTTAAAGGGAATCCTGAGATTTCTCGGAATTCAGGATATCGTAAAAAATACAAAGTGTTTATGTATCACCTCACCGGAGCTTACAGGAGTTCAGGTGCGGAATTACCAGAAAGCCTGCAGCCTGGCTGGTTTTCCGGCTGAGAAATACATGCTTATGGATTATGGTGAGAGTTTTTATTATTATGCACTGGGCCAGAAGCGTGAAACATGGAACAGAAGTGTAGGCTGGTACACATTTATAGGAGAGAACGTAACGTTCCGCAAACTGACGATCAATGGATCTGTAAGACCTTTTCTTGTAAAAATGGAAGAGCCGGTAAGTGCACAGCTTCCATCGGAAGATGAGATCCGGGATGTGGAGTTCTGCCGCTTTGTGACCAAAACTTTGGGAAAAGAGCTTTTTTCCAGCGTACAGATCACAGGGGAAGGATTTGACCAGCAGTGGGCACAGCAGTCAGTGAGGCTTCTCTGCCATCAGGGGCGGAAGGTATTTTATGGAAATAACCTTTTTGCAAAAGGTGCCTGCATAGCCGGTAAGGACCGTCTGGAGGATAAGAAGCTGAAAGGCTACCGTTTCTTAAGTGATTCCCTTGTGACAACAGATGTGGGAATGGATATGCGTGTGATGGGCTCCCCGGCTTACTATCCGCTTATCGAAGGCGGTTATAACTGGTATGAGTGCGGAGCAGGCTGTGAACTGATCCTGGATGATACGGAGGAGCTGGTGTTTGTTGTGGGAATTCCGGATGAACCGGAAAAGAGGCGTGTAGCCATGTCTCTTCCGGGGATTCCCAAGCGTCCGAACAGGACAACGAGATTGTCTCTGGAACTGAAATATGTATCACCGAAAGACTGTGAGATCACAGTAAAGGATCTTGGGTTCGGAGAGATGTATCCATCCAGCGGAAAAGTCTGGAAGGAATTGGTACGTTGGGATGAGACAGAAGAAAGGAAACAGGCATGAGTGGATATATTTTATGTCAGGTAAGAAAAGCAGAGAAGCCTTTTTTCATAGAGAATATCAGCACCAACATCTATTCTATTGAAGAACTCTGCTATTATTTTTATAACAATCTGTATCTGATAGACAGTTCACTGATCAATCAGAAGCTGTGTACCTGGATTGAGGAGGAACTGGAACTGCCCAAGCTCGCAGCAAAACTTCGGCCTTATATCGGCAGGGAGGCAGGGCTTGAGGAAGTTTTGTACCCTGTTTTTAAGGAGATCAATTATCTTGCCTATGAAGAGCTTCGAAGCCTGAATGCAAGGATCGAGACACGAAATGCGGAAGCAGAAGAGATAAGAGAGAAGCGAAAAGGCGATGCACTGATGGAGAACCGGATGTATGTCAATGCCATCCGTGTTTATCAGAAGCTTATTGAGAAAGAAGATGCAGCTGCGATTTCAGATGAGATGAGAGAGCGGATTTTCCATAATCAGGGATGTGCCTACAGTTATCTGTTCCAGATGGATAAGGCTTTGGACTGTTTCTGGATGGCATGGCAGGTGAAAAAATCAGAAGAAGCTCTGAAAACATATCTTCTGGCATACAGAAGTGTGCATACACAGGAAGATTTTGAGAAGACAGAAGACGAACTGAAGGTGGAAGAACCTATGAAAAAAGAGGTTTCTGAAATTTTGAACTGTTTTATCAGTCTTCCCCAGGAGCAGATCGCTTCCGGGGAGACAGATCGTTTTCTGGAAGATATTACAAGAGAATATCACAGAAGTACAGGCTCATGATGAGAGCCCTTCAAGAAGTCCGAGCAGGAGCTGCCGGGCTTCTTTTTGTGTATAAACCGCGTCTTCTTCTGCGAGAGAACAGAGATAATCGTCCAGTGCCTGTCCGATGCTGGTCTCTTTCAGATAAATGCAGAGGAAGGTATCTTTCTCTGAGAGAAAGCAGAGAAATACAGAGTAATCCGACAGAACTTCCAGATGGATTCCTGTTTCAGAAAGAATGGAAGGTTTCAGAATCTTGCATTTCTGATTTCCCATATCTGTATCCAGAAGATACTGGAGAGCTTTTTGGCGCACAGACTTTGGAAGAGGCGTCTGATGGTAGGAATACGGACCATTAAAAAGACCGGTATCTGCCAGCTTGCGAAGACCATCCAGGGTAAAATAATTGCAGGAGGTTTCATTAGCTGTGAAAGTAAATTGTGGCTGTTTCATAATTGCAGACAGCTGTGTATAGACCGGGCTGCAAAGATCAACATCTCTGTGAGTAAACAAAGCCTGGATAAATTCCGGACCATAGGACATCAGTGCAAGGCAGGGGTGGGATTCCAGTGCAAAATTGGTGGTAGCTTTTGACTGGAAGATCGCTCCGAAAATATTAAGAATCTGCTCAGGAGAGTCAGACTGCTGGAAAAGGCGTCTGGAATTGTTAAGGATACGCTGAAACTCCTGGTTATAAGAACGGACAACTTCCGGATTATCTGTGAAAATAAACGTCATCATGTCTGAGGAAAGAAGAAGCAGCCGTTTCTCTGTGATAAAGAAAAACGGATACAGTTCAAACTGCAGATCCTCACGCCCGAACCGGGTGTAGTAATAGTAAGGCTGGTAATTCTGGAAACCGGACAGGATCGGCAGGAGCGTGCAGAGAAAAGTATCCAGATTCATATTACAATCCGGTGATGTCTTGGGATTCTGGAGAAGCGGAAGAACCTGGATTACCGGCGGGAGCTTATGATACTGTGGATACAGATGGGCAAAAATCTGTACAAGAAGCCGGCAGCCAGCAGGTATATTGGTGCGGATCTGTTCTTCGGAACCGGAAAGCAGGATGTCTTCAAAAAGACTGAGAACTTTTTTTCTCCACGTCAAAAGAGAATTCTCCTCTGTAAAAAGGCAGTGCAGGAAGTCTGCGGAATGCGGTTTGTGAAAAAGCCTGTTGAGAGCTGATCACACGGAGAAGCTCCTGGATATATTTTCGGTTATAATAAACTTCTTTTCCTATCTTTTCAATCTTATATAATTCCATCAGTTCCTGGCGCTGTGCAGGGTTGATACGGATGGAGTCACAGAACTGGCGGACGAAATCTGTGCCTGGCAGCCGTTTGCCTGTGATCATACGCTGCAGGGAAGTCCTGTCAAGTCCGGAAGAGGCAGATAGCTGATAGACAGTCTCTCCAGTGTTTTTGATGTATTCACGACATTTGCTGCTGAATTCAGACATTGTTTTTGTCTCCTTTTGATATATTATGGCATTATTATACGGAAATGGTTCATGATTTGCAATAATTTGTAAAAAACAAGGCACAATTAGTAGCACATATTGAAAGACAGCCCATGGAAAATAAAATAAACCTATAAGGTTTACATCGAAAAACAGGAAAGGGCAGCATGAACTATGGCAGTTATAACGATTGCAGTGTGTGATGAAGTGCGGAAAGATGCACAGAAACTGGTAAAGAAGCTTTCCGAGCTGATTCCGGAGGCAGAGCTCCTGGTGTACAGGAAAAGAGAGAGCCTTCTTAAAGGGCTGAAAGATGAACATAAGAGATGTGATGTCCTGTTTATGGGACTGGACGGAGAAAAGGGAGAAAGTCTGGAGACCGTACGTGCCATAAGGCTTGGGGGCAATTATGTTCCGGTCGTGTTGGTGGCGGCCAATGATCACTTCTATAAAGAAGCTTTTGAAGTGTTTGCATTTAACTATATCACTAAACCCGTAGGGATCGGGGAACTGGAGCATGTGATGAAACCGATCCTGCGCTCCTGTGAGCTGGATGGGGGAAAGGTGCTTCACTTTCAGTACAGAACGCAGATATATACTTTGCAGCACAGACGTCTGGCATACATATCAAGCAGCCTGCATAATGTGGTTTTTCACCTCACAGACGGTACAGTTATCCGGTGCAGGGCAAGGCTTACAGATTTTTCTGATCAGCTGGCGGACAGCAGTTTTCTTCGATGCCATCAGAGTTTCCTGATTAATCTGGAGAAAGTTACTTCCCTAAATAAGAACAGTTTCATAGTAGGAGGGGCAGAAATTCCCATTTCAAGAACTTATCTCAAGAATTCCAGGCAGAAATATAAAGATTATCTGGATCAGCAGAAGGTTCCCTCTTGACAGCTTCTTTTTGGTATGTTACTATAACCATACGCTTTCGCGTGGTAGAGTGACCACGTGATAAAGGAATGATAAATAAAGGAGAACAATCATGAAGAAGAGAACAGTTGCAGTAGTAATGGCGGCAGCGATGACAATAGGGATGATGGTAACAGGAGTCAGTGTACAGGCAGGTGTTGAGGATAAGACCCTGATCGTCGGATTTGATGCGGAGTATCCGCCATTCGGATATAAGGATGATAATGGAGAATATGTAGGATTTGACCTTGACCTGGCACAGGAAGTATGTGATAATCTTGGCTGGGAGCTTGTTAAGAAACCGATCAACTGGGATTCCAAGGATATGGAGCTGAATTCCGGAACGATTGACTGTATCTGGAACGGTTTCACCATTAACGGACGTGAGGATGACTACACATGGACAGATCCTTACATCAACAATGAGCAGGTGATGGTAGTTGCCAAGGATTCCGGAATCGAGAAGCTTGCAGATCTTAAAGGAAAGAACGTAGTTGTACAGGCTGCATCCGCTGCACTTGATGCGCTGAACAATGATGATAACAAAGATCTCAAGGACAGCTTTGCATCTCTTACGGAGAATCCGGATTACAATACAGCATTTATGAACATTGATTCCGGTGCTGCAGACGCAGTTGCGGTTGATATCGGTGTAGCCAACTATCAGCTTTCCCAGAGAGGCAAGGATAAATATGTGATCCTTGACGAGCCGATTCAGAATGAGCAGTATGGTATCGGATTCAAGAAGGGCAACGACGAGCTTAAGGATCTTGTATGGGATGAGGTTAAGAAGCTTGATGAGGCAGGCGAGGTTGACAAGCTTGCGGATAAGTATGAACTGGATAAGAGCATGCTCTGCATCAGCGAGGATAAGGATGCAGAAGATTCTGATTCCACAGAAGCTGACGCAGAGGAAAGTGCAGACAGCACAGATAAGGATGCAGATTCCGAGTCCAAATAAGAGCAGATAGTTTTATCAGAGAACTGTTCAACAGTAGAAATAAGAAACATAGCAGAAGCTATTGAGGTTTCTGCATAAAAAAGGAAATGAGGGTGCTTCGGTGCATATTGAAATACCGGGCACGCTCATTTCCTGTTGTTTACAGGAATTACAGGTATCAGTTCCATAAAAGGGACAGATACTCCGAACCAGGAGGAAAAAAATGAGTTTTAGTGTAATGCTTCAGCAGCTGGCAGGAGGAATGCTGGTCTCCATTGAGATCTTTTTTGTAACTTTGCTGTTTTCTCTGCCACTGGGACTTCTGATCTGTTTTGGCAGAATGTCCAAGAAAAAGATGATACGAAGAATTGTATCTGCTTACATATCCATCATGCGAGGAACACCTCTTATGCTGCAACTTATGGTTGTATATTTCGGACCATATTTCATTTTCGGCATCCGCATTTCTATGGGATACAGCCTGATTGCTGTATTTATCGCGTTTGCCATTAATTATGCGGCTTATTTTGCAGAGATCTACCGCGGGGGTATTGAGTCCATGCCTGTAGGACAGTATGAGGCTGCGAAAATTCTGGGTTACAACAGAGTGCAGACATTTTTCCGCATCATCCTTCCGCAGGTAATCAAGAGGATTCTGCCGTCCATCACAAATGAGGTTATTACGCTGGTCAAGGATACCTCTCTTGCATTTGTAGTTGCAGTAGCGGAGATGTTTACCATTGCGAAGCAGATCGCAAGTGCACAGACGACTATGATGCCTTTTGTGATTGCAGCTGTGTTTTATTATGTATTTAACCTGTTGGTAGCCATTGTGATGCAGAAGGTTGAGAAGAGTATGAATTACTACCGTTAATCGGAATGGAGAATATACAATATGAAATTATTTGAAATGAAACATATCAAAAAAAGCTTTGACGGACTGGAAGTTCTCAAAGATATCTCCCTTGATGTGGAAGAGGGAGAGGTTTTAAGCATTATCGGCCCTTCCGGTTCCGGCAAGTCTACTATCCTGCGCTGTGCAACAGGTCTTGAAACACCGGATAGCGGCGAGATCATCAAGCATGGTGATGTGGGACTGGTGTTCCAGCAGTTTAATCTGTTTCCGCATTTTTCCGTGATGAAGAATATTGTGGATGCACCTTTAAAAGTACAGAAAAGAAAAAAAGGACGAAGTTTATGCAACAGGCAAGAAGCCTTCTTAAGAAAATGGGTCTTGCAGATAAGGAGAAGGCTTATCCTTTCCAGCTTTCAGGAGGCCAGCAGCAGCGAGTATCTATTGCCCGTGCGCTTTGCATGAACCCGAAGATCCTGTTTTTTGATGAACCTACATCTGCACTTGACCCGGAGCTTACAGGTGAGATCCTGAAGGTTATCAAGGATCTTGCTCAGGAGCATATTACCATGGTGATCGTTACTCATGAGATGAATTTTGCAAGAGATATCTCAGATCGGATCATCTTTATGGATAAGGGTGTGATCGCAGTAGAAGGAACCCCAGAGGAAGTATTTTCTTCAGATAATGGAAGAATGAAGGAATTTCTGGGAAAATTCCACAGTGATATGGAGTAACAAACGGTTGCTTTTAAAGAGGCAATGTTATATAATTTCAAGAGGCGTGAATTAACCAGAGCCGGGCAGATAACGGACTTTTCGCCATTCCGGCCCGGATGTATGCAATCAGGAGGATAATAATGAATACAGACAGATATGTAAGCCCGCTGTCAGAGCGGTATGCAAGCAAAGAGATGCAGTACATTTTTTCCCCGGACATGAAATTCCGCACATGGAGAAAACTGTGGATCGCACTTGCTGAGACGGAGCGTGAGCTTGGCCTTAACATTACCCAGGAGCAGATTGACGAGATGAAGGCTCATGCGGATGATATCAATTATGATGTGGCTAAGGAGCGCGAGCGTCAGGTTCGCCATGATGTAATGTCTCACGTATACGCATTTGGTGTACAGTGCCCGAAGGCAAAAGGCATCATCCATCTGGGAGCAACCTCCTGTTATGTAGGAGATAACACTGATATTATCGTTATGACAGAAGCACTGAAGCTTGTACGCAAGAAACTTGTGAACGTTATCGCAGAATTGTCCAAGTTTGCTGCACAGTATAAGGATCAGCCTACTCTGGCATTTACACATTTCCAGCCGGCACAGCCGACAACCGTAGGTAAGAGAGCAACATTGTGGACACAGGAATTCCTGATGGATCTGGAGGATCTTGAATATGTTTTAGTACTATGAAGCTTCTTGGCTCCAAGGGAACAACCGGTACACAGGCTAGCTTCCTGGAACTTTTTGACGGGGATCAGGAGACCATCGACAAGATCGATCCGATGATCGCAGAGAAGATGGGATTCAGATCCTGCTATCCGGTTTCCGGACAGACCTATTCCAGAAAGGTTGATACCCGTGTGCTGAATATCCTTGCGGGAATCGCTGCAAGTGCACATAAGATGTCCAACGATATCCGTCTTCTTCAGCATCTGAAGGAAGTAGAGGAGCCATTTGAGAAATCCCAGATCGGATCTTCCGCTATGGCATATAAGAGAAATCCGATGAGAAGTGAGAGAATCGCTTCCCTGTCCAGATATGTGATGATCGATGCATTGAACCCGGCAATCACATCTGCAACACAGTGGTTTGAGAGAACTCTGGATGACTCTGCAAACAAGCGTCTCAGCGTTCCGGAAGGATTCCTTGCGATTGACGGAATCCTGGATCTCTGCCTCAATGTTGTAGACGGACTGGTTGTTTATCCGAAGGTTATCGAGAAGAGACTGATGTCTGAGCTTCCGTTTATGGCAACTGAGAATATCATGATGGATGCAGTTAAGGCAGGCGGAGACCGTCAGGAGCTTCATGAGCGTATCCGTGAGCTTTCCATGGAAGCAGGAAAGAACGTGAAGGTAGAGGGTAAAGATAACAATCTTCTTGAGCTGATCGCAGCAGATCCGGCATTTAACCTGACTCTTGAGGATCTTCAGAAGGCCATGGAACCGTCCAGATATACAGGACGTGCCAAAGAGCAGACAGAAGCTTTCATTGCAAATGTGGTGCAGCCGGTGCTGGATGCGCATAAAGATCTGCTTGGCGTTAAGGTTGAGATCAACGTATAATGCTGTAAGCATAAAAAGAACACAGACAAGAATGTCAGTTTTCTGTGGATGATAACAGATAACGTGGCATTCCGAATAATAGAGAAAGACACAAGGAGGAACTGTGTTATGGTAACTGCAGTAGTAGGAGCAAACTGGGGAGATGAAGGTAAAGGCAAGATCACAGATATGCTTGCTGAGAAAGCCGATATCATCGTAAGATTTCAGGGTGGAGCCAATGCGGGTCACACCATCGTAAATGATTACGGTAAATTCGCACTTCATACACTTCCGTCAGGTGTGTTTTACGGACATACGACCAGTGTCATCGGAAACGGTGTTGCACTGAACATTCCTGTATTTTTTAAAGAGTACAATGAAGTGGTAAGCCGTGGAGTACCTGCACCGAAGATCCTGATCTCCAACAGAGCACAGATGGTAATGTCTTACCACATTCTGTTTGATCAGTATGAGGAGGAGCGTCTTGGCGGCAAGGCTTTCGGTTCCACAAAATCCGGAATCGCTCCGTTCTATTCTGACAAATATGCAAAGATCGGCTTCCAGGTAAGTGAGCTTTTTGATGAGGAAGCACTGAAAGAGAAGGTTGTACGTATCTGCGAGACCAAGAACGTAACACTTGAGCATCTCTATCATAAGCCTCTTCTGAAACCGGAAGACATCATGAATGAGCTGATGGAATACAAGAAGATGGTTGAGCCATACGTATGCGACGTATCTCTCTATCTCTGGAATGCACTGAAAGAGGGAAAACAGGTTCTTCTTGAGGGACAGCTTGGAACCTTAAAAGACCCGGATCACGGAATCTATCCGATGGTTACATCCTCTTCCACACTGGCTGCTTATGGTGCCATCGGTGCAGGCCTGCCTCCATATGAGATCAAGAAGGTCGTAACCGTATGCAAAGCTTACTCCAGTGCAGTTGGAGCAGGTGCATTCGTTTCTGAGATCTTCGGCGAGGAAGCAGATGAGCTGAGAAAACGTGGCGGTGACGGTGGTGAGTTCGGTGCTACTACAGGCCGTCCGAGACGTATGGGATGGTTCGACTGTGTTGCATCCAAATACGGATGCCGTCTCCAGGGAGCTACAGACGTTGCTTTTACAGTACTGGATGTTCTGGGATATCTGGATGAGATCCCGGTTTGCACAGGATATGAGATTGATGGAGAGGTAACAACAGAATTCCCGACCACTGTACAGCTTGAGAAAGCAAAACCAGTTATCGAGAAACTTCCGGGCTGGAAATGTGATATCCGCGGAATCAAGAAATACGAGGATCTTCCGGAGAACTGCAGAAAATATGTAGAGTTCGTAGAAAAACATATTGGATTCCCGATCACAATGATCTCTAACGGACCAGGAAGAAGCGACATCATTTACAGATAATTATTTTTACAGTATCAGGATTATGACAACAGGAAGCGCCGGGGAAGAATTTCTCCGGCGCCCTTTTGGTTCAAAGAGATATTCAGTTAAAATAACAGATAGAATAGCTGATGTATCATGTGAAAGGAAGCTCAATGAAAAATTTTAAAAGAATCGCGGCACTTGCAGGTGTTGTCATATTACTTCTTATATTCTGCCTTCCAATGGCATTTGCCTGGGGAAGCAGTGAAAACGCCCAGGCTTTGTTCCGGGGGGCTTTTGCGGCAGCAGTTCTGGTACCGATCGTAGCGTATGTTTTCTGGATGGCGTACCGGATCTGGGGAAATAAGAAACCGAGAGAGAATGAAAACCGTATGATCGAGAATATTATTTTGATGTGGGAAATGTGCTGATGGGCTATGACTGGGAAGAGTATCTTCGGAGCTATGACTTCCCGGAAGAAAAGTATCAGAAAATCGCAGATGCAGTATTTCGAAACCCGATCTGGGAGGAACAGGACCGTGGACAGCATGAGGAGTCCTGGTATGTAGATAAATTTGTGGAAAGTGCACCGGAATATGAAGCAGATATCCGTGAGGTGGTACGACGTGATCCGGAGTGTATGCATCTGTATGATTATGCGGAAACCTGGGTGAAATATCTCAAAAATCAGGGATATCATCTCTATGTCCTTTCCAACTACGGAACTTATATGCTGGATCGTACAAAGCAGGATATGTCTTTTCTGAAATATATGGACGGAGTGGTATTTTCCTGTGATGTGCAGCAGATCAAGCCTGAGGTGGATATTTACAAAACACTTCTGAAGCGTTACAGCCTGAAACCGGAGAAATCGGTATTTCTGGATGATCGTGCCGTGAACTGTGAGGGAGCCGGAAAAGCCGGTATTCATACCATTCAGTTTGAGAATCTGAAACAGGCGGCGAAGGAGCTTGAGAAGCTTGGTGTGAAATGACCTTCAGTGTGAAAAGAGAAACGCAGAGGGCCTGCACCATCGCGAAGCCCTCTGCATTCTAAAGGGGAGGATATGATAAGTATCTCCCGGAACGGCATCTGTTATACAGAAAATATATAAGATCTTGTGATCTTTTTGACACATGTGGTGGTAAGTTTTTATTTTTAGGGTAACTTTAAGAAAGGTAAGCAAAAAATTATATTTTTACTTCCCATTTGATGCAAAAAGGGCTATATTGGACATGGGCAGTTACTGCTAACGGTAACAAAAGCTCATGGGTACCCTGGCAAATACTTCCTGTACAATATAAGCATATTTTTGGCTATGAAATGCTTTTAAACATAGTGGGGATTTTAGATCCCGGTATGCTGTTTTCTGTGACCATCTGAGATGGTAGAGTTCTTTTAAGTGATCCATATCAAAATCCTTTTTTTACAAGGAAATTCCTTAAGTAAATGACATTGGGAGTGAACAGTAACTCTGAAACAGTTAAGACAGGCGGAAAATCCGCCTGCTCTTGACATACAGATTTGCACCTGTTATATATAAAGAGTAAGGGCAAAAAGCTCTGTGAAAGAACTTTTCACCCTTTATTATCATAGAAGAATCTTATTTACAGACTTTTTCTCACAGTTTCTCTGTAGTTTACTATTGCTTTTTGGGCAGCATCAAAATCCTTTTCTAGTACATAAATACATGTTGTTTCATTCTTATGATCAATTCCCGATGCAAAAGTATGATAAAAAAACAAGAAAAAAAGATTATTGATAAATGTTGCTTTTTTCAATCTGGTTTCATAAGGAATATTATTTTCATTCAACGCTTGTGTTAACCGTACGAGATGATCCATATTATCAGTTTCACATAATTTAATTTTCCCATTATCCTGAATATACTTCATAAAACCACCTCCGTGCTATATGTACACATATAAGAATAAATAATTTCCTGAATCCGTGAAGTTCATCCTTTAAGTGAACCAACCTGCCAAGGGCAAGTTAGTTCCATGATAAAAATATACTTCCCTGTCTATTTTCAATACCAATGTCGTGACTCCAAGCGCTTATTGGGCAAAAAAAGGTACACGAAATAAGCCTACTATAAAATTGCTTTGTTACTTATGCGTTTGTGACAGCATATTTCTGACAGATATCAGAAAATATATGCCGCCAGATGTTGCTTTTTCCAAGTCCGATTATCAACTGGCGTGCACGCATGGTTACATGGCCTGCCATCATGATCAGGTTGCTGATAACTGTGCGTAAACGACGGCGTTTAACATCCCTCTTCTGACGAGGTGCTCGTCCTCCAATTGTGCCCTGACCGATCATACGGAGAATGTTATATGCGATCATCCCCAATTCGAGTATCAGTGCATTGGTCGTGAACTTTCCAGATTGAACTGACCATATTTATCAATGGTTCGTTCCGTAATCTTGTAGCCGGTACGGAGTGTAAACTCTTTAATCCATCAGAACAGCAACATTGTCGATGGAGTCATTGCCGGAATCAAGGCGAATCAACAGCGCTTATCTGTCAGTTTGTGGCAAAGCGTTATTGTTTCCTGCAGAAATTTAACCGTCCCCTTCTGACAATGCTGTTTTCCTTCACGGAGTTCGAAATTGATGGCGTACCCCTCTGTACCTATATATGCCATCATAGGCGCATAGCCGTCAGCACCTTTGTAGGTTCGTGAAACACCGATGTCATCCATACGCTGGCGCAGTGTCTCTTCGGAAGGAATGCTCCGGGTGATGCCAAGAGCGGCTTTGTAAAAGTCCTTGTCATCGTCCATTTCATGGACAGCTTCAAAGTAAGGTTTGCCCATGCAAAGCATTCCAAGGTAAGTGAGTACAATATCACCGTTCTTAATCTGATGCTGAGACCGGTTGGATGTCACATCCATGCGATTGAGTTTTTTGATGAAATTGCTTTTCCCAAGGAGGGTGCCCACAACAGCCAGACCGCTGGCTGGGATAATGCGTTCATTTGTAAACTCGACAATAATGTTCTTATTAGTGTTCAGTGTGATTCGGTGGTTGTTATTTATGGTAAAAAACTCCAATCCATAGGTTTTGTTACGTCTATTTTACCATAGATTGCTTTCACCGGTTGGGTGAATAATGATATTGAACAACAGAGTATTGCAAAAGCTTGAAATTATAGGATTTAAGGAGCCTGTGAAGAAATCAACTTCACGGATTCAGGGAAGATATAAAAGTGGAGCTGCATAGAGCAGTTCTAAACTGATTTAATTTTAGCAAAGAAGGTGATGCCTGCCAAGAGGAAAACACAAATTTATGCACATTTTTTTTTAGAGAGGGAATCCGTGTAATCATTCA
>ENA-OQCO01000014-OQCO01000014.1-human-gut-metagenome-genome-assembly--contig:-NODE-14-length-83856-cov-6.410682_pt1 | contig 83856 bp, 75 predicted proteins | sample MGYA00242500_ERZ504582 | MGnify/ENA primary metagenome ERZ504582 (study PRJEB26092, sample SAMD00036346) | human gut metagenome | host: Homo sapiens | study: EMG produced TPA metagenomics assembly of... | reverse complement strand
CGGCGGGGGAAGTTGACGTACTTTTGTACGCAGCGTTCCCCGCCGTGCTGTTTTTTAAGCGCACCCCGTATCGCTGAGATAACGCGTGCGGTAACAGTGCGGCAGGAACGCCGGCGTACGAAGGTACGTCAAGTTTCCTGCCGTGCTGTTAACGCTCCGTTATTTCAGTGACGGTTGTTGAGGCGGTGGTACATTTCGCTCAGCTCCAGCTCCTTCTCGAACTGGCGGGCGTTGGTGTTCTCGTCGATGACGGCGAGTTCGACGCCGGCGATGCGGGCGAAGTCCTCCCAAGCCTCACGACCGACGGACGTGGTCATGCAGGTGTGGTGGGAGCCACCGGCGGTGATCCAGCACTGCACGGCGGTCTTCAGGTCCGGCTTCGGCTTCCACACGGCGCGGGCGCACGGCAGGTTCTTCAGGGAGCCCTGCGGTTCGACGATGGTGACCTCGTCCATGAGCAGGCGGAAGCGTTCGCGCTCGTCGGCCATGGAGACCACGACGGCGTCGGCCGGCTTGCCGGAGAACACCAGACGGACCGGGTCGGACTTGCCGCCGATGCCCAGCGGGTAGATGGCCAGCTTCGGCTTGGCGATGGTGCCGATGGACGGGGAGACTTCCAGCATGTGGGAGCCCATGTCGAACTCGTTGCCCGGCACGAAGTTGTAGGAGTAGTCCTCCATCAGGGAGGCGCCACCCTCAAGGCCGTAGCCCATCACGGCGCCGATGCGCACCAGCACGGAGGTCTTCCAATCGCCTTCGGCGGAGAAGCCCCAGCCGTACTCGGACGGGAAGCGCTGCGGGCCGACGCCCGGCAGCTGCGGCAGGGTGCCGAGGTCTTCGAAGTTGTCGACGCCGGCGGTGCAACCGTTCTCACGCATCATGTTGACCATGGCGGCCTCTTCCTTGGCTGCGATGAACAGCTCATCGTAGCGGGAATCAAGCAGCTCGGGGGCCACGTCGTACTTGGCCTTGTAGTCTTCGATGAGGTCCTTGACCTGGCTGTCCTTGACCTTCTCGTAGGCGGCGACGAGGTCGTTGACGGCCCAGGTGTTGATCGAAGCGCCGAACACGCGTTCGGCTTCGGTCTTGTCGCCTTCGGTGACGGCAACGTTACGCATGTTGTCGCCCCAACGCATGACCTTCATGTTCTGGGAGGCATCCCAGCCGGCGCAGGCGCGGGCCCAGGTGCCGACCTTTCCGGCGACTTCCGGATCGGTGTAGTGGCCGACGACGATCTTGCGCGGAATGCCCAGACGGGAGACGATGTAGCCGAACTCACGGTCGCCGTGGGCGGCCTGGTTCAGGTTCATGAAGTCCATGTCGATGGTCTCCCACGGGATTTCCCTGTGGTGCTGGGTGGCCAGCTGCAGCAGCGGCTTGGTGAGCACTTCGAGACCACGGATCCACATCTTGGCCGGGGAGAAGGTGTGGCACCAGGTGATCACGCCGATGACGTTCGGGTTGGCGGAGGCTTCGGTCATGAGGCCTTGACGCCGTCGGAGGACTTCAGGGTCGGCTTGAGCACGATCTTGGCCGGGATCTTGCCGGTCGCGTTGAGGAAGTCGACCATCTCGCCGGTCTGCTGGGCCACCTGGCGCAGCGCCTCCTCGCCGTAGAGGTCCTGCGATCCGACGCCGAACCAGATTTCCTTGCCTTCAAATGGGTTTTCCATTGCCATGTTGGATTATTCCTTACTTCGTTGTTGGGTTTGTCGTTTCAGTTTCCGTCGCGTCAGTGCTGGCCGTAGACGTTGGTGTAGCGGTCGTTAAGGCTATCGATGTCTTCCTGGGAGATCGGGATGATGTCGCCGAGCTGCTTGGCGGCCCACATGGTGTGCGCCACCTCTTCGGTCATGGCGGCGGCCTTGACGGCGGCCTCCGCATCCTTGCCGATGGTGAACGGACCATGGTTCTGCATGAGCACGGCCGGGGACTTCGGATACTTCTTCAGGGTTTCGACCACGCCTTCGCCGATGGCTTCGGAGCCGATGAGGCGGAACGGTCCGACCGGCACCGGGCCGCCGAACTCGTCGCCCATCATGGTCAGGCCGCACGGGATGTTCTGGCCGGTGGCCGCCCATGCGGTGGCGTAGGTGGAGTGGGTGTGCACCACGCCGTACACGTCGGGCATGTGGCGGTAGATGTAGGCGTGGGACGCGGTGTCGGAGCTCGGCGCTTCGGCACCGTCGACCACGTTGCCGTCAAGGTCGCACACGACCATCGAGCTTGGGGTGAGGTACTCGTAGCGCAGGCCGGACGGCTTGATGACCATCAGGTCGGCGGTGTGCAGACGCTGGGACACGTTGCCTGCGGTCCACACCACCAGATTCCACTTGATGAGCTGCTCGTGCAGGGTGGCGACCACTTCGCGCACCTGCTTGACTTCAGCTCGTACTTCCGGGCCGTAATCAGCCAACGTTGCCATATTGTGTTCCTTTCGTCAGGCTTGCTGTTGTTGCGATGGACGGTTATTTGGTTTCCAGCGGGATGCTTTCGATGGCGGCATGCTCGATCGGCAGCCCCTTGCGGAAGCGGTCGAAGAAGGCTTCGAAGCCGGCCACGTCGTTGGCATCCGGCGCTTCCGTGGTGGAGGCCGCGTCGGCGAAGACGCGGGCGTCGAGGTAGTCGGCGAGCGGCTGGCCGGCGTGCCACAGATAGTCGGCGAGCACGGCCATGCCCCACGCTCCGCCTTCGGCGGCGGTGGCCATGACCTTGATCGGGGTGTCGAATGCGGCGGCGAGGATCTTCTGCGCGACCTTCGGCGTGGTGAAGATGCCGCCGTGGCCGACGAGCGAGTCGACGGCGACGCCTTCGTCCTTGGTCATCACATCCATGCCGATTTTGACCGGCGAGAAGGCGCTGAACAGCTGGGTTCTCATGAAGTTGCCGAGGCTCATGCGCGCCTCCGGGCTGCGGGCGAACAGCGGTCGGCCTTCCGGCAGGCCAGCCAGGAATTCGCCGGAGCGGAACGGATAGTTGAGCAGACCACCGCAGTCGGCGTCGACATCGTCCGCGATCGCGGCGCGGAACAGCGTGCCGTACAGCGTGCCGGCATCGACCGGCTGGCCGATCGCGGCGGCGAACTGTCCGAACAGGCCGACCCAGGCGTTGAGATCGGAAGTGAAGTTGTTGGCGTGGCTCATGCCGGCCAGGTCGCCGGCTGGGGTGGTGACGAGGTCGACTTCCGGATGCAGGCGCGCCAGCTTGTGCTCAAGCACGACCATGGCGAAGATCGAAGTGCCGGCGGAGACGTTGCCGGTGCGCACGCGCACGGAGTTGGTGGCGACCATGCCGGTGCCCGCGTCGCCTTCCGGCGGGGCGAGGACGACGCCCGGCTGAAGGGTGCCGGTCGAGTCGAGCAGTTTGGCGCCTTCGGCGGTGAGCGTGCCGGCCGGGGTGCCCGCCACGAGCGGACGGGGCAGCAGGTTCTCAAGCTTCCACGGCTGCGCGGCGACTTCCTCGATCGCGTCGAATCGCTTGATGAACTCGGTTTCGTAGGTATGGGTGGCCGGGTCAATGGGGAACATGCCGGAGGCGTCGCCCACGCCGAGCACCTTCTCGCCGGTGAGCTTCCAGTGCACGTAGCCGGCGAGTGTGGTGATGTAGTCCACCTTGGAGACGTGCTCCTCGTGGTTGAGCACCGCCTGGTAGAGGTGTGCCACGGACCAGCGTTCCGGAATGTTGTACTGGAACAGCTCGGAAAGCTTCTCGTGGGCTTCGTGGGTGTTGGTGTTCTGCCAGGTGCGGAACGGCACGAGCAGTTCGCCGGACTTGTCGAAGGCGAGGTAGCCGTGCATCATGGCGGAGAAGCCGATGTGCCCCACGTGGGTCAGCCGTTCGCCATAGGCGGTTTCGACGTCGCCGGCCATCCGGGCGTATGCGGTCTGCAAACCCTTCCAGATTTCCTCCTGGGTGTAGCTCCACAGCCCGTCCTCGAGATGGCTGGCCCACTCATAGTCGCCCGCCGCGATGGTGTGGTAGGCGTCATCGATGAGCACCGCCTTGATGCGGGTGGAGCCGAACTCGATGCCCAGGCTCGTCTTGCCTGCGCGGATCTTCTCGGCGGTCACTGCGACCTGCTCTTGCGTCATAGTTCACGAACTCCTTGCGTCCGAGCGCCTCGCAACCACTCTGTCAACTGAATGTTAGCGCTCACTGTTAACGCTCACTATTGTAGGCACAAACCCGTGACGCACCAAATCCGACGTGTCATCGGAGCAATGAATATATAAACAAATCGAGAAGAAGCAGCGCCTTAGCGACGGCGGACAGGACCCAGGGAGCTGCGGTTGACCATCTGCGCCGACACCAGTCCGACGCCATGCTGCGATGATCCGAAGGAGTTCTCCTCCCCCGCGCCCAGCAAGTACAGCGTCTCACGCATGGCGGCGACACCCAGCTGCTCGAAGCCGGGACGGACCGTGGTCAGCGGCGGGAACATATTGTCCATGGCAGGCATGTCGTCGAAACCCACCAGGCTCACATCCTGCGGAACGCGCACGCCATGCTCATGCAGCGCGCGGGCCACACCCACGGCCTGGCTGTCGTTGGCGCAGACCATGCATGTCGGCAGATTGCCGCCGGTGCGGCCGATGTTGTCGAGGATGTGGTTCATCTTGCCGTACGCTTCGGAGGATTCCCAGGTCTCGCACTGCACCGTCACGGAATTGACCGCATTGGCCGCGCATAGCTTGTTCCATGCCAGCAGGCGCGTCGCCGCGTCGCGCCACTCCTTGGGACCGGCGAAATACAGCACCGAACGGTGCCCGTATTCCACGACGAGATGCATCACGTCGGCCATCGCGGACCATTGGTCCATGCCGACGACGGATACGCGGCGGCGGTCGGCGGACTTCATCAGCCGCAGGCCGTCCTGCACGCCGATGCCACCGTGCGTGGATGTGACGATCACACGAGGCTGCGCGATCCGCGTCCGGCATGCCGCGGAGAACATGACATCGGTGGGCGTGAGGAAGATGAACGCATCGACGTTCATCTCGTCGAAGGTGCGGCACAGGTCGTCGAATTCCTCCTGCGAGCACAGCGCCTCATGCACCATGCTCACCGTCACGAACAGGCCATGCTGGCGGGCCATCGTCTCAATCGCGGAAATCGTGGAGATCGGGCCATAGAAATGCTGGCCGCCGGCGATCAGGCCGATGGTGCGGGACCGGTGCGAGGCGAGCGCGCGGGCGGAGTTGCTGGGACGGTATCCGAGCTGGTCGATGGCCCTCTGCACCTTCTCACGGGTGGCGTCGGAAACGTCCGGCGAATGGTTGATGACGCGCGAGACCGTCTGGTGGCTCACACCAGCCAGCTTCGCCACTTCGAACATCGAAGGACGCCTATTGCCCGCATTGCGTTTGTCTGCCATGCCCCATCGCCTTTCGCACACAACTGTTGGTACGTTCGCCTATTGTACACGCAACTTCAGTTAGCGCTAACAGCCGTCATGTTCCAAGGATGCGGCACACTGCGCGCAGGCTACCGCACGGCCGCCAAAGCACGCAGACGCGCCGCGAAGTTGGGCCAATCGGTGCGCATGGCGGTCAGCAGCTTGCGGTTGGGCACGTCATCGACCGGCACCCATTCGATCTCCATGCTTTCGTCGTCGTTGGCTTTGGGCTCGACACGATGCCCCGGCTTTTCGAAGGCGAACACCGTGGTATACGACCATGGGCCGTGGTCCTCGCAGTATGAGCCGACCACGTCGATGTCCTCCGGCGTGATGTTGGCTTCCTCGTACGATTCGCGTAACGCGCCCTCGATCGGGCTTTCGCTGTCGGCGGTGGCACCGCCGGGAATGCCCCACGTGCCGCCTTCCGCGCTCCATACCGCGCGGTGCTGCATGACGATGTGCGTCACCTCACCGGTCGTCTCGCTGCGGCGGGCCAAGAGCACGCCGGACGCGCCGTTCGTACCCCAATGCTTGCGGCCGCAGGCGCAGTCGACCCAGCCGTCTCCCGGCTGGTGCACGTTCTCCTTGGGCGGCAGCGGCTTCGCGGCACCCGTTTTCGCATCATATTCGGCGTCCGGCGCGAGGTCGGAGCGCGTGACGTTCCACAGGTCGGTCCATTCGACGCCCAATTGCGCCGCCAGACGGCGCGCCAACGGCAGGCTCAGGCCGATGATGCCGTGCGGATCGCCTTCGATCGAGTCGATGAACGCGCCGCCGAAACCTTCCAAAGTGAACGATCCGGCCACTTCCAGCGGCTCGCCGGTGGCGATGTAGCGTTCGATATCCAGGTCGGAATATTCGCAGAAGTGCAGGGTCGCTTTGCTGGCGCCGCGCACCATGCGGCCCGACGCGAAGTCGATGAGGCAATGGCCGGTCCACAGCTCGCCGGTGGCACCGCGCATGGCACGCAGCCGTTCGCGCGCTACCTCTTCGCTATGCGGCTTGCCGTAGCATTCGCCGTCCAGCAGGAACATGGAATCGCAGCCGAGAATCAGCGGGCCGGCCTCGAACGGGTCAGGCTTGGACGGCCATCCACGAAATCGGCGATCGGCTCGGCGACGGTGGGAATGGCGATGCCGGAGAAATCGCGGGTCTTCGTCTCGTCGGCGGACTGCGCGCTGTCCGTGCGTGCGGCTGTGCCCGCCGAGGATGCGTCGCGATCGTCTGCCGCCCGGAGCGGGAAGCCGACCACGCGCTCCCCGCGCGCGTGCGCCGCGGTATCGGCGATGTTGCGATACGCCTGGTGCACGGCCTCGGCCTTCGCCGTGGCGAGAATCATCACACGCTGTTCGACGCTCAGGTCGTTCACGGTGACGCCAAGCGCGGCCGCCTCGCGTTCAAGCACGGCAGGCTCGTCGACGTGCGAGACACGGATGGTCGGGCAGATGCCGGCGGAGAACAGCACGTCACGGCGTGGACGGGACTGGGAGGCGAGAATCAGCGGGATGCTCATGCGCGTTCCACCTGCACACCCTTGGTGTCGACCGCGAGATGCAGCACACGCCAATGGCCGGATGCCAGCTCTTCGGCGGCGATCTGTTCAAGCTCCTCGTGGGCGTCGCCATGGTGCAGCACAAGCACGCATGGGCCGGCGCCGGACACGGTGGAGGCGAAGCCGTGGGAGCGCATCTTCTCGATCAGCGCCCAGGACGGCTCCATCAGCGAGGCGCGGTACGGCTGATGCAGGCGGTCCTGCGTGGCCGCGAACAGCAGTGCGTTGGCGTTCTGACGCGAGCCGGAGGCCAGCATCGCGGGGTTCATGGCGGCCGGCAGCAGGCTCACACGGGAGACGTTGTGCACGGCGTCCTTGAACGGAATCTCAGTCGGCAACGCCTGACGGGCCTTTTCGGTGGACAGCTCGTAGTCCGGCACGAACACGGCCGCGGTCAGATCGTCCGCCACGCGGTAATTGATGGTGTGGAAGCCGTTGTGCATCGGCTCACCGCCCGGAATCGGCACGGAACCGACGCCTTCCGCGGTCTCCATGTCCCAAGACATGGTCAGGCCGCCGTACACGGCCGGGGCCACGTTGTCCGGATGGCCTTCGATGGCGGCGGCCAGCTCGAACACGGCGTCGCGATTGAGGTCGTCATCCTGCGCGAAGGCGGCCGCGGCGGCGATGCCGGCGACGATGGCCTCGGCGGAGGAGCCCATGCCTCGCGCCTGAGGGATGTTGTTGTGCGCCTGCAGGATGAATCCGACGCGTCCCAGACCGAAGGTCTGGCATGCGCGGCGGAATGTGGAGACCACCAAGTGCGTCTCGTCACGCGGCAGGGTGTCCTCGCCCTCGCCTTCGATCATCACCTGCGCCGCGGTGTTCACCGGGTCGGCGCTCAGCGTGAATTCAAGCTCGTCATGGTAGTCCAAGGCCAAACCGACCGTATCGAAGCCGGAGCCAAGATTGGCGCTGGTGGCCGGAACCTTCACACGCACCTTGCGGGTAACTGGAGTCATCTCTCGTCGTCCTTCGTCACATCTTCATTACAAATCAAGCACCGTATACCGTGGCAGTGCCAGAGTCAAATTTCAGGGGGAACCGCACCCGTGCATCGTATTCGGGCCCATGATGGCGGCTTGGCATGGCTTGCATGCCAATCTCATCATGGGCCCGAATCGCATCCGATATCAGTTCAGCACGCGCAGGATCGACGGCTCTCCGCACACGCAATCCAGCTCGCACACGTCCTTGACGGTTTCGCGCAGAGTGAGCTCATCGGTCATGTGGGTGACCAGACGCAGCTGCTGCAGCTCGCCGTCATAGCCCGGATCCTTCAGCGTCGGCTTCAGATCCTGGTTCACGCCGTTGATGGACACGCCATGGTCGGCGAACTTGGCTGCGATCGCGGCGAGCACGCCCGGATTGTCGTGAATCACGAAGCGGACCGCGAACTCGGCCTTGGACGCCTCGATCGGAGCCTTCTTCAGATCCTTGTACAGCGGGATGGACGGACCGGTGCAGCCCTGTGCGATATGGCGGGCTTCGGTGACCACGTCGCCGACGACCGCGGAAGCGGTCGGAGCGCCGCCGGCGCCGCGGCCGTAGAACATGAGGTCGTCCGCGGCTTCGGCCTTGACGAACACGGCGTTGAAGGAGCCGTGCACGGAGGCCAGCGGATGGGTATTGGAGATCAGTGCCGGGTAGACGCGCGCGGACACGCCGGCATCGGTGTTCTCCACGACGGCGAGCAGCTTGATCACCTTGTTTTCCGCGGTGGCGGCGGCGATGTCGTCGGCGGTGATCTTGGTGATGCCTTCGACGGAGACGTCGTCGATGGTGACGGAGGTGTGGAAGCCGAGGGTGGCCATGATCGCGGCCTTGTTGGCCGCGTCGTAACCCTCGATGTCGCCGGTCGGATCGGCTTCGGCGTAGCCCTTGGCCTGCGCGTCCTTGAGCACGTCATCGAAGTCGAGGCCCTTGGTGGTCATCTCGTCGAGGATGTAGTTGGTGGTGCCGTTGACGATGCCGAGCATGCTCGTCACCTTGTCTCCGACGAGGGATTCGCGCAGCGGCTTGAGGAACGGGATGGCGCCGCCCACGGAGGCTTCGAAGTAGATGTCGACGCCCTTGGCTTCGGCGGCCGCGTAGATCTCCGGACCATACTTGGCCAGCAGCGCCTTGTTGGCGGTGACCACGGAGGCGCCGGATTCGATGGCGGCGAGCACGAACTTGCGTGCCACGCCGGTGCCGCCGATCAGCTCGATGACGATGTCGGAATTGGTGGCCACGCTCATGGTGTCGGTGGTCACGATGGCCTTGTCGATCCACGGGAACGGATCGGTTTCCGCCGGGTCAAGGCAGGCGACGCCGGTCAGCTCGATCGGTCGTCCGATACGTGCGGCAAGCTCGTCCTTCTGCTCGACCAGCAGGCGTGCGGTCTGGGAACCAACGGTACCTGCGCCCAGCAATCCAACGCGAATCGGCGCAACATCTTCCTGTGCCAAGGCATCCTCCTTGAATGCGAAGTATTGGTATAACCATGCTCATTGTACGGTCTCAATATGACGTAAGGCCGCGGAATATCAAGAAAATGGACGGTTTCCGAAGCTTTCCCCGCAAGGAAGCCCGAAAACCGTCCATACCGTGAGACGCAATCGTGGACTATTTGCTGACGTCCCAGCTCAGCAGATCGTCGATCGTCTGCCGGCGGATCATGACGTGTGCGCCGGCCTCGCCGACGCCGACCACGGCGGGAATCAGCGCCTGGTTGTAGTTGCTGGCCATCGTGCGGCCGTACGCGCCGGTGACCGGCACCGCGAGGATGTCGCCACGCTTGATGTCGGCGGGCAGCCGCACCTCGCTGACGACGATATCTCCCGATTCGCAGTGCATGCCGACCACGCGGCACAGCTTGGTCTGTTTGTTTCCCTTGCGGTTGGCCAGACGCGCGGTGTAGTCGGAGCCGTACAGCGCCGGACGGATGTTGTCGCTCATGCCGCCATCCACGGACACGTACACACGTTCCGTCACCGGATTGCCTGACTTGTCCTTCGCCTCGCCGGAAAGCTCGACCGGCTTGACGGTGCCCACGCGGTACAGCGTGACGCCGGTGGGGGCCACCGTCCAGCGGCCCGGCTCGAAGGAGATGACCGGGGCCGGCATGCCGAGCGCGCGGTTCACGGTGCCGACCGCGTCGGCGAGCCTGCCGAGCTCCACGTCGATGTCCATGGAATCCTCGCCGTCGGTGTAGGCCACGGAATAACCGCCGCCCAGATCGACCTCCGGCAGGGTGTACGCATCGGTGGCGTAGAAGGTCTTGCGCAGCAGCATCATGCGCTTGGCCGCCTGGATGAAAGCGTCCGCGTCATGGATGTTGGAGCCGATATGCGAGTGCACGCCGACCAGTTCGAGCACGTCCTGACGGCGGTAGATGTCCTTGAGCACGGCGAGCGCCGGTCCGTCGGCCACCATGGTCATGGCTTCGGCGAGCTTGCGGTCGCCTTCGGAGACCTTCTCGTGGCTCAGGTCGTACGGGTATTTGACGTCGTACTGGAGCTTGCGTTCCGCGTGGGCGGCATGGGCGGCTTGATCGGCGGCATCCGCAGCGTTCTCGCCCAAGCGCGCGTTCGATCCGGCCGGCGTCACGTCGGTCAGGTCGTCGAGCACGCCGAGTTTGGCGGTATCGGCGCCGGCGGGGAGCAGGGCCACGCCGAACTTCTGGTCCTCGTGCGCGGTGGACACGAATTCGTGGCCGCCGGCGTGGATGCCGGAGGTGACGCGCAGCATGACGCGGGCGCGCTTGCCGAGCCGCTTGGCGATCGCGGCGATGCGTGCCGGCTCATCCGGCTCGTCAATCACGATTTTGTTGAAGCCCTGTTCGATGGCCAGCTCGATTTCCGCATCGGACTTGTTGTTGCCGTGCAGCACGAGGCGGCGGCCTGGGACGCCCGCGGCGAGCGCGATGCGCATCTCACCCATGGTGCAGGTGTCGATGAGCATGCCGGATTCGGTGACGATGCGGCAGATTTCCTTGCTCAGCAGCGCTTTGCCGGCGAAGCTGACGTGGGTGACGGTGTTGTTGAACGCGTGGGACGCGGCATGCACGAATTTCGTGGCGCGGGCGCGCACGTCATCGGTGTCGATGACGTAGAGCGGCGAACCGAATTCGTCGAGCAGGCTTGCGGCGGTACGGCCGTGGAAGGTGATCTCGCCTTCGTCGTTCACGGCCGAGCCGGCCGGCCAGATTGGACTCACAGACATGGTTTGCGTTATCTCCTGCCGGTCACATCTTGTCGGGGGCGGTGACGCCGAGCAGGTCGAGGCCTTCGGCGATGACCGTCTTGACGGCGTCGTTGAGCTTGAGTCGGGCGGCGGCGCGGGCCGGTTCCGGAGCCTTGGCGATGCGGATGGCGTCGGCCTGTTCCCCGCGGGCCTCCGGATCGGTGAGTTCCATCGGCACGACGCGCTCCACGTTGTACCACTTGTGGTAGGTGGCGGCGAGATCTTCCAGATAGTGGGCCACGCGGTGCGGGGCGCGCAGGTCGCCCGCTTCGCGCAGCAGGGCGGGCCACTGGGCGAGCGCGGCGAGCACTTCGCCGTCGGCGGTGGTGTCGAGCAGGCTCACGTCGGCGCCTTCGTAGGTGATGCCGGCGGCGGCCGCGTTGCGGTCCACGTTGCAGGAGCGGGCGTGCGCGTACTGCACGTAGTACACCGGATTCTCGTTGGAATGCGAGGACAGCAGGTTCAGGTCGATATCCACCGGGGAGTTGTAGTCGGTGCGGGCCAGCGAATAGCGGGAGGCGTCCACGCCGATGGCGTCGGTCAAATCGTCGATGGTGACGACGTTGCCGGCGCGCTTCGACATGCGCACGGCCTTGCCGTCCTTCATGACGTTGACAAGCTGGCCGATGAGGATCTGCATGTTCTCGCCCGGCTTGTCACCGAACGCCTCGCACATGGCCATCATGCGGCCAATGTAGCCGTGGTGGTCGGCGCCGAGCATGTAAATCGCCACGTCGGCCGGGTTGGTCTCGCGGTGGCGCTTGTTGCGGTAGTAGGCGATGTCGGCGGCGAAGTACGCGTAGTTGCCGTCGGACTTGATGATCACGCGGTCCTTGTCGTCACCGTGCTTGGTGGACTCGAACCAGGTGGCGCCGTCCTTTTCGAAGATGTCGCCGCGGGCGCGCAGATCGGCGATGGCCTGGTCCACTTCGCCGTCGGAATACAGGCTGTTCTCGTGGAACCACACGTCGAAATTGACGCGGAAGTTCTTCATGGAACGCTGGATTTCGTCGAACATCATCGGCACGGCGCGCTTGCGGAACTCCTCGCGCTGTTCGGAATCGCCTTCGCCGAGCGGGTTGCCGTCCTGGTCGGCGCCGCCGTCGACGCGCGGCAGGCTCAGCACGTCCACGCCGTCCGCGTTGGCTTCGTCGATGACACGCTTGGCGATTTCGTCGATGTACGCACCCTTGTAGCCGTCGATCGGGGTTTCCTCGCCGTGGGCCGCGGCGACGAGCGACTTGGCGAAGCGGTTGATCTGCTCGCCGTGGTCGTTGAAGTAGTATTCGCGCACCACCTTGGCGCCGTTGGCCTCAAGCACGCGGGCCATGGAGTCGCCGACGGCCGCCCAACGGGTGCCGCCGATGTGGATCGGGCCGGTCGGGTTGGCGGATACGAATTCGAGGTTCAGGGTCTTGCCGGACAGGTGGTCGTTCTTGCCGTAGTCGCTGCCGGCTTCGAGCACGGTGTCCACCACTGCGGCCGCGGATGCGGAGTCGAGCGTGATGTTGATGAAGCCGGGGCCAGCCACTTCCACGGACTTGATGCCGTCGGCATTGGTCAGTTCGGCGGCGAACAGTTCGGCGAAATCACGCGGCTTCATGCCGGCCTTCTTGGCCAGCTGCATGGCCGCGTTGGACGCCCAATCGCCGTGCGCGCGGTCCTTCGGGCGCATCACGGCGAACTTGGCCTGCGGCGGAATCAGATCGGCGGTCAGGGTGCCTGCCTTGCCTTCGGAGACAAGGGTGTTGGCAATGTTGAAAATCAGTTCACTAAGGGCTTCTGGACTCATTCTTCCAAGAATACCGGGCACGCTGACAGAATCAGTCTTCCTGTCCATCCTCACGATGGGGTTGCGATACGTCCTGCGGAACGCTTTGCAAGGCGTTCTGAGCATCGTCCTGCACGCCATGCCGTTTCGCACGCCACGCCACGGACGCGTAGTAGCCCGTGTAGCACAGCGCCACGAACGGAATCATGTACAGCAGCGTGGAGCGCTGCGACGGATCGCAAATCACCAGAACCAGCGCGCCGACGCACATCACGATCGCGGCGATCGGCACGAACGGGTAGCCAGGCGCGCGGTACTTGAGCTCGCCAACCGTATGTCCCTGCGCGAGCCATTGGTGGCGGAATCGCAAGTGGCAGACGGAAACCGACGCCCACACCACCAGCGTGGCCAGGCCGGAGACGGCCACCAGCGCCAGGTACACGGTCGAAGCGGCCACCACGGAGGACAGCAGCGCCAGCAGGGAGCCGGCCATGCTGAACATCACCGCGAAAACGGGCACGCCGTGGAAGTTCGTTTTGGCGAGCTTGCGCGGAATCATACCCTCCTGCGCGAGCGACCACACCATGCGCGAGCACACGTACAGGCCGGAATTCGCGGCGGACAGCACCGCCGTGAGCACCACGAAATTCATGATGTCGCCGGCGAACGGCATGCCGATCGACTGGAACACGAGCACGAACGGGCTGGTGTCGACGCCCGACTTGTGCCACGGAATCAGCGCCGCCATGACGGCGATCGAGCCGATGAAGAAGATCGCCAGACGCAGCACGGTGGTGTGCACGGCCTTCGGAATCGCCTTGGACGGATCCTTCGTCTCGCCGGCGGCGACGCCGACCACTTCGGTGCCGGAGAAGGCGAACACCACCGTCAGCAGGGTGGAGAAGATCGGCAGCACGCCGTTCGGCAGCCAGCCGTCGTTATAGAAGTTCTCGAACAACGGCGCATGGTCGTAGCCGGCGATTGGAATCGCGCCGAACATGGCGAGCAGGCCGATGACGATGAACGCGACGATGGCGAACACCTTGATGGACGCGAACCAGAATTCCGATTCGCCGTACAGGCGCACCGACAGGATGTTGAGCAGGAACACGACCACGATGAACGCGGCCGACCAGACCCATGTGGGCGAATGTGGGAACCAGCGTTGCATCAGCAGGCCCGCGGCGGTGAATTCGGAGGCGAGCGCCACCGCCCAATTCAGCCAGTAGAGCACGGCGATGGTGAACGCGGTGCCGGGGCCGATGAAACGCTTCGCATACAGGTGGAAGCTGCCGGCGTACGGCATGGCCACAGACAGCTCGCCGAGGCTCAGCATGATGAAGTAGACGAGCAGCGAACCGATGACGTACGCGATGATCGCGCCGAGCGGGCCCGCCTGATGGATGGTGTAGCCGGAGCTTAAAAACAGGCCTGTGCCGATCACGCCGCCGAGCGAGATCATGGTCAGGTGGCGCGTTTCCATCTTGCGTTCCAGGCCGCCCTGTTCGACGTCGGGCTTTTCTTGCGATTGCGCCATGCTTGCTTCCGGCTCCTCTTACGTTTGGTTGGGTACGGCACATAGTTTGGCTGGCCGCACAATCGCAAATACTATACGTCAGATTCACGGCAACGTGCGATGGTCGTCCATAGTTCGCGGAAGTGTGCAGAAGCCCGCGGAAGTCCGTAAAAAAGCGTCAGCCCGCATGCTGGAAAAGCGTGCGGGCCGTTTGATCGCAGGTAGCGGTAGGCAATCGCAGTAATCGCAATGCTTGCGATACCTACGAAACGTGCGAAATGCTCAGAGCGCGGCGATGGCGTCGATCTCGACGAGCGCGCCCTTCGGAATGTCGTTGCCGCCAAAGGCCACGCGGGCCGGCTTGACGGAGCCGATGAAGGTCTGCGCGTACACGTCGTCGACCTCGTGGAAGTCCTCGACGTTCTTCATGTAGATGGTGGCGCGGACCACATTCTCGATGCCGGAGCCGGCGGTGTCGAGGATGTGCTTGATGTTCTTCAGCGCCTGCGCGGCCTGCTCGCCCGCACTCTCGCCGGCCAGTTCGCCGGTGGCCGGGTCGATGCCCAGCTGGCCGGAGACGAACACGAATCCGTTGGCCTTCACGGCCTGGCTGTAGGCGCCGAGTGCTGCCGGGGCTTCGGAGGTGGCCACTGCTTCCAGCTTTTCGCTCATACTGTTCTCCTTTGTCGTAAGGTATGTTGCCGCAAGGTATGTAAACGCGCGCCAAGTATGTGCCAATATGCCCGTACATGCGCTATTTGCGTCGCACCTGAAATCATACTTTTCCGATGGGTGGAAGCGGGAAAAACCGTTCACAGAACGATATGGCCGGAGTTGGCACCACACGGCGCAGCAGGCACGAAAACGGCGGAATCGCAAGGAAAACCGCGGAAAAATACAACAAACGAGCAACAAAAAGGCTCCAGCCGTTCGACTGGAGCCTTGCCCGGTGGGCTTGATGGGGATCGAACCCACGACCTTCTGTTCCGGAGACAGACGCTCTATCCGCTGAGCTACAAACCCATGCAACGCACTACTGTACACGGTCTGCGCCCGTTTGCGACACGATTCGGCGAAAAACGTAACGCAGACCTTGCAATCGTTGGGAAAGTCAGTACGCGCGCTCAATGCATCAGAGTGCTCGGCGCAACCAGCACGCGCTGCACGCTCAGTACATGAGGGTGGCGAGGCGACGGCGGGCGCGCTTCAGACGCTCGTCGGTCGGCTCGGGGATCGTGAAGTATTCGAGCAGACGCTGGCGCACCGGCTCGATGTCGGCCTTGTGGCCCGCCGCCACGAAATCAAGCAGACGGTCGAACGCGTCCTGGATCTGCCCGCCGATCATGTCGATGTCGGCGACGGCAAGCTGCGCGTCCACATCGTCCGGCTTGTCGGCGGCAGCGGCACGCACCACGCGCACGTCCGCATTAGCGGAACGGGCCAGCAGCAGCGCCTTCGCACGTTCGCGGGCGGCGCGCGTATCGTTCGGATCGGCTTCCAAAACCTTCTCGTACGCGGCGGCGGCACCGGCGTAATCGCCCTGCTGTGCCAGCATGTACGCTTCCTGATGTTCCGGCGGCACCTGATCCTGCACACTGCCGGCGGATGCGGAATTGGCCGCGTCGGAATCCGGATCGCCCGAATACGGAGCGGTGCCGGTCACGCCGGCCTGCTGTGCGGCGGCGATAAGCTTCGGCACGACCACGTCTGTGATCTGCTGCAGTTCCTCGTCGGACGGAAGGCCCTGCAGAATCGGCATCGGACGGCCGCCGATCAACGCGAACAGCGCCGGCGCGCCCTGAATCTGGAACGCCTGTGCGATGGAGGGATTGGATGCGATGTCGATGCGGGACAGCTGGATCTGGCCGTTGAGCTTGTTCACCGCGTCACCCAATGCGCGTGCCATGGCGAACAGACGGTCGTCGGTCGGCACCCACAGGAACAGCAGAATCGGGAACGTGGCGGAGGTCTGCACCATGGCCTGGAACGTGTTCTCCGTGGTGTCGATGACATATCCGCCAGCCGCCGGAGCGCCGCCCGCCTGCCCCGGCTCGGCCTTCACCTGATGCTTGAGCGCTTCCAGATCAACGGCTCCCGCCAATGAAACACCCGGATGGAACGCTTGCTGCTCTGCCATACTTGCCTCCAAAAACACGAAATCGTTGCTGGCACCAACTATAGGTGCCAACAACGATTTCCCGGTTTTCATTCCCACGGATGCGCGATAGGCGGAAAACCGCCGACAATGCGCGTCCAAGGACCCGTCGTTTTACAGCGCTTCGACCTTCACCGGCTGGCGTTCGGAACCGACCGCGGTGATTTTCTGCCCGGAATTTGCCGGCGGAACATACAGCGCGATGACGTTCACATAGCTCGTCTTCATGGTGCTGGTGGCCTTGCCATTGCCGAACAGCGCCTTTTCCGCGTCAGAGGCCGGCTGCGATTCACGGCCAGCGCCGGCGGAACGCGTCCATTCGGAGTTGATCTGCGCCACCACCAGATCGCCGCCGTCCGCGGAACGCATGACGCTGATGGCTCCATTGACCGGTTCGAGGTCTGCTGCTGCGTGCCTTCGTTAAGCTCCATGGCCTTCTGCACCTGGGCAGTCAGATCGGCAAGCTTCGATCGCAGATCATCATCCGCGAATTTGCTGGCGTACTTGCTGTTCGCCCCGTTCTGCAGCAGGTCCGCATACGCGTCCACCGCCGCTTTCGGCGTCATGACCAGACCGGTGTCCGTAGGCGTTCCCTGCGCGCTGCCGGTTTTGGAGATTTCGAAACTCGGCATCTTCACGCCGGAGAACAGTCGCGCCACACCCCACAGCTTGTAGTTCTGGCGTGCGGAATCCTGCCTGAACACCAGCAGACGCTTGGACTGCTGGTCCTTGGTTGTGGACGTGATGGAGAACACGGACCGTGGCCAGCCGGCATCCGTGGAGATCACGGCCTGGGCCAGATCCGTGGGGATGGTGGTCTTACGGTCAAGATTGCCCGTGGCTTTCGCTACGTTCAGCTCGCTGGTGCGGATGTCCAGTTCCGGACCTTCGAGAATCGTCGGCAACGTATCAGTGTCACGGTTCTGATTGCACTGGTCGAGCGTTTTGAGAATCCTCGTGCGGACCTTTTGCTCCTGCTTGGCGCTCAAGTTCGGCGCATCCTGCCGGGTGGTGGCTTTCGGGGTCGGCAGCTGGCCTTCGCAACCGCACATGCCGACGGCCATTCCCAGCGCGAGCATGGCCGCGATAATCGCCTGACTACGCTTCCTCATCACTGGTCCTCCTCTTGGCCGTCTTCCTGCGTTTCCGTCTGAACCTCCTCTTGGGCAAGACGAGCGAAATACGCGGCAAGCTCATCCTGCGAGATCACGGAAGTCGCCTCGTCATCAACAGACGATTCGCCCGCCGTCGATTCAAATACGGTCGATTCGGACACAGTCGGCTGGCTTTCCGCAATCGTGTTCTGCTGGTCGGCGACCAGGTTACGTGCCACAGGATCGACGATGACGGGCTGTTGCGTTTCCTCGAACGACGACGTACGACCGCCGGTGCGATGTTCCGCATGGCGACGCCTGCCGTGACGCGACCTGCTCCGTGCCCTGTTGCTGGCGGCGGTTTCGGCGTTCTTCACCCAAGCCGAAACCTCGTTCTCATCGCCTTCGTTGACGCCAACGCCTTCGACCATGGCGAAAGCGCGCTTGTTGCGGCGCTTATGCGGCGGCATGGCGAATACGGAAGCGGAAAGCACGGCGAGAATCGCCAGCAGTCCGCCGGCAAGATACAACGGCATGGCGAAATTCGGCAGGTTACGACGGTCCCAATTCAGAGTGACCGTGTCTCCCTTGCGGTTGCCGAAATCAATCAACGCCACAACATCCTCGGCGTTATTGCTGTTCGATCCTTTGACCTGCATATCAACGGCACCGTCATTGCACTTGATGGTGCGCCACATGTCGGAGTCCTTGAAAGCCACCTGGTTCTGGGAATTGTCCGCGGTTCCCTGCGCGGAGACCTTCATGGTGGAAAGCGTCGTCCAATCGGACAGACCGGAGACGCGCATGTACTTGCTTCCCGTAATCCATCCGGCAACGTCGCGCGCGGAACCTATGGCGATGCACACATTGGATTTCTTGTCACGGGATTTGGCCGAAATATTGACGCGGCTGTCTACCAGCTGCAGCACGTTCGGATCGGTGACCACGTATTCCGAACCGTTCACCGGAGCGGCGGCGGTGATCTCGTTGTCCGGTTTCCAGACGGTTGAATTCAACACGCCAAACACGACGCATGCGATGGCAAGCAAGCCGAAAATAGGCGTGACGATGCCACGCATGATCTTCGCATGCCGGGTAGGGCCCGTCTCGATCTGCGGCTTCTCTTGTTCTTCCTGCAATACAGTCATAGCTTTTCCATTCTACAGTGTCCGTTTGCACAAGCCTGAAAAAAACATGAAAATCATGCTTTGCCGCTATGGTTGGCCCTATGCGTAAATCACTTCTTTCCAAGGCCGTCACGGCAGTCTGCGCAACGGTCATGTGCCTGGGCGTCACTGCGTGCGGCGGTAATTCCAGCGCGAAATCCGACAAGTCGAACTCGGATTCCTCCTCATCTTCCGAAAAAATCGGCATGCACCAGATCGCCGGCGTGACCGCCAAGGGCGAGCTCGGCAAGAAGCCGACCGTCTCGTTCAAGACGCCGATGACGGTTGAGGACAACAGCTACGTGGTGCTGCAGAAGGGCGACGGAGCCCAGATCGAGGACGGCGACCGCGTCTGCTCGCAGGGCATCGCCATCAGCGTCAAGGATGGTTCCGAACTGGCCAGCACGTGGGAGAAGAACACCCCCGACTGCTCCACCGTAGTCACCTCGGATACCAGCCAGATGACCGAGAACTACTACAAGATCTTCAAGAGCCTCAAGCTCAATTCCACCGTGGCGTTCGGCGTGAACGACTCGAATTCCTCCGGCACCTCGTATCTCATGGTACTCACGCTGGTGTCCAAGTCGAAGGACCTGAAGAAGGCCACCGGCGAGAAGGTCGCGGGCGTTCCGGCCGACCTGCCGAAGGTAACGCTCGCCAAGGACGGCAAGCCGTCGATCGACATGAACGGCTATAAGGGTTCCGATTCCCTGGTTTCCCAGGACCTCATCAAGGGCAAGGGCGCTGTGGTCAAGGATACGCAGTCCGTGATGGCGCACTACACCGGCTGGCTGCTGGACGGCACGCAGTTCGATTCCTCGTGGGACCGCGGACAGTCCTCCGCCTTCTCGCTTGACAGCGTGATCAAGGGCTGGAAGCAGGGTCTGGCAGGCCACACGGTCGGTTCCCAGGTGCTGCTGGTGGTGCCGCCGAGCCTCGGCTACGGAAACAAGGATCAGGAGAAGATTCCGGCGAATTCCACGCTGGTCTTCGTGGTCGACATTCTCGCCGCCTACTGATCCAGCCGGTCTAACCGCAAAAAGCCTCCCACCCGGGAGGCTTTTTCATTAGAAGAGTCGTAGAGAGTCGTCTTCGGTGCCCTTCATCTCCTCATAATCGAGAATCAGGCATTTGAAACCGCGGTCCTGCGCGAGCACGCGGGCCTGCGGGGTGATGGTCTGCGCGGCGAAGATGCCGTGCACGGGGGCCAGCAGCGGGTCGCGGTTGAGCAGATCGCAGTAGCGGGTGAGCTGTTCGACGCCGTCGATGCCGCCGTTGCGCTTGATTTCGATGGCCACGTGCTCGCCGTTGCCGTCAATCGCCATGATGTCGACCGGTCCGATGGCTGTCGGGTATTCGCGGCGCACGAGCTTCGCGCCTTTGCCGATGCGTTCGATCTGTTCGGCCAGGTACTTCTGCAGATGGTCTTCGACGCCGTCCTTGATGAGGCCCGGATCCTCGCCGAGGTCGTACGATTCGTCCGAATAGATGTGCTGCAACGTCACTTCCAGCACGTCGTTCGATTTGTCGGCCGACGCGCGGATCACCTTTTGCGGCACTTCGGTATCAACGTCGTCATCGGCGTGGTCGGGGGTGATGTCCCTGATGCTGCATGGCGCGGACATCCAGTTGAGCGGCTTGTATGAGCCGAGTTCGGAGAAGATCAGCAGGCTGTTGTCCGCCTTGATGAGCAGCACGCGCTTGGCGAGCGGCAGGGAGGCGTTCAATCGTCCGGAATATTCGGCAGAGCAGTCAGCAACAATAATTCGCACGAGGCACTACCCTACCATGCGCGTCGCCGTACGTACGGCATACGTATTCGCGGCGGCGGAAAGCCACGTAAAAGACAAAAGCGGCCCGGTAATCGCAATACAAAAACATATTGCGATTACCGGGCCACCTTACGTCAAGCGGAAACGGCTTATTCGGCGCGCTTCACGTTGGTTCCACGCTCGACCGCGACGGTGAGCTTGTTCGAATCGAAGGAGATGAAGCCGTCAGTCACCTCGAAGGAGAGGCGATTGCCTTCAGGATCCACCACAACGATGGTTCCTTCCTTGATCACGGTCAGCACAGGCTCGTGGTCGGGCAGGATGCCCATTCCGCCTTCGGAGGCGGGAATGGTAACGGACTTCGCCGTGCCGTGCCACACAGGGTGGTCAGCGGCGACGATGTTCACCTGCAATGTCGATCCGGCCATCACGCACCGTATTCCTTCTGCATGTCGTGCCACTTCTTCTCGAGATCGTCGATGCCGCCGATACCGGAGAATGCCTGCTCCGGAACGTCGTCATACACGCCGTCGCAGATGCGGGTGAAGGCTTCGATGGTCTCATCGGCCGGAACATAGGAGCCCGGACGGCCGGTGAACTTCTCGGCGACGTAGAAGTTCTGGCCAAGGAACTGCTCGATCTTACGGGCGCGGTTCACAGTGGTCTTATCTTCTTCGCCGAGCTCGTCGATGCCAATCAGGGCGATGATGTCCTGCAGCTCCTTGTTACGCTGCAGAATCGCCTTGACGCGGTTGGCGCACTCGTAGTGAGCCTGGCCCACATAACGCGGATCAAGGATCGCGAAGTGGAGCTCAGCGGGTCGACTGCCGGGTAGATGCCCTTGGAGGCGATGTCACGGGACAGCTCGGTGGTTGCGTCCAGGTGGGCGAAGGTCGTCGCAGGGGCCGGGTCGGTGTAATCATCGGCCGGCACGTAGATGGCCTGCAGCGAGGTGATGGAGTGGCCACGGGTCGACGTGATGCGCTCCTGCAGCGCGCCCATCTCATCGGCCAGGTTCGGCTGGTAGCCCACTGCGGACGGCATACGGCCGAGCAGGGTGGATACCTCGGAACCAGCCTGGGTGAAGCGGAAGATGTTGTCGATGAACAGCAGCACGTCCTGGTTCTGTACGTCACGGAAGTACTCTGCCATGGTCAGTGCGGTCAGCGGCACGCGCAGACGGGTACCCGGCTGCTCATCCATCTGGCCGAAGACCAGTGCGGTCTTCTCAAGTACGCCAGCTTCGTCCATTTCGCCGATCAGATCGTTACCCTCACGGGTACGTTCGCCGACGCCTGCGAACACGGACACACCGCCGTGGTTCTGGGCCACACGCTGAATCATTTCCTGGATCAGCACGGTCTTGCCGACGCCTGCGCCGCCGAACAGACCGATCTTGCCGCCCTGCACGTACGGGGTCAGCAGATCGATGACCTTGATGCCGGTTTCGAACATCTGGGTCTTGGACTCCAGCTGGTCGAATGCCGGCGGGTTGCGGTGGATAGGCCAACGTTCGGTGACCGTGACGGTCTCGTCGGCCTTCTTGTTGAGGATGTTGCCGGACACGTCGAATACGTGGCCCTTGGTGACATCGCCAACCGGCACGGAGATCGGGCCGCCGGTGTCGTACACGGTGGCGCCACGCACGAGGCCGTCAGTCGGCTTCAGAGCGACGGTACGCACGGTGGAATCGCCAAGATGCTGTTCAACCTCAAGGGTGATCTTCTTGGTGGTCTCGCCCTCTTCGTGGACACCGGTGTTGGCCAGTTCAACGGTAAGTGCATTGTAAATGTCGGGCAGGTGGCCCACCGGGAATTCGACGTCGATAACCGAACCCTGGATACGCGTAACGCGTCCAGCGGTCGGCTCTGCAGCCGTCTCGGGAGCCGCTGTGGTCTGATTCTCAGCCATATGCGTTCCTACTCTTCCTTCTTGTTCAGCGCATCAGCGCTGCCGATGATTTCGGTAAGTTCCTGGGTAATCGATGCCTGACGCGAAGCGTTAAGCTTGCGAGTCAGTTCATCGATCAGGCTGCGAGCGTTGTCTGTAGCCGTGTGCATGGCGTTCTGTCGGCTTGCAGTCTCGGATGCCGCTGCGGTGAGCAGGCATTCATGGATACGGGACTGGATGTACTTCGGCAGAATCGCGTCGAGTACTTCGTCAACGCTTGGCTCGAACGCATACAGAGGAGTCGCAGCATCGGCATCGGATTCCGGCACAGGACCGGATTCCGGCTGTTCCGGAAGCACGAGCTCAACGGGTAGCATGCGCAGCACACGCACCTTCTGAACCACCATATTCACGAACTCGGTGAACACAATGTAGAGTTCGGAGACTCCACCTTGGTCCGCCGGCTTCATATAAGCGTCCAACAGTGCCTTCGAGATGGACTCTGCGACTTCCACGCCGGGCTGGTCGGTATCGCCTTCCCAAGTGCCGGCAACCGGACGGTTGCGGTACTTGTAATACGTCACACCGCGACGACCATACACATACAGTTCCGGCTGCTTGCCCTTCTCGTCGAGTCGGGCCAACAGCGATTCCGTTTCGCGGATGATCGAGGAGGTGTACGGACCTGCCATACCACGATCCGAGGTGAGAGCGAGGACAGCCACGCGAGGGTTGTCCTCGTTCTTTTTCACGATCGGATGGTCGATATGGGTATGGGCCACCAGCGCTTGCACGGCGTCGAAAATCGCATCGGTATACGGCTTCGCGTTCAAGGCCACGTCACGTGCCTTGGCGATGTGCGAAGACGCGATCATCTCCTGCGCGTTGAAGATTTTCTCCAGCGACGCGGTGGAGGCGATCCTAGATTTCAATGCGAGTTGCGAGCCCATGAATCACTTCTCTCCTGCGACGATCTTTTCCTGCTCGACCGGAGTGGTGTGCTTCTCGTCAGGCTTCTTCTCGACCAGCGGCTTGCCCGCGCTGGTCACGAAGGTCTCACGGAACGCTTCCACGGCCTTGTCGAGGGCAGCCTCGGTGTCGGCGGTGAAGTCTTCGGTCTCGCGAATGGTCTTGAGGATATCGGTGTTGTGATCCAGATAATCCAGCATGCCCTTTTCGAACGGCAACACGTCGCTGATTGGCAGGTCATCCATCTTGCCATGGGTGCCGGCCCACACGGACACGACTTCCTGTTCCATCGAATACGGGGAGAACTGCGGCTGCTTCAGGAGCTCGGTCAGGTGGGCACCACGGTTCAGCTGAGCCTTCGAAGCCGCATCCAGATCGGAAGCGAACATGGCGAAGGATTCCAGCGAACGGTACTGCGCCAGCGAGATCTTCAGCGTGCCGGAGACCTTCTTCAAGGCCTTCGTCTGGGCAGCGCCACCGACTCGGGACACGGAGATGCCGACGTCCACAGCAGGACGCTGGTTCGCGTTGAACAGGTCGGACTGCAGGAAGATCTGGCCATCGGTGATGGAAATCACGTTGGTCGGAATGTAGGCGGACACATCGTTCGCCTTGGTCTCGACGATCGGCAGGCCGGTCATCGAGCCGCCGCCGAGGTCATCGGAAACCTTGGCGCAACGTTCGAGCAGACGGGAGTGCAGATAGAACACATCGCCCGGGTAAGCCTCACGCCCCGGCGGACGACGCAGCAGCAGGGAAATCGAGCGGTAAGCCTCAGCCTGCTTCGACAGATCGTCGAAGACGATGAGCACGTGCTTGCCGTTGTACATCCAGTGCTGTCCGATGGCGGAACCGGTGTACGGTGCGATGTACTTGAAGCCTGCGGAATCGGAAGCCGGGGAAGCCACGATGGTCGTGTACTCCATAGCGCCGGCCTCTTCCAGGGACTGCTTCACCGATGCGATGGTGGAGCCCTTCTGACCGACGGCCACGTAGATGCAGCGGACCTGCTTCTTCGGGTCTCCGGATTCCCAGTTGCGCTTCTGGTTGATGATCGTATCGATTGCGATAGCGGTCTTACCGGTCTGGCGGTCGCCGATGATGAGCTGGCGCTGGCCACGTCCGATCGGCGTCATTGCGTCGATGGCCTTCAGGCCGGTGGACAGCGGCTCGTCAACCGGATGACGATGCATAACGTCAGGTGCCTGGGCCTCGAGAATACGACGGCCTTCGGTCTTGATTTCACCAAGACCGTCAATCGGGTTGCCTAGCGGGTCCACGACGCGGCCAAGGTAGCCGTCGCCGACGGGCACGGAGAGCACTTCGCCGGTACGACGCACTTCCTGGCCTTCCTCGATACCGGTGAAATCGCCGAGGATAACCACGCCGATTTCGCGGGCGTCAAGGTTGAACGCCAGGCCAAGCGTGCCGTCTTCGAAGGTCAGCAGCTCATTGGCCATGCAACCAGGCAGTCCCGTCACGTGCGCAATGCCGTCGCCAGCGGTCGCGACATAACCGACTTCCTGGGTCGGGGTGTCCGACGGCTTGTACGACTCGACGAACTCATCGAGCGCCTTGCGTATCGTGGTGGGATCAATGGTAAGTTCTGCCATGATCACTCCTTATTGTTGTTTTTAAATTCAGTCAAGTCTTGTTTCAGGCTTGTTCACCGTGTGGCGTGCCGTCAGGCGGTCGCCTTCACCGTGCGCTGAAGATGTTGCAGCTGTGCGACCACCGTGTTGTCGGTGACCTCGTCGCCCACCTGGATGCGCATACCACCCAGGACGGTCGGATCGACCACCGAGTTGATGTGCACCGGATGGCCGGTCTTCGCCGAATAGATGGCGACGAGCTTCTTGACCTGCTCCTTGCTCAGTGGCGTTGCCGTGGTGACGGTGACCATCGATTCGCCCATATGACGGGAGAACTTGTTGATCAGCCACTGAATGGTCTGCAGATAGCGGCGATTGCGCAGATTGCAGGTCGCATGCTCGGCCAGACGCTTGGTCACCACATTGAAGTCGGCATTGCCGATCAGGCTGTACAGCAGCTTGATACGGGCTTCGGCGGGGACGGTTGCGTCATACAGCTTGCTGCGTACGACCGGAAGGTTGAGCAGTGCGGAATGCAGCTGGGCAAGCTCGATGGAAACCTGCAGAGTAGCATTCGTGTGGTCCGCGTAGTACATCATGCCATCCACACCGAAATCCTCGGTGGCGTTGGCGATGTCGGATACGCGGCTCCAGCGGCGGGCCACCAGATCGGAGATGATTTCCATCGTCAACGGATGGGCATCATCTCCAATGAGGGTCTTGACTACCGCAACCTTGTCTTCGACTGGGCGCGACGGGTCGGTGAGGGCACGTTCAAGCTGGATGTTGTGGTCGAGCACGTTGGTGATCGTGAACAGTTCGTTCCCGATACGCCATGCGTCCTCGCCGCTGTCACGCAGCTTGGGGGCCAGCGAGTCACGCGAAACGCGGTCTGCGATACGCGATGCTTCTCCTCGCATTGGTCACCTCCCTTTCTTGAAGGTTTCGATCACTTCTTGTCGCTGTCCAGTTCGGCGATCATCTGGTCGATCATCGTCGACTGCACGTCGTCGCTTTCCAGCTTGCTGCCCAGGATCTTGCCGGCCAGTGCCGTTGCCAGCACGCCGACCTCACCCTTCAGGCTCACCAGAGCCTGCTGCTGCTGGGATTCGATGGAACGCTGGGCGGTGGCGGTGATCTGCGCCGCATCAGCCTCGGCACGGGTACGTGCGTCGGCGATGATGTGCGATGCTTCCGCGCGAGCGTCGTCGCGGATCTTGGAAGCCTCGACACGTGCGTTGCTCAGCTGGGCATCGTACTTCGCCTTGGCTTCGTCGGCATCCTTCTGGGCCTGTTCGGCCTTGGCGATGCCGCCTTCGATCTTGGCTGCGCGCTCATCGAACACGGCCTGGAACTTCGGCAGGAAGAACTTGTAGAAGAACACGGCGACGATGATCAGAATGACCAACGACCAGAAAATGTCGTAGCTTTTCGGAAGGAACAGTTCCATCTCGCTAGCTGCGGTCACCATAGTGTCTTCCTCCTTTCACGTTCGTTTGCGTCTTCGGTGTTTACCTTGGGGATCAAGTCTTACTTGATGAAGGCGAGCACGAAGCCGAGCAGTGCCAGCACCTCGACGAATGCCAGGCCCAGGAACATGAGGGTCTGCAGACGGCTGCCGAGCTCAGGCTGGCGAGCGGTGCCTTCGATGGTCTTGCCGATCAGGATGCCCAGACCGATGCCAGGGCCGATGGCGGCGAGGCCGTAGCCAACGACGTTCAGGTTGCCGGCAACCTCAGCGAGGGTAACGATATCCATGATTGTTTCCTTTCTGGTTATTGCTTGACAAGAAGCAACACTTAAAAAGCCGGCGGTCAGTCGATCTCCGGATAGCTCATATTGATGTACGCGGTGGTCAGGATGGCGAAGATGTAAGCCTGCAGGCAGGCGACCAGCGCCTCGAACAGGAACATGAACATGCCAGCCGCGAAGGTGATGATGCCGAACGGCATCATCAGCTTGTTCACCACATCAACGAGGAAGAACTGCGTGGCCGAGAGGCACAACGCAAGGATCAGGTGGCCCGAAACCATGTTGGCGAACAGTCGGATCGTCAACGAGAACGGGCGGATAATCAGCAGCTCAAGCAGCTGAATCGGGGACAGCAGAATATAGATCGGGGCCGGAACGCCCTTCGGGAAGATCTCGTCCCTCAGGAAGTGGCCAAGGCCCTTTTCACGGATGCCGGCAATCCAGTACTGGCAGAAGCACCACATGGCGAACACCAGAGGCAGCGTGATGGACGCGCTTGCCGCGATGTTGAAGCCCGGGATGATGCCGCACAGATTGAAGACCAGCAACGTGCAGAACACGGTGGTGATCATCGGCACATAACGCTTGCCACGCAGCTCGCCCATCACCTGATAGACGATGTTGTCGCGGACAAACTCGATCAGCCATTCGACTGCGCCCTGCCAACGGCCAGGGATGAGCTTTGCACGGCTTGCCGTAATTCCGAGAACCAGCAGCATGATGACGGTCGCAAGAATACGAACGAGGATGATGCGGTTGATGGCGAACGGCGTGCCTTGAAAAACAAACGGATCGGGAAGGAAGTCATTGATGCTCGGCATCTCTGGACCATCGGCGATGGTCATGATGCCCTCTCCCAATGCACTAATCATTCACGCCTCCTGCTCTTGTGTCAGCTGTTAGTCTAGCCCAACAGCTGAGTCGAATGTGACGTTCCGGTTACCAAACCAGAACATCCTTCGGGTTCTATGTTAACGCGCCCATAAACGCGTTCGCATACCAGCCCCAAATGGCTGCAAAGGATTATCAGCCCGTGGCTAGACAACATTCCGCACCGGGAGCTTTCCCCTACTACCGTATAGCGAAAACCGGCGTTTCGCACGTTGCGGGGACTATTAGACACAACCACGGCCGTTGTCGATTCGGCCTATTTCACCCCCATTCACACCAAAATAAACATCGTTTGCAACACTGCTTGATAAAACGTTTTACTTAACATATCGCGCCATAATATATGACGGCGAAAATGAAACGATGTCGCAGCAGGCAACAAAAACCGCGCAAAAAGCCCACGACACCGCGTAAAAGCGGCAATCGTGGGACAATCGCCAATACTTGTCAGTACTCGCCGATCTTCGTGAAATCAGCCGCGAATGACACCATATCCATCGTGCGAGAATGGCGTGAATGCGTCGACACGCGGAGAACCGGGCTCGTGCCGGATCGAACGGTCGGTGCCGAGGCGCTTCTCCTCGCGCAGCTGCGGTACTTCGCTCAAATCGTATGGCGTGGTCTGATAGACCCAGTTGAGCCAGTTGCGCCACAGCAGGTTGGCGTGGGCGCGCCAGGCGAACAGCGGTTCGAGCTTCGGATCGTCGTGCGGGAAATAGTTTTCGGGGAACGGCACGTTGGTCATGCCCTTCTTCATATCCCTCTCGTATTCCTCGGCGAGCGTGTACTTGCCGTATTCCCAATGGCCGAGCGCGAACACTTCGGAGAAGTCACGCGTGGCGATGAGCCCCGGGCCGGACTTCGGACCCCACGTGAGCACCTGCAGCTCGGGATTATGGGCGATATCACCCTCGTTGACCCCCGCCAGGCGGGAATGCGGTTGCAGGCAGATCTCGTCGAAACCGTTGGTGAGGAAGCAGTATTCGTCCTGCAGATACTGGGGGAACACTCCGAAGAGCTTCTCCGGCAGCAGCTCCTTGCGCACGCCGTACCGATAGTTGAGCGCGCCCATCGCGCCCCAGCACAGGTACATGGTGGAGAAGACGTGGGTGGATGCCCAGTCGAGAATCTGCTTGAACTCGTCCCAGTAGTCGACCTGCTCGAAATCGAGGTGTTCGACGGGCGCTCCCGTCACCACAAGACCGTCGTAATAGTTGTCTTTGAACGCGTCGAGCGTCTCGTAGAACTTCACCAGATGGTCGGCGCTCACGTGCGTGGCCTCGTGGGTGGAGGTCTTCATGAAGTCGACCTCGACCTGCAGCGGGCTCTTGGAGATCAGACGCAGCAGTTGCGTTTCGGTCTCGATCTTCTTCGGCATGAGGTTCAGGATCACCAGCTTGAGCGGACGCACACGCTGGCGCTCCGCTTCGGGCTTTTCAAGCGCGAAGATGCGCTCGGAGTCGAGAATGTCTCTGGCCGGAAGGCCGCTGGGAATCTTGATAGGCATGTTTCCTATTATGGTGCGGACCCGGATATGGCGTATTCGGCGGTTTTCATCGACGGTCCGCAGCGTTATACGAAAAACGGATAACGCGTTATCGGATATGCGATTTCACTAGCAGCGCAATATGCGACACGCCGATTTGACTTATTAGCCAACATCCGTAAAATAGTTAGAGCTGCCTCAATGAAGGCAAGCCGACGCGGGGTGGAGCAGCTCGGTAGCTCGCTGGGCTCATAACCCAGAGGTCCATGGTTCAAATCCATGCCCCGCTACCAATTGAAACCGGAAACCTTTTGGTTTCCGGTTTTTTGTTTTCCCCAGGACGTTTCGCTCCTTTTATATAAAGTCCCCATACATATCGAACGCAACCGGCACACACAACGTATGGTCATGCCGCCGCAGCCTTCATAATCGAACATAATCGCAAACCATGTATTAAAACGCTTTACCAAAAGTATTTGAAGAAAGTACTTGTAGCCGCATCGCCGTAATCGTTACGAAAAAGGGAAATCACAAAAAGAACACAACTACCTCTATAATCGGCTATATGAATGAAGCAACATCATCAAGCGCGACACCGCGCACAAAGGCAACAGCAAAGACAACAGCCAAGGCAGCGGCCACAAAGACAACGAGGACAGCCGCGAAATCAACCGCAAAGACGACAACCAAAAAACCAACCACCAAGCGCACTTCCAAGCCGAAAACCGCAACGAAGCGAACCGTCGGCGAAACTCCAGCACCTATCATCAACCGCACCAGCCCGGAACAGTTCGGCCGCGTAAACGTTCTTGGCATCACTCCGTCCGCCGAAAACGGCCTGTACCCGGCTCGCGTGGAGCTTGGCGAGGCATTCAAGGTCACCGCGCAGGTGTTCATCGAAGGCCGCACCAAGGCCGGTGCCACCGTGTCCGTGCGCAACACGCGCGGCACCGAGAAGGCCCGCTTCCCCATGACCTGCACCAACCCCGGCCTGGACCGCTGGGAAGCGATGGTCAAGATCGGCGACCACAGCGACCTGAAGCCGTGGGAAGATGGCTATGCCGACGTCAAGAAGCAGCTCGGCGAATGGCACATCGTGGTCGAAGGCTGGGAAGATACGTACGCTTCCTGGCTGCACGACGCGCAAATCAAGGTCGAGGTCGGCGACGATGTGGAGAACGCGCTGGAATCCGGCGCGCAGCTGCTGGAACGTTGGGCTGGCGCACGCGATTCCAAGCTGACCGCCGATGACAAGAAGACGCTGCGCGAAGCCGCGAAGACCGTTGCCGACAAGTCGCTCGACGCGACCGCGCGTCTTGCCGCAGCGACCACCGACGCAATCGCAAGCCTGCATGAAACCAATCCGCTGCGCGACGGCCTGAGCGCGTCGAATCCGCAGCGCTTCCGCGTGGAGCGTCCGAAGTCGAGCTTCGCCGCATGGTACCAGTTCTTCCCGCGTTCCGAAGGCGCGTATTTCGACGCCGACGGCAAGATCGTGCAGGGCACGCTGAAGACGGCGCTGTCCGGCCTCGACCGCGCGAAGGCCGAAGGCTTCGACATCGTGTACCTGCCGCCGATCTTCCCGATTGGCGTGACCAACCGCAAGGGCCGCAACAACACGCTGATTGCCGGACCGCACGATCCGGGCTCCCCGTTCGGCATCGGCTCCGAGCTGGGCGGCCACGACACCGTCGACCCGCTGCTCGGCACCATGGACGATTTCAAGGCGTTCTGCGCGCACGCGCATGAGCTGGGGCTGGAAGTGGCACTCGACTTCGCGCTGCAGTGCTCGCCTGACCACCCGTGGGTCAAGCAGCATCCGAACTGGTTCCGCACCAAGCCGGACGGAACGATCGCATTCGCCGAGAATCCGCCGAAGAAGTACCAGGACATCTATCCGATCGATTTCAACGCCGACATGGAAGGCATCGAAGCGGAAACCGAACGCATCATGGACCTGTGGATCAAGGCCGGCGTGACGATCTTCCGCGTGGACAACCCGCATACCAAGCCGGTGCGTTTCTGGCAGGACGTGATCGCCGCCGTGACGAAGAAGCATCCGGAGACGCTGTTCCTGGCCGAGGCGTTCACCCGTCCGGGCATGATGCGCGCGCTGAGCTATGCCGGCTTCACGCAGTCGCACTGCTACTTCCCGTGGCGCAATACCAAGGAAGAGCTTGAGGAGTACTTGGAGGAGACCAACGGCGACGGTGGTTTCTACCAGCACAACACCTTCTGGCCGTCCACGCCGGATATCATGACCGCCTACCTGCGCGACAACGGCATCGCCGGCCACGCGGTGCGCGCGGTGCTCGCCGCGATGGGCTCTCCGAGCTGGGGCATCTACAACGGCTATGAGCTGATCGAGAACAAGCAGCGTCCGGGATTCGAAGAGCAGATCGACAACGAGAAGTACGAAGTCAAGGTGCGCGATTGGGACGAGGCCGACAAGTACGGCATCTCCGAGCTGCTCACCTCGCTCAACAAAATCCGTTCCAAGCATCCGGCATGCCGCAGCTACCACAACCTGCACGTCCTGCCGAGCGACGACGCGGGCGTGGTGGCGTTCCTGCGCCAGACCCCGGCCGAGCTTACCGGTACCGGCAAGCCGGATACGGTGATCGTGGTGGTGAACCTCGACGGCCACAACACGCACCAGTCCATCGTGCACATCGAACTGCCCGACTTCGGTTTCGCCACCGACAAGCCGCTCAAGGTGCGCGACGAGCTGACCGAACGCGAGTTCGATTGGGGCTGGGACAACTACGTCTCACTGGCACCGTGGGCCGACGTGGCGCACGTGCTGACGGTGGTCGAGGACTGAGTGAGTTTGGGTGCTAGGCACTCTGCCTAGCACCCAGCCAGCACAAAACACATAGATCAAGGGCGGGTTGAAGACGTTTCTCACGTTTTCAACCCGGCTTTGTGCACTCCGTAGGTGGTTTTTTTTGATTCCGTAGGTGCTCTCCGGTCAATCCACGCAAACAGAATGGCTGAAATCAAGCCTTTTTGCCGCAGGGATACCAGAGCCAACCACCTACGGAAGAGCAAAACCACCTACGGAATTGTTCTTCCAACGTTCCAAGGCAGGATAGTCAATCACAATCGGCCAAAAAGATGTTGACCAGCGAGCGCATCACGCCTTATCTCCCCAGCACTGAGCACCATTCATATAGGTATCCGGAAAATGGTGCCGACATGGCGTGAAAGCGGGTATCCTAAGTAACGAACTACTACTGATCATATCGATCAAGGAGAAAACAATGGCAGAAACCTTCAACGTCGTGGTGGAAATTCCGCGCGGCTCCAAGAACAAGTACGAAGTGGATCACGAGACCGGCCGCGTGTTCCTGGACCGCACCCTGTTCACTTCCATGGGTTACCCGGATGACTATGGCTACATCGACGGCACTCTGGGCGAGGACGGCGATCCGCTCGACGCACTCGTCATGATTCCGAACTCCGTGTTCCCGGGCTGCGTGGTGGAATGCCGCGCCGTTGGCCTGTACCACATGGTCGACGAGGCTGGCGGAGACGACAAGGTGCTCTGCGTTCCGGCTGATGTGCGTTTCGACGACATCAAGGATGTCGAAGATGTTTCCGAGTACCACAAGGCTGAAATCAAGCACTTCTTCGAGCAGTACAAGGCTCTGGAGCCGGGCAAGGAAGTCCTGCCGGGCGATTACTGGACTGGCGCCGCCAAGGCCGAGGAGGAAATCGTCGCAGCCCGCAAGCGCCTCGCTGATAGCGAGAAGTGATCGCTTCTCCCCTTTTTATGTCAAAGCCCACTGCCCCCGGCAGTGGGCTTTTCCTCTTTTCCAGCCAGTGGAGGCCAGGTGCCGTTGCGGGGAGTCCAACGGACCAAAGCGTCCGATTTCTTCGTACCGCGGTATAGTGGTCTCTTGTAATTTTCGGCATGCGAACAGTATTCGCTGAATTCAAAGCCCGCTGGACGTCACATATCACATCCGCGTGCGGCAGTTCTGTGTCGGTACTCCTAGGCGTAGGCGGAACGCAATCCGTCGAGGCCCATCCCGTGGGGAGACCGGCGGGATGAACCTTTTCACCAGCTATGCTCATTCAGATTCTGCTTATTGGCGTGTCCGTGTCCATGGACGCGTTCGCTGTCTCCATTGGCAAAGGCCTGACCGTCAAGAAGCTTCGCGGCGTCGATGCGTTCAAAACCGCCCTGTGGTTCGGCGGATTCCAGGCGCTTTTCCCTCTGCTCGGCTATTTCGCGGCCAGCACGTTCAGCAAATACGTGACCGCCGTGGACCATTGGATCATTTTCGGCCTACTCGCCCTAATCGGCGGCAATATGGTACGCGAGGCGTTCGAAGAGGACGAGGAGAACGCCAAGGAAACCCCTGAATTCGATTGGAAGCACATGCTGCCGCTCGCCGTGGCCTGCAGCATCGACGCATTCGCGGTCGGCGTGAGCTTCGCTTTCATGACGCTCAACATCTGGCTGTCGGTGGTCATCATCGGCATCACCACCGGCCTGTTCTCCGCCGCCGGCCTGTATATCGGCCGCGCGTTCGGCTCGCGGTGGCAGAAGCCCGCGCAGATCGCCGGCGGCATCGTGCTGATTCTTATCGGCGTGAAGGTGCTGTTCGAGCATCTCGGATTCCTCGGTTGACTGCCAATCCAACATAATAAAAGCCCGTAATCATTGCGATTACGGGCTTTGTCATTAGAACAGCCGTTTACAGCACGACGATGGCGAGCGCCGCCAGACCGACTGCGAGACCGGTCAGCATGACCGGCAGCAGTGCGAGGCCGATCCACGGCGAACGCGCATCCGGCTCGGGGTCGGCGTCGCGGTGCCAGAAGTACGAGCACACGGTGAGCGCCACGGCCACCAATACCGTCACGATCGCGGCGACGACCCATGTCGTGGTCACGTTGCTGAACATGTCCACCGTGGCTCCGGAGGCAGCGGACATGGCGGCGGCCCTGGAATGCGTTGTCGGCAGGAGCACCGGCAGGAAGCACCAGCCCGCGCTGGCGATCATGGCGACGCCTTCGACCACGCTGTGCGACAGCGAGCGGATCAGGTGCGTGCGGTTTTCGCGGGCCATCTGCCGGCCGAAGGATACGATGATCAGCACGATCAGCAGTCCGCCCACGCCGGCGATCCACGCTTCCTCCATGGAGAAGCTTTTGCCGCCATCCAGGCCGGCGGGGAAGATCACATTGCCCAGCATCACGGTCGTGGCGCAGATCGCCGACAGCAGGCCTGCGATCGCGGCGATCACATGGCCGGCGACGCCGTCGCGGAACGGACTGAACACCACCAGCAGCACGACCATCGCCAGCGAGGCGATGATCGTGAACGGAACCGCGGCCGGTTTGGCGGCGTCGCCGTACATCATGCCGGGAACCAATGCGAGCGCCACCAGCACCACGTATGCGATGATCTGAATCGCCAGGACCTTGGCAAAAGCGACTTTCCGCGTGGCTTCCTGGGCGGTGGCCTTCTCAGCGGTCATCTCGGACCCCCTTTTCATATTGTGGTCATTCCGTATGCAATATGAATAAATGTAGCCGTAAGTGTCCACATACTTCGGTTACAATCGAGGAAACGCCGATAACACATACCGAGTGTACAATCGCGGCATCAGTTATAGGGAACATGAGGGAGCTGACGTGACGGATCTTACGCTTATGACGTTCGCTAGCGACCCGGCCACCGTTCTTCCCTCGCTGGCGTTGCTGTCCCACCGCGTGCGCGTTCTGCCGATGGATGCAGCGAGCTTGGTGAAGATGCCGGAGAACACCATTCTGTTTCTTGATGCGCGTGACGATTTGGCCACCGCGAAAACGCTGTGCCGTCTGATTCACGCGTCGGGACTGTCCACGCCGATTGTGCTGATTCTCACCGAGGGTGGTTTCACCGTGGTGAATTCGCAGTGGGGCATCGCCGATGTGGTGGTGGCCTCCGCTTCCCCCGCCGAAGTGGAGGGGCGTCTGCGTCTGGTGTCCGAACGGGGCAATGCGCCGGCCAGCACGGCCGCTAGCACCGGCGAGCAGGGCGTGCAGAACGAGGATGGCCTGATCCGTTCCGGCGATCTGGTGGTGGATACCAACGGTTATACGGCCAGCCTGCATGGCCATCCGATCGACTTGGCGTACAAGGAGTTCGAGCTGCTCAAGTATCTGGTGCAGCATCCGGGCCGCGTGTTCACGCGTGCGCAGCTGCTGCAGGAGGTGTGGGGCTACGACTATTACGGCGGCACCCGCACTGTGGACGTGCATATCCGTCGTCTGCGCGCCAAGCTGGGTGGCGAGTACGAGCATCTCATCGGCACCGTGCGCAACGTCGGCTATCGTTTCGATCCGCCGGAAGAGGATGAGCATGAGGCCGCGGCCAAGGATGCAGCTCACGGCGAATCCGGCGAAAGCTGACTTTTTCTTGCGATCATTCCGTTGATGTTCGACGGGTTCCGTTTGTTTTCGTTGGCCTTTCGCTGATTTCCTGTTGTTTTTTGCTGATTTTCTATTGTTTTTTGCTGATTTTCTGTCGTTTTTTCGATGGATTTTCGCTGTTTTTGCCGATTGCGACGTTTCCGCAGGTTTCCCGCGTTCGTCCGCATGCGAGGGGTAGGCTGGAGGCATGCCTCGGGAATCGAAGAAGGCGCGGATCGCGCGCATGCATCAGGAATACGAGCAGTTGTGCGTGGAGATTCCCGATCCGAAATGCGCGTTGAACTTCAATTCTCCTTTCGAACTGCTGGTGGCTACGGTGTTGAGCGCGCAGACCACCGACAAGCGCGTGAACATGGTCACGCCGGAACTGTTCGGCGAATATCCCGGTCCGGCGGAGCTTGCCGCCGCGAATCCCGAGCACGTCGAGGACATCATCCGCACCATCGGCTTCTTCCGTACGAAAGCGCGCAATATCATCGGGCTGTCGCATGAGTTGTGCGTGCGATTCGGGGGCGAGGTGCCAGCCGATATGGCTTCGCTGGTCAGTCTGCCGGGCGTGGGCCGCAAAACCGCGAACGTGGTGTTGGGCAACGCGTTCGGCGTGCCCGGTTTTCCTGTGGACACGCATGTGATTCGTGTGACTGGGCGATTGCGGTGGCGGTCCGACTGGGCGAGCCCCTCCCCTGACCCGGTGGCCATCGAACGTGAGGTCACCGCCTGCTTCCCTCCCGAAGAATGGACCGATCTGTCTCACCGTTTGATATTGCATGGCCGCGCCATCTGCCATGCACGAAAACCGGATTGCGCCGACTGCCCCCTCAACGACACGTGTCCGAGCGCGTTCGCCGCGTGATTCCGACGCATGCCAGCCGCCGCGCCGGCACTCCGTCGAATCGCACCCGGCCATCGGGCGTGTAGCATGCGTCAACTAGACTCGGGTGCATGGATGAAAACGGGCGGAAACGTAATCTGAAAGCCGAGGCGACGCGCTGGCTGATCTTCTTCGGCGTCGCGATCGTGCTCAGTGTGCTGCTGTGGCTGGGACTGTCGCTGACAGGCCGCAAGAATCCCATCACATCCTTCGGCACGCTCGTCTCCGACTCGTCGGTGACCGTCGGCATCGAAGGCAATGCGCCGAAATCGCTTGACATCCGCACCGAACAGGGCACCGCCGTGGAGCAGGCGCTGCTCGGCAACGTGTACGAGACGCTGGTGTCCCGCAGCGACACCAACAAGCTGCAGCCGGGGATCGCCTCCTCCTGGCAAATCTCCGACGACGGCCTGACCTATACGTTCGCGCTGCGCGACGGCATGACCTTCTCCAACGGGCACAAACTCGACTCGTCCGACGTGGTCTGGTCGCTGCAGAACGCCGTCAACAACCATTACGTGGGAGCCGACCAGCTTGGTGATCTGAAGGAAATCACCAATCCCAATGCGAATACGGTGGTCATCACGCTCGCCAAGCCAAATCCGCGGCTGTTGCGCGCGCTGGCCGGCCGTGCAGGCGTCGTGTACGACGCGGAAAGCAAAACCAACTATGCGAAATCGGCGGTCGGATCGGGACCATTCACCGTGTCAACCGCGGACCAATCGCAAATCGTGCTGCAACGCAACGACTCGTATTGGGGCAAAAAAGCCGCATCATCGCAAGTGACGCTCTACTACTACACCAACGAGGAATCCATGGCCGATGCCATGAAAGCCGGCAAAATCAGCATGGCGCTGCCGCTGAGCGCTTCAACCGCCTCGGAACTGGGCAAGACCAACGGTATTACCGCGGACAGCGGCATCAGCTTCGACAAGGTGATGCTCGCGTTCAACAACGACAACAACAGCCCCTTCTCCGACGAGCAGATCCGCAAGATGACGCGATACGCCATCGATGCGAAGACCATCGCCAAGAACGCGCCCGACGCGTACGCGCCGCTAGGAGGCCGATCAGCCCGCTGGAAGACGGGTATGAGGACCTGAGCGGCCTGTACCCCTACAACCTCGAACAGGGGCAACGGATGCGCACGTATTTCGGAGTGAACTACATCACGCCAATCGACATTCTGGTGCCGAAGGAATACGAAAGCATCGGCAACGACGTGAAAACCGCCATCGAAAACCTCAATATCAACACCAATCTGGAAGTGCTCGATTCCGCCGCGGACGTGACGGAACGCATGAACGCCGGCACCTATAACATCGCGCTGACCACCATGAGCGACGAAGGTGACGCAAGCGTCTTCGATAACGGCCAGTCCGTGTTCCATTTCGAGAACGGCGACGCGCAGCAGGCTTACGCCAATGCCATGGCCGCGACCAACGACAACGATTATCAGGCCCGCATGCGCGATTACGCGCGCGCCGTCAGCGAAAACGCGGCCAGCGACTGGCTGTACACACGCAAGAACTTCCTTGCCGTTTCCGATGGGCTGCAGGGGTATCCGAAGAATCTGACCGACCGTCTGCTGCCGTTGAACAGATTGACGCTGCACTGATTTTTCCACGGTTTTTTATGTGGATTTTCCGCGATTTGCCTGCGATTCCGGCATTCGGTTCGATAGGCGCTGATACGACGGCAGTTGTCACATTCGCTTTCTAGACTAGCGACTATGACTGAAAGCCAAGATAACACCATCAACGCGAACCTCACGCCGCTGCCCGACAAGGTCGGCGTGGACGGTCTCGAAGACAAGTGGCGCGGAGTCTGGGACGAGAGCGGAGTCTACAAGTTCCAGGGCACCCGCGACCGTAAGGCCGTTTATTCCATCGATACCCCGCCGCCCACCGTTTCGGGCCACCTGCACGTCGGCCACGTGTTCTCCTACACGCACACCGATGTGATCGCACGTTTCAAGCGCATGAACGGCTACGACGTGTTCTACCCGATGGGCTGGGACGACAACGGCCTGCCGACCGAACGCCGTGTGCAGAACTATTACGGCGTGCGCGTGGATACGTCCCTGAAGTACGATCCGAATTTCGTGCCGCCGTTCGAGGGTACGGACGGCAAGAAGATCGACGCCAAGGACCAGGTGCCGATCTCCCGTAAGAACTTCATCGAGCTGTGCGAAAAGCTCACCGCCCAGGACGAGAAGCAGTTCGAGGCGCTGTGGCGTTCCCTCGGCCTGTCCATCGACTGGTCGCAGACCTACCACACCATCGGCGAGCATCCGCAGCGCGTGGCCCAGAAGGCGTTCCTGCGCAACCTGGCCCGTGGCGAAGCGTATCAGAAGGACGCTCCGGGTCTGTGGGACGTGACGTTCCAGACCGCAGTGGCCCAGGCCGAACTGGAATCGCGCGAATATCCGGGCTTCTACCACAAGGTGGCGTTCCGTTTCGAAGACGGCACCCCGATCTACATCGAGACCACCCGTCCGGAACTGCTGGCCGCCTGCGGCGCGCTGATCGCGCACCCGGACGACGAGCGTTACAAGCAGTATTTCGGCCAGTACGTCTACTCCCCGCTGTTCCACGTGAAGGTGCCGATTCTGGCGCATAAGGCGGCGGAAATGGACAAGGGCGCCGGCATCGCCATGTGCTGTACGTTCGGCGACGTCACCGACGTCGAATGGTGGCGCGATCTGAACCTGCCGCTGCGTTCCATCATCCAGCGCAACGGCCGCATCGTCATGGACACCCCGGATTGGATCGAATCCGAGGAAGGCAAGCGTATCTTCCAGGAGACCGCGGGCAAGACCACGTTCTCCGCACGTAAGGTCATCGTCGACGAGCTGCGCGCTGCCGGCGATCTGGACGGCGAGCCGACCCCGACCAAGCGTATGACGAACTTCTACGAGAAGGGCGACAAGCCGCTCGAAATCGTCACCTCCCGCCAGTGTACCTGAAGAACGGCGGCACCGACGAGAAGCTGAACGCCGAGCTCATCGCACGCGGCAAGGAGCTGAACTTCCACCCGGACTTCATGCGCGTGCGCTACGAGAATTGGGTGCATGGCCTCAACGGCGACTGGCTGATCTCCCGCCAGCGCTTCTTCGGCGTTCCGTTCCCGCTGTGGTACCCGGTGAAGGAGGATGGCACCGCCGATTACGACCATCCGATCACCCCGAGCGAGGATCGTCTGCCGATCGACCCGACCGACGATGTGCCGGAAGGCTACACCGAGGACCAGCGTGACGTGCCGGGCGGCTTCACCGCCGAGCCGGACATCATGGACACCTGGGCGACTTCGTCGCTCACCCCGCAGATCGTGACCCGCTGGGAGGAGCCGGGCGAGGAGAACCAGGCGATCTTCAATGCCACCTTCCCGATGGACCTGCGTCCGCAGGGTCAGGACATCATTCGTACCTGGCTGTTCTCCACCATGGATCGCGCGCATCTCGAGAACAAGTGCCTGCCGTGGGCCAACACCACGCTGTCTGGCTGGATCCTCGATCCGGACCACAAGAAGATGTCGAAGTCCAAGGGCAACGTGGTCGTGCCGGACAAGCCGATCAAGCAGTTCGGCGCCGACGCGGTGCGTTACTGGGCCGCCGCCGCCCGTCTGGGTCTGGATGCCACGTACGACGAAGGCCAGATGAAGATCGGCCGCCGTCTTGCCATCAAGCTGCTCAACGCCACCAAGTTCGCGCTGGCCATCGGACGTGAGGACGAGAACCATCACGTGGGCGCTCCGGCAGTCGCCGCATGGAACCCGGCCGACGTGACCGAGCCGATCGACCGTTCCGCGATGTCCAAGATGGCCGCCGTGGTCCGCGAAGCCACCGACGATCTCAACAACTACGAGCATTCCAAGGCTCTGGAAGTCATCGAGAACTACTTCTGGCAGTTCTGCGACGACTACATCGAGCTGGTCAAGAACCGCGCCTACGGCACCGCCGATTCCACCGGCAACGTGCCGAGCGAGGCCGCGGTGAAGTCCGCACGCACCACGCTGGGCCTGGGTCTTGATGCGTTCGCGCGCCTGCTGGCCCCGTACCTGCCGTATGCCACCGAAGAAGTGTGGAGCTGGATGCATGAGGGCGAAGGCTCCGTGCACCGCGCAGCATGGCCTGTGGCCGACGTGTACACGGCCGCCGCCGGCGACGCATCCGCCGATCTGCTTGCTCATGCCGGTGAGGCTCTGGCCGCGCTGCGTGGCATCAAGTCGAAGGCCAAGGTTTCGATGAAGACCCCGATCTTGTCTGTGACGCTTGCCGTTGCCGACGATGTGCGCGGGTCCATCGAGGCCGCGCTGGGCGATATCGCCGAAGCTGGTCGCGTGACCGGACCGATCGCCTTCACCGCACCGGCTGCCGCCGAGGGTGAGGACGAGGCCGCCGATGTGACGGTCGCCGAAAGCGAGCTAGGCGAACCGCCGGCCAAGAAACCGAAGAAGTGAGTCTCTGAGGTGAGCCGCCAGCGGCTTTTGTAGCGCAGCCGCTCACTTCACCCATATACGAGGGGCCTTTCCTTTGCATGAAGGAGAGCCCTCGTATATCCCGTCATTGTCTGCAACTAACCGTGCCCCCTTTTGCTCATATTCAGTCAAAATCGCGGGAAAAATGCTTTCGTGAGCGAAAAGGGGTATAAATCGCAGGCAAAACGGTCGAAATCATATCCCCTTTTGCTCACGTCCGTGCAGAATCGCCCTAAATCGCAAGACGTGCGCGCATAGAACCGTCCTTATCCCGTTCTCGGCTGTTCTCGGCGTACATTATTCCTGCCCCTGCGCACAAACCCGTACGCGAAAAATGGTTTTTATGGGCGTAATCTCAACGAATGCACAAGCGGAGGCGGAAATCGCAATCAAAAACCCCGAAACGTACCACGTAAGCGACGGAGCACTATCGGATTTAGCGCATCGCACAAACCGCGTGCTCTACAGCACCGGAACGGACAGGAGGTACTGCGGGCCAGCGGACGAATTTCCGGAACCGTTCCCACCCAATCCAGCCTGCAGCGCATCGTCGAAAACTTCCGCAGCGGCGGCCAATTCAACCGTCTCGTCAATCAAATCGCCATTATCCGGCGTGAAACCGGTTTTCGCCAAGCCATAGCCGGTAATTGGTAGCGAGCTGGCGGACGAATCCGCCGAACCGTCGGACGAATCGCCACCGCTGTTCTTCGAAGAGCCGTCCACTCCCCCGACTTTCGCCACATTCTTCGACGTGGTGTCCGCTGCGGCGCCGAACGACGGGCGTAGTCCGCCCGCGTAGCTCATCACATCATCCATGCTGATGGCGTTCTTGTCATCGACCAAGCTGGTCGAATCGGCGGTGTTGTTCTTCGCCTGCGCGCGTTCGGCCTTGCGTTGCGCACGGGACCGCCGTTTCTCGGCTTTCGCGCACAACGATTGGCTGGCGGAGGCGGAACGCAACGTGTCCAGCACAGAAGCGTCATCGGCAGCGCCCGATTCGGACGTGTCGTCATCCGAATCCAGCTGGTCGGCGAATCGCAGCACGATCTGGTGGAATGCGCTGGCCTGTCCGGTGTGCTCGCTGGCGTCCGCCAACGCGGTCATCGCCGCGGACACCTTGTCGGACGCGGTTTTGAGCTTCTCATTGTCTTTGATGCCGGCACGCACGTCGGCGATCGCCTGGGTTTCGTAGCTGCCAGCCGTGCCTGCGGTGGCGCCCAGTTCCTTAAGCCGAGCCGTGTATGCGTCGGTGAAATCCATCGAATACGGGATCATGGCCGCGGACAGCTGCGATTGGCCGGCACTGTAGTCTTTGGAGCCGCGCTGTTGTTCCTCGCCGGCGCGCTTGGTGAGCTCGTTCACCAAGCCGGATGTGCCGCGCTGTTCGATGGTGCGAATCACCTCGTCGACGGCGTCGGCCGCGCCGATATGCCGGTATGCGGCGCTCACGTCGTTGACGGCGTTGGCCAGGTCTGCCACGGATTTAGCTACGGAGGTATCGCCGTTCAGTTCGGACGCGGTGCCGAGAATGGCGGGAAGCTGTGTGGCGTTGCCGATCGAACCGGACAGATGCGTGGTGTATGAGCCCACGTACGCGTCGATGTAGCCGTCGAACGCCTGATCGTGCGCTTTGGAACGTACGGCGATGGTCTGTTTGGCAAGCGCTTTCTCGTTGTCTCTGAGCTGTTCCAGTTGGGCGATGAGCTTGCGGTTGCGTTGCGAGCCGACGTTGGTCAGACCGTCCACCAAGGTGGTTGCGCGCTTGGTCAGGTCAGGCAGTGATTGCTGAACGTTGCCTTCCACCGCGGCGATGGACAGTGAGCTCATGGTGAAGTGCTTCGCCGTCACGTAGGCGTTGAAGGTCAGGTCCTCGCCCCGTTTGCCGACCGCAGCCACCAGGGTCGAGGTGTTGTCGGATGAGACGAGCACGCCGTCATCGGCGGTCACGTCACTGCCGACGCGTCCGGGAATGGTGAAGGCGACGATTGGCGTCAGATTGGCGGTCACGTCGGGTTTCGTGGCATGCAGGGCGATGCGTATGCCGATCATGCCGGAAGCGCCGGAAACGTCGGAAACGCTTACGTCGGGCCCGTTGAGGGTGAAGGAGGCGGATATTTTCCACGGCAATGCGACAACGCCTTTGGGAACGCGTTTCGACGTGGAGGATCCGCTGTTGGTCAGGAAAAGGCGGCCTGGTTTGTCGATGGAGGTGTAGGCGCTCATCACGTCATCATGCGATGCATCGGCCGCGTACTGCCCATTCTGTTGCAAGGCCGATATCGCGTCGTTCACGCCGACTGCCGCGACGGGAGCGGCGGTGATGACGGCGACCGCGATCGCCGCGGCAAGCGGGCGTCGGGCACCGGATGGACGGTTCGCGGTGGCGTGGCGCATGCCGGACCTCTCAATCGCAATCGAAACAACTTTCCAAGGCATTTAATGTAGTGCCCGGCATGCCCGTCGGCAATGGACGTTCGCGCGGGGCGCGCGGAAAACGGACGGCTCAGGCGAAAACGTCGAGTACGCCCGGGTCTCCCCCGTTTTCGGCGATGCGCTTGTGGCGGCGCTTGGCCTCGGTCACCACGAATTCGCGGTACATTTCGGCGATTTCCGGATCCAGTCCGGCTTCGTCGGCAATGCGATGCAGACGCTCGATCTGGGCATGTTCACGCTGGTAATCGGCCGGCGCGAAGCCCGCACGCGCCTTGAGCACACCCACCTGCGACGTGTATTTGAACCGTTCCGCCAGCAGCGAGACGATGGCGGTGTCGACGTTGTCTATCGATTGGCGCAGCGAGGCGATTTTAGCCACCACATCGGCCACTTCGGGGTTGTTCTGCGCGGTGCGCGCGTCGATGATGGTTTCGGATTCGGTTTCTTCTTCTGGCCGAAGCCAGTCATGTTCGCTGTCGCTCATGGGTATAAGCCTACCGCGCACCCTACCGCGGCATCTGCCGAACAGCGGTCACTTCGCGAAGTAACGCTGCAGCACGATGGTGGTTTCGGTGCTGACCGACACCGTGCGATGGATGAGGTTCAACAGCTCTTCGAGCTTGCTGGGCGATTCGACGCGAACGGTGAGCATGAAGCTGGGCGAACCGGCGACGGAATCGCAGGACATGATGCCGTCGATGTTTTTGAGCTTGTCTGGAATCTCGGCTTCCTGGGAGTAATCGATGGGCGTGACCGCGATGTAGGCGTTCACCGCAAGGCCGCGGCGCTCGTCGTCGATAACCGCCTTGTAGCCGCGGATCACGCCGCGACGCTCAAGCTTCTGCACGCGCGACTGCACGGCGGACACGGACAGGCCTGTCGCCTCGGAAAGGTGGGACAGCGTGGCTCGGCCATCCTTTTCAAGCATGTCGAGGATTACGCCATCGGTCGCGTCGAGCTGGCTCGCAACCGTACGTGCGTCTACCGGACCATTGTCACTGTTGGTCATTCATACCCCTTTTCCAACAATCCACTGCACCGGCCGCAATCGACCGTCCCCACTGCAGTTCCATGTTCTTTTTCTTCCTTACCATACCCACTACCGCGCACATACCGTCGCGGAATCGCCGCAGTTTATCCGGACGGCGCAACGCTGTCATGAAATATCTTTGTTTTATTTAGCTCATACCCCCATATCGACCATATATATTTTCCCCATTTATCTTTTCTCGTCGTATTTTTACCTATTTTTTAATTGACAACGTTGTCCAAAAAATGGTCAATCTCACGAAATTCGTCGAAACGCACGCATAGGAAAGGGGCTACACGGCGATTGCCATGCAGCCCCTCAAACCTCAGATTCGCTTGCAGCCGACGACTCAGTTGCCGTTGGTGGCGTTGCCGCTCTGCTGGATGAGCGACGCCATGAAATCGCGGTTGGTCGCTGTCTTCTTCAGGCGTGGCACGAGCGTCTGGTAGGCCTGTTCCGGCTCGAGGCCGCCCAGCAGGCGACGCAGACGGTAGATGATCGGCAGTTCCTGCGGATCGGTGATGAGCTCCTCGCGGCGGGTGCCGGAGGCGTTCACGTCGATGGCCGGGAACAGGCGCTTGTCGGCGAGCTCACGGCTCAGGCGCAGTTCCATGTTGCCGGTGCCCTTGAATTCCTCGAAGATCACCTCGTCCATCTTGGAACCGGTTTCCACCAGCGCGGAGGAGATGATGGTCAGGGAGCCGCCGTTTTCGATGTTGCGGGCGGCGCCGAAGAACTTCTTCGGCGGGTACAGCGCCTGCGCGTCCACACCGCCGGACAGGATGCGGCCGGAGGCCGGCGCGGCGATGTTGTAGGCGCGGGCCAGACGGGTCATGGAGTCGAGCAGCACCACCACGTCCTGGCCGAGCTCCACGAGACGCTTGGCGCGTTCGATGGCCAGTTCGGCGACGGTGGTGTGGTCGGAGGCCGGACGGTCGAAGGTGGAGGAGATGACCTCGCCCTGCACCGTGCGTTCCATGTCGGTGACTTCCTCCGGACGTTCGTCCACGAGGACGACCATCAGGTGGACTTCCGGATTGTTGGTGGCGATCGCGTTGGCGATGTTCTGCAGGGTGATGGTCTTGCCGGCCTTCGGCGGGGACACGATCAGGCCACGCTGGCCCTTGCCGATCGGCGCCACGATGTCGATGAGGCGGCCGGTGAGCTTGTTCGGCGTGGTCTCCTGCTTCAGGCGTTCCTGCGGATACAGCGGGGTGAGCTTGCTGAACTGCGGACGATGCTGCGCTTCCTCGACGCTCATGCCGTTGATGGAGTCGATGGACTGCAGCGGCACGAACTTCTGACGCTGGTTGCGACGTTCGCCTTCACGCGGGGCGCGGATGGAGCCGTGCACGGCGTCGCCCTTGCGCAGGCCATACTTCTTGACCTGGCCCATGGAGACATACACGTCGTTCGGTCCCGGCAGGTAGCCGGACGTACGCACGAACGCGTAGGAGTCGAGCACGTCGACGATGCCGGCGACCGGCACGAGGTCTTCCTTCGGCTCGTCGCGATGCTGGTCGCGGTCGGCGCGATCCATACGATCGTTGCGCTGGTCGCGGTCGGCGTTGCGGTCCATGCGGTCGGCGCGATCGTTACGGTCGTTGCGATCATTGCGATCGCCCCTGCCGCGACGCTCGTCACGCTCGTCGTAATCGCGGTCACGGCCACGCATACGGCGGCCACGGCGATCGTTGCGTCCACGGCTGTGACGGTATTCGTTGTCTTCGGTCTCGTCGCGACGCTTATCATCGTCGGCGTCTTCCTGCGACGGCAGCGTGGCGAGGATGTCATCAAGGTCGCGCACGACGTCTTCGCTCTTCGGCCCGTCCGCCACGCGACGGCGGCGACGCGGCTCGAAATCGTCCCTACGGTCGTCATCACGACGGCGACGGCGGTCATCCTGCTTCGGAGCGGCATCGTCAAGGCCCAGTTCGGCGAGCAGGTCGGCGCCGGCTTCGGCGTCACGATGGCGACGACGCTTCGGCGCTTCATCGTTCGGCTTCAACGCGTCCACCGCTGCCACGGCATCCGCGACTTCGGAGGATTCCGCGGACTTGGCCTGCTTGGCACGGACGGGGCGTTCCTCCTGCTTGGCTTCATCGGCCTTCTTGTCCTTTGCCGATTTGACCTCAGCGTCTGCGGCGGGAGCGGACTTTGGCGCGCGCACGGTGACGCCGGCCGGAGCCTGGCCGCCGGAACGGGCGGCTTGAAGTGTTGCGATCAGTTCGGTCTTGCGCATGGTGGAGACACCACGAAGTCCCATCTGCTTGGCGAGCTCCTTGAGCTCGGGCAGTTTCATATCATCGAGATTAGGCTTGTTGCCACTGGTAGTTGCCTTTCCTTGGCTTCCACAGGCATGCGCCCGCGACAGCTGCAAAAAAGAATTGCGGAAAATTTCCGTCGAATGAAAAGTCCGCCGCGAAACATCGCGGTTTTCGAACTGTCCTAACCATACAACGCAACCCAGACCAACGCAAAGCGGGCACGCGCGGCCCGCCCGTGCGGTTCGCGCACCGCGCAATCGCAATAAAAATCGCAATGAAAAAGCCCATGCCAAAAAGCATGGGCCTGATCAAAGTTACGCTGCGAAAAATAAATAACGCGTGCGAAGACGCCCGTCTGAGGCCGAAGGCGTACAAAGGTACGTCGAGCGCCGGAGAAAGGGCGTATGCGCACGCGTTATTTATTTTTCTACTTTTCTTCGTGGTAGGACTTGTCAGTGTTGACCGACCACACGTTGTCTTTCGACGTTTCGCCGCTCTTGATGTCCTTGACGGCTTCGATGGCGGTGGCCATGGAGTGGTCCATGTTGTTGTAACGGTGCTGTCCGTTACGGCCAACGCAGTACAGGTTGCCGAAGGAGTCGAGGTAGTCGACGAGTTCGGGCATGCGGTCGTAGGTGTCGAAGTAGGCCGGGTAAGCCTTCTTGACGCGTTCGCGGTGGGAGTCGAGCACGTCCTGCGGGCCGTTGATGACCTGCATGCGGGTGAGCTCCTGGATGGCGAACTTGGTGGCTTCCTCGTCGGTCATGTTCCAGAAGGAGTCGCCTTCCTCGCAGAAGTATTCGAGGCCGATCCACACGGTGTTGTCGACGTCCTTGACCAGGTACGGGCTCCAGTTGTTGAAGATCTGCAGACGGCCGACCTTGTAGCCCGGATCCTGCACGTAAATCCAGCAATCCGGCACGATCGGCGGGTTGCCGAGGGTCGGAATGTCGGTGGTGTTGGTCAGGCGCAGGTGCTTGACGAGCAGGCCGACGGTGACGAAATCGCGGTACGGCAGGCCGTTGGCGATTTCGGTCATATCCTTCGGAGCCGGCTGGTCGGAGGCGTCCACGGCGTTGACAAGGTCCTTGACCGGCATGGAGGAAATGAAGTCGTCCGCGGCCATTTCGGTGCGGTTGCCTTCGGAATCCTCGTACACGACGGATGCGATCTTGCCGTCCTTCTGGCGAATTTCCACCACATTGGCGTCGGTGATGACCTTCACGCCGGCGGCTTCGCAGTTGGATTCGACGGTTTCCCACAGCTGGCCCGGGCCAAGCTTCGGATACCAGAATTCCTCGATGAGGGAGGTTTCGACTTCGGAGTTGTCGCGCTTCTTCGGCAGGAGCTTCTGGAAGGCGTTCTTCAGCACGCCCATGATGCTCAGGCCCTTGACGCGCTGCGCACCCCAGTCGGCGGAGATTTCGGACGGGTGACGGCCCCACAGCTTCTCGGTGTAGCCCTCGAAGAACATGGAGTAGAGCTTACGGCCGAAACGGTTGATGTAGAAGTTCTCCAGGTTGGTTTCCGGCAGCTTGTGCACCATGGACTTCAGGTAGCTGAAGCCGGCGACCATGGTGAGCTTGAAGCCCATGGCCTTCAGGGTGTTGGCGCTCAGGGAAATCGGGTAGTCGAGGAAGTGGCGGTTCCAGTAGATGCGGGACACGCGGTGGCGCTTGAGCATCACCTTGTCTTCGATTTCCGGATCCGGGCCGCCCGGCTCCATATCATGCTCGCGGTGGAGCTTCTTGTCATCATAGCTGGGTGCGCCCTGCAGCGGCAGAACGTCCTTCCACCAGTCCATGATGCGGTCGTCCTTCGAGAAGAAGCGGTGGCCGCCGATATCCATACGATTGCCGTCATGCTTGACGGTGCGGGAGATGCCGCCGAATTCGCGGGTGGCTTCCAGCACGGTCACGTCGTACTGTTCGGAGCCACCGTCCTTGACGAGCTCCCAAGCGGCAGTCAGGCCGGCAGGGCCGCCACCGATGATGACCACGGATTGCTTTTGCGTCACTTTGAAGTCTCCTTACAAACAAAATCGAAGATATTCTACCCGAAGGTAGGGAAACGCACAGCGCACCTGTGCGCATACACACAAAATCACCGCCAAGTCCGACAGCAATCGCCCTGATAGAAGGAAAACCAGCCGTACGGCTTCCGCCGAAGACTGGTTTTCCGTAGGTCCGCTACATGCTGTCGGGAATGTCGATGTCGGTTTTCTGCACTTCCTCGACGTTCACGTCCTTGAACGTGACGATGCGCACGTTCTTGACGAAACGGCTGGAACGGTAGACGTCCCACACCCACGCGTCGGTCAGCCGCACGTCGAAGTAGACGTCCTGGCCGGCGGAACGCACGTTGAAATCGACCTTGTTGGCCAGATAGAAGCGGCGCTCGGTCTCCACAACGTAGGTGAACAGTTTGATGACGTCGCGGTATTCCTTGTATAGGGACAGCTCGGCGTCGGTTTCGTAGTTGTCGAGGTCCTCGGCGCTCATCGTCTGCCTTCCGTGTCGCGCTTGCGGCCACGTCCAAGCGTGCGCCACCAAGCATCCTTCGAGGTTTTGCGCTCATCCGAGCTGTACGGCCAGTTGTTGTCGGCATCGCCGGCCTTCTGGTCCGTCTTCGCCGTTCCGGATGCTTCGTTCGGCTGCGATTCCTGCGATGGCGCGGCAGACGTCTCGTCGGCGGAGGTCTGCGCAGTGTCTCCACTCTGGCCTGCCGCTGCGGCATCGTCCGCATCGCCCTTATGTACGGAGTTGAGTTGGATGGCGATCGAGTGTTCGCGGGCGCTCAACGCCTCCTTGACGCCCGGATTGTCTTCGATCACGTGCATGCCGAACGCGTCGAGCGAGCGGATCGGGTCGAATTCGTCGACGAGCGTGTCCATGACGATGAGGTCCTGGTAACGGTTCTCCGACGCGTTCCACAGGGCATCGCGCGAACGGCCGGACGGCACGAAGCCGAGCGACTGGTAGACGGATACGGAACGCGTGTTCTGTTCCGGCACGGCCACCCAAATGCGGTGCATGCCGAGGCCCGCCGGTTCCGGCGCGAAGCCGTACGTCATCACGCGGGGCATGATGTCTCGCGAGTAGCCGCGGCCGCGGTAGTCCTTGCCGAGCACCACTTGGATGCGGGCGGAACGTGCCCAGCCGTCGATGTCGATGAGGAAGATCATGCCGATCACGTTGTCGGAAGAGGCCGCGTCAAGCTCGCCGTCGCCGTCATGGTCGGCTTCGGTGACGATGGACCATGCGATGGTACGACGAGATTCCGGATCCCCCACGCCGGATTCGTTCGATTTTTCGCCATTGGACCATGCCACGGAACGACGCACCCACGCGTTCACAGCGCCACGTTCGGCCACGCGGTCCTTGCCGGTGATGCCGGATGCGCCGACGTACGCCTCAATGACCTCCATGCGTGCGATGTCGTCGATGGTGGCGGGGCGCAAGTGCACCATCTCGCCCTTGATGGGCGGAATGACGATGCGTTCCGGCAGCTCCCTCGCCCGCTGGTCCGTCGTCTGTTCCTTCGCTGTGGTTTCAGCGTACTCTGACATGATTATCGTTTCCTATGTTTCTCGGCGCGGTCCCTCGCCGCACCCATACCGACGGTATTGTACCCGACTGAACGCCAGCTGGGAGTTTTGTTAGGCAAAATCCCCGTGAAACCTCCCCAGCCGACGCGTGAATCGTACGAAAAGGCATGTAAAAGCAGATAAAAAGCAACAAAATGCAGAAAGGCGTGCGTTTTTACGATTCCTCTCATCGCAAAAACGCACGCCTTTCGATGCCATCAATCAGGCAACGTTCGGCAATCGCCGGAATGTCACTTGATCTTGCCCATCACGATCTTGGTGACGGCCTTCGCGTCGGCCTGGCCGCGGGTGGCGCGCATGACGGCGCCGATGATCGCGCCCATCGGCTTCATGTTGCCGCTCTTGAGCTTCTCGACGATGTCCGGGTTGGCCGCGAGTGCCTCGTCGACGGCCTTTTCGAGCGCGCCGTCGTCGGAAACGACCTGGAAGCCGTGCTTCTTGACGACCTCGTCCGGAGTGCCTTCGCCGGCGAGCACGCCTGCGACGGTCTGCTTGGCGAGCTTGTCGTTGAGCTTGCCGTCGGCGATGAGCTTCTCGACCTCGGCGACGTCGGCCGGGGTGATCGGCAGCTCTTCAAGGCTCACGCCCTTGTTGTTGGCTTCGCGGGACAGCTCGCCCAGCCACCACTTCTTGGCGCCCGAGGCGGAAGCGCCGGCCTTGACGGTGTCCTCGAGCAGGTCCAGAGCGTCGGCGTTGAGCACGTCGCGCATCTCCAGATCGTTGAAGCCCCACTCGCCCTTCAGGCGGTTGCGGCGCTCACGAGGCATTTCCGGCATCTGGGCCTTCATCTCCTCGATGTGCTCCTTGGTGATGTGCAGCATCACCAGATCCGGATCCGGGAAGTAGCGGTAGTCGTCGGCGTCGGACTTCACGCGGCCGCCGGCGGTGGTCTGCGAGGCCTCGTCCCAGTGGCGGGTCTCCTGCAGAATCTCGCCGCCTTCGGAAAGGATGGCGGCCTGGCGGCGGATCTCGTACTGGATAGTCTTCTCGATGCCACGGAACGAGTTCACGTTCTTGGTTTCGGAACGGGTGCCGAACGGATCGGACGGGCTGTTGCGCAGCGACACGTTCACGTCGGCGCGCATGTTGCCCTGCTCCATGCGGGCATGGGAGATGTTCAGCGCACGCACGATGTCGCGGATGGCGCGCATGTAGGCGCCTGCGATTTCGGGGGCGCGGTCTCCTGCGCCTTCGATCGGCTTGGTCACGATTTCGATCAGCGGCACGCCGGCGCGGTTGTAGTCGACCAGCGAGTGGTCGGCGCCTTCGATACGGCCGTCAGCGCCACCGACGTGGGTGTTCTTGCCGGCGTCGTCTTCGATGTGGGCGCGCTCGATCGGCACACGGAAGATGGTGCCGTCCTCAAGCTCCACGTCGAGGTAGCCGTTGCCGTTGGTCGGCTTGTCATACTGCGAGATCTGGTAATCGCGCGGCATGTCCGGGTAGAAGTAGTTCTTACGGGCGAACTGGCTCCATTCGGCGATTTCGCAGTGCAGGGCGAGACCCAGCTTGATCGCGTAATCGACGGCGGTCTTGTTGACCACCGGCAGGGAGCCCGGCAGGCCGAGGCTCACCGGGGTGAGCTGGGTGTTCGGCTCGCCGCCGAAGTGGACTTCGGCCGGGCAGAACAGCTTCGTGGTGGTGGACAGCTCCACGTGGGTTTCCAGACCGATGACCGGGTCGAACTTCTTGACGGCATCGGCGTACTTCATCAACTTTTCAGCCATTTTGTTTTCTTTCCTCCGATGCTTCCTACTTGTCCAGTCCGTCGAGCCACGGGGTCTTCAGGGACTGCCAGACCGGGCCGTTCCAGCTTTCCTCGAGGGCCGCTTCGAGAGCGGCGGCGGGCTTGTACATGACCTCGTCGCGCTGCTGCGGGGCGAGGAACTGGAAGCCGACCGGCAGGCCGTCGTCGCTCAGGCCGGCCGGGATGCTCATTGCCGGCACGCCGGCGAGGTTGGCCGGAATGGTGGTGATGTCGATGGCGTACATGGCCATCGGGTCCTCGGTCTTCTCGCCGAACTTGAAGGCGGTGACCGGGCTGGTCGGGCCGACGAGCACGTCGACCTTTTCGAAGGCCTTCTTGAAGTCGTCGATGATCAGGGTGCGGACTTTCTGCGCGGAGCCGTACCAGGCATCGTAGTAGCCGGCGGACAGGGCGTAGGTGCCGAGGATGATACGACGCTTGACTTCGTCGCCGAAGCCGGCCTCACGGGTGTAGGCCATCATGTTGGCGGCGGTCTGCGGAACGCCTGCCGGCGGCATGACGCGCAGGCCGTAGCGCATGCCATCGTAACGGGCCAGGTTGGAGCTGACCTCGGACGGCATGATGATGTAGTAGGCGCCGAGGGAGTACGGCAGGTGCGGCAGGGACACTTCGATGACCTCCGCGCCCATCTCCTCAAGCTTCTTGACGCCTTCGTTGAAGCGGGCCATGACGCCCGGCTGGAAGCCTTCGCCGCCGAGCTCCTTGATCAGGCCGACCTTGAGGCCCTTCAGATCGCGCTTCATGCCTTCGCGGGCGGCGGCGACCATCGGACGCGGGCCTTCCGGAATGGAGGTGGAATCGCGCTTGTCGTGTCCGCCGATCACTTCCTGCAGCAGGGCCGAGTCGAGCACCGTACGGGAGCACGGGCCGATCTGGTCGAGCGAGGAGGCCATGGCGATCGCGCCGAAACGGGAGACGCCGCCGTAGGTCGGCTTGACGCCGACGGTACCGGTCAGCGAACCCGGCTGGCGGATGGAGCCGCCGGTGTCGGTGCCCAGGGCGAGCGGAGCTCGAATGCGGCCACTGCGGCTGCGGAACCGCCGCCGGAACCGCCCGGCACGCGCTCGGTATCCCACGGATTGTGGGTGGTCTGGTAGGCGGAGTGCTCGGTGGAGGAGCCTTGCGCGAATTCATCGAGGTTGGTCTTGCCCAACAGCGGCATGCCCGCGGCCTTGAGCTTCTCGATGACGGTGGCGTCGTACGGCGGCACCCAGCCTTCGAGGATCTTGGATGCGGCGGTGGTTTCGATGCCCTTGGTGACGATCATGTCCTTGATGGCGATTGGCACGCCGGCGAGTTCCGGCATCTGCGCCTTGTCCTCATCGGACTTGGCGTCGAAGGCGTCGGCCTGCTCGAGGGCCTGGTCGGCGGAGACCTTCAGGAAGGCCTTGACGCTCGGTTCGGCGGATTCGATGACCGCAAGGTGGGCTTCGACCAGCTCACGGCTGGAAACTTCCTTGGTCTTGATCTTGGCCGCCATCTCGGCGGCGGAAAGCTTGACGAGTTCGGTGGTGCTCATATCACTCCTGTCCCAGAATGCGCGGTGCGACGAACATGCCGGCCTCGGAGACCGGGGCGCCTGCGGTGGCTTCGGCCTGGGTCAGCGGGGTCTCGGGGACGTCCGGACGCAGGTAGGCTTCCAGCGGGACCGGGTTCGCGGTCGGTTCCACGTCGTCGGTGGCGACTTCCTGGACCTTGTTGATGGATTCGGCGATGACGTTCAGATCGCCCTGCAGACGGGTGATTTCCTCGTCCGTGAGTGCGATTCGGGCCAGATCGCCCAAATGCACGATTTCTTCTTTGGTGAAAGTAGGCATGACCCTAACAGTAACGCGTCTGCGTGACGAGCGTGTGCCCTATTTCGTGCCCCGTTCGCAACCCGGCCGCGACTGGCCGCCATCCGTTCGACGGCCGTTCCGTCGCCTGGTCGGCGAGCACGCATCCGCTATTGCGGCAAAGCGACGCTTAACGGCTTTTCTTGCCGCGTGCCGATGGCGCGATCAGGCTTGCGGCGCGGCGTGCTGGGCGATCCAGGCGTGCATGGAGACCGCGGCGGCGGCGCCGGCGTTGATGGAACGGACCGAGCCGAATTGGGAGATGTAGACCACGTCATCGGCCAGTTCGAGCGCTTTTTCGGACAGGCCCGGGCCTTCCGCGCCGAAAAGCATGAGGCAGCGTTTGGGGAAATGGTAGGTTTCCATGGGCACCGCGCCGGGAATGATGTCGAGCGCGATGACGCGGGCGGCTTGCAGTTCTGCTATTTTCGCGTCCAAGGCTTCCAGTTGGGCCATGGTTTCGCTTGTGTTCGGGGCAGTGCCGGAAGCGCCGTCCGTCGCGGCTGCGGAGCCACGCATATGGAAGGCGATGGCGGCGGCTTGCGATTGGGCGGCGGCGATTTCGCCGGCGATGCGCAGTTTCCAGCATTCGACGAGTTCCGTTATGGATGGATGGTTTTCGACGTGCTGGTACAGCTCCGTCATGAGCGCGCCCTTGCGATTCCATTTGTGCGGGCCGACGATGTGCACGCGGCGCGCTTGGAACGCGTTGGCGGTGCGCACCATGGAGCCGATGTTGAAATCGTGGGTCCAGTTCTCCACGGCGACTTCGAAATCGTGGCGCCCGCGGGAGTCCAGGTCGGCTTTGATGGCCGCGACCGTCCAGTAGCGGTAGCGGTCGAGCACGTTGCGGCGGTCGCCTTCGTCGAGCAGGGTGGAGTCGAAGCGGATGTCGTAATTGGGGGATGACGCATCGTCCGGGCGTGGTTCGCCTGGATGGGTTTGCGACCACGGTCCTACGCCGACCTCGCGGAACGTCGGTTCGCCGGATGCCTGTGCGGCAACATCGATGGGATTGGGATCGTGCACGTTCTCCCCTTCATAGGAACAGCAATACAAATATGTCAAAGGCCCGCGCATCCGCATGCATCATCATGCTTGTCATCGCACATTCGACGACGTCAACGGCAGATATGTTTGCGGTCGGTCGGCGGGAAACTCGGTGTTCAGTGGAGTTCGGATTCCTTGAACACTTCGACGAACGGCAGTTCGGATTCCTCCGAAGTGACCGGGTTGATGACCTTGATGGTCGGGTCGACCATGTCGACACCGCCGATCAGCGAGGCAACGGCCAGCACTTTGGCGCCTTCGTTCTCCACCACGGAGAAGTCGAGGCTCAGCTCGTTGCCGTTGCGCAGGGTGACCAGCGATGAGGTCTGCACATACGATTTTTCAGACAGCCAGGAGTCGATCAGCACCACGCGTTTGCCGGCAATCGACGGACCCTTGATGGACGGATAGACGAAGTCCATGACGAAACCGTCCAAATCCTCACCACGGGAGGCGGCGGCCTGGATCATGGCGGAGACCAGCGGCACGGCCGCGGCGGTCAATGCGCCGACCGCGTCGAAATCGTCGACGGAATAGCCGGCTTCCTCCAACGTGTCGAGCAGGATATGGCCGACGATGGAGGCTCCGCGATGGTCGAACAGCACGGAGGAGAGTTCCGAGAAAGGCTTGTCCTTCATTTCGGCCTGCAGCAGCGTCTTGAGCTGGTCGCGAGGTTCGAGCATGGCGAAATCGACGGTGGATTCCGTCGAAGCGGAAACAGACTGGCCCGCAGCGGAATCATGCGTCGGAACCGGTGTCGTCTTGCGGAAAGTGTTCTCTTCGGTCATGGTTCCAGCCTATCCTTTCGGCTCGTCATTCACCGTGCGGTATGGGTGATTTATGCGCGATAAACATGGTTATTCGGCGTTGGTCTCGGGAGCGGACAACTCGCGGATATCCCCTTTTTCGGGCGCGATCATGTCGACGGTGCCGATGACCTTGCTCTGGTCGACGCGTTGCAGTTTGCGCGCGGTGACCAGCACGCGCGATTCGAGCGACGCGGCGAACGAGTTGTATGCGCCGACCGTTTTGGTGATGGCGGAACCCAGTTTGGTGGCCCGCTCCCCCAATACTGCAAACCGTTCGTACAGCTCTCGGGACAGGTCGAACAGCATTTTCGCGTCATCGGTCAGGCTTTGCTGCTGCCATGCGTATGCCACGGATTTGAGCACCGCCCATAGGGTGATCGGCGAGGTCAGCGCGACTTTCTGCGCGAATGCGTCGTCCATCAGTGTCGGGTCGGTTTCCAATGCGGCCTGCAGCAACGATTCGTTGGGGATGAACGCGATCACGAAATCCGGAGCATCGCTGAACGCGTTCCAATAGGCTTTGTCTCCCAGGGTCTTCACATGGTCTCGTACCGCTTTGGCATGGGAATGCAGCAGCTCGTTCTTGCGGGCCAGTTCCTCCGGTGAGGCGGTGTCTGGAATCTCGCATGCGCGCTGGTAGTCGGCGTATGGCGCTTTCGCGTCGATCGGAATGGTTTTGCCGCCCGGCATGTGGATGATCATATCCGGCCGTTGCGTATGTCCATCGGCGTCGGTGACCACAACTTGGGTGTCGAAATCGACATGTTCCAACAGACCCGCCGATTCCACGATGTTGCGCAGCTGCGCCTCGCCCCACGCGCCACGCACCTTGTTGTTGCGCAATGCCGATGATAGGGCGCTCGTCTCGCGATCCAATCGCGCCTGCTGTTCGCCAAGACCTTTGAGCTGTTCGCCGAGCGCGCCCATCTCATGCTTGCGGCCCTCTTCGATTTGCGCGACCTTCGTCTGCAGGGCGTCGAGGTTCTTCTGCACCGGAGCCAGTGCGGAGAGCACCTTGCTTTGCTCCTGCAGTTTCCGTTCGCTTTCGGCTTGACGACGGTTCGCTTCTTCGGCGGCACGCTGCCGTTCACGTTCCACGCGCATTTCCTCGGCACGCTGGGCCTGTGCCAATTGCGATTTGAGATACGTCAGCTGTTGGCTGAATCCTTCCGCCTGCGTACGGTATTGCACAACAGCCGCGTTGAGATTGCTGATGTCCTGTTTGTCCGCCTCGATCTGCGCCTTCGCCTCGTTCAGGTCGGATTCCTTCGCGCCACGGGCCATATCCTGCCCTTTGGCACGGCCCGCGAAGAAGCCCGCAGCCGCTCCGAGCGCGGCCACGATCACCAGCAATATCACTACAAACACAGGATTATCGAACATACGTTCGATGGTATCACGTCGTCAGGAACACATCAATCCACGCATCCACATTCATTCGCAAGACCGACCGCATGCCACACAACCGTGCACTATGCTGAAATCAGCCGAACGCGAAATGCATCAGCCCAACACGAAGGGACACTATGGGATTCGATCTGTTTTTGGCGGCCGTGTCGATTGTGGCCGCATCCATCGCCACCTGGGCGTTGTTGCGGCTGTTTCCAAGCTCGGACGCACGCCAGGCGATTCCGCTGCGGACGGACGGCGGATTTGCCGACCCATCCCACACAACCGACGGTGGAGTGACGATAGACGGCAAAGTGACGGCAGACGGCGAATCGGCATCCGACATCGACGGACAACCCACCGACCACCTCGGCAAGCGCCTCGTCATCGCGCTTATCCTGACCATTCCAACGTTCGTCATCACATTACTGGCGCTGGCCAAAATCGCCATGCCGGGATGGCTGACGAATCCGTGGCCGCACGCCATCGTCATCACGCCGGTCATGTTCTATTGCGCGGCGCCGATTCACCACCGCGGCCTGCCCGCATTGCAGCGGCGGCGTCCGAACGGCGATTCGCTGGTTTCGCTTGGCATGGCGATTGTTTACGCGTACAGCCTGCTGCTGTGCGTGGTGTCGTGGATTTTCCCGGCCGGCTCGCGCGATCCGTATTTCGCGTTCGTCGGCGTGGTCGCGACGCTTTCGCTGGCTGGCACGCTTGTCCGGCAACACGCGATGACCGCGCAGCAGACGGCAGAAACAGAAAAGGCGCAATCGGCACAGTCAACAGAATCAACAGAATCGGCGCGATCTCAAGCGAAATCCCCTGAGCCAACGCAAGAAAAAAGCGCGGAAGAATTGCTCTTCCGCGCTGTGGTAGGTCATGCGATCCGCGCACGCGTGTTGCAGATCACCACGTCGGTGACGATGGTGGTCGCGGTGTGGACGTGCGCGTTGTGGCTGGCGTTCGGCATGCAACCGAAGCTGGCGATCGCCATACTGCTCGGTTCGACCGTGCTGTCGGTCGCAGGCCTGGTATTGCAGGCTTACGACCGACAGGTAACCAATCGATAATCGTCACTCAGCCGGGTTCGGGACGTCGGCGGAATCGTCCGTCTTCTCCTCGCCCATATCCTCCAGCTGGTCCGCGGCCCACGCGGACAGCTCCAGGTGGTCGCCGCCGGTCTGGTCCACCAGCACGGTGTCGCCGTCGTGCACTTCGCCGGCCAGCAGCATGCGGGCAAGCTGGTCGCCGACTTCGGTCTGCACCAGGCGACGCAGCGGACGTGCGCCGTACGCCGGATCGTAACCGGTGTTGGCAAGCCATTCGCGCGCCGAATCGGTCACGTCGAGCGTGATGCGGCGGTCGGTCAGACGTGCGGACACCTGCGCGACCTGAATGTCCACGATGCCGCCGAGCTCCTCGCGGGTCAGCGGGTGGAACATGACCAGTTCGTCCAGACGGTTGATGAATTCCGGCTTGAACTGCATGTGCACGGCGTCCATCACGGCCTTCTTCTTGGCGTCCGCGTCCATGTCGGGATTGACGAGGAACTGCGAGCCAGGTTGGAGGTCATGATCAGAATCGTGTTCTTGAAGTCCACGGTCCTGCCCTGGCCGTCGGTCAGGCGACCGTCGTCAAGCACCTGCAGCAGCACGTCGAAGACTTCCGGATTGGCCTTCTCCACCTCGTCGAACAGCACCACCGAATACGGACGGCGACGCACGGCTTCGGTAAGCTGGCCACCCTCTTCGTAGCCGATGTAGCCCGGCGCGGCTCCGATCAGGCGGGACACGGAGGCCTTCTCCATGTATTCGCTCATGTCGATGCGCACCATGGCCTTCTCGTCATCGAATAGGAAGTCGGCGAGCGCCTTGGCCAGTTCGGTCTTGCCCACGCCGGTGGGGCCGAGGAACAGGAACGATCCGGTCGGACGGTTCGGGTCGGAGATGCCGGCACGCGAGCGACGCACGGCGTCGGAAACCGCTTGGATGGCTTCCTTCTGGCCGATCACGCGCTTGCGAGGTACTCCTCCATGTGCAGGAGCTTCTCGTTTTCGCCCTGCATAAGACGGCCCACGGGGATGCCGGTCCAGTCGGAGACGATTTCGGCGATGGAGTCGGCGTCGACGCGGTCGGGGACCATCGGCACGTCGGCGTTGGCATTGTCGGCTCCGCCCGATTCCGCCTCGTTCTTCTCGGCTTGGGCGATTTCCTTCTGGATGGCCGGGATTTCGCCGTAGTTGATGGCTGACGATTTCGCCAGGTCGCCTTCGCGCTCGTACTTTTCGGCTTGCGTACGCAGCTCGTCGAGCTTCTTGCGCAGGTCGCCGATACGGTTGTGGCCGTTCTTTTCGGCGTCCCAACGCGCTTTCAGCCCGTTGAGCTTTTCGCTTTTGTCGGCGATTTCCTGGTTCAAATCGGCGAGACGGTCCTTGGCGCTGTCGTCCAGTTCCGCTTCGGCCTTTTCCGCGGCCTTGTCGTTCTTCGGATTGCCCAGCAGGTACGACTTCTCCATCTTGAGACGGTCCACCTGGCGGCGCAGTTCGTCGATTTCCTCAGGCGAGGAGTCGAGTTCCATGCGCAGGTGCGCTGCGGCCTCGTCCACCAGATCGATGGCCTTGTCCGGCAGCTGGCGTCCGGAAATGTAGCGGTTCGACAGGGTTGCCGCCGCGACCAGCGCGTCGTCGCCGATGGTCACCTTGTGGTGGGCCTCATACTTCGGCGCGATGCCGCGCAGGATGGCGACGGTGTCCTCCACGCTCGGCTCGCCGACGAACACCTGCTGGAAACGACGTTCGAGCGCCGGATCCTTTTCGATGTTCTCACGGTATTCGTCCAGTGTGGTGGCGCCGATCAGGCGCAGTTCGCCACGGGCCAGCATGGGCTTGAGCATATTGCCCGCGTCCATGGAGCCTTCGGCCGCGCCCGCGCCGACGATGGTGTGGATCTCGTCGATGAAGGTGATGATCTGCCCGTCGGCCTTCTTGATCTCCTCAAGCACGCTCTTCAGACGTTCCTCGAATTCGCCACGGTACTTGGAACCAGCCACCATGGAGCCCAGGTCAAGCGAGATAAGCTTCTTGTTCTGCAGGGTGGTCGGCACGTCGCCGGCGACGATGCGCTGCGCCAGGCCTTCGACGACGGCGGTTTTGCCGACGCCAGGCTCGCCGATCAGCACAGGATTGTTCTTGGTACGGCGGGACAGGATCTGGATGACGCGGCGGATTTCCTGGTCGCGGCCGATCACCGGGTCGAGCTTGCCTTCCTTCGCGGCGGCCGTCAAATCGGTGGAGTACTTCTCCAAAGCTTTATACGAGCCTTCCGCGTCGGCGCTGGTCACCTTGCGGTCGCTGCCGCGCGCGGCGGTCAGGGCGTTACGCAGCTTATCCGCGGTAAGACCGTTCTTTTCCAAGATGTCCGCGCTTTGATTCGGTTTCGCGGCCGCGATTGCGACCAGCATGAGGTCGACGGTGACGTACTCGTCTCCCCTCCGTTGCATTTCTTTTTCGGCTTGCGATAGCACCGCCGACAGCTGCCTGCTGACGTCCGGCTGCGTTGTGGTCGATCCGCTGGCGCTCGGCAGCGATTGCATCGCCCGATGCACTTCGGCGCTCACGTTTTGCGCGTTGCCGCCTGCCGCTTCGATGAGCGCGCGGGCCATGCTGTTTTCCTGACGCAGCATCGCGTCCAGCAGGTGCAGGGTGTCTACCTGCGGATTGCCCAGCGCCGCCGCGTTCTGAACGGCGTCCGAAAGCGCTTCCTGCGCCATCTGCGTGAACTTCTGTTCCATATCATCCTCCATGGTTCGCGCCCGGCCGCCCGGCCTTCGCTACCGGGCCGGCGTTCGGACGCATATGTCGTTGTCTGATATGCTCAACCGACTTCATCGCCATTATATTCCCAAAACTTGAGTCCCACACACTCAACTTTTTGCGTTTCTCAAAACCGTCTTTCGACACAGGACGGCAGTCACCGACAATCACCAGCGCTCACCGGCAATCGCAATACATACGAAAAAGGCGGGCAGCAACGTAACGAAATCACGAAACGTTGCAAACCCGCCTAATCCAAAGTCCGCCAGCAAGCCGAAAATCAGCCGCGCACCACCACGTTGCGCAGATCGCCGATGCCCTCGACGTGCACGATCGCCTCGTCACCCGGATCCAGATGACCCGACGCGTTCGGCGTACCCGTCATAATCACATCGCCCGGCAGCAGCGTGGTGAAACTCGTAATCGCCGCGATCTGCTCAGGAATGCCGTGAATCAGATTCGCCGTGGTACCCGACGCCATCGGCACATCCTCACCGTTGAGCGTGAAGGAAATCTTCGCATCCTTCCAATCCACATCGTCACGCGTCACAATCCACGGACCCAACGGGCACGCCGTATCAAAACCCTTCGCACGCGTCCACGTCGGATCAAGACCCTGCAGATCACGCAACGTCACATCATTCACGCACGTGAAACCCAGCACATAATCCATGGCCTGCTCCACCGGCACATTCTTGGCGATACGACCCATCACCACAGCCAACTCCGGCTCGAAATTCATATCATTCGAACACAGCGGAATCACAATCGGATCATCCGGACCAATCACCGACGTGCTCGGCTTGGTGAAAATCACCATATCCTCCGGCGCATGCTTGATATCGGAATGACCGGCCTCATGCATGAACTGCGCATGCGCCTCATAATTCTTCGCCAAACCGTACACCTTCGACGGAATCACCGGAGCCAGCAGACGAATGCCGTCACCATCCACCGGATAGCGCTCGCCGGTCGGCTCGACGGCCTGGCCGGACAGCGGATAGCCGTTCAAGGCCACGAGATAGTCCTTGCCGTCGTTCTTGTCGGTCTGAACGAAGGCGTACTGCGGTACATCATTATGCGTAAAACGTGCGATTCTCATACCCGCAAGTCTACCCGCTCGCCACGCCCGCCGTTCTCGACATGCGTCGCTTTGCGGACGATGCCGATTGCTCGCATTTTTACGATTTTTGCGATTATTTGCGATGCAGTTCCGCCCGCAACGCCGCCACCTCGCGTTCCAGCTCGTCGATGCGGCGCACCTGCTGGGCGATGAGCAGGTCGCGCACGTCACCTCCCGACAGAATCGGGACTTCGGCTGCGTTGCGCGGCACGGGCAGCGTCGCATTGCTTTGCGTTTCCGTCGTTTGCGTTGGCTGCACCGGCTGCGATACCTCAGATCGAGCAACCTCCGCAGATTCCGCCGACGGCGCCACATCCGCCGACGCCGATGGCACCACTCCACCATTCCCATCAACCGATACCAGCCGGTCCGTGCCCATACGGCAGGCAATCTTGCGCCAGCGCGCGAAACAACGTTCGATGCGCTTATAGCCGATCAGCGATGGGTCGAGTCCGGCTTCGCGGAACAGTTCGACCGGCGATTCGCCCGCATGGTACCGGCGCATGCAGTTGTGTTTGAACGATTCCGTGTAGGTGATGCGTCGCGACGTCGCTTCGGCCACCACCGGCAGCGAGCGCAGATATTCGACTTCTTCCGGACTGAACGCTCCCCCACCGTTGCACATGATGTTCCCTTTCGGCTTGGCGTGCGGCGGCTCCCTTCCACCGCACGGCAGTCGAATGGCCTCCGTCATGCCATTCCCCTGTTCGGCTTGCGATTCGGTTTGCGATGCGCGCTTGCGATACGTGTTTGCGATGCAAGGCAGCAATCCGATCCGTTGTTCGCTTCGTGTTCCATCATACCGGTACGAATGGCGTTTTTCCAACCATTTCAGGCGGTACTAAACCCTAAATCACCCGTATTCGTCACAACAAAAGCGGGTGAACCGTTGATCGCTCAACGACTCACCCGCCCGAACAAGCCCCGTTGCCTGTCTGCTGGCCCGCTCAGACCGCCATCGGCGTATCGGATTCGCGGAAGCGCAGCACGAGCGCCAGTCCGGCTCCGGCACGGCGACGTTACGCGCGGCGCGCATCACGGTTTTGCGATTGAAGGTGAAGCGATCGCGCATGATGTGTTCGTCGGCGTCGGCATCGTCTTTGGCAGCATCATTCTTGTCGTTATCGTTGCCGTTTTGAGCCGACGCGGCATCCTTGTCGGCGTCATTCTTACCGTTCTTGTCGGCATCGTCGGCATCTTCAGCAGTGTTGCCATCGTTGTCAGCATCGTCCGCATCGCCGGTTTTGCCGTCATCGGCTGTCGCGCCCGCATCGCCATTCGCCACAGCATCCGTGCGATTTTCGCCGGCATGGTCGTTTCGATCGCCGTCTTGAGCCGGTGCAGCACCATTTGCAGGTACGTCAGCGTTCTCAGCCGTCGGCTGCCTAACCGCCTGCCGTTCCTGCTCCTTCTGCTCATTCGGCTGTTCCGTCTTATCGCACGGCTGCCGCTGTTCCGGCATCGTCTCCGACGGTTGTTCCGGTTGCGATTGCGACTGCAGTTGCGATTGCGCTTGTTCGTTCGATGGCTGCTGCGATTCGCCGTCGTCCGTAAGGCATTGTGCGTCGTCATCGTCCGTTGCGGACTGTCCGGCAACATCTTGCCCGGCAATGTCGGCAACGTCCGATCCGACTGCGTTTTCAGCATCGGATTGTTGTGTCGATTCCGGCTGGCTCGCTACGGATTCGGCGGCCACGTTGCCGCCATCCGTCACCGTTTCGTCGGCGAACGCGGTCGCGCCGGCTCCCGTGGTGCCGGCCAGCATCGCAATCGTGACAAGCAATGCGGTGAATTTTCCCATCCGCGCGCCACACCGGCTTATGAAGCCGGCAAGCGGGTCCTTCATCCACTTCATGACATGTCCATCTCTCATGGCGCTGCGGCGAATTGCCTATGCGCCTCCATGCCTTGAACCTTATGGATGAACGTTTTGAAACCCGTCCCCTCCATTGATGGGTTCGGGGAACGTGCGGACCAGCGAAAATCGCGGCCTTCCCCCTTATCCTTTACGCGGCCAGGCGGAAGCGTGCCGCATGATTCGGTGTCGGGGCCGCATCGACCGCACGACCATGCAGCACAACAGCATGCCGCCCATCGTGCAAACGATGGTCATGGCGAGCACGCCCAGTTCGGTCGCACGTTCGTCGCGCACGTCGGCCGGATCTGGCGCGGGCAGCGGTATTGCGACGCGATGCCCGGAGACTAGCAGCCGATGCGTGTTGATGCCGTATGGCGTGCAGGTCATCAACGTCAGCCGGTCTTCGCCGGGCACGATTTTCAACCGTGAGACGTCGTCCGGTTCGATCACGCTGATTCGGTCCACTTCGTATCCCAGCGTCTCGTCCATCACTTTGATGTACATGAAATCGCCGTCGTGCAGTTCGTCGAGCCGTGTGAACATCAACGATTTGACCAGGCCGCGATGCCCGGTGACCACCGTATGCGAGCCAGTGCCGCCGACCGGCAGGCTGGTGCCGTACAGATGCCCGGCACCGACGACGAGCACCGGTTCGGACGTGCCATGCCGAATCGGCAGTTCCACGCCGATTTTGGGCACCAATACCGTGCCCATGATGCCTGCGCCGGAATCCAGCAGGCCCTGATAGTTCGCGTCCGTGTCCGCAGCGGAAAGCCCGGCACCGCCGGAAGGCGCCGAATCGTCGGCGGTATCAGCATCTCCGGCAGTGCCAGCCGGTCTGGTAGTGAACGGATCGGCCGCCTCGCCCAATACCGGCTGTCCTTCCACGGCAAGCCGCCGATTGTATGCGCGCGCCCGTTCCAACTCCTCCATCGCCATCGGATACGGCCATCCGGCAACCGTGCGAGCCGCCGAATCGGATGTCTCGGCCAAGCGCCGCGCGGAATGCGCCCGCATGGCGAACGGCAACGACGCGACCACCACCGCGCCCACGATCAGCAGCACGGACACGCACCGCACCAATATGAAACGAATCCGCCGCAGCCTGCGCGCGCGAACCACATCGGCAATGTCAATCGCCTCGTAAAACGACGGCGTTCCAGCGAACGTTCCAGCAGACGTTCCAGCGAACGCAACAGTTCCGGCATGACCACTGTCGGCAGCTGCACCGGCATCAGATCCGACTCCGGCGCCATTGCCGATGCCATCGTTATCATCACCGGCATCATAGGAATCAGCCGAGGCGCCCGCCACGGCACCGAACAGCCGCATGGGCGAACGCAGCACCGCATGCGCATGCACGTAGGAATCCGTCCTGCGGGCGAGCAGACGGACGGGTTTACTCATCAATCGAGAGGCAGACCAAAACATGGGTTTCTCCTTCGAACACACCCATGTTCACACCCGCCATACGAAAGCCCTTGCCCCCTATAGAAGGGCTTACCCCTAGAAAGACAACGGTTTCAGGCACGAAACCGGCAATTATGGCACCAAACCGCGCAGCACCCCACCTACCGGCGGAACGCAGCTCAGACAAGCCGTTTTTCAGAGGAATGCAAGTCAGACGAATGTAAGCCAGACGAATGCAATCCAGGCGGACGAGCCCCGCAAATCCTTAAAAAAACAGAAAAAGTCAAAGAAAGCGCTCAGATGAACGCACGCTCACCGAAAATCGCAGTGCCGACGCGCACGATGGTGGAACCTTCGGCGATGGCCAGTTCCATGTCGCCGGTCATGCCCATCGACAGTTCCCGGCAACGGTCCGTGCCCGGTTCGCCGGATGCGAGGATGAGGTCGCGGGTCTTGCGCAGGTGCGAGAAACCGCGGCGAATCACCGTTTCGTCGTGCACATGCGCGCCGATCGTCATCAGTCCCTGCAATTCGATGCCGTCCAACGTGCCGATTTTCTGCGCGATGCGGATGGCGTGCGCCGGATCGCAACCGGATTTCGATTCCTCGCCGGATTCGTTGACTTCCAGCAGCACGCCGACAGTAATACCGCGAGCCACGGCTCTACGTGAAATTTTTTCTGCCAAATCGATTGAATCGACCGATTCGATAGTGTCGACCACCGGCAGCACTTTGCCGATTTTATTGCTTTGCAGCTGGCCGATCAGGTGGAATGGAATATGCTCCGCCGCAGCATCCGGCGCGGCGCCTGCGACGCCCAGCGAAAACCCGCGTTCCGCGCATCGCCGTGCCAGCCCTTCGGCCTTCGCCGTCACTTCCTGCGGACGGTTCTCGCCGATCATGCGCACGCCGGCATCAATCGCAGCCATGATTTCGCCGATGTCGCGCGTCTTCGTGGCGGCCAGCAGGCGCACGGAGCCGGCTTCGCGTCCGGCTTGTTCCTCAGCGGCCGCGATGCGGTCGAGCACACGATGCACGCCGTCCGTGATCTCACGTGCGCGCGCATCGTCGATCACCTCGTTGGCGAGGTTCTTGTGATCCATGTATGCAGTCATCGTCCACCTCTCGCAAGTTCATTCGACCGCCGGTCCGCGGCCGGCACCACCGTTTCCGGCATGTCGCTGATATTTCGATACCAGTGTTACCAGAAAACCGCCGACAACGTATAAAGAAGCCCACGCGATGACCTGAAGTGAAGCGATAAAGCGGTCATAAATTCGCGCGGGCTATAAACCAGACGGCAGTAGAAGGGGGACTTCAAAGACTCCGTCTACGCATTTAATGTATCAGATAAATGCGCGCGAACCGCCGGAAAAAACCAATAAATCTGAAAACTTTTTTTCAGATTTTATCCCCCTTGCGCAGCCCCTCCACCAAACGCTCCAATTTATCGACGCGATCGCTCAACACCATCACCTGGCATACCAGCGATTGAATCTTGCCCAACGGCACTTCCGACATCGCATTGTGGTTGTCCACAGCCGTATCATGCGGTTCCGGCTCTTCGGCCGCCTTGCGCATGATGTCCTCGTCACGCTTCCAGCGTGCGATATTGCGTTCGATGCGCTTGTGCCCGATGACCGATGGGCTCAATCCCGCGGAAATGAAGATCGCAGTCGGCTTCTCCCCCTGCAGATACCGCCTCATGCAGTCGATTTGGAATTCCCTCGCATACGTGATTCTGCTGTCCGTCACCGCGTCGATCGACGGCAATGTACGCAGGTATTCGATTTCCGCTCTACTGAACTGTCGCTTCGTCATATTCGCCCCTTGTAAATCCCCTTTTGACCGGCCATACCGATAACGCATAGACCGAATTGCCGAAATCACCACCCAGAATACCGGATGACGCACACCACCTTACGCACACCCCAAACGAAACGCGCGGCCCGTATCACCATGCGCTAAATATCCTTCTCACACTGTGAGATATCTCACAGCGACGGCACGTTTTCGGAGCACGCTGCAACCTCGGCATGGCACGTCACGGCACGTCCAGCAACGCATTCCACAATCGCGTCCCACGAAACCCGCCGTTCCGGCCGCCGATGCAGGTACAGTTGCAAGCATCGGCGCAACCGGTCTCCGCATCGGCAACACCGAACCGCCCGCCAACGACAGGAAGGAACCCCGTGCCAGGTCGTTTCGCACCCACCCCATCAGGCCGCATGCACATCGGCAACATCTATGCGATGCTCGGCGCATGGCTGTCCGCGCGTAGCCGCGGCGACGACATGCTGCTGCGCATCGAAGACATCGACGAACCGCGCGTGGTGCCCGGCGCGGCCGAACTGATGATGGACGATCTGCATTGGCTTAGCTTGGATTGGGACGGCGATCCGGTGTTCCAATCCGCTCGGCACGACCTGTACCGTGAGGCGCTGCATTGCTTGGAAAACCTGACGATTGACGACGCATACGATTCGCCGTTTGACGAGCGCAACAACCACACCCCCGCAGTCGGCAGCGCAGCCAACAACGCAATCGCTGGCACAACCCCGCTGATTTACCCTGCTTCTGCTCGCGCGCCGACATCCGCGCAGCCTCCGCACCGCAGGAAGGCGACCGTTTCATGGTGTATCCCGCACGTGCCGCCGGCTTATCGCCAGCAATCCGGATACCGTCCGGCAGCGGCTGGCCAACGGCGACCGCCATTCGCTGCGCATCGCCATGCCCGCCGACACAAACCCGCACGCAACCGTCCAATTCGATGACGCAGTGTTCGGCCATCAGGAATTCAATCTGGCGCACGACGTCGGCGACACCATCGTGCGCCGCGCCGACGGCCTGTTCTCCTACCAGCTGGTGGTGGTCGTGGACGATCTTGACATGGGCGTCGACGACATCGTGCGCGGCCGCGACCTGCTCCGGTCGAACGCCCTGCAAATCGCCATTCGCCGAGCGCTTATCAAGGCGGGATTCCGCAAGGCAAAAACGCAGGCTTCTGCACCATCGCAGCACGCACCACAATCGCAATACACCCCATATAACCCCGAAACCCACGGTACGCGCATCTGCCGCTTATCGACAACGCGGCCGGCCGCAGGCTCGCCAAACGCGAGCGTTCTTTGGATATGGGGGCGCTGCGCGCGCATGGCGTCACCGCGGAGCAGGTTGTCGGCTATTGTGCGTGGCTGCTTGGTTTGCAGGGCGATTCCGCGCATACCAGTCCGCAGCCGATGAGCGCCGTCGAGGCGTTGCAGGAGTTCGATTGGGGTAAGGTACGGGCCGATACGGCCGACCGCAGTATCAGCCAAGACGATTTCGACGCGTATTTCGGCTTGTGACAACGGCTGGCCGGATCTCGCCGAATTGCCGAGACGACCCGGTCAGTCCGGGAAACAGCAGAAAGCAGCAGAAAATAACGGGAAGCAGTCGACGTTCAGCCGATCCACAGCTCCGAGTCAAGCGGATATTCGTTGACCTTGCAGCCGTCCAAATGCATGGATTGCTCCTGCATCAGCGGCGCCAACTGGCCTTCGCCGGCGCAGGTCGTTTCGTTGTCAATGTGCCCCAGCCGGTGTCCGACCTCATGGTTGATCACCATCGTGCGGTATCGCGCCAGGTTGCCGCCGGCGGCGAGCCATTGTTGCGTGCCACCGTTCCAACGGTCGTCGTTGACGATCACGTTGTTGTCGACCCTGCAGCTGTATTCCACCGAGCATGATGGCGAGAACGACGTCATTTCCGACGCTTGGGACAGCACGAGATTGAAATCGCAGTTGCCGTCCGTGGATTGGTCGAATATGGCTCCGGCGCGTGGCCATCCGTGTTCGTCGTTGAGGATGCGGAACGCCGCGTTGCCGAATTCGTCGGCCGAACCGACGTTTCCTTTGGTTGCGATGCAGTAATGGTATTGCGTTACCGGTTTGCCGCTGTTTTGCGCGGTTTCCTGCGCTTTGTTCAGAATCGCGGTTTTCTCGTCGTCGCTCAGTGCCGCCGATTGCGCGCTCACCGCTTTGGCGACGGCCTGCTCTTCCTGCGATTGTTTGGTTTCCGGTTTGGTTTTTTTGGCCGTCTTATGCTGATTGGTTTTGGCTGTTTTCTTGGCCGGCTTCTTGGCCGACGTCGAATGCGTGGCTTGTGCCGTCGTCTGCGTGTTCGGCGTCATGCGGACCAGCAGTGCGTGCACGCTGCAGGACGTCATCGATGCGATCAGCAGGAACAGCACGAGCACCAGCACGGCGGCCCTGCGGATGCGAAACGCCTCAAGCCGTTCCCGTTGGCCCATTGTGGCGTCGGCTTTCGGATCGAGCGCACGTATGATACGACGAATCCGCTTCAATCCAGCCTCCCGATATGGTGATGTTTCTCTCTTCGGCAACAGTACCAGTCTCAGTCAACATGCCGAAGCCGCCGACCGCCATGCATACCACCTATGCGTAAGGCCCGCGATTCCGGAGGGAATCACGGGCCTTACCAGCATGCCAGACGAATGCCGGCAATCGTCAAAGTAATGCTCAGGCGAACAGCACCTTGAACAGGAACGCGCCGACGATAGCGCCTGCGATCGGGGCCACGACCGGAATCCAGGCCTCGCCCCAGCGGGAATCGCCCTTGTTCGGAATCGGCAGGATGGCGTGCAGGAGGCGCGGCATGAGGTCGCGGGCAGGGTTCAGACCAGGGCCGGTCGGGCCGCCCATGGAGGTCACGAGGCCCCACACGATGAAGCCGACGACGATGGATGCGGCGGCCGGGTTCGCCTTGCCCCACGGCAGGGACAGGCAGCACAGGGCGCCGAGCACCAGCATGAAGGTGCCGAAGAACTCGTTGAGGAAGTAGTTCACGCGGTCGTTGTGCGCGTCGGTGGTGCAGAAGGTGCCGAGGATGGCTTCGGCATCGTCGGTGTCCTTGTAGTGCGGCAGGTAGGTGACGTACACGATGAGCTGGCCCGCCACTGCGCCGAGCAGCTGGGCGATGATGTACGGCAGGACCTCGTTCCACGGGAACATGCCGTTGACGGCCTGCGCGAGGGTCATGGCCGGGTTGATGTGGGCGCCGGAGACGCCGCCGAACATCAGGACCGGGAACATGACACCGAAGCCGTAGCCCATGGCGATGTTCAGCCAGCCGGCATGGTAGCCCTTGGTGTTTTTCAGTTCCGCGTTGGCGACAGCGCCGTTGCCGAAGACCATCAGCACGGCGGTGCCGACGAATTCCGCGGCAAGCTTGGTGAAGAGTGTGTATTCCACTGCAGTTTCCTCTATTGCTTCTTCTCTAACGATTCTTACGATTCGTGCGATTCGAGATGAATTGCGATTCCGCTCTGGGCGGACAACAGCGCACTATCTTACTCCGTACGGAGGAAGTAACGCGGCTTTGGGTGGACACATGTCCGAAATACGAAAAAGACCCAAGCCATTGGCTTGGGTCTTGTCTGTGCCCCCTCAGGGATTCGAACCCTGGACACGCTGATTAAGAGTCAGCTGCTCTAACCAACTGAGCTAAAGGGGCGTTGGTCTTGGCGAGGTTTTTGTTCTCGCTGAGCACATGGAGTAAATATACTCAGAATCGGAAAGAACGCAACCCTCGGCGTGTCGCAATCATAAAACCGCTATTTTCCAACGTTTTCAGCAAATCGCCATCTATGGTGCACATCGCGTCATACGACGAAAAATGCGGCGCGATGGCGCCCTAAAATCCAAGTAATCACATTTTCTTCACATTCTGGCGCAATGCAACCACTCCGACAGTCAACGGCACGAACTTTTCCATCACACATTTCCACCGCGGCGAGCCGAATAGCACGCATCATCGTCGAGCCCGTCGGCGCGCCAGAGGCCCTTTATAATAAGGGCCATGGCGCGTCACAGGAGTATATGACGCGCATCAAGAAGGAGAAAGGCTTACCTATGGCATGCCCAAATTGCGGTCAGCCGACCATCGAAGGCGCTAAATTCTGCGCCTCGTGCGGCTCACCGCTCACCCAAACGACCGCGGCGGCACCGCAAGCGCCGGCCGCGCCGGAATCCGATGACGGCACCATGCTGTCTTCCGCGCCGCACATGGCACCGGCCCCGCAGATGCCGACCGCTGCCGTCCCGCTGCCCAATAGCGCCGCACCGGCAGCTCCGCAAACCACCGTCCCGCAGCCCACCACACCGCAACCGGCGGCGCAAGCACAGCCCGCTCAGGCGCAGGCAACGCAACCGGTGGCACCACAGGCCGCGCCGACGCAGCAGTTCCAGTACGCGCCATCCCCGGCCCCGCAGCCGGCAGCAGCGCCGCAACCAAGCCAGCCGACCCAGCAAATCGCCCGTCCGGCGGCCGATCCCACCATCACCGCGCTGACCACACCGCAGTCCATGAAGACCATGGGCGCCAGCCTCGGCATCGGTCTCGGCGCGAGCGTGGTGTTCGCGCTGCTCGCATCGATCGTCTTCTTCATGGGCAATGCCGCGGCCAGCAACGGGCTTGCCGGCATTCCGGGCTTTTCCGACACCGCCTCCTTCCTGGGCAACAACGGTGTGTCCGGCTCCGGCCCGAATTTCTTCCAGATTCTCTTCACCGTGATGACGCTCGGCGTTGGCGGTTCGCTGAATCTCAAAACCAGCTCCCAGGGCTTCTCGCTGAGCAATCTCGGCATTGACGCCTCGCACGTCAGCGTGACGCTGCCGATCGGACTGCCCGGCGTGGCATTGGCGATCGGCGCCGCGTTCGGCGCATACATGCTGGCACGCAGGTTCGCGCTTCGTTTCAGTGGACGGGCGTCATCAGCTCGCTGATCGTCGGCGTGCTGTCCGGCCTGGTGCTGCTGGTCTTCGCCGCCATCTTCCCGGTGACGGTGGGTGGTTCCTACAGCGACTATTCCGCTTCCGCGTCGCTTTCCGGCGTGTCCTTCCGCACGTTCTGCATGGCGTTCCTGCTGTCGGCGGCCGGTGCGCTGGCCGGCTACGCGTTGGCACAGTATGCGGGCGATTCGGGTAACGTCTTCTCCGCCGCTTGGCGTTGGGCGCACCGCGCTCGTGGCTTCGTGCGCACGCTGGTCGAATCGTTTGCGATCTACGGCGTGCTGTTCCTGGTGCTTGGCCTGGTGGCGACGATCGCCATGTCCGCCGCGAACCATCTCGGCGCAGGCGGTCTGCTGCTGGTTCCGCTGCTGTTCCCGGCTCTGCCGCTTATGCTGATTTCGCTGTCCTCGTTCGGCGGCATCGCCTTCTCGACGTCCAGCTACAGCGTCCATACGATCACGTTGTTCAACGTGTCCTCCCTCAGCCACTATGGCTGGATTCTGTGGATCTGCTTCGTGCTGTTCCTGCTTGCCACGTTCTATATCGCGCTGCGTGAGACCGCGCGCAATATGTACGACCCGTATTACGCGGGCTGGCAGCATACGTGGAAGGCTCCGGTGGCCGCGATGGTGTTCTGGCTGGCCGCGGAGTTCCTGTTCACTTATTTCGCGGCGGGATACGCCTCGTCCAGCATGTCGATGACGACCCCGATGTGGTATTTCCTCGTCGCCGGCATCTGGGCGTTCCTAATCGAGGTGGCCGCGATGACGTTCGGTCCGACGCTGGTGGCGTCCCTGCCGGGCATGTGGCGGATCATCGTCGGTGGCACCGTGCAGCAGACCCCGCAGAACGTGGTCGATTACGTCAAGTCCTGCGATCCGTCCTACGGCATGAAGAAGACCTCTGCCACGGCGAGCGGCACGACCGCAACAGCGACCATGCCGACGGCTTCGGCTGCCGCACAGCCGGCCAATCCAACTACTCCGGCAGCTCCGGCCGCATCGGTCCCCCAGCCCGCGACGCCGGCTGCGCCAATGCCCGCGCCCACCGCAACGCCTGTTTCACAGGCCGTTCCACAACCGGTCGCCCCGACGTCCATGCCCAATACGACAACGGGCAACACGGCAACGGGTGCGGTGCCGCTGCCGCAATCGCCAGCAGGCACGGCTTCTATGCCGGTCGCAGCTCCGGGGGCAGGTCAGCCGCTCGACCCAAAAACTAAGAAGACGATCCTTATCGGCGGCATCGTGATCGGTGCCCTGATTGTGTTGGGCATTGTCTACGGTGTGCTCAACTCGACCGTCTTCAGCGCGAAATCCGTGGCGCAGAGCTATCTGACGGCGATTGCCGACGGCAAGTATGGCAAAGCCAATGGCATCGCCGATCCGCAGGTGGGCAAGGACCAGCTCAAGCTGCTGTCCGACACCGTAGCGAAGGCCGACAACGCCACGATCGCCAACCCGCATATCGATAGTGTCAAAACCGTCGAAGGCGTGGCCAAGGTCAACGTGACGTATTCGCTGAACGGCAAGAACGTCAACGATTCGCTCACCATCAACAAGGACGGGTCGAAGTTCCTGCTGTTCCCGAATTGGAAGATCTCGAGCCCACTGCTCAAGACCATCACCGTGTCGGTGCCCAATGCCGTGGAATCGTTGTCCGTCAACGGTGTTGACGTGACCGCGAAGAATGCGGAGAAGTCGGACAGCAGCACGTGGACGTTGCGCGTCTACCCGGGTTCGTACAAGGTGTCGATCGGCAAGTCGGGGTATGTCACCAGCGGCATCACCATGGTGCGCACGAACGCGGACTCCGATGCCGCCGATCTCAAGATCATGCCTACGGCCAAGCTTAAGGAGAACTTGAGCAAGGCCGTGAACGCCAAGCTGGACGAATGCGCGAAGTCCACCGACTACGCGCCGGAAGGCTGCCCGTTCGCCTTCGACCTGTACGACGAGGACTACTACCGCAACTTCGCGTGGTCCATCAGCGTCTATCCGAAACTGTCCGACATCGATCTCGATTACGGCACGTTCTCCACCCGGCAGGGCAAGGCGAAGTGCACGTATGAAGAGAAGCATTTCGACGATTCGTGGGAGTCTCAGGACGACAGCACCCACTTCACCGTCAACGGCAGCTTCAGCATCAGGGATGGCAAGCTCAGCGTCACGATTGACGATGAGGACTGATGCCGACTAAAGAGCGGATATAGGAAAATCCCCCGCACCAATCGGTACGGGGGATTTTCGATGCTTAAGCTCAGACGTGTTTCAGCCTGAAGTCATTCACCGCCGGTCCGTAAGGACGTCGAGCGGTGAATGGGGCGAAATCACTCAGCGACGACCTTCACGAAGAAGTTGGCGGTGATTTCCGGGTGCAGGGCGACGGTTGCCGGGAAGTCACCGGTGGTCTTGATCGGCTCAACGGTGATGTTCTTCGGGTTGACCTCAACCTTGGAGGAGAGCGCGATGGCGATCTTCTCTGCGGAGATGCCGCCGAACAGCTTGCCGGACTCGGAGACCTTGGCAGCGATTTCGACGGTGGAACCCTCGATGATTTCCTTGGCGGCAACAGCCTCTTCGCGGGTGGCGACGGCCTTGGCCAGACGAGCGCGCTTCATGGCCTCGATCTGGGCGGCGGCACCCTTGGACCAAGCGAGGCCAGGCCCTGCGGGAACAGGTAGTTGCGGGCGTAGCCGGACTTGACGGCCACGACGTCACCCGGGTGACCCAGGTGGTTGACGGACTTGGTGAGAATAACCTTAGTTTCAGCCATTGTTCAAACCTCTCTAAGATCAGCGGCCGGACGTGGCGTACGGCAGCAGGGCCATCTCGCGGGCGTTCTTGATAGCCTTGGAGATCTCGCGCTGCTCCTGCACGGTGACACCGGTGATACGACGGGAACGAATCTTGCCGCGATCGGAGATGAACTTACGCAGCAGGGCGACGTCCTTGTAATCGATCTCGGTGACCTTGGCGGCCTTCAGTGGATTCGGCTTCTTCTTAAACGGCTTGACCGGCGGCTGCGGCCTCTTGCGTGACATCTTGATGTTCTCCTTAAAATCTGGAAATACTGCGATTAAGCTGCTTGTTTCGCTGTTCGCCTATGTTGCGGATGGGGTTCGGTCCGTCAGAATTCCGGTTCGTCGCTGTCGCCGCCGAATTCGGAGGAACCTCCGAAGGACTGGGACGCGCCGAAGGAACCGAAGGACGAGCCGGAGTTATCCGAGCTTGACCACGGGTCCGAGGCCGGAGCGGACTGTGCGGGAGCGGCGTTGACCGGAGCGGAGGCTCCACCCTGATATCCGGCGCCGCCAGCATAGCTGGAGCCGCCCTGATATCCGCCGTTGTTGCCGCCGAAACCGCCGTTGTTGTTGGCGTTGTTGTAGCCGCCGCGATTGCCGCTGAAGCCTCCGTTGCCGGACGAGCTTTGACGGGTCACCTGGGCGGTCGCGTAGCGCAGGGACGGGCCGATTTCGTCGACCTGCATCTCGATGACGGTTCGCTGGGAACCGTCCTGCGCCTGGTAGGAACGCTGCTGCAGACGGCCTTGCGCGATGACGCGCATGCCCTTGGACAGACTCTGCGCGCAATGTTCGGCCATGTCGCGCCACGCGGAGCAGCGCAGGAACAGGGCCTGACCGTCTTCGAACTGGTTCGAGTTACGGTTCCAGGTGCGCGGAGTGGAGGCGATCGTAAAGCTGGCAACGGCGGCGCCGCTGCCAATGGTACGAATTTCCGGATCGGCCGTGAGGTTGCCCACCACGGTGATTACAGTTTCACCTGCCATGTCGTTACCTACTTACTTTGCAGCTTAGAAAGCTTGGTTTACTTACTTGCGAAGAATCTTCGTACGGATGACGGATTCGTTCAGGTTCAGCAGACGATCGAGTTCGTCGCTGGTGGCCGGCTCAGCGGAGTAGTTGACCACGACGTAGTTACCTTCGGTCTTGCCGGCGATTTCGTAGGCAAGCTTGCGACGGCCCCAGATGTCGATGTTCTCGACGGCACCGCCTTCCTTGGTGACAGTTTCCAGATACTGCTCGGTCAGCTTCTTCAGACCGCGCTCATCCAGCTCAGGATCAGCAATGAACATCAGTTCGTACTTATGCGCAGACATCACCCACCTCCTTCGGACTATCGGCCATGGACCTTCCATGGCAGGAGTGTGTATGCGTGCTGCCTTCAGGCATCGATAAGTCGCAATGAACATATGGATACGATTGATGGCAACTTGTACAGGCTACCCCGACGCCGCGACGTATCGAAACGGCGTCTGCCGGGCGCGAAATCACGTGCGGAGGCAAGCGAAAAGCCCCGCTCGCAAGCGGGGCTTAATCGCAAAGAATCGTAATAAATCCTGAAATGTCGCGAGAGCCGTATGGCAATCGCGCGAAATATCAGGCGTAGATGTTGCGCGGGCGCATGTCTTCGGGCAGGCCGTTGAGCAGCGTCGAAACGGAGCCGGATTCGAACACGGAGCGGATGCCGGCGGCCAGCAGCGGGGCCACGGACAGGACGGTCATGTTCGGCAGGCGCTTCTCTTCGGGCACCGGAACGGTGTCGGTGAGGACGATTTCGCGTGCGCCGCAGTTCTTCAGGCGTTCCACGGCCGGGCCGGACAACAGGCCGTGGGTGGCGACGAGCGTCACGGACTTCGCGCCGGCGTTGTTCAGCGTGCGCACGGCCTCGCAGATGGTGCCGGCGGTGTCGATCATGTCGTCGACGACCACGCAGTCGCGTCCCTTCACGTCACCGATGATGCCGTGTGCCTCGGCATGGTTCGGGCGCGTGGTGTCGCGGGTCTTGTGGATGAAGGCGAGCGGCAGTCCGCCGAGCTTGGCGGCCCACTGTTCGGAAACCTTGATGCGGCCGGCGTCCGGGGACACGATGGTGGTGTTCTCCAGCGGCATGCTGTTGCGCACGTAGTCAAGCAGGATCGGCATGGCGGTGAGATGGTCGACCGGGCCGTCGAAGAAGCCCTGCTCCTGGGCTGCGTGCAGGTCGACCGTCATGATGCGGTCTGCGCCGGCGGAGCGGAACAGGTCGAACATGAGGCGTGCGGTGATGGGCTCGCGGCCCTGATGCTTCTTGTCCTGACGGGAGTAGCCGAGGAATGGCGCGACCACGGTGATGGAACGTGCGGAGGCGCGCTTCATGGCGTCCACCATGATGAGCTGCTCCATGATCCACTTGTTGATCGGCTCGGTGTGGGCCTGCATCACGAAGGCGTCGGCGCCACGGACGGGCTCGGTGTAGCGCACGTACATCTCGCCGTTGGCGAAATCGTATGCGGTGGTCTCAAGTACGTCGGTTCCCAGGTATTTTGCGGTTTCCTGAGCCTGCTCGGGGTACGCGCGACCCGTCACCAGAGCCAGTTTCTTATCCGGAGTGCCTTCGAGAATCGCCGACATGCTTGCCTTCCCAATTGTTCGATATGTGAAAATAAGCCAAACTCCAATATAACAATGCGGGTGCCCACGGCACGCGGCCGTTGCGGAAGCGTTTCACCATACCGCTCCAAACTGCCGTCGGCAACATCAAAAAATCCCCAAACCATCGACGTAGAAGGCACATACCAACGCCAATGGTTTGGGGAAAACCGGATTACCGGACTATTCGGCGGACGCGAACGCCTCGCGGATCTGCGCCGCGTTGCCGTAGGACGCCTGCGCGCCGTAGCCGGTGGCCGCGTACGCCGAAACGTACGAGGCGAGTTCGGCGGCTTCGGACAGCGCCAGTCCGGATGCCAGGCCGGCCAGCACGGTGCCCATGAAGGAATCGCCGCAGCCGGTGGTGTCGACGGCCTTGACGCGTACCGGGGCGATGCGCTGGACGCGGTGTTCCGGATCGTCCGCGGTGCCGTCGAGCACTACGGAACCGTCGCCGCCAAGCGTCACGATCGCCTGTTCGAAGCCGAATCCGCGCAGTTCGTCAAGCGCGTGCCACCAGTCGAACGAATCCCAATCGTCGTTCTCCGGCTCGTCGATGCCGAGCAGTTGCGCCATTTCATGCTCGTTGACGAGCAGGATGTCGGATGCTTCGATCAGTTCCGCCGGCAGGGACGGGGTGAACGGCGAGTCGTTGAGCAGCACCTTCACGCCCGCTTCGTGGCACATGCGTGCGGCCGCGGTGACGGTTTCGATGGGGCTTTCCAGGCACAGGCCGAGCACTGTGGAGTGGGTCAGCGCGTCACGCACGGATTCGACGTAGTCGACGGTCACCTGCGCGTTGGAGCCGGGCGAGTACACGATGGTGTTCTCGCCGTGCGCGTCCACGGTGATGACGGTGGTGCCGGACGGGCCGAGCACGCGGCGCACGTGCGTGGTGTTGACGCCCGCTTCGCCGAGCGCTCCGAGCAGGAAGTCGGCGTTGTTGTCGGAGCCGACCGCGCCGAACATCTGCACGGTGGCGCCGATGCGTGCGGCCGCCGCGGCCTGGTTGCCGGATTTGCCGCCTGGCAGCAGCTGCAGCGGACCGCCGGTGATGGTCTCCCCCGGCCCTGGCAGACGCTGTGCGGTGACGGTGTAATCCGCATTCATCGAGCCGATTACGGACACTGTGCCGTGGATGCGGTCCAATGCAGAGAGAACTTCAGTCGCACTCATCTTTGACTTCCTTACATTAATTAAATAAAAAGGAGATTTGCGGAATATTGTTTTTCAGTATTCGCAATTATCGCAAATCTCCATTGTTTATATTGAGGATGTTATGTGCGATTATTTAGCCGATTCCTCGGTTTCCAACGCATGGTTGCCTTCGTAGATCTTTTTCTTGAAGACGAAGAACACGATCAGACCAAGCAGTGCGGTACCGGCGGCGATCAGCAGCAGGTTGGAATAGTTGGCGGCGTCACCGGTAGCACCGGTGACGGAACTGCCTGCGAGGGCGTTGGAGCCGAGCAGGCTGCCGATGATGGCAATGCCGATGGACGGAGATACGTTCATAGCCAGATCGTTCATGCCGACGCCACGACCAGATTCGTCCTTCTCAATGGTGCCGAGCACGGTGGAAACGACTGGAGAGTACATAAGGCCACAGCCCGCGTAGAACACGCATGCGCACAGGGTCAGCACCACAAAACCGGAGTTCACGCAGAATGCCGCGCCGGTCCATCCCAGGAACATGAGGGTGCCTGCGGTCACGATGCCGGCCTTGATGCCGATCTTGCGGATGATCATGCCGGAGCAGGTGCCCACCACAGCGGCGACCACGAAGGCCCACACGATGTGCAGGGAAACCTGGGTGGTGGTCATGCCGTAGATGTTGGTACCAATGGCATTGAAGATCGGGCTCAGTGCGTAGTTCACGAAGTAGAACACGAGGATCAGACAGATGGCGCGCAGCCAACGGGTGTTCTTGAAGAACGCCGGGGTGATGAACGGGTTGGAGGCCTTGTTGATGTAGAAGGCGAATGCCACGAACAGCAGCAGGGAGACCACGAGCATCCACCAGGACATGTAGGAGAAGAACAGGGTCAGGAACGCGGTGGCGAAGCCGAAGATCACGAAGCCGAACGCGTCGACCTTCTGGCCGTTGCCGCTCTTGGACGGGAGGGTCTTGAGCAGGATCGGCAGGAACAGGATGGTGACGGACGGGATCAGGAACAGGAACTGCCATGCGATGGAGCTGAGCATGCCGGCCGCGAACACGCCGATGGAAGCGGACAGCTGGTATGCGGCGGTGAACAGGCCGAAGAAGATGACCTTCAGGTCGTTGCGCAGGTATTTGGTGGCCACCACCAGGAAGGCGGAGCCTGCCACCTGCTCGCCTGCGGTCTGCAGCACTCGAGCGATGATCACGGTCCACAGGTTCGCGGCGAAGAAATAGTTGGCCACGAAACCGAAGATGGAGCCGATGAACAGGGTCACGAGGCCGAAGGTGACGAGCTTCTTCAGGGAGACGAAGTCACCGAGGGATCCATAGATGAAGCACACGATGCCGAGCACGATGCTGGGGAACGCGGTGATGAGGGACGCCTGCGCCGGCGCGCCGACGTCGGCGCCGACCTGCTGGAACACGAGGTTGAATCCCTGCAGGCACAGGGTGCCGAGCACGAAGGTGATCAGCAGCGGAATAAGGGCGCGGACGGCCATCTTGTTGCTGGTCACCGGATCGTCGAACGGGTCGACGGGGGCTTGCGATGGTGCGGTGTTGACTGCCGTTGCGGCTGCGTTGCTGGTAGACATGTCAGTTCTTCTTTCGCTTCTTCGCTTGGTTTTTGTGATGTTGTGTTGCGATTATTTCGATGGTGATTCCGTGGTGAGGGTTGCGCGGGAAACGCTCCGTGGAACGTTTTCCGCGCGAGCCGTCGTTCACTGCGCTTTTGCGGCGAGGCCGGAGATGCGGGTCATGAATTCGTTGAGGAACCTCGGCACGTCCACGCCGACGGCGACCTTCATGGTCTTGACCGGGTCGTTGAGGCGGGTTTCGTCGCCGATGGTGCGTCCGCGGGTCGGGCCGTCCACATCGACCTTCATGTTGATGTCAAGGGTGGTGACGAGGGTCGGGTCCACCGCCACGCCGACGGCGAGCGGATCATGCAGACCGCAGCCGCCCAGGTGCGGGGACGTAGTCTCGTAGGCCTTGATGTAGAAGTCGGTCATGTCGGCCAGGAACTTGCCGGCCTTGGTGCCGAGGTCGCGCCACTGCTGAGTTTCCTTGTAGGTGAGCAGGGTCTGCAGGGTCACGTCGAGGCCGATCATAGTGGTCGGAGCGCCGGAACGGAACAGGTAGTCGGCGGCTTCCGGATCCTGCGAAATGTTGGCTTCCATGCAGGCGTTGCAGTTACCGGGCACGGTCAGTGCGCCACCCATGAGCACGATCTGGCCGATTTCGTCTTTGATTTCCGGAGCCTTCTTCAGTGCGGCTTCGATGTTGGTCATCGGGCCGGTCGGCACGTAGACGAGATCCTTGCCATAGGTCTTCACTGCGTCGATGATGAAGTCTACCGCGGATTCGGTTTCGACGGAGCGGTTGGAATCAGGGATTTCCACGTCGCCGATGCCGTTGTCGCCGTGGATGAACGCGGAGATTGGCAGTACTTCGAAATGGTCGGTGGTGCTGGAGTGCGGCAAACCCTGATACACCTTGACTTCCGGGTGGCCGAGCAGGTCGGTCACGGCCAGTGCGTTGCGCACACCCTGCTCGACGAGCACATTGCCGTAGGTACCGGTGATGCCGATCAGTTCAATCTCCGGGCTTCCCAGAGCATACGAAATGGCAAGCGCGTCATCAACGCCGGTATCAAGATCAAGAATCATCTTTTTCATGTGTGTGCCTTTCCTCTTTGACGGGCCTGACGACGGTCCGCCACCATACGGGTGCGTCGTCAGTTATGTATCGAACACTTTCTCATTTATGTTGTGTGTTGACAAGATTTATGATAAAGCGTTTTATCAGGAATGCAAATTCGGCACTACCATACGGCGTGTTGCTTTTATTTCCAGCAATTTAACCGTATAAGAAACTCCGACGACACTTTAATCAAGATTTATCAGCGCCACCCGTCTCATCATGATCCGCAGGTATCTAAAAATCCTCAATCCTACGCGCAGGCGGCCTGCACCAGTTTCGGCGTAAGCACTTCAACCTGCGGATTAGAAAGCCACGGGCGAGCATCCCCTGATTCCGTACCGGACTTGGCACGAACCGCAACATCAATCCGCTCACGCAACATACCCCAACAGGCGGCGGCCAAATCAGCCACGCTCTGCTCAACGGTGGTCATACGCCAACCAAGACCGAATCGTTTGAGAATATTGTCGTAACCAATCACCTGCATATCCTCAGTAACGCGCAACCCACGTTCCGCCATACGCTGACGGAAACCAAGCGCCATCACATCATTGCAGCAGAACACGGCCGTCGCACCGCCATCAATAATCTGATCCGCAGCATGATAGCCACTACCGAAACGGTAATCCCCCTCAACGCATAGCGACGAATCAAAACACTCCCCCGCCTGCTCGACGGCATCCACAAACCCACGACGACGCTCCGCAGCACTCGACTCCGCAGTATCGCCAGTCACAATGCCAATACGAGTATGACCACCCTCCAACAGATAACGGGCAGCCAAACGACCACCAAGATAATTGTCAAAACCAACGGCATCGCACCAACCGCACTGCGTCAAACGATCAATCAACACCACAGGGCACGACACAAGCGCCACATCCTCACGCAACCGCTCAGCAGCATCGCCAGCGCAGGACTCGCGCGCCGGAATCAGCATCACACCGTCCACCCCACGAGCCGGAAGGCGCTGCAACAACTCATGCTCGGTAACACGCGAATCATCGGAATTGGCCACAATCAGCGAATACCCCTGCACGGCGCACTCATCCTCCACGCACTTGGCAAGCGCCGCGAAAAACAAGTTCTCAATATCAGGCACGATCAGCGCAACCAGCTGGGACTGCTTGGTCACCAAGCTTCGCGCGCTCTGATTCGGCACGTAATTCAGTTTCTTTGCCGCGTCGGCAATGGCCTTGCGCTTCTCCTCGGACACGCGAGCCGGTCGATTATTCAACACCAGCGAAACCGTCGTCACAGACACCCCCGCGGCAGCGGCCACATCCTTCAGTGTCGCACGATACGCCATCAAACCCCCTTAAAACGTTTCTCCCTCCAGCATAAATGCCATGCGATCCTGACGCGCCCAGCATCGCAATCACAAACAAATTCCTTTCACAGCAAAATAATCCGCATTATTTCCAGCGGTAAATCGTTTCTCGGAAGTGTTTTTTGTATACTCGCAACGTTTTGTCTGAAATGAGAGCCACACGAGAAGAGAGGAACCACCATGCAGCCAACCATGCAGAAAAACAATGTGAAACAGCGCAAGACCATCGCCATCATCGCCATGATCGCAGTAGCTGCCATCGCGCTCGCAGCCGTCGCCATCATCGCAGTCTCCAACAAGCGCGAAATGACACAAGCCGCCAGCGACACCTGCGCGTTGAATGCGAAGGCGCTCGCCACGCATCAGGAGAGCTTTGAAGAAGCGCAACAAGAAGCTGAAGAAGCAGCGAAACTCACCGTGAATGACGTGGCGGACGGCACCACGCTCGAAACCCTGAAGGATGCGATCACACTGGCCAAAGCCGTGGAAAGCGCGCCAGCATGCCCCGCAAGCGGCAATGCCAGCGACTTCACCAAAGCGACGGACGACATTCGCAAATACGCCGACAACCTGCGCAACATCACCAACGAACTCGACGCGGCCGCCAAGTCGGTGGTCGCCAGCCAAGAACTCAGACTCGAGTCCGCCGAGTAAGTCAGGTAAGCCGCCCCGACGGTTAGCGCCGACGTCAGCGCCAAACCCTACGTTTAACGGGGCCAAAGTCATCCAAGTCTGCAACTTCGCCCCCATTACAAGCATTTTCGCACCACATCGGGCTTATATATGGCAGATTCGACAGGTCGCCCGGAGACATTTCGCTTATATATGGCAGGTCATTCCGGAAAGACCGCAGTTAGAGGGTACAAAATTACCCCCTAACTAGCTTGTTTCAAAAACAGACTGCCATACATAGGCGAGATGCCTCCGTACAAACCCCAAAATCTGCCATACATAAGCGAGATATGCCCATGAATTACGCATCTATGCTGTGCAGGCGCGACCTCGCGTCCGCTTAGAGGCTTGACAACACCTTCCAA
>ENA-OQCO01000010-OQCO01000010.1-human-gut-metagenome-genome-assembly--contig:-NODE-10-length-92807-cov-7.448295_pt1 | contig 92807 bp, 85 predicted proteins | sample MGYA00242500_ERZ504582 | MGnify/ENA primary metagenome ERZ504582 (study PRJEB26092, sample SAMD00036346) | human gut metagenome | host: Homo sapiens | study: EMG produced TPA metagenomics assembly of... | reverse complement strand
TTGGACGTCCTTGTTTTCCAGTATTTTCAGGAGGTAATAAAGGTTCAATGCGAAGCCATTCTTCATCAGTCAACTCATATCGTTTCAACATAGTGAACACCCCTTTTTCTTTATTTTATCATGAAAAAGGGAAATAAAACATGCGTTTTGTGCAATTTTTATTTTTCAGACACACTCTAGTGTATTTACTGCGTTGGGCGATTCCAAAACCCCATTGTATTTTCTACTGGGATCATCCGCCGGCAATATTATCCTTGACCTGATATTTGTGGCTCAGTTTCACTGGGGTGTTGCAGGTGTTGCATGGGCTACTTTTATCGCACAGGGAATCTCAGCAGTGCTTGCATTGGTCACTCTGTTTTCCAGACTCAGATCTTTTGCAGGAGAAGAAAAGCAGCCATTTTTTGACAGAGGATATTTTACCCAGATTTTTGCAATTGCAGTACCAAGTATTTTACAGTAGAGTGTACTAAGTGTCGGAAATCTTTTTGTACAGGATATTGTCAATCGCTATGGCTCGGCAGTTGTTGCCGGTTATTCAGGCGCTATTAAGCTGAATACCTTTGCCATAAATATTTTTATGACATTGGGATCCTGCCTTTCAAGTTATACTGCCCAGAATATCGGAGCTGGCAAAGCAGAAAGGATACCGCTGGGATTTCGGACTGGTCTGAAACTCTCAGTAGTTGCATCTGTTCCATTTGTTGTTCTGTATGTTGGCTTCAGCAGACAGATGATGGGATTGTTCCTGAATGCAGAGAGTGGAGCGGCGATCACAGCAGGAATGGAGTTCCTTCGGATAGTCGCACCCTGGTATCTTATGATCGTAGTAAAACTGATGACAGATGGAATCATCAGAGGAGCCGGTGCAATGACATATTTTGTTGCTGCAACTGTGCCGGATCTGATCATCAGAATTTTATTTGCATTGATGTTCAGCAGAAATTATGGAAGTACTGGAATCTGGATGGCATGGCCATTTGGCTGGATTGCCGCTACAGTGCTGACATTGGTTTCTATAGAAAAGTCAGAAGACAGTCGGGAGATCTAGCATGAAAAAACGAGCATATTACCATCTTCCGGGGCTATTTGAGTTTTATGAACTGTACCGAGTATTTCTGCCGTTGTTCCGGGAACATAGAGAATATTTCTATGACTGGTGTGAGATTGGTTCAATATACGGGGCTCCGTCAGACTGTATCTGGGGCGGAGGCCGTACTTCCTTTGGAGAGGCAGACGCGGAAAAAGTACTGGATCTGATGCAGGAATATCAGATATCCGCCCGACTGACATTCAGTAATTCACTTTTGCGGGAAGAACACTTGCAGGATCGAAAATGCAATGAACTCTGTGCGTTGTTGGAAAAAAACAATAAACCTCAAAATGGTGTGATCATTCATTCAGAGCTGCTTTTAGATTATCTGCAAAAGAACTATCCGGGTCTTTATCTGATCTCATCAACTACAAAAGTACTGACAAATTTCAGTGATTTTTTACAGGAAATAGACAGAGAGGAATTCAGATATGTAGTACCGGATTTTCGTCTTAATAAAAAATTTGATCAGTTAAATCAGATGAATACACAGCAAAAAGAAAAAGTGGAATTCCTGTGTAATGAATGCTGCTGGTTTGGATGTAAGGACAGAAAAGCCTGTTACGAAACAGTCAGTCGGAAAAATCTGGGAGAAAATTGTCAGGAACATATTTGTGCAGCACCTGATTCCGGAGAGGGATATCTTTTTTCAAAAGCAATGGCAAATCCTGGATTTATTAGTGTGACAGATATCAAAGATATTTATCTGCCAATGGGATTTTCTAATTTTAAGATTGAAGGACGCGGGCTGGGAAGTGCACTGATTTTGGAATTCCTGCTGTATTATATGACAAGACCAGAATACCAGATTCATGTCAGAGAAAAGATATATCTGGATAATATGCTGGATCTTTTTTGAGTACGAAAAGATGAAGTTATAGGGGCAATATCCATATATAGAATGCAGGAAAGAGCATCAGGAAACTGGTGCTCTTTCTTGGTTTCGATAGTCAGTAGGAGTCATCTTATATGTTTTTTTGAAAGTTCGGCAAAAATGATCTACGTTGTTAAATCCGGTGTTATTAGAGATTGTGGCTATTTTTTCTTCTGTATTTATTAGAAGAAGCGCTGCTTGTGTAAGGCGATAGTTGATAAGATACTTAACCGGTGTCAGTTTAAGGTTATTCTGAAAAAGATGAAGGGCAGTACTCTTGCTGATATTTGCAGTTCTGGCAATATCCTCAAGTGTTATATTTTCCGAATAATGTGCATGAACGTATTGCATCATCAGCTGAAGCCGTGTTCTGGAAATTACAGCGCCCATGTTTTCAAATTGATCAAAAGTCAGATTTTCTAAAAGTAATATCCAGAGTTGCTGAACTGACATAGATACAATAATCTCACGGTTAAATTCTGTTTCCTGTACTGCAATTATTGTTTTTATGATTTCAAGAGCTTTTTTCTGCCAGGGAATATCTGGTTGAAAAACGAGATATTCAAGAGAAGATGAAATTACAGGATTGATATATTTTTTATAAATGAGACTGTCCTGTGGTGCAATAAATGAAGGCTGAAACAGAAAATTGGGAATGATGGCATCGCTTGAGGATTGTAATCGATGGAGAATTTTGGAATTGATCATTATGCCGTTACCCTCATTAAGTTCAAAGTGAACCGTACCAATATCAAAAACCACATTTCCGCTTTCGATATATATAAATTCCAGTTCACTGTGCCAGTGCCAGTCGATGCACTTAAAATCAAACAGAGCTATATTTTCATAATAGTAACGAAAAGGATACTCGGCGCTTCCATGATGGACGGTTTCCATTAAGTTGGCATCCGTTGTTGTTTTGGTGAATTGATTTTGAAAACTCATGGCTATTAATACCTCATATAATTGAATAATACGATATATTACAATAAAATATGAAAAAATTACAATGAAATTAGTATCCACATATTATATAATACAAACAAATATTATTCAAGGAGCATCTTACATGAAGAATTATAAAAAAACCAAATTGGCCTGTTATCTTGGATTTATAACACAGGCAATCGCTGCTAATTTCGCACCGCTTTTATATTTGAAGTTTCATGCGGAATACAATATTACACTTGGAAATATTGCACTTATTTCCACCTGTTTTTTCTTTACCCAGCTTATAGTTGATTTATTTTGTGCCAAATTTGTTGATAAAATAGGGTACAGAATATGTATTGTAACTTCAGAAGCCTGCTCAGCCATAGGTCTTGTAGGACTTGCTTTTCTCCCGGGAATTCTCCCGAATCCTTTTGCAGGAATTATAATAAGTGTAATTATATATGCAATTGGCAGCGGGCTTATTGAAGTGCTTTGCAGCCCGATTATTGAGGCATGTCCATTTGATAATAAAGAAGCAACTATGAGCTTGCTTCATTCTTTTTATTGCTGGGGAGCAGTAGGAACAATTCTTGTTTCAACAATTTTCTTTGCAGTATTTGGAATCGACAGCTGGAAATGGCTGGCAGTTCTGTTAGCCTTGATTCCGACAGTAAATATCTATAATTTTGCAACCTGTCCTATTGAATATCTTGTAGATGAGAACGAAGGAATGAGTATATCAGCACTTTTTAAAACACCATTATTCTGGATTGCTATTATTTTGATGGTATGTTCCGGTGCTTCTGAATTATCTATGGCACAATGGGCTTCTGCATATGCTGAAGCAGCGCTTGGCTTAAGCAAAACAATGGGAGATCTTCTGGGACCATGTTTATTTGCTGTCTCCATGGGAATCAGCAGAATACTATATGGAAAATACGGAGAAAAAGTAGATCTGTCAAAGTTCATGCTTGGTTCAGGTGTATTATGCGTAGTATGTTATGTTCTTGCATCACTCTTTTTAAATCCTGTAGTAGGACTTACAGGATGTATCCTGTGTGGCTTTTCTGTTGGAATCATGTGGCCGGGTACATTAAGTATCTCATCTAAGAAGTTTCCGGCAGGTGGTACTGCAATGTTTGCACTTCTTGCCATGGCTGGAGATCTGGGAGGAAGCATCGGTCCTGGTATTGTTGGACGAGTAACCCAGATGGCGGGAGATAATATAAGGAGCGGTATGTTGGTCGGCCTGATCTTTCCCGTGGTAATGGTAATCGGACTCTTATTTTTTGATAAGATAAAGTCCAGATAACTTTTCAAAATTTGTCTACAGAAAAGAGATGAAAATACGAATGGAAACAAAACAAATTATTCTTGAAACAAGGACGGATGAGGATGTTATAGAAATAACACTGGCAATGATTGATCTACAAGTGCCTGTATTACATGAACCACGATATACTGATTTGGGTTATGAAAGTTGTTTTTTGTGTGGGAAAGACCTGCAAATGCGTATAATTCATAGAAAAATAATTATATAAGAACTCTTTTGAAGAATGTTTGATTTACAAGGCTTAGGAACTTTTTGACAGTGATATATGATTGTACCAAATAAAGGGGAGTAACCTACGCTTTTAAAATGTGCGTTTGTGGTATCGTCAGTACGGTGAAAACATCCGGTGTCGCAAGAAAATGGTGAGACTTTTATTGCATTTTTGTTATGCAATAAAGGTTTCTTTTTTTATACATTTTTATCGAAAAGATCTTTCATTGCATAAAAATCCAATAGACATAGATATTGGTGTAGCAATGGGCGTGACAGGAACAGAAGTTGCAAAAGATGCAGCAGCGATGGTACTTACAGATGATAACTTTGCAACGATAGTAAAAGCAGTAGAAAATGGCCGAAATTTATATCAGAACATCAAGAATGCCATACAGTTTCTTTTGTCAGGAAATTTTGGCGCAATCTTAGCAGTTCTTTGTGCATCAATTGCAGGGCTGCCGGTTCCATTTGCCCCGGTACATCTGCTGTTTATTAATCTTTTGACAGACAGCCTTCCGGCAATTGCATTAGGAATGGAACCACATAGAAGTGAAGTGATGAATGAGAAGCCAAGATCAGCAGATGAATCGATACTGACAAAAGATTTTCTTAGTAAGATCGGTCTGGAAGGTTTTGTGATTGGAGCTATGACAATGATTGGATTCTTAACAGGATATCATCAGAACGGAGCATTGCTCGGAAGTACATATGCGTTTGGAACTCTTTGCCTTGCTCGACTGTTTCATGGATTCAACTGCAAATCAGATCATCCGGTCATTTTCACAAAAGTATTCTTCAACAATAAATGGTTGCAGGGAGCATTTGTACTTGGTGGCGCAATTGCATTTGTGATCAATGTGCCAATGAGCTTTTTGGAAAAGATAATTCTTGGAAAGACAAAAGAAAACAATAAATTGGCTAAAAAATTAGCAAGACCGGTAAGTTTGTTTCTTACAATTATATTACTGGTCAGTGTGATTGGTTTGGTTATATTTGGAGTAATTCCACAACTTACACAGACAACGAGAAATCTGATGACAAGTATTGCTGACTTTATCCCACAGATGAAAAACTGGATCCGTGAGTTTTCACATGATAACCAGGAGATCATGAAACTGGTAAATCAACTTCAGTTCAATCCTGACCAGGCAATCAAATGGGGGATAAGTATTCTTGGGAGTGGAGCCGGAAATATGATGAACACAACAATGTCAGCATTAGGTTACATTGCAAGTGGATTAGCGACCTTTTTTATTGCATTTACGGCATTGATTCCTATCTTTGGAGCTTTTATTGGATGTGCAGTGGGTGTTTTTTTGATCTTCATGGTAAGTCCAAAACAAGCAGTTTTATTTATTATTATATTTTTACTCTTACAGCAGATTGAAGGTAATCTGATTTACCCGCATGTTGTTGGCGGATCTGTTGGCCTTCCGTCGATTTGGGTGCTGGCGGCAGTGACAATCGGTGGAAATCTTATGGGAATAGTAGGTATGCTCATTTTTATTCCGACTGTATCGGTGTTTTATACTATTTTTCGCGAATATGTCTATTTGCGTCTGAAAAAACAGAATATAAAACGAGTAACGCGGACAGAAGTGGAAGAATATGATAAGAGGGTATAATTGAGTGATGAAACTGGCAGAATTAAGACGTAGGGAAACTTACGTCTTTTTTTAATGTGACATACATCACGGAAAATGATAAACTTTTTAATTATAATACAAAAGGAAAGCAAGACAGAAGCAGTTTATTATCAATGACTGTAAAAGTTATGCCAGCGAGGTTGATAAAATGGGACAGATAACGATCAGAGAACTGGAGAATATGGATTTTTTTAAAGAAATACCAAAGGATATTCTGCAGAATCTGCTTAATGAAAGTAAGGTTGTTTCATATAAGAAAAAGGAAGTGATTTTTCATTCACGCAGCAGAACGAAAACAGTATATTTCGTGTATTCTGGGGAAGTGATGCTTTACAATCTGACCAAGCACGGAAATAGAAAGGTGATTTTTATCCTGGGAAAAGGACAGCTTTTAAATCAGAGTATTGTAAGCAAAAAGCCAAATGCACTTTTTGGTGAGGCTGTCTGTCCAGTGAAGGTAATAGAAATTGCAGAAGAACAATTCCTTCAGCTTATGGAGCAGAGCCATGCTTTAACAAGAGCTGTTCTGAGAGAATATGAAAGAAATCTCTGGCGAATGGGTCACCAGTTAAAAAATACGACCGGAAACATGCAGATGGAGCGAAAAATAGCTGCAAAATTATGGAAGCTAGGTCGTGATTTTGGTGTGGATACGGAAGACGGGGTGATGATAGATATTGATCTTACTATTACCCTGATGGCGGACTTAGTTGGGGCACCAAGGGAAAATGTGTCTCGTGCCTGTAAAGTTCTTACGGATAGAGGTCTGATCCGTTATGGCAATAAGCGGTTTATATTGACGGATTCTGATGGTCTTGCAGAATTTTATAAAATGTGATTATGAGAAAGGGGTATCTGATGGGAAAACGACTCAACAGTGATGAGATGCAGACGATTTTTGAGATTTTGCAGAAATCCTATGATGTGTATGGACCGAAAATTTATCAGGGAACAGGATGCTTTTCAGATACAGATATAGTTCGTTATGGTCTGCTGAACAGCTGGGAAGAACTTGTCTGGGATCAGAAGTCGGATTACAGTTTCAAGGAAGTGCTGTTTCCAGTCTCAGAGACGATTCTTTATTTTACAGAGGATGAAATGAAAACAGCAGATGGAGTGGCACGACAGAGATTGATTTTTTTGAAAAGCTGTGATTTTCATGCTTTGAAACGTCTGGATGAGATGTATCTGAAAAACGGTGCAGAGGATTATTATTACAGAAGAATGCGGGAAAATACAGTTTTTGCTGTGATGGGGTGTAAGGAATCCGGTAAAAATTGTTTTTGTGTAAGTATGGGTACAAATCGTTGTGAAGAATATGATATGTATATTTTTCCGGATGAAAAGGGCTGCTATATGGAACTGAGATGCAGAGAACTGGAAGTATTATTATGGGATTATGGACAGAATGCACAGGAGAAACTGAATTTTGTGGAAAAGAATGAGATTCATGTAGAGATCCCGGAGAATCTTCCAGATATAATTCATCAGGATTCTATGTGGCAGGAATATGGCAGCCGCTGTATTGGCTGTGGTCGCTGCAATTTTGTCTGTCCGACATGTACCTGTTTTACTATGCAGGATATTTTTTATAAAGATAATCCAAAGGCAGGAGAGCGGCGCCGCGTATGGGCTTCCTGTCAGGTGGATGGATATTCTGACATTGCAGGAGGACACAGCTTCCGTCAGAGCCAGGGTGAAAGAATGCGCTTTAAGGTATTACATAAAGTTGCAGATTATAAGAAAAGATTTGGATATCATATGTGTGTCGGCTGTGGACGTTGTGAAAATGTCTGTCCGGAATATATTTCCTATGTTGCATGCCTTCAGAAACTGAAAGAAAAGGAGGGAAAATAAGATGACAAATGAATATATTCCTTTCTTATCTAAGATAAAAGAAATCGTGAAGCATACAGAGACAGAATATACATTTCGTATGACATATGTGGGTGAAGTAAGACCAGGACAGTTTTTTGAAGTTTCTATTCCAAAATATGGTGAGGCACCTATTTCGGTCAGTGGTATAGGAGAAGATTATGTTGATCTGACGATACGTAAGGTTGGTAAGGTGACCGGAGAGATTTTTGAATTAAATGAGGGAAGCAGCTTTTTTATGCGTGGTCCTTATGGGAACGGGTTTAAAAAGGAGAATTATCAGGGAAAAGAGCTGATCGTGGTAGCTGGTGGAACAGGAGTATCTCCTGTGAGAGGTGTGATCAGTTACTTCGGTGAGCATCCGGATGAGGTAAAAAAATTACATACAATACTTGGATTTAAATCTCCGGAAGATATTTTATTCCGTGACGATCTGAGGAGATGGGAACAGCAGATGAATCTGGTCCTGACGGTGGACTCATCCGATGACCCTTTCTATAGAACGGGGCTAGTTACAAAATATATTCCGGAACTTGAATTGGATAACATTCATGAAACTGCAGCTATTGTTGTCGGACCGCCGATTATGATGAAATTTGCAGTGGCAGAGTTTTTAAAACTGGGAATGAAGGAAGAACAAATTTGGATATCACAGGAAAGAAAAATGTGCTGTGGACTTGGTAAATGTGGGCATTGCCGAATGAATGACACATATATTTGTCTGGATGGGCCGGTATTCTGTTATTCAGAAGGTAAAAAACTGTTTGATTAGGGAGGAAAATATAATGGATATCAATACAAAGAAACTGAAGAAAAATGCCTTCCGTGTATCAAAAGTCCGTGGGCTTACGGCTTCCAGAGTGCGTGTTCCGGGAGGCTGCTGTAATGCGGATGTCATGCAGCAGGTAGTAGATATTGCCAGAAAATATGGAAATGGCCAGATTCATGTTACCACCCGTCAGGGATTTGAAATTGAAGGAATCCATATGGAAGATATGGATGAAGTTAATGAGATGCTTCAACCGATCATTGATAATCTTCAGATCAATCAAAATGAAGCAGGTACCGGGTATCCGGCATCAGGAACCAGAAATGTCTGTGCATGTATCGGAAACAGAGTCTGTCCTTTTGGAAATTATAATACAGTAGCCTTTGCAAAGAGAATTGAAAAGGCTATATTTCCTAATGATCTTCATTTTAAAATTGCACTTACAGGTTGTGCCAATGATTGTATCAAAGCAAGGATGCATGATTTTGGAATTATTGGTATGACAGAGCCACAATATGACCCTAACCGCTGCGTTTCCTGTGGTGCATGTGTAAAAGGCTGTGATAAGCTTTCGGTGGATGCATTAAAGATGGAAAACTATCGAATCGTGCGCAATGAGGAAAAATGTGTGGGATGTGGAGTTTGTGTAACAAAATGTCCGACCAGAGCATGGACCAGAAGTGCAAAAAAATACTATCGTCTGACACTTATGGGACGAACAGGAAAGAAAAATCCACGTCTGGGAGAAGATTTTCTGATCTGGGCAGATGAAGACACCATCATCAAAGTTATCCTGAATACCTATAAATTTGTGAAAGAATATATTGATCCAAATGCGCCTGGCGGTAAGGAACATGTGGGGTATATTATAGACCGAGTGGGTTTTGCAGAATATAAAAAATGGGCATTGGATGGTGTAGAGCTTCCACCTGAAACAATCGTGAAAGACAATATTTACTGGAGCGGTATATATTACAGATAATAAAAAAGACAATTATAATCATAAAGCCGATGCAGGATTTTGGAATCCGGTATCGGCTTTGTTGATTCTATATAAAGATCTTGAAAAATTTATTTGCTATGATTCATCAGTGTTTTGATGTCTTCTTCTGGTGTAGTAATAGGTGCAATACCATAATTTTCCACCAGATAGTTCAGAATATTAGGAGACAGGAATGCCGGAAGAGAAGGACCAAGACGAATGTTTTTGATACCCAGGTGTAAAAGTGTCAGTAGGATACAGACTGCTTTCTGTTCATACCAGGAGAGAACGAAGGAAAGCGGAAGCTCATTTACAGAACATCCAAATGCATCTGCAAGTGCCACAGCAACCTGGATCGCACCATAAGCATCATTACACTGACCCATATCCATCAGTCGTGGCAGACCACCGATTTCTCCCAGATCGAGATCATTGAAACGGAATTTTCCACATGCCAGGGTGAGGACGATACTGTCGGAAGGTGTCTGCTTTACAAATTCTGTGTAATAGTTTCGGCCTGGTTTAGCACCATCACAGCCGGCAACCAGGAAGAAATGGCGGATTGCACCTGATTTTACAGCTTCTACTACAGTATTCGCATGAGACAGGATGGCTGCATGACCAAAACCGGTTGTTACTTTTGTTCCGCCATTGATGCCTGTGAGTAGCTGATCTTCTTTGTAACCACCCAGTTCCAGTGCTTTTTCAATAACCGGCGTAAAATCTTTCTTTTCATCAATATGAACAGCACCTGGGAAAGCAACTACTTCTGTTGTAAATACTCTGTCAGCGTAGCTGTTTTTTGGCGGCATCAGACAGTTGGTAGTGTAAAGAATAGGAGCAGGAAGATGATCAAACTCTTTCTGCTGATTCTGCCATGCGGTTCCAAAGTGTCCTTTTAAGTGAGAGAATTTCTTTAAAAGTGGATAGGCATGGGCGGGGAGCATTTCACCGTGGGTATAGATGTTGATTCCTTTTCCTTCTGTCTGTTCAAGTAAAAGCTGCAGGTCTTTCAGATCATGACCAGTCACGACAATAAAAGGTCCTTTTTCTATGGTAAGAGTAACTTCGGTTGGCTCTGGCGTTCCATAGGTTTCTGTATTTGCCTTGTCAAGAAGTGCCATACACTTCAGGTTGATTTCCCCTACTTTCAGTACTGTAGGAAGCAGAGCCTCAATACTTTCTTCATAGCCAATCTTAAATAATGCCTCGCAGAAGAAACGATTTACTTCGGCATCTTCGAAATTCAGAACATTTGCGTGATAGGCATAGGCTGCCATTCCGCGAATCCCGAAAAGAATCAGAGACTTCAAGGAACGAATATCTTCGTTGGTATTCCACAGCTGCTGCATGTCGTATTCGTCTGTTTTACCGCACGGTGACTGACATCTGCCGCAGTCAGGAACCAGTCGTTCTTTTTCAGCTCTGACTTTTCGTATCATTTTTTCGATAGCTGTATTATCAAAGCTCACATTTGTAACTGTGGTAAATAGTCCTTCAATTATGACCTGTCCGGTTCTTTTAGAAATAGTTTCTGCGCCATCGACGGCTCTTGCAAGACCGATCAACGCACCTGTCAGTTCATCCTGTAATTTAGCTGTATCCGCCTTTTTTCCACAGACACCAGCATTTCCTGTACAGCCGGTACATCCGACTGTCTGTTCACACTGAAAGCAAAACATTTTTTTATCCATTGTTGTATCCTCCTTTATTCCATAATGTTTCCATCAATACTTATCGTTATAACCTGCCATGGTAAGAATTTTCCACTATTTTGAAGAGCTTTTTTTGCTGCCATTTCCAGACCACCACAGCATGGAACTTCCATTCTTACAATTGTCACACTTTGAATGTTGTTGTTTTGAATAATCTCGGTCAGTTTATCACTATAATCTACCTGATCTAATTTTGGACAACCAATTAAAGTCACCTTATTCCGAATAAAATCCTGATGGAAACTGGCATATGCGTAAGCAGTACAATCGGCTGCGATTAAAAGCTTAGCGTCGTTAAAATATGGCGCATTTGCAGGTGCCAGTTTAATCTGTACCGGCCAGTTCTGAAGTGTTTTTTTCTGTGCTTCTTGCACGGCTTTTTCATCATATTCAGGGGCTTCTCTTTCTTCAAAAGAAATGGCGCCTGTGGGACATTCTGGGAGACAATCGCCTAGTCCGTCACAGAAATGTTCTCTTACCAGTTCGGCTTTTCCGTTAATGATATCAATAGCACCTTCGTGACAGGCACTTGCACAGGCACCGCAGCCGTTACATTTGTCTTTATCAATCCTGATAATCTTTCTTATCATTTTATCCTCCGTCAATAGTATTTAACTTTTGTTTCTGCTAAAATTATAGTATGATAAATACAACTTGTATGTTTGATTTCCAACAGGAGGAACGATTTTGGAGAAATATTTGCCTATTCTAAGAAACAGTCCATTTTTTAAAGGTCTTAGTGATAACGAGATATTATCCATATTGCATTGTGTAAATGCAACCGTAATTTCAAAAGAACGAGCTTCTTATATTTTCAGAGCAGGAGATTCTACTGAGGTAATGGGCCTTGTGGTGTCGGGCTGTGTTCTTGTAATGCAGGAAGATCTTTGGGGACATCGGAATATTCTGTCGAAATGTCATGCCGGAGATTTTTTTGGAGAACCATATGCGGCAAGCCTGGGAGCTGTTCTGAATATCAGTGTGGCAGCAGATGAGGATTGTGAGATTATTTTCTTAAATGTCCAAAGGCTTTTGGTTACTTGTCAAACTGCGTGTGAGCATCATCAGAAGCTGATACGTAACCTGGTCAGTGTCCTGGCAAATAAGATACTAATCCTGAACGATAAGATTACTCATGTTGGCAAGCGAACGACAAGGGATAAACTATTGTCATATTTGTCGGCAGAATCCATCAGACGTTCGTCGTTATCTTTTGACATTCCCTTTGACCGGCAGCAGCTGGCAGATTATCTTTGCATAGACCGTGCGGCAATGTCTACGGAGATATCAAAGTTACAAAAAGAAGGCTTTATAAAAACAAATCGAAATCATTTTGAGCTGATTGCCTGTAATGAAACAGATTTACAAGCTGACAAATGATGGTATAATTCTTTTGTTGAGCGGATAGAAAGGGTATAGATATGAGAAAAGCAATCGTATATGCATCAGTACATCATGGAAATACAGAAAAAATAGTAAAAAGCATAGCAGAAAGATGTCAGGTTGATTTGATTGATGCAGTAAAACAGTCAGATGCAGATCTGAGAAGTTATGATATGATCGGGTTTGCATCAGGAATCTATTTTTCGAAATTTCATCAGTCGATATTAAAATTTGCAGAAAAGAATTTGTCAGATGACAAAAAGGTATTCCTGATCTGCACTTATGGTGGAAGTGCGAATTATAGATCCATAGAGCAGATTCTGGATAAAAAACATGCCAGCGTAGTAGGGAAATTTGGATGCAAAGGATATGATACATTTGGTCCCTTCAAACTGGTTGGAGGTATTGCAAAAGGACATCCGGATGATAAAGATATCCAAAATGCAGTGGAGTTTGTAAAAGACTTATAAACACGTAAAGAAGAAATAGAAATTTTCTCTGTTTTCACCACAAAATATATAATTAAGTGAGTAGCTCATTGAAACCTTTATTGCAGGAATCAATGATGTGGATGATGGACAGAATAATACAAAGGAGCTGCAGAACAATGAAGACTCAAGTTCTGCAGCTTCTTTTGTGTAAATATGATGTGTCTTTTGCGGTTGAGATACAGCTATAGATTTTCCGGTCTGCAAAATAACGGCAGAGGGGACCGGGAAATCAGATATGGCTTCCTTCGGTCAGGGAACAGCCATCCATCATGCGGATTCCGTTTATGGTATCCAGACAGGTGTCATACATTTCTTTCCATTCGTCAGAGGCATCTTCAGAGTACTGGCTGATGGTGGACATAAGATCATACTTTTTGCCATCGACTGTTTCGATGCGGCCGAGATAGCCTTGCCATACACTGTCCAAAGGCTGGTCTTCACCATCGTAATATCTGGCTTCCAGGGTCAGCACAGGAACATCCTCATTGTAATAAGTCAGTTTATATCCACCATTTTCGGTTTTGGTCGTTTCATAATGGCAGAGATATTTCCAACGCTCCGGAGTAAGAACCTGGAAGTAATCCGTCATGGCCATATCCACATTCTCTGCGTAAACAAAATCTATGGATTTGATCAGCTCTGCAGCTTCCTTTTCAGCGGTCTTATCATAGGTGTCTGACGGAGTCAGGATAAAAAGTCCAAATGTATAATCGTCAGTCTGGCATACAAGCGCATCAACATTTTTTTCTTCTTCGTTGACTGCGGTTAAATATTGATATTTCGTAGCAGGATAAGATTCAAAGGTAAGATCCTTTTGAGTGATGATCTCACCCTTTACCGGATAGTATTCTGCCAGAAAACCCTTCAGGGAAGAATCCTCCAGAGAAGAATTAGCTACTTTTAAAGCAAAGGCAGTACTTTTTCCCTCATTTACGGAACGTTGCTCGAAATAACCTTCTTTTTCAGGCATGGATTCTCTGATCGTATCATCAGCAGTGAATCCAACCCGCATATGAAGTTCGCCACGCTTTTCTGATTTAGAGTATTCTTCTGAAGAATCCCCGGAGGAGGAAGCAGCTTCTGATTCGGAATATTCCTGAAGATTGCCGTAGTCATCAATATAGTATTTATCTCTGGAGCCAATATAAGTGGTTCCGGTAGCGTCCTCCAGCCACACACTGCCATCCTCATAATAATAATGAGTTCAAAATAACCGTCCTGTTCGGTCCAGCCGGCATCGTTGCCTTCCATCAGCTCACCGGAATCCGGATCAGGGGCATAATTACCTTCGCCGATATATTCATCCTCGGAACCATTGCGGTACCAGTAATCTCCGTTTTCATCCTGCCAGATGTACTGACCATCATCAGTTGGAGGGTCAGAAGCGAGGGCTGGGATTGCAGATATGGAAAGAGCAATCAAGCCTGTTAAAAGAAATAAGATTTTTTTATGCATAGGCACCTCCTGATAAAAAGAACTTGTCTGTTAAGTATATTGTAACAGACAGATTCTGATATTCAGAAATGTGAAGAAAAAGAGACATTTACCGGCAGGTAAAAAGATATCCCTTACCATAAACCGAGACAATGTCATATTCATCGGTATCCTCGGCACCGATCTTGACACGAAGATTAAAGATATGCCGCCGTACTGTGCTGGTATCTGTTCCCGCACAGCTGCCCCATACTGCTTCATAGAGCTCCTTTGCAGAAAAAATCTTCTCCTGGTTTTCGGCAAGGAGACGCAGCAGGGAGAATTCGGTACGGGTAAGACCTGTGTCGGTATTATTGAGATATGCGTGACCGTCCGAAAGATCCAGCCGCAGGCTTCCGATGGTGATCTGGCGGGAAGCCTGAAATTTTTCTTTTATTTTTTCTTCTATTCGTTTCTGGCGTTCCAGAAGCATCTGGATCACGGCCAGAAATTCGTCAAAATTATAAGGTTTGGTGAGATAATAGTCGCCTCCCTGCTGAAGCCCTTCTACCTTATCGCGGATATCGCTTTTTCCTGTGAGAAAAAGAACAGGGTTCATGGTTTTTTCGCGGAAGTGGCGGCAGATATCCAGGCCGTTTCCGTCCGGAAGCATAATGTCCAGGATGAGAAGATCCGGCAGCTGTTCTTCAAGCTGATGATAGACTTCGGAGACTGTCTGCGCAGTGCGAACATCGTAGCCACGGCGCCGCAGCATCCGGCAGTTGGTATTCAGCACCTGTTCTTCATCCTCAACCATAAGGATAAGCGATTTATTTTCATTCATATATTTATGACTCCTCCTCCGGAAGTGAGAAGAACACCTGAGTTCCCTCACCTTCTTGGCTTTTCAGCCATATTTTGCCGCCGTGGGCAGTGATGATCTGATGACAGACATAGAGGCCTATGCCGTGCCGCCAGTAATCTTTATCTGCAGAAACATAACCCTTGAGCGCGTTTTTTCGCATTTCTTCTGACATGCCGGTTCCGGTGTCGGAAACGCAGATGGTCTGCCAGCCCGGTTCGCCTGTAAGGGAAATGGTGATGGTTCCGTTTTGAGTGTGACGATCTGCATTGGAGATCAGATTGGTGATAACCTGGATCAGCCGTTCCGGGTCTGCAAAGATTTCCGGGAGGTCAGATTGTATCGTAAGGACCAGCTGGTTATTCCCGGAACTTGGATGACTGCTGAAATCTTTTTCTACAGAATGTAAAAGTGCTCCCAGATCTGATGGTACAAGAGAAAGGGCCAGCCGTCCCTGCTCAATGGAAACGGTATCCATCAAATCCAGCACGATCCGGTCGATCCGCATTACCGACTGTTCAATGGTGCGGAGATTTTCCTGCATAAGAGAGAAATCCAGAGGTTCTTCCTCAAGGAGCTCGGAGGTGTCCCGGGCATGGAGGGAGATGGAACTCAGAGGATTTTTGATCTCGTGGGCAACGGTGGTCAGGAAAGTAGACTTGGCATTGTCAAGGGAGCGCAGCCGCCGGTTCTGTTCCTCCAGAAGGAGCTGCTGCTGGTTATATTCCTTCAGATGAAAATAGAGAACAATGCCACAGACAGTACTTACAGAGACAAATGCCAGAAGAATATCTGCCAGCCGGTCTACTTCCGTAGCAAAAGGAGTTACAATGTGCGGAAAATGGTATGCGACCAGACACAGTCCTATATATAGGACAATCTCCAGCAGAGAAACGATCAGAGCCCGTCTTTTTTCCAGCATCAGCACGGTAAAAATAATGGCAAACACGAAGAAAGCCGGCATACCGCCATGATATCCGCCGCTGGTAAAAAACATCACCGGAAAAACGATCAGAAAAATCATGACAATGGTGATCAGATAACATCGTTGATATTTCTCACTGTAATAGGAATAAAGAAAAAGTCCTCCTGAGACGGCGACCAGCACAAGGTTGATCAGGACATTTCCCCAGGAACCGGTTCCTAGACTGAGAAGGGCCATGATCAGGCTGATCACAGTGCCTCCTAAAGCCAGGATATTAAACAGCCGGACACGAAAATCAAGGGTGAGACTGAATAATGAGTGAAAAAAATGATGTATTTCCTGCATTGAAAAATCCTCCAGTAAAAAGAAAACAATGGGAAAGCTTCTGAAGTTACTGTGATTTTATCACAAACAGAGTAAGAAAAACAGTCTGGTTATGTGAAATCGGAGGAGGCGTGAAATGTAATGGAAACTGGATTGGAAAAAATATGGAAAACTGGATAACCGTTAGAGTGAAGGATTAAGATGATTGTAAAACATGCACTTTGTAGGCTATGATTCCTGCCCGATATTTTGTATAATATTACCATAAAATATACGGCAGGAGGTAAGTGTTATGGCATTTTCACTTGACAGCAAAGTAAAGGATATCCTGAAAAATCCGGAAGCGGCAGCAGTTCTGGATAAGTACAGCCCTGACGCTTCAAAAAATCCACAGATGAAACTGGTTGGTGGTCTGACCTTACGGAAACTGGCATCTTTCCCGCAGTCGGCATTTTTGAAACCACATCTGGAAGAACTGGAAAAAGAGCTTCAGGCAATCGAATAATCTTCAAAAAAGAAGCAGCCTCCAATTTGGAGACTGTTTCTTTTTTTGAACTCAAATCTGGAAACATTTTTCTGTGTGAAGTAGATCACAAACTTTTTAGACATGGCATAGGCCAGACCAGCGCGGAAAAACTCACCTTTGACCATATTGACGGTTCCAATTGCATTGATGCGGATGATATTTTCTGTTGTTGTGTCGCTCGGTGAGACTCATATATATCCTCCCTTATTTTTTAGAAACATGTCCAGCCGCCGTCACATTTAAGTTCTTCACCGTTAACATAGCGGGACTGGTCGCTTGCGAGAAACAGGATTGCGTCAGCCAAGTCCTCCGGCATAGCAAGCTCACCGGAGAAGTTCAGCAGCATGCTGGTTCGGCCAAAGCCGAACTCGTCGGAAGGAGGCATGACCAGAGGAATGTCAGTTACGACACCACCGGGTGAAAGTGCATTACAGCGGATGCCTTCTTCCATGTACATGAATGCTGTGTTTTTTGTTGCTGCCAGCACAGCACCCTTGCTTGCACAGTAGGCAGCACCGGAAGTCTGGTGTGTTGCGCCGACGGAGCAGATGTTGACGATTACGCCACCGTTGCCCTGTGCAAGATACTGTCTGCATTCTTCACGCATTCCATACATGAGACCAAATGTGTTGATGCGGAATGTTTCCATAAGCATTGTGTCAGACATGTCCGCAATAGCGGTGTTGTCATCCATGATACCGGCATCGTTTACGGCGATATCCAGTTTTCCGAATGTCTCCACTGCTTTTTTTACCATGTTTACAGCAGTTGCCGGATCACCGACATCACCTGCATGCCAGATTATCTCGCCAGGTAGTTCGCTGCATTCTTCGGCCAGGTCTCTAAGACGCTCTTCGCGGCGAGCAACCGCCACGACCTTGGCACCTTCACGGCAGAACAGTTCTGCTGTGGCACGGCCGATACCTGCAGATGCACCTGTTACGATACAGACTTTTCCATCTAATCTTCCCATAATGTCCTCCTTTCTCAGCAGAAAACTTTGTTTACCACGATGGCCGGAGAATCATTGCAGCCAACGGTCAGCTCCGCACCATCGGGTATGTCAGCGCGGACGGTGGCAAAACCAATGTTTTTGTCGACTGTATAGCCGTAGATTGTCTGTGCACAGCGGCCGACTTCCACACCGTACCAGTATACACGCTCCCAGATGGAGATATCTTCTGTTGATTCACGTGAAAATTCAAGACCGACCATACGATATTTCGGATGTTCTTTACGCGCCAGTGCTGCCTCTTTACCAATGAAATCTTTATCAGCGGCAACGGCCCATCCGAGTCCACACTCATATGGACTCAGGTGCTTAAAGTCCTGTTTGAGCGCGAAGCCTTTTTCCATTGGGATAGATCGGACATAGACTTCAAGAGTTTGAAGTTCACGTCCTCCGACAGCTTCGACAGCTTTCAGTGCTAAATTGTGAATTTCTGCACTCTTATCAAATGCAGAATAGATTTCATAGCCATTTTCACCGGTGAAGCCGGAACGGTGAATATAGACAGGAATATCGCCAATCTTACGCTCGCAGATGCCAAACCGTTTGAGTTCGTCAATCGGTTTATCTAACATGGCATTCATCGCATTGATACTATCAGGTCCCTGTATGGCATACATATCCCAGTCATAGGTGATGATTTTTGTCTGAATATCAGCTGTACCTTTGTGCTTCTCAATCCACGGTAGCAAACGTGGTCCATAGAGGTCGGAGACCCAGTACAGACCATCTGCCATGTGCATGACGATCACATCGTCAATGATTTCACCGTTTTCATCCAGCGATGCAGTGTATTTTGAACGTCCGACAGCAACTTTGGAAATGTTGCTGATATAAATCTTTTGAAGAACCTCCAGTGCGTCTTTGCCGGTAATCTCTACGATATCGTGTGTCCAGCGGTAAAATCCCACACCCTTACGTATAGCATCAGCGTCTGCGCGTGCGACGTTATCTTCTCTAAACAGCATATTTTGTCCTCCTCCTTTACAGCATTCGCGAGTCTTCCTTGCGGATGACCTTGATGTACATTTCTTCTTCGTCACGATTTTCGATTACACAGGACCATTCCGTGCTGACCAGCGTTTTAGCTGCACCATTCCACTGTGCCTCGTAGGCATCTACCAGTTCATCCAGAGGTGCCATCTCATAACGGGCAGTAAAGTCCTCTGATTTGACCTTGATCCAGGTTTCATCCTTGGTCCAGCGAACCATCTCATAGGGGACCTGTTGTACGTCCAGCATATAGCGGATATATCCGCCGAGAATACGGCCGTCGTTCTCGTCCATATCATGAGGAATGCCCAGAAAACTCCGCAGACCTTCTTTTGCAAAGGGATCGATAAACTGATTTTTACCGGCAGTAGCAAAGATAATGCGGAATACTCGCATGAATTCATCTTCATCAGGCGCCATCTCTTTAATAGCCATCATTGGGAACTGGATAGACCATACCCAGCCCATTTGCGCAACCCAGTGATATGCTTTTTCCAGCGATGTTTCCTCGCCGAAGTTCTGTGTGTATTGACCATTACGCAGACACTGACCATCTTTGACCATGCGTTCTCGAGGCGTATCATGAATAGGATCTACAGGTTGCTGCATATGTTCCAGCCAATCCTGCTTCGGCAGTCCATAGACATCCCGTCGTTCTGCCACGACACGACAGTGCTTGTTACCACAGCCTCGTGCCTGGCACATATTCAGTGCCACTTCGTTTTCTGTTCCGTTGGAAGAAGCCAGATCGAAGTTTGCAGTGAACATACTGGTGGTCATATTGCACAGTTCGCTGCCCACAATATCCCAGGGACAGGTATCCAGCTCTTTTTCCACTCGATTTCGGGTAAACTGTATTACTCGACCGGCCATATTTTCCCATTCATCGCCGGAGTCACCGGTAATGCCACCAAGCCAGCTGGATTTTTCACAAAGCTCCGGGATGTTAAATGCTTCATAGAGAGCAGCATTAACATAGTTTTTCTGTTCATCGGGGCTTCCTGCAACTGCCATATTCATCATATTGGCAATATTGCAGATGGCTGCGGTGCGTTTTTCCCAGTTAGGTTCAAAAATGCGCATGACCTGAAAAAGATTGGCAGTCATAGCGGCAATTTGGCGATTCAGCTGTCGATAGGCTTCTTCCTCCGTAATTAGTCTGCCCCAGGCAGTTGAAAAGCATTTTTTCGTCTCCAGTTTTTCTTTTAGCATGGTATACCTCCTGTCTACTTTTGTTTTGATTTATTATAGTCAAAAAATACTGCATCGAACATTCTACAAAAAGATGGTTTTTATCTTCTTCTTTACATACAATTTGTATTCTAAAAAACCATACAATTTATATGGACATTATTTGTGAATAATGCATATAAAACAGATGCCACCCATACAAAACGTATGGGTGATATCTTGACAGCTTTTTTTTGAAAAATTATAATATTTTTAGAATAATTTGGGAGGCTGGTTATGAAGTTATGCGCGGATATTCTTTATTGGAGGCTGAAAGAAGAACTGACAGGAGTTTTGTTTCATGGCAGGAAGAACAGTACACTGATCTTGAACCGACCGGAATTTTATCTGGATCGATCTCAGTCCTTTGAGGAAAATAGTGTCTATGTCTGTTCTGCAGATCATTTACCACAGACACCAGAGTTGGGAGAAAATGTCTGTCTGGTATGTTTGGGAGAACACTGGAATCTTAATGCCTACTATGAGCGGTGCAGCGTTATTCTTATACATGGCAGCCAGGACATTTTTCGAATATTCAATTTGGTGCAGGAGGTATTCAATCAATATGATACCTGGGAGGAAAGGCTCTGGTTCATCCTGCGCCATGGTGCAGCTTTGTCTCAAATGCTGGATGCCAGCAGAGGCATCTTTGAAAATCCAATGCTGCTTATAGGCTCGGATTTTCGCTATCTGGGAGTGACGGAGGAAGAGTACCTGAAAAAACAATTGGGATTGCAATTGGATACGCAATCTTTCGATGTTGAGAAAATGGCAACATTTCTGTCTTTGCATGATATGTCCAACTATGTTCGCGAACCTCTGTTGCTGGAATTACAGGGAAAGCGTTCTCTTTCTGTAAATATTTTCGATCAGGAAGAATACTTAGGATGTCTGACTGTTTTTGAAGAATCTCGTCCATTCAGGTCCTCTGACAGGGCATTGGCAGTTTTCTTTTCCAAACTTCTGCGACAGGCTATTCAGCAGAATCCGATTTTGTCCAGTACCCGTACCGCTGTACGACGAGCCTTGCGCAGCGTCATTTCCGGGCAGCGTATTGATTTTGAATATCGTCGTGCTTTGAGTATGGAAAATGGAAAGCATGATTGGATCTGTATGAAGCTGATTCCGGAATCCAGCGGTAGTCATCTTTCAGGAACCTATCTTTCTGCTGCTTTGGAGGAGCGACATCCAGGATCATTTGCATTTGAATTTGAGGATGCTGTTGTAGAATTTCTGCCTGCTGATCAGGTTCAAAAGGAATCAATGGATTCGCTGACTTCCGTTTTGGAAAAACTTGGAGCCATTTGTGGTGTTTCCTCCTCATTTAACAATCTCTACGATGGAAATCATGCCTGGTTTCAGGCTTCTGCGGCGTTGCAGAACGGACTTTCTCAGGAAGATAATTCTATCATATTCTATTTTCAGGACTATTTGCTTCCGCAGCTTCTCAACAGTGCTCTGGCGGGACGGCCAAGCTGGGTTTATTATACGGAAGGCCTGAAACGCCTGAAGAAACATGATGACAGTTCACAGGTTTCTTATTTACATACTCTGAGGGTGTATTTGGACAATAATCTTTCTGTTACAAAAACTGCTGCGGCGCTTTATCTGCATCGTTCTACTCTGCTCGATCGGTTATCTCATATTACTGCCATGCTTGGCAGTGATCTGAGGGATCCGGACTATTGTCTGACACTTGGGATTATTCTTAGGGCCGAGTTGGAGCAACGACGAATAGAGAAAATTTATCTGAAATAACTTATCACATAAGACTGTAAAATGTCACATTAAAGATATAGATGATGTCTGGGATGCAACATGATAGAATGGTTAGAATAAAAAAATTGTAGGAATATAAAAACATGGAATTAAGACTATTACGCTATTTTTTGACAGTAGCAAAAGAACAGAGCTTTACAAAAGCAGCAGAACAATTGCATATTACCCAGCCAACGCTATCCAGACAAATGGCGGCATTTGAAGAGGAGCTTGGAGTAACATTATTTATTCGAAGCGGGAAGAAAATTTCGCTTACTGAAGAGGGGATTTTATTAAAAAGGCGTGCCCTGGAGATCCTTAATCTTGAGGAAAAAACACTTGAGGAACTGAAAGGAAAAGAAGATGTTGTAGAGGGAACTATAACCATTGGATGCGGTGAATTTGCAGCGGTGGAGACATTGGCGGAGATATGTAAAACATATAAAGAAAAATACCCGCTGGTTCAGATTGTATTGCATACTGCAACAGCAGATGCAGTGTATGAGATGATGAACAAAGGACTTGTAGATATTGCATTATTCATGGAGCCGGTGGACACCGAAGGGCTGGATTATATCCGGATCACAGATTGCGATCACTGGTGTGTTGGAATGCGGCCGGATGATCCGCTGGCAGAAAAAGAGTTTATAAGAAAAGAAGATCTTATTGGAAAACCATTGATCCTGCCGGAAAGAGTAAATGTTCAAAGTGAACTTGCCAATTGGTTTGGAAAAGACTTTTCGAAACTGCAGATTGCTTTTACAAGTAATCTTGGAACGAATGCCGGAGTTATGGCAGCAAATGGACTGGGCTATCCGGTATCCATCGAAGGTGCTGCAAAGTATTGGCGGGAGGATATTCTTGTACAGCGAAGAATTTCTCCTGAAATCACAACAAGTACTGTGATTGCCTGGAGACGGAATATCCCATATTCTTTGGCAGTCTGTAAAATGATTGAGGAGATTAATGCTTTTCAGGCATAAAACAAAATTCAATATAAGCATTAGACATAATAAAAATATCAGGTATAAAATAGATGTATAAGAGAAATTCAAATCTTATACATCTATTTTTATACGAAAAATTCGCAAAGAAAGGGGATTTTTATTATGAGTAAAAATTTAGTCGCATTTTTCAGTGCAAGCGGGACAACAAAAAAAGTAGCAGAAATGATTGCAGAGGAAGCAAAAGCGGATTTATTTGAGATTGAGCCAAAAGTTCCATATACAAAGGCTGATCTTGACTGGATGAATAAAAAATCCCGCAGCAGTGTGGAAATGAGTGATAAGAAATACAGACCGGAGATTATGAAGAAAAAGATGGATATGAGTTCTTATGACGAGATCCTTCTGGGATTCCCTAAAATGGAGTACAGTTTATAGTAGTGTATAGCGTGTACCAAGTTATAATTATGGGGTTGAAAATAACAGTATACACAGATAATGTGGAAAAATGTGTATGACGTTTATATAGAAAATAACATTGAAAAAGAAATTCAAGAATGGGTAAATTCATTAAATTTAAAATAGAATAATAATTACATGAGTGACAGAAGATAAGAATCTGAATTCCCTGTCACTTTTATATTATTTGATAAGAAAAAAGAACTGGTTTATATCCGATAAGAATATAGACTGGTTCTTATTTTTAATATGCTATTATATACACAGGGAGTCGGGGAATGTCGAACTATAGCAAGCCGGAAAAGAAAGCATTGATATCGGTATGAAAGAGTTTTGCAAGTGCAACTAATTCAGATGCCTTAATGTTCATGCGATTTGTTTCCAGTTTGGCATAGGTACTTTTGGTGATGGAGATACCCATAAGATTTAATTTTGCAACTACTTGGTCTTGAGTCATATTGTTTTTATATCGAATTGCTTGGATATTTTTACCAATATCCATATCTGGTCTAATCTTTTGCATAATGATGAACTCCCCTTATAAAATAAAAAGTTTCGTAATACAGAAACATATATATTGATTCTAAAGAATTTAAATTTTATAATGTTTCGTAATAAGGAATTATTTTTAACAGGAAGAGGTAAAAGTATAATGGATGTGGAGATGGAAAAGAGAAAATTTTTAAATCTATGTGGCAAAAGAGATCGAGCATTATTGTCAGGTGAAAAAAGAATGACATTGGGGGATATGGAACGATTGACATATCTGACAGAATTTTTTGAACTGGAGAACTATGGAATCGCCTTATGGAAAGAATTTGGTGATGATGTAAAAGAGCCATTTGAAGCGATGATGAAAATGTTAGATGAGCCGGAGTGCATAGAAGATCGATGGCTTGATGACGAAGCAAAAGGGGAAAAGTGGTTGTTAGAATTTCAGGAACTGGCATTAACGGAAGAATACAGGGAATGGATTCGAAATTATATCGATAAAAAATATGAAGAAAGAGGATTACCATATCCGACAGGAGCAGACTTCGATTAAGAGGTCTGCTTTTTTCTGGTCTTTTGGGAGGTGATAAGAGGTGGAAGTAAGTATTTATGAACTCTTGGCGGCAGCAAGAGAATCGGCTAAATCTGATTATATAAAAGGGGACAGCATTTTGTGTGAGAAGAGATTTCATCCAGATACCCATTACATGGTAGAAATAGAACTGCTGAAAAATGATAACAAGCTGGGAAAAAAGGGCAATTATATACGGAAGTTTTTGACAGAACCGGAGTATCTTCCCATTTTACAAAAGCAGGAAAAACATCTCATAAAAATAAAAAGACAGGCAATTGTTCAAAAAGGAAACTTGCGATATATCCCTCCCCCGGACAGGCTGGACCGCCGCCGGGAGAGGGATCTTTTATAACCGGCTGGGAAGGAACAGTAGTGTTCCTCTGGCGATAGTGGTATAAAAAAGCCAGATTTTCCGCAGGTTTTGGGACGCTGGAACATAGAAAAGTGTTCACGAATGGCACTTTTGCAACGATCCGTTGCAGCAGTGACAACATTTTTGACCTTACGTTAAACAGAAAAAATGAAAGGATGTGATTGCGATAATCATAGGAATTGATCATGGCTATTATGCCATTAAAACAAGACAAGTGTCTTTCCCAAGTGGAATTATTGGGTATGATTACGAGCCGTATACCATGCAGAATGTTCTGCAATATCAAGGAAAGTATTATGTCTGCGGTACGGGAAGACAGACGCTGGTAAAAAATAAAACGTCCAATGATAATTATTATCTGCTGACGTTGGCAGCCATTGCAGAAGAAATCAAGCATCGGAAAGCGGAACGAAAGACAGAGGTAATTCTGGCTGTTGGACTTCCGCTTTCAAGTTTTGGAAGAGAGAAACAGGGATTCAGGGAGTATCTGTTGCGGAAAGAGCAGCCAGTGCGATTTTTATATGAAAGTGAGTTATATGAGATAACAATAAAAGATGTGAAACTGTTCCCACAGGGATACTCTGCGCTTGCTCTGCATCCAGAGTATCTGAAGAATGAACCGTCTGTTCTGCTTGTTGATATTGGTGGCTGGACCGTTGACCTTATGAGGCTGGACAATGCTGTTCCGAATGCAGCAACGTGCAGAAGTCTGGAACTTGGAGTAATCCGATGTATTGATGAGACAGCAGAACAAGTGCGTAGAAATACCGGACTGTCTGTGACAGAAACTCAAATTGAGCGTGTGCTTCGGAGGGAATCTTGCAGTATGGCAGAGGAGGCCAGACGGATCATACAGGAAAACGGACGGAAATATATAGAAAGAATACTGTCTGCGGTGACAGAATCCGGGTTTGATCTCCGGGCAGTACCCACCGTATTTATGGGGGGAGGCTCCGCAATTTTAAAACGCCACGTGACCGCACAGGACGCGATTTGCCGCCCCGTTTTTATAGAGGACGTCCATGCCAACGCAACAGGGTATGAACGGATTGTAGAGCAGATGTGGACGAGATGACACGCCCGGTATATTCGTTCCGCCCGAACCTGAAAAATCCAGAACACCAGAGGGCATGGGAGAAATTTCAAAGTGTTCCAGAAGGGCAGAAAAGCCAGTATCTGGTTCAGGCAATTCTGGAAAAAGAGGATCGGAAATGGATGGAAGAAGTCATTCAAAAGACGATAAAAGAAAGTGTTCGGGAATTAGGAATATGTGGCACTACGGAACAATTGAAAACGAAACCATCATCGGAAGAAATACCAGATCAGATGATGGATTTTCTATCTCAAATGGAAAATTTGTAAAGGGGGTGAGGCCTATGATTGCACGATACATACATTGTTGGATCTGCTAGGGGTAAGGCAAGAAATGCATCGATATCTTTGGTGGGTATTGTGAATAGCTTTCCATGCGGCTTTGGAGTATGTTGTGTGTAGCAAAAGTGAAAGGAGAAAGGTTATGGCAGAGATGAAAAATATCTGCGGAAAGATCCCGATGGACTTACATGAGAAAGTAAGAGAAGAGATTGAACTCACAGAAAGCAGCACACAAAAATTTTTACAACAGGTCATTGAAGAACATTTCAACAGAGTGGAAGGAAAAGGAGAAATAAGCATGGGAGCAGTAAGAACAGTAGCAGTACAGGTATCAGAGGAATTATTCCAGAGATTAAAAGTAGTCATCGGAAAGAAACACATGAAACAGAAAGACTTCTTAATTCAGATTATAGAAGAAGCACTGGAAAAGGTAGAGGTCGAATGGCAAAGCAAAGAGCAGCCTGAAGAATCCGAACAGACAACTGGAGAATTGGGAACAGAAGAAACTCAACCGGAAGAAAGAACTGAGCCGGAAAGGGAAAGTGAACCAGAAGAGGAAGCCGAACCGGATGGAGAAAGTGAACCGAAAGAGGAAAACAAACCAGAAGGGGAAAGTGAACCGGAAGAGGAAACTGAACCAGAAGGAGAGACTGATCCGGAAGAATCCAAAGCAGAAGAACCAACAGAATGGTAACCAATTGATACAGAATAACGAAGGGCGGTATGAGAGATCATGCCGCCTGTTTTTATCAGCAAAAAGGAGGTTGATAGCCGCAACCATTCAATTTTTTGATCTCTTTAGCGGAATCGGGGGATTTCGTGAAGGCTTAAGACGGGCAGGAAACTTTGTCTGTGTCGGACATTGCGAGGTGGATACTTATGCGGATAAGAACTACCGATTGCTGTTTGATACGGAAGGGGAGTGGTATTGTAATGACGCAAGAACAATCGAACCAGAACGAATGCCAGATTTTGATTTACTCTGTGCAGGATTTCCTTGCCAGGCATTCTCTATCGCCGGAAAGCGAGAAGGATTTGCAGATGCAAGAGGAACTCTCTTTTTTGAAATTGCCCGGATTCTTGAAGCTAAAAGACCCTCGTATTTTATCCTTGAAAATGTTCCCGGTTTGTTATCGCATGACAAAGGCCGGACGTTTTGCACCATCCTCAGTACGCTTTCTGAACTGGGGTACCATGTCGAATGGAAAGTGCTTAACAGCAAGGATTTCGGAGTCCCCCAAGCAAGAAAACGGGTGTATATTGTCGGATATTTTGATTTCCGATGTGCCGGAAAAGTATTACCTGAACCAGAAACAAATGGAGCAGCTCTTGTTCAAGTCCGGGCAGGAAGTCAGGGGAAAAGAGTCTACAGTCCCAAAGGACTAAGCTGTACCCTGACATCACAGGCAGGTGGAATGGGCGGCAAGACAGGATTATATGATGTAGGTGTTCCAATCAAAGAGAATACAAAGCTCGGCTACAAACTTGCAAGAGAAGGGGACAGCATCGATCTGGGTTATGCGAATCTCAACAGCAGGAGAGGAAGAGTCGGACACCAGATCGCACATACCCTGACAACAGGTGTTCAACAGGGAACGCTGCACTTTGTCGATCTTTCACCTCCGCCGGTGGTAACGGAAGAATGCAGAAAGCCTGAATACCAGACAATGCGGTGTCCACAAATACAAAGGAGAATGTTCTGGTGTATTAGCAGAGGATGGAGCAAGAGCAGTCTTAACACCAGCAAAAGAGAATGTTCGTCAGAACGGCAGACGTATGAAAGAACCCGAAGAACCGATGTTTACAATTACTGCAACCGATCGTCATGGCATCTTGTATCACGGCAGAATAAGAAGGTTAGTTCCGAGGGAATGTCTGCGACTGCAGGGTTATTACGACTGGCAGATTGATAAGATCATAGACAGCACTTCTGACGCACAGCTTTATAAACAGGCTGGAAACGGAGTAACTGTCAATGTTATCGAGGCAATTGGCAGATTGTTACAAAAGGCAGACTCCGAACTTAACACACAGAAAGTGTCTGAGAAAGGAATCCATTAGGCATGATCGGAATAAAAGACCAATACTTTGGCACAGAAATCGAAATGACAGGGATTACCAGACAACGTGCTGCAGAAGTTGTTGCTGAAATGTTTGGAACAGAAGCATATTATGACGGCACTACTTATGGAGTCTGGTCAGTGATAGATCTGGAAGGAAAAAAGTGGAAATTTATGTCTGATGGGAGCATTTATACACAACGGAAAGTATACGGTCGAATTGTAGACGCAGGTGGAGAATATTCAACAGAAATGGTATCACCGAAATTATCCTATGATGAAATGGGAAAGTTACAGGAAGTAGTACGATGTCTGCGACAGCATGGAGGTTTTGTAAATGAGTCCTGTGGTCAGCATGTTCATGTAGATGCATCGAATCATACACCGCAGAGTCTGAAAAATGCACTGACAATTATGTATGCAAAGGAAGATATCCTGTTCAAAGCACTGAAAGTGCAGGAGAGAAGAGCAAATAGTTATTGTCAGAGGGTGCGACCGGAGGTATTGGAGAAAATCCGAAAAATACCAAATAAATCAATCACAATGGACCGAGTAAGAAATGTCTGGTATGGAGGCAGGGATGGAAGTCATACCCATTATGATCATACCCGTTATTATGCTCTGAATCTTCATGCTGTGTTTTCCAAGGGAACTTTGGAATGGCGTTGTTTTGAAAGCACACTACATGCAGGAAAGGTGAGAGCAAATATTACACTGGCATTAGCCATTTCCGCACAGGCAATCAATCAGAGATCGACACAGATGAAAAAGACACTGATATCAGAAAACCCGGCATTTACATTTCGTACATTTTTATTGAGACTTGGGTTAATTGGAGACGAATATAAAAATGTTCGAAAACATCTGCTGGCAAATCTGGATGGTGATCTTGCGTGGAGATATGATAAAAGCACGTATGAGTGTCTGAAGAAAAATCAAAGGACAGAAGGAGTCAGATAGAGGTGAGAAAAAATGAAAGATAGATATTACTTCGCTTATGGCAGCAACATGAATCTGGAGCAGATGAAGTACAGGTGTCCGGCTGCGGAAGTTGTGGAAAACGTCCGGCTTGAAAATTATCGGCTGGCATTTCGGGGAAGGGCTCCGGGCAATGGGGTAGCAACGGTTCTGCCGGAAAAAGGAAGCTATGTCGAAGGAGTCTTATGGAAAATCACAGAAGCGTGTGAGAAGAGTCTGGATTTTTATGAAGGATTCCCAAGTTTTTATGGGAAAGAATCGATTCGGGTAAAAAATCAGGATGGTGTGGAGAAAGAAGTGTTTGTATATATGATGAACGCTCCGCACAAAGATGTTCCGGCAAAGCCATCGAAATTTTATCTGGATGGAATTCTGGAAGGATGTAAGGATAACCAGATTCCAACGGAGTCTGTCATGGAAGCGGTAAAACGTACCAGACAGGAAGTAAAAAAGAAAAAAATCGATATGCAAGATAAAACGTACCGCAGAGGAAACATCTTCTGCGGTATTTTACTGAAAAAATCTATTTATAATAGGAAGGAAAAGCACATGAAGGTTAGAAAATTAAAGACCAGAATTGCTGCTTTTGGACTGGCTGTCCTGATGGGCATCAGTACCTTGAGCAGTGCGAATGCGTTTGCGGCCGAACAGACAGGCTCGGAACAGCAGACGGAAGTACAGGCATCTGAACAGGCGGTAACAAGCCAGAAAGATACATCAGTTACAGCAGATGATATCACAAAAGCAGTTTCAGATGATACATTTGCAGTGGAAACCAGTATGGAAGGAATCCATTATGATGCAGAAAAAGAAGATGTTACGCTTGTAAGTATCAAAGATGAGAATGGTGGAGAGTATCATTCAGACAAAGCAGGAACATATATTGCCACTTATATGGTCGTTCCAAAAGATAAGAGTGACAGCTATACCATCACCCGTAAAGTGACTCTGACGGATACCGAAGGACAGGCACATTCCGAAGAAAATGGTGGAGAGAAACAGAAGTCAGATACAGAATCTGAAGATGATTCGGATTCGCCTGTGCAGAACTACACAGATGTAGAAATTGAAACATCCGAAGAAGATGCATCTGCACAGGCAATCAAAGAACTGAAAGAGGACATCGAAGAGGGAAATGTGATGGTATTGTCTGCGGCTGAAAGAGCTACAAGCAGCGGTTCCACAGTTACATTGACAAAGGGGAGAACTATTTATTATCCAAGTTATATTGGAAATTATCTTACTTGCCTGTTTACAGTCAATGGAAAAATTGCATACTGCCTTCAGTCCCAGAAAGCATCCCCACCGAGTGGAAGTTATGTAGCACAGGTACTGGACAGCAATAAAAATCTGCAGAAAGTCCTTTATTATGGTTATGGCGGGGCAGGAGATCTGACAGGAAGTTATCTGTCTGGAAAAACGGAAGATGAAAAGTATGTGTATACACACATTGCAGCCAGCTATGCTTATGCAGGAGAAGCCGGATTTACAGGGTGTAATTATAATGACCTTGTAAATGCAGGGGTTATCGCATATATCAATTATCTGTTTGGACAGGAAGAACCGCCAAAAGGTGAACTGAGCCTTTCAAGCACAAAGCTGAATGCAGTACGGGATGGAAACATCCAGAAAACACCAAATATCACACTGTCTGGAGATCACAGAAACTATGTGACACTGAGTGTACCAGAAAATGTGACAGCACATAATCTTTCCAAAGGAACAAGTGTTACAAATGGAAAAATCCAGATTTATGGTGGAGATACATTCTATCTGTCCGCAGATTTATTACTGACAGGCAGTTATGCTTCCGGCAACTTATATGGTTCTGTCGGAAAGACATGGAGAACACTGGTGTTGACAACCGGAGATTCCAAGCAGGATATCGGTGTATTTGAAAGCGAAACAGCAGCGCCGGTAAGCTTCAGTGTACAGTGGCTGAATATGACACGCATTGAACTTATGAAGAAAGATGTCAATACACAGAATCCACTGTCAGGAGCAGTTTATGGTATTTATACTGATAAGAAGTGTGAAAATCTGCTGATGACAATGTCAGCAACCGGAACAGACGGAAAAGCAGTCAGCGATTATTTTGATTCTGCACTGAAAACAGTGTACGTGAAAGAGATCACTGCTCCGACAGGATACAAACTGAATACAGAAGTATATAAAGTGGCTGTTACTGCCGGAAAGACAATGACTGTAACAGCAACAGATGAGAGAGTCACCGGAAAGGTGAAAATCGCAAAGATCGATAAAGAAACACTTGCATTTAAAGCGCAGGGGGACAGTGTTCTTCGTGGTGCTGTGTATGGTCTGTATGCAAAAGAGGACATCGTGCATCCGGATGGCACAACAGGGGTTCTGTATAAACAGGACAGCCTGATTGCACAGGGAGTCATCGGAGATGACGGAACACTGGAATTTTCAGAATTATACCTTGGAGAAATGTATGTAAAAGAGATCACTCCACCGGAAGGATATACACTGGATACTACCAAATACGAGGTATCAGTAACTTATGAAGGTCAGGATGTTGCCGAAGTGACAAGAGACCTTACGGTAAAAGAGCAGGTAAAGAAACAGGCATTCCAGTTAATCAAAATCAGTGAAGATGGAGAGCAGACAGAAACAGACCTGGTTGCAGGAGCAGGATTTAAGGTATATCTGATCAGCGACCTGACACAGGTAAAAAATGGAAAACTGAAGCCAGCCAATGGAGAAAGCTATACAGCAAGCGATTTCAAAAATTATGACTTCAGCAAAGAGCAGGTTGCAGTTACTTACGAGAATGGAACAGCCGTACCAGTACCAGAACTGATCACTGATACAAAAGGATATGCAGTCAGCCCGGAACTGCCGTATGGAAGTTATGTTGTAGTGGAAAGTACTACCCCTGAGAATTTGAAAACCATTGATCCATTTGTTGTAAATGTGGAAAATGACAGCAGAGAGCCAATGCAGTGGAGAGTATTTGATGACCGCCCGTTTGAATTTTTGCTGAAAATTGTAAAGAAGGATGCACAGACTGGAAATACTGTTTTAAAGGCTGGTGCTTCTTATAAGATTTACGATGTGACAAATAAGAAATATGTGGAACAGGTTGTTCAGTATCCGAAGAAAGAAAAGATCAGTGTATTCGAAACAAACGAGGAAGGATATCTGATCACACCGCAGGAACTGAAGTGCTCTACCTACCGAATCGAAGAAGTGAAAGCACCGGAAGGATTTGTAAGACAGGGAAGCGAGGAGTCCCTGTATGATGGAACAACGATTATTTCACCATTAGAACAGACTACAAAAGGAACATATAAAGAAAATCCACAGAGTGGTATTGTAATTACAGTATCCTCAAACACTGCACATCAGATTGATCCAGATACAGGAGCTGCGATTGTAGAGGTAGAACAGAAAAACGATGAACAGGTAGGAAGCCTGCTCCTGACGAAAAAGGGAGAACAGCTTACCGAAGTAACCGGAGATTCTGTTCTGGCAAAAGTAAAAGCACTGGTTTCAAAAGTAAGAAATGCCGTATCTGGAAAAGAAGAAACAGGTATTTATAAAGGCTTTAAATATGAAGAAACCGGAGTAGAAGGCGCTGAATTCGAAATATATGCCAAAGATACCATCTATTCACCGGACGGAGCAAAGGACGAAGCAGGAAATCCAGTTGTCCGATATGAGAAAGATGACCTGGTAGCCAAACTGACTACAGATGAAAATGGAACAGCAGTTATCAACAATCTGCCACTGGGAACGTATTATCTGAAAGAAGTTGTAGCAGGAGAGAATTTTGTCCTAAATACAGAACAGAAAGAATTTACCCTGACAGCAGAGGATGATACACAGGCAGTTGTTTATGAAGGCGTTACCTATAAAAATGAAAGACAGAAAGTTTTCGTATCAGTAGAAAAGAAAGATTCTGTCACAGGCGAAAAGCTGGAAGGTGTTATTTTTGGACTGTATGCTGCAGAAGATATTCTTTCTAATCAGGGAGAGGTTCTCGTAGAGAAAGATACCTTGCTGGAAAAGAAAGCAACGGATGCAAAGGGAACACTTACTTTCGACAGTGATCTTCCACATGGAAAATACTATGTCAAAGAGGAAGTCAGAAAAGCTGGATATCTTCCAAATGAGGAAGTATGGAATGTAGATGCAACTTACGAAAATCAGAATCTTGCAAAGATTGAACTGAACAAAGAAGTTGAGAATCAGCCGACAGAAACACGCATTACAAAAACAGATGCAACTACCGGAAATGAGCTGGAAGGAGCCAAACTGCAGGTCATTGATAAAGACGGAAATGTTGTGGAAGAATGGGTAAGCAGTAAGGAAGAACATGTCATTTACGGACTGCCGGAAGGAAGTTATACCTTACATGAGGAACTGGCTCCTTATGAAGATGGCTATGTGTCTGCCAGCGATGTGATGTTTGAAGTCAAAGAAGATGGCAGTGTGACAAAGGTTGAGATGAAAGATGAATATTCCAAAGTGGAAATTTCAAAAACAGACCTTACAACCGGAAAAGAACTGGAAGGGGCAAAGCTTCAGATTATCCGCAAAGACGGAACTGTTCTGGAAGAGTGGATTACAGATGGAAAACCACATTCCGTTGAAAAACTCCCAGTCAATGAAGAACTTACTCTGCGTGAGATCACAGCACCGGATGGTTACGAGATTGCGGAAGATGTCACATTTACATTGAAAGATACAATGGAAGTCCAGAAAGTAGAAATGAAAGATGCCAGAACACCGGAGAAAACAACAGAAAAAACAAATGCACCAAAAACAGGTGATAACCAGAAAATATGGGCGTTTGTTCTGCTTGCACTGGCATCTGCTGGAACAGCTACAGGAGTGACTGTATACCGCAGAAAGAAGTCAAAAATGACAGACAACAAAAAAGAAACAGAAGAAAAATAAAATAAGAATTACAGGATAAACCAATCTGACAGGGCAGGAGATGTGCATAAAGCAGCTTCTGCCCTGTCTGTATATAAGGAGAAGAATGATGAGACGTTTTTATACAGCAGAATCAGTAACAGAAGGACACCCAGACAAAGTATGCGATCAGATAGCAGATGCAATCTTAGATGAATGTCTGCGTTACGATCCATCTTCGAGAGTGGCGTGTGAAGTCCTTGCTACAAGAGGAAATGTGTTTGTAGCAGGAGAAATCACCAGCGGATATGAACCACCAGTGTTTGATGTGATCCGAAAAGTTTTAGAAGAGTGTGGATATTGTACAGATGGGATAGAAATGGATACGTTTGTACACCAGCAGAGTCCAGATATTGCGAAAGCAGTGAGTGTGTCGAAAGAATTTCGGGATAATATCGGCGCAAAATTAAGAGATAGAAGCAGGGGAGCTGGAGATCAGGGTGTTATGGTCGGATATGCGTGTGATGATACTCCGCAGCTTATGCCAATGCCGACTGTTCTGGCACACCGGATCACACGTGAACTTTCGGCTTGCAGAAGAAGCGGATATATCAAAGATATCTTTTCGGATGGAAAAGCACAGGTAACCGTAGAATATGAAGATGGAAAACCAGTGAGACTGGAAAGTGTTGTTGTTTCCTGCCAGCATGGTGCAGAAAAGAGCCTGAAGAAGTTAGATGCCGAGATTAGAGAGAAAGTGCTTCGCTCAGCACTCAGATTACTGCCGCCGGATGAGGATACGAAGATTCTGATTAATCCGTCAGGAAAATTTGTGTGTGGAGGGTTTGATGCAGATACCGGACTGACGGGGAGAAAGCTGATGGTGGATACTTATGGCAGTATGATTCCGCATGGCGGCGGTGCATTTTCGGGAAAGGACTGTTCGAAAGTAGACCGTTCGGCGGCTTATATGGCAAGGTATATCGCCAAAAATATAGTAGCTGCTGAGTTTGCAAGCAAGTGTCAGGTGTCTCTGGCTTATGCAATCGGAGTAGCAGAACCGGTTATGATTGAGGTAGATACCTTTGGTACAGGAAAAGTGTGTGCAGATGATTGTCTGGCGGCAGCAATCCCACTGGTGTTTGGAGTGACACCCGTTCAGATCATGGAATCCCTTCGATTGAATCGTCCGATTTTCCGGCAGACGGCAGTTTTTGGTCATTTTGGAAGAAAGGAGTTTCCTTGGGAGCGGACAGATAAGGTACTGGCTCTTCAGGATACGATTCTGTAATGCCTTGGGTAACAGAAGAAGAGATTCAGGCAGCAAAAAATATGACTGCGTATGAGTATTTGCGAACACATCAGGCACAGAGACTGCAAAAGACAAGAACCAGAAATGAATGGCAGTTGACGGACCATGACAGTTTTAAAATCAATGAATTGTCGAGTAAATGGCATTGGAAATCCAGAGATATCGGGGGAGTGTCTGCACTGCGGTTCCTGATTGAAGTGGATGGAATGAAATTTACAGATGCTGTAAAACTGCTGTGCGAAGAGAGTCCGTCTTTTATTCCGACACAGTCTGCCGAAAAGGAAAAACCACTATTTAAACTGCCGGAGAGATATTGTAATTGCAGACGAATCAGGGCTTATTTAAACCACAGAGGAATCAGCGATGAAGTGATCACATATTGTATTTCACATGAAATCCTTTATGAAAGTGTCCCGTACCATAACGCAGTTTTTGTTGGGAAAGATGAATCCAGAAAAGCAAGATATGCATTCCTGCGAGGAATCTATGAAAAAAACGGGAAGGGATTCAAGATGGAGCAGACCGGGAGTGAAAAAAAGTACAGCTTTTGCATTCCACCTGAAAGAGAAACAAAGCGAGTTGCCGTATATGAAGCGTGTATTGATGCATTGGCACACATGACACTGGAAGAAGGAAAGAGGGATAAATATCGTCTTTCCCTTGGGGGAATCGCTGCTCCGAAAGAAAACGCACTGATACAGAGTGAACGTTTTAAAAAGCCGCCGGACGCACTGGAAGAGTTTCTGAAGAACCATCCGGAAATCAAAGAAATTGAAATATGCACCGATAATGACTTTGCCGGGAGATGGGCGAAAGAACAGATGAAAAAACATTACGAGGGAACGTATCAGATTATCTGCAATCTGCCGGAAAAAGAAGGGGAAGATTATGCAGACCTTGCGAAAGAAAAAAAGCAGGCAAATAAATGCAGGGACAGACCATTGGAAAGAAGGTGATAGAGAATGGAAGAAAAAGGAACGATGCACGTACATCTGTTGACGGAGCTGACTGGAAATCTTTATTCAGAAGAATCCGAATGGGAAGAAGAGTGGTCGGAGAGTGATGAATATGGAATGCCATTAGATGGAACAGAACTTGCCGATTATGAAGAAGTCATCCGAGAAGAACTGGAACGCTATGGGGAAGATGATCTCATGCAGTATTTTGACGGAAGTGAGTCCATTCAGGAAAAGATACAAAGTGCAGTTGTTACGATAGAAAACAAAGACGGAATCCTGTACGGCTGTACCAAACTGGAATTAAATGAATTTTTAAGTCAGGAAGAACTACAGGAATTCACCGAATACATTACAGGGCAGTACAGTGACGGGTGGGGTGAAGGATTTGAACAGAGGGATATCAAGGTAGATGGTGGAACGATGAATGTGCATTTTTGGCATCCTAATATGGAACAGCCGAAAATGTATGAAAAGAAAACAGAGCAGATTCCGACAAAGCCTGAGAAACAACGTCCCAAGTTACAGCTCCTTGGACATGATGGGAATATTTTTTCCATTATGGGCGATGCCTCAACTCTTTTGAAAAAGAATAAACAGACAGCAGAAGCAAAAGAAATGCGTAAAAGGGTATTGGAAAGTGGGGACTATTACAAAGCACTTTTGATTATCAGCGAATATGTAGAAACTGAGTTGAGTCCGCCGCCCAAAGAAAATAAAAAGACAAAGAAGAAAAATCAGCCGGAACGCTGAGAAAAGAAAGGATGATGCCTATGACAAATGGCCTGAGTTTGGAAGAACTTATGAAAGAGGGAACATACCCGGAGGAATATACTGAAGGGGAAAACTGGAAAATATTACATGGAGATACATTAAAACTGGTCAAAGCATTCCAGCCGGGAATCTTTGATGCAGTTATTACCGATCCGCCGTATGCATCCGGTGGAACAAAACAGAATGAAAGAAATCGTACTACAAATCAGAAATACAGCAGTATGAGTGCTGCCAATGCACTTCCGGATTTCGATGGGGATAACAAAGACCAGAGATCTTGGACGCACTGGATGGCTGAATGGCTCTATGATGTGCGGAAAGCCTGCAAGAAAGGTGCTCCGATCTGTCTGTTCATTGACTGGCGTCAGTATCCATCGATTACCGATGCATTGCAGTGGGCAGGATGGATCTGGCGAGGAACAGCGGTGTGGGATAAGGGAAACTCCCGTCCACAGAAAGGCCGTTTCCGCCAGCAGGCTGAATATATTGTGTGGGGCAGTAACGGACCGATGCCGATCAACCGTCCGGTATCTTGTCTGCCGGGCGTCTTCCGATATGGCAATCCGCAGAACCGGATTCATGTGACAGAGAAACCGTTGCAGCTTATGAAAGATGTTATCCAGATTTGTGAACCGAGAGGGCTGATCCTGGACCCGTTTGTCGGAGCAGGAACAACTGTCCTTGCAGCGGTTATGACAGGTTATCGTGCAGTGGGAATTGAGGTAACAGATGCCTACTACAAACTGGGAAGTGACAGAGTGAAAATTGCATTAGAAGCAGAGCAGAAAGAGGATGAAAAGTAGCCGGGATGTCCAATTGGACATCTTGTTTTTTATAGAGAAAATGAGTGGCATCCAACTGGATGCAGGAAGGAGATGGAGCGTATGGAACAGGCGCTGGCTTATGTGTGCTGTTCAGCAGAAGAAAGCCGGGTAAAAGTGCAGAAATATTGCAGAAAAATCTATGAACTTGGGTATGTACCAATCTGTCCGAGATTTGTATTCTCACCATTCTTGGAAGAGTCTGATGCAGAAGATATGCAGGGATATGGAAGAATGTCCCATATCCTTTTACGGAGATGCCGGATGGTAGTCGTATGTGGGAAAGAAGTGACAGGAACAATGAATACCGAAATCAGTATGGCAGACAGACTCCATATCATTTGTACGACACTTGATGGACTGGTACAGATAAAAGAATCAAAATAAATCAGAATCGAGTCAATCCGGTGCTACAGAAACTGGCGGTACTCGTTTTGCAAGCATAGCGTTTGGATATCCAAACGCACTTTGGGGAGAACCCCAATCCCCCGGACACAGACGGAAATGGAAAGGAAGGATCAAGTCATGTTAAGAAATGGAGTAATGATTGTAATCGCATTGATGAGCGGAGGATTTATAGGAGTGATAGTGACCTGTTGCATGGTTGCAGCGAAAAAATCCGATGAGGATCTTGGCGGTATGATGAAAGAGGAAGAGAAAAAAGAAGGGACGGTGATGCAATGCGAAAACGAAACCATGTGATCCCGGTACGGCTTAATGCAAGGGAAGTCAGGGAACTGAATGAGCAGGTCGAAAGAAGCGGTCTGAGCCGGGAAGAGTTTATGCGTTCGTTGATTTTAGGAGCGCAGGTTCATGCAAAACCCTGTGAGCATCATCCCGAATTGCTCCGAAAGATTGCAGGCTTATGCAACAATGCCAATCAGCTTGCACATGTTGCCAATGCTTCTGGTATGGCAAGCGAGCAGAGTATTCAGGAAATGCTGCGGCTTACCAAAGAGACATGGCATCTGGTAAAGGAAGAGTGGTAATGACCGATGGCTTATACAAGTGTTATCCCCGTCCACCGCCTGGACCGTTCCATCGAATATGTGAAAGACAAAGAAAAAACCACACAGAAAGCAGACTCTTTGGAGGCTGCCATTGATTATGCCATGAACCGGACAAAGACGGAACAGGCGGTCTTCGAAGATACCATCGGATGTACCAATGAAAATGCGTATGCAGATATGGTGGCAACAAAAAAGAGATTCCATAAGATGGGCGGTGTGGAAGGATACCATCTGGTACAGAGTTTTGCAGAAGGTGAGGTGACACCGGAACTGGCACATCTCATCGGACAGGAACTGGCAGACCGGCTCTTAAAGGGACAGTATGAAGTCGTTATCACAACGCATCTGAATACCAGACATTATCATAACCACATTGTCTGGAACTCTGTGAGCATGGCAGACGGGCGTAAGTACCACAGCAATGCAAAGAGTTATTATACGGAGATCCGGAAGATCTCCGATGAGCTGTGCAGAAAATATGGTCTGTCTATCATTGAATCCAATCAGAAAAAATCAATCCCTTATGTACAGTGGAAAGCAGAACAGGAAGGAAAGCCGACATGGAGAACGGCGATCCGTTTGGATATCAGGGAATCGGTACAGGAAAGCTACTCCTGGTCACAATTCCTAAAAGAGATGGAAAAGCGGGGTTATACATGGAAACTAGAACAGGAAATACATTTCTTTAAAAGCTCCGGGAATGGAGCGGTATATTCGTCTGCGTTCCCTTGGAAAAAATTATTCTGAAGAGGAAATACGTGGGCAGATACTACAGCCCAAGGTGAAACGAGTCTATCAAAAGGCAGTACAGATTCATCCCAAAAAGAAACTGACCGGGATTCAGGCACTGTATTATTCCTATTTATATCAAATGGGGGTACTGCCAAAAAGACCGAAAAGGAGTCCATACGCTGTCAGAGAGGATATCCGGAAACTGGATCAGAGGATTGAACAGATTGAGTTTTTAATGAAGCATGACATTACGACCAGAGAACAGCTTGCCACATACCGTGAGCCGTTACAAAAGCAGATTTCAGAACTGATGAAGGAACGCAGAAAGCTCTATCGGAATGACAGTGAAGACAGTGGAAAAGCACGGCTGTCTGAAATCAATGAGGAATTAAAAAATCTCGGAAAAGAAGTCCGTATGACCGTCCGGATTGAAAAGCATTCATTGGAAATCGAAGAAAGACTTCGAAAGGCAGAAGAACAAAACCAGAATGAGAAACGTGTGGAACACAAAGAAAAAGAGAGTCAGGAGGTGAGATAAGTATGAATTACGGAGCAGAACCGGCAGATCAGGTGGTGCGGTACAGTCTGGAAGGAATGGAATACTCTTTGAAGATTACCGGAAATGTGGCAAAGCATGTGGCAATCTTTATTGCGGCCGCCCTGAAAGATCAGAAAAAGACAAGAGGGAAAACAAGGCTTACCAGAATGTTAAAGGAACAGCGCCCGATGAAATTTTTTACCGTTCCGGGTGACCGCTTAAAAGAATTTGCGAAAGAAGCCAAAGCGAGAGGTATCTTATATGTTGTCATCAAAGATAAGGTGAATCCGGATCAGACAGAGGTCATGGTATTTGCAGATGATGCAGCAAAGATGAACCGGGTATTAGACCGGATGAATCTGGATTTTGTAAAAGCAGAATCAGGCTCTATGGTTACAGAAGCAGTGGAAAAAGAGAATGCACCGGAAAAGGCAGAGAACCAGATGGAAAAAGAAACCGGGGAGAATGTACGGACAGAGACTGTTGTCCTGCCGGAAGGAAGATAGAATTTGAACTGGATGATGCGGAAGAAATGTTCCAGATCGGGGATGAGGCTTTCCCGGAAGGAAATTTTACACATGCGCAGGAGGGGAAAGCAAAGAATCCGTCCGAACCTTTCTCGCGCAACAAAAATATTTCTTCCGGTCGGGAAACTAGCTGGGAAGAAAAGAATGAAAAACCATCTGTGCGGAAAGAACTCGGAGATATCCGTAAGGAACAGGAAGAGAAACGTAAGAGGCCGGACAGACGGAAAAATGCCAGAGAGAGCAGGAAGAAACGTAAGAATATGAAAACGAAAGGCAGGTAATGTATATGGATTTAACAGACATGATTTCAGGTGGAACGGAAGAACAGCAGATTCCTGAACAGAAATTGACCAAGGAAGAATATGCAGCCAAGAAGCAGCAGGAAAGAGAAGAGGTATGGGCTGAAGTAGATTCACAGGCACAGGGAGTTTTTCAGGATGGAGAAAAACTGAAAGGCTTTCTGGATTTTATGGCAGAGTGTAATACACAGAGAACTCCGAATCTGCTTTTGATCTACGGACAGCATCCGGATTTTAAGGTGGTAAGGTCTTATGAACGCTGGAGAGAAGAACACCGTTCAGTAAAAGCAGGGGAGCATGGCATTACTTATATGATTTCCACTGAATACGAAAAAGACGGAGAAATGCGGAGAGGATATACGATCGGAAAAGGATTTGACATCAGTCAGATGTCAGGAAAGCCATTAGAAGAACGCCCACAGCGAAGTCTGACAGAACTGGTAGGAGTTGTCTTAAAAGACCAGTCGGTGCGTGTACAGATTGAGGATAATCTGCCAGACAAAGTGCAGGCCCAGTACAATCCGAGATACCGTACCATTTATATCCGCAACGGAATGAGTGAAGTAACGACATTCCATGCACTGAACAGAGAACTGGCATGTGCAGCACTGGACCAGCATACCGGAACCTACAGCCGACAGAAAGTCAGCGCACAGGCATATTGTGCGGCCTATGTGATTGCAAAACGTTATGGTGTGGATGTTACCGGATTCAATCTGGAGTATATTGCACAGAGAAATGAATGTGGAAAGAAAGATCCGCAGGAACTGAGAGACTTTTTAAATGATGTCCGTCAGGCTTCCTACAGTATACGAAACCATATCGAACGCAATTTTGGTGCAAAGGAACAGGAGTATATAACCGATGAGTTCGCAATCGGAGACCCTGTAAAAATACCGGAAACCAAGGATGAAAAACCATCTGAACAAGTATCCGGAAAAGAGAAAAAAGCAAAGAGCCAGCCGGAACGATAAAAGTGAAAAAGTTGGACGGTTGGAGTAGCTATTACGGAGGTCTTGTGATATGGTTGGTGTAATAAAAAAAGGAGGTCAGCCAGATGACAAAATACTATTTGAAGATGGATAACATTATGAAAAATATGTTCGTGGTGGCACTGAATGATGAGCTACAGGCGCAGAGTGAGCAGGATGAATGTTTGGAAGAAACGAAAGCTCTTCTGAAAAAAGTAAGTGAATACGACCTCGCTCAGAAACGACTGCAGATTACAGCCGGGGAACAAAGGCAGATCCGTAAGGCACTGAACAGACTCAGAAGTAAATATCTTGCAGCCGGAAGATACAGTGATGGAATAGATAAAGTTATTATTCAGGTTGCAAAACCGAATACTAGCAGACACATGTTCTGGTAGAGAAAGGAGTGGTTGATTGGTCATTTATTCAAGAGAAAAAGTGGCAAGACTTAGAGAACAGTATCCGGCAGGAACAAGAATCTGTCTGAATTCGATGGATGGAGAAGCGGGTATGCCGCAGGGACTGGAAGGAACTGTGCAGTATGTGGATGATGCAGGCCAGCTTGGTGTTAAGTGGGACAACGGCAGAAGTCTCTCACTGATACCGGGAGTGGATTCCTTTCATAAGAAAGAAGGACAGGGACATCCAGAAGAAAAGCCACGCAAGAAAAGAGAATCTGACTTGCAGAGATAAGTACAAAAAAGCAGGACTGGGTTCTGTATCTTGTCTTTCTGCCATTTGTCTGGTGGGCGGCAGCGATTACCGCTTGTGCCATTACACCGGATAAGAATTTTATTCAAATCTTAGAAACGCTGAGCGAAAAACTCGAACAGCCGTTTTTTATCACGTATACACCGTATACGTTCAAATGTATTCTGATATTCACAGCAGCCTATTTCTTAGGCATTGGTATTTATGAATCCCAAAAAAGAAATTATAGAAGAGGCGTGGAACATGGTTCCGCAAAATGGGGCAACGTGTCCGAAATCTGCAGACGTTACTGCGAAAAGCAGTACACGAATAATCTGCTTCTGACACAGCATTTCCGCATGGGACTGGATGGATATAAGCATAAACGAAATTTAAATGTGCTGGTAGTCGGAGGTTCCGGGGCAGGAAAGAGCCGGACCTATGCGATTCCGAACATCATGCAGTGCAACTGCTCGATGGTGATCACAGATCCGAAAGCGGAACTTCTGCGCAAAACAGGAGGTGTTCTGGAACGGAATGGATATGAAGTCCGGGTTTTTGATTTGATCAATCCGGAGACTTCCTGGTGTTATAATCCGTTTGCGTATGTCCGGGATGACAAGGATGTGCTGAAACTAATTAACAACCTGATCCGCAACACGACACCGAAAGGTGCACAAAGCTCGGACCCGTTCTGGGAAAAGTCAGAGACTGCACTTTTACAGGCACTTATGCTGTATTTACTGCATGAAGCTCCACCGGAAGAACAGAACTTCCCGATGATTATGGAAATGCTTGGAAGCGCACAGGTCAAAGAAGATGATGAGGATTACCAGTCACCATTGGACATTTTGTTTGAAAGACTGGAAATGCGGGACCCAGAGAGTATTGCGGTCAAGCAGTATGCCATTTATAAGCAGGCGGCCGGAAAGACCGCAAAGTCTATTTTGATATCGGTTGGTGTCCGTCTGGCAGCGTTCAATCTGAAACAAATCGCCAACCTGACCTGTACGGACGAACTGGACTTATACAGTATTGGGGAGAAAAAAGTAGCACTGTTTTGCTGTATTCCGGATGCAGACACCAGCATGAATTATCTGGTCGGCATGATTTACAGTAATCTGTTTCAGACACTGTATTATGTGGCAGATCGGAAGTACGGAGGAAGGCTTCCGATTCCGGTACACTGCATTATGGATGAATGGCCAAACGTAGCCTTGCCGGATGATTTTGACAAGATTCTGGCAACCATGCGTTCCAGAGGGATTTCCTGCAGTATCATCATCCAGAACATTGCACAGATGAAAGCCTTATTTAAAGACTCGTATGAGAGTCTGATCGGCAACTGCGATGAATTTTTATATCTGGGTGGAAATGAAAAAGAAGGACATAAGTATGTCTCGGAATTATTGGGAAAAGAAACATTGGATACCAATACCTACGGACAGACAAAAGGGCGTAGCGGCAGCTATTCGGTGAATTATCAGCAGACTGGAAGGGAACTTTTAACACCGGATGAAATACGGCTTTTAGATAACCGCAAAGCGATTTTGTTTATTCGTGGGGAGCGTCCGATCATGGACGATAAATATGATTTAAAAAAGCATGTGAATTTCAGATACACAGAGGACGGTGGTGCATCGCCTTATGATTATGCGAAAACACCACTGGCTCACGACGACCTAAAGATTGACATTAACAGATTAGACGACTACGAACTGCTGTCTACCGAAGACATCCTTGGTGAATAGCAGTTTTTTGATGGATTGGAGTGATGTGTATTGAAGAAATTTCTCACAGGAGAAAAGAATAGAACAAAAAAGAATACAACTGAAAAAATGACAACCCCGATGCCGATGGGGAGAAAACAGAAAAAGTGGATGAGCCTTTACATGGCACTGGTACTGACCGTAACGGTTGGAGCAACGACCGCATTCGCAGCCGGTGATCCGTTGTCCGTTATCAATAACCTGTCTACTTTTATTTTTTCCCTGATTCGTGCAATCGGTTTGATTTTGCTTGGATTTGGTGTTGTGCAGGTTGGTCTGTCTTTAAAAAGCCATGATCCAAGCCAGAGGGCAAATGGATTTCTGACACTGGCCGGAGGAGTAATTATTACGTTCGCCAAAGAAATCCTGGATCTGATTATGGCGTAAGCCTCTTTGAAAAAGTATATCAGGAAACAGCAGGAGTGCCGGAAGGTACTCCTGCATTCAAAAGTATGTTCAGGGAGGTGAAAGTTTTTGAGCGATAACTGGATTGTACAGAATCTGAACTCTGCGTTGTCTACATGGAGTGAAAAGATGGCAGAACTGTGGACACTGCTTACTGAAAATCCGGCAACTTTTAAAGGCGGCGGCATCTGGCGGATTATGACCAATATCAATGATGCACTGACAGCTATTGCCTATGGATTACTGGTGTTGTTTTTTGCAGCCGGAATCATTAAAACGTGTGGCAGTTTACAGATCTGAAAAAGCCGGAACATGTGCTAAAAGCATTTATCCGGTTTGCACTTGCTCAGGGAGCAATTACATACGGGATGGAACTTATGCAGGCACTGTTTTCCATTGTGCAGGGAATCGTGACAACCGTAATGAGTGGCTCCAGTATGGCAGGAAGCGTGACGGAACTGCCAACGGAGATTGTAGATAAGATTGAGAGCGTGGGAATGCTGGAATCCATTCCGTTGTGGATTGTTACACTGCTTGGCAGTCTGCTGATCACTGTATTGTCATTTGTAATGATCCTGACAGTGTATGGCAGAATGTTCAAAATCTATATGTATACGGCAATCGCCCCGATTCCGATTTCCTCATTTGCAGGAGAACCCACGCAGTCCATTGGAAAGAACTTTATCCGTTCTTATGTAGGCGTATGTCTGGAAGGGGCAATTATTGCACTGGCATGTATTATCTTTTCTGCTTATGCAGCAAGCCCTCCGGCTGTCGGAGATACGGAGTTGAGTGCAGTTACAATCGTGTGGAACTATGTCGGAGAACTGGTATTTAATTTACTGGTGCTGGTTGGAGCAATTAAGGCATCTGACCGTATTGTCAGAGAAATGATGGGACTTGGAGGTTAAAAATATGGATATAAAGAAAACATTAAGATATAACTGGGAATTTGGACGTGAGACAGTAGCAATACGAGTGAGCTCTTATCGGAACAATGGAAATTTATATGTAGGACTCTGCCATAAGGAAGGGAGAGAATGGGAAGATTTTGGAGATGTAACCATTAATCTGCCCTATCAGTTCTTAGAGCCAAATGAGGCTTTTATAACAGGAGATTTTACCAAGGATATGCTTCATTTTATCAAGGAACATAAACTAGGAAAAGTGTTGAATGAAACAGGAAGATCAGGATATGCAACCTATCAGAAGGTAGCGTTTGATCTAGCAAGACTTGCGGAATTTGATCCGGAAGGCGTTGCAGAACACTGTAGATTTGCCGGGATAGAAGTACCGAAAGAAAAACCACAGAAAACGAAGAAACAAAGCAGAGGAAAGGAGCGATAAGTTATGGAAGTCAAGATGAATAAAGAAATCCGGGACTATCAGGAATCCATGTTTATGGGACTGGACCTGAGACAATGTGTGTGTTCTGTTCTTGCGATTCTTACAGCAATCGGAATTTACTTTGGAATGCGTGAAATTACCGGACAGGAAATAACCGGATGGCTGTGTGTGCTTGGTGCTACTCCATTTGCTGCCTGTGGCTTTTTCAAATATCATGGTATGACAGCCGAACAGTTTTTATGGGCAGTGATCAAATCCGAATTGCTGTATCCGAAGAAACTGGTGTTTCAGTCGGAAGATATCTACTACTCCTGCATGCAGGAGACCATCTCGCTGGGAGAAAAGAATCAAAAGGATGGAGCGGAAATCATAAAAGAGCGGGAGCAAAGAGCAGAAGCAAAACAGAGAAAGAAACGCAAGGGAAGGAGTGATGCCTTTGATTAAAACCTTAAGTCAGGCACTTCGGATGGATAAGGAACGCTTCAAAGTTCCGAAATCAGTCCAACAGGCAATTCCCATCCAGCGAATCTGGCCGGATGGAATTTTTCAACAGGGAACGAAATTCTCAAAAACATATCGTTTTACAGATATCAACTATTATATTGCGAGTAAGGACAATAAGACAGAAATGTTTCTGGATTATTCCGAACTCTTAAATTCACTGGATTCCGGCATTTCTGCCAAAATTACCATCAATAACCGGAGAATCAATAAAGAAGAATTTGAAAAATCAATCCTGCTTCCAATGAAGGAAGATGGACTGGACCACTATCGGGAAGAATACAACGAAATGCTCCTGTCTAAGATTACAGGAACAAACAACAGCATCTATCAGGAACGGTATCTGACTGTCAGTGTACATAAAAGATCGATTGACGATGCAAGAACCTATTTTGCACGTATCGGAACAGACATCGTAACACATCTGGCAAAGTTATCGTCCACAGCAGAAGGACTGGACGCAGAGAGCCGGCTCCAGATTTTCAGGGATTTCTTCAAGGGAGATGTCCCACAGGCATTTCCGTTTGATCTGAAACAATTTGCCAAGAAGGGAACAAGTTTCAAGGACTGGATGTGTCCGGATTCTATGGAATTTGAACGTGACCATTTTAAAATCGGTGACAGGTACGGAAGAGTCCTGTATATGCAGGATTATGCAAGTTATGTTAAAGATGACATGATTTCAGAACTGTGTGACTTCAGCCGGAATCTGATATTGTCGATTGATATCCTGCCAGTCCCTACGGATGAAGCGGTAAGGGAAATCCAGAACCGACTGCTTGGTGTGGAAACTAACGTGACCAACTGGCAGAGAAGGCAGAACGCTAATAATAACTTCTCGGCAATCGTACCATACGATATGGAACTTCAGAGAAAAGAAACCAAGGAAATGCTCGATGATCTGACAACCAGAGACCAGCGTATGATGTTCGGGATTTTGACAATGGTACATCTGGCAGACAGCAAAAAGCAACTGGATTCCGATACGGAACTGATTCTGTCAATCGCAAGAAAGCATCTGTGTCAGATGGCAACATTAAAGTGGCAGCAAGTGGACGGACTCAATACAGTGCTTCCTTACGGACTGCGAAAGATCAATGCCCTGCGTACATTGACAACGGAATCAACGGCTGTTTTAATCCCGTTCCATACACAGGAAATCCTGCAGCCGGGAGGTATCTATTATGGGCAGAATGCAGTCAGCAAGAACCTTCTGGTAGCCGACCGGAAGAAACTGATGAATGGAAACAGTTTCCGGTTGGGCGTCAGTGGATCAGGAAAGAGCTTTTCGGCAAAAGAAGAGATTGTGCATCTGGCATTGAGTACCGATGACGATATCCTGATTCTTGATCCGGAGTCCGAATTTACAAAATTAGTAGAGGCTCTGGGCGGACAGGTTGTAAAAGTATCTGCGACATCAGACAATCATCTGAATGCAATGGATATGGACGCAGCCTACGGCAATGAAAAGAATCCACTGATTGAAAAATCGGAGTTTATCCTGTCTGTGTTCGAGCAGTTGGTTGGAGCAGGAAATCTGTCGGCAAAAGAAAAGTCGATTCTGGACCGCTGTGCTGCAGATGTGTACCGGGATTATATCCGAAGTGGTTATACCGGAGAAGTTCCGACATTGAAAGATATGTACCGACAGTTGATGTTACAGCCGGAAGAAGAGGCAAGGGGACTTGCACTGTCATCCGAACTTTTTATCAATGGAAGCCTGAACACCTTTGCACAGCCGACCAATGTGAATAAGAAGAACAGGATCATGGATTATGATATCCGGGAACTGGGGGAACAGCTTATGCCACTGGGAATGCTGGTTACCTTAGACAGTATTTTCAACAGGGTAATTCAGAACTGGAAAGAAGGAAAAACGACATGGATATTTGCCGATGAGTTCTATCTGTTATTCCGCTATGAATACAGTGCAAATTTCTTCTACCGACTGTACAAGAGAATCAGAAAATACAATGGATTCGTGACAGGTTTAACCCAAAATGTTGAGGAACTTCTGAAATCGGACACTGCAAGACTGATGTTGGCAAACAGTGAGTTTTTGATTCTTTTGAATCAGGCAAGTACAGACAGGGAAGAATTGGCAGCTCTTTTGAATATTTCCGAAAACCAACTGTCCTATATTACAAATGTATCGGTTGGCAGTGGCCTAATCCGTTGCTCTGGGAATATCGTACCATTTGAGAATACGTTCCCAAAGAATACAGACCTTTATAAACTAATGACAACAAAACCGGGAGAATCATAATGAAGAAAAAAGAAGAAGTAACGATAACTTTTTATGCTGCAGAGTGCGGTGAGTTCCATGATTTAGGAGAATATACAAAATGCAGAACGCTGGAAGAGGCATATAAAAAGTACCAGAAATATTGTAGAACATCTGCCAATATGTGTCCGGCTATTGAGTTTTCTATTCATGATCCAGAATCAATTTATTCAGACATGGAATATCCATTACCGTTGTCATCAAAAGACAGGGGAGACTTGGAACTTGTGCCATATTACAACGAACATCCACTGGTAAATGAGGCAATCAGACAGGTGGAGCAGTTGCAGAAACAGCAGGAAAAAAAGAAACATCGGGATGTTGCCCGATGAGATAAGAGATACGGAAAGAGGGTGACCGGATGAAAGATATCAAGGAACGGGTAAGGGATAAGAATCCGAAGATTCGAAATCCGGCTGCCCGACTTCCGAAAGAACTGGTTCGCTCAGCGGTTCTGGAAGCAAAAGAAAAGCCAAGGGAACTACATGAAAAAAGCAGTGGGCAGTCAGAATCCCCAACACAGTATGGAACTGAAAAAATAGAATCCGTACAGTACAGAGCGGCGAGTGTGGCAGGAAAAAGTATAGGGAAAACCACATATCAAGGTGGAAAAAAACTTGCTGGAGTGACCTACAGGAAGATAAAGGAAAGAAAAAGCAGACAGGAAGAAGCGAAAGCTGCCGAAGAAGCAATGGAGCAGGGGGCAGAAAGCGGAAAGAAATTAATCAAGTTGAAACCGGAGCAGGCAGCACTTGCCAAGGAGAATGGTAAACGGCAGGTGAAAGCAGCACCGAGAGTGGTAAAAGTATCCGGTCGTGATCTCAAGAAAAAATAAAGACACAAGGCATCCATGCAGAAACAGCAGATGGAAAAAAGTCTTCAGGCGATGCAGAAAGCAAGAGCAGCCAGATGGCAAGAAAGTCAGCACAGGCATCGGCAGAAAGTGGAAAAGCAGTCCTTCAGGTAACTGGAAAGGGTTCAAAGTTATCCGTACAGGGAATTACAGCAGCGATTCAAAAAGGGGTAGTAGCTCTTGAAAAAATGGGAAAATGGATTGCTGCCGGAGGTAGTGCATTTCTTCTGGTATTTATTCTGATTGTGGGAATCATTGCAGGAGCAGCTTTCAGCAGTAATTCGGAAAGCTCCGAATCCCTAAGTGAAGAAGTGCTTGCGTATACTTCTGTGATACAGCAGTATGCATCCCAATACGGCATTCCGGAATATGTGTCTGCGATACAGGCCATCATGATGCAGGAATCTGGAGGCAGGGGAACAGACCCGATGCAGTGTTCGGAAAGTCCATATAATACAAGATTCCCACACACTCCTGGTTCTATTACTGATCCGGATTATTCGATAGAGGTTGGAGTACAGACCTTTGCAGACTGTATCAGACAGGCAGGATGCAGCAGTCCACAGGATCTGGACAAGCTGAAACTTGCATGGCAGGGATATAACTATGGAAATGGCTACATAGGATGGGCATTGCAAAGAGGCGGTTATACAGAAGCCAATGCATTGCAGTTTTCACAGGAACAGGCAGCTTCGCATGGATGGAGCAGTTACGGAGATCCCCAATACGTTCCCCATGTGATGCGGTATTATTCCGGTGGCAGCCTGTTTGCTGGTTTGTTTGGTAATCAGCAGATTGTGTCGGTTGCAATGGGGCAGCTTGGAAACAGTGGCGGTCAGAAGTTCTGGAGCTGGTACGGATTTGACAGTCGGGTAGAATGGTGTGCCTGTTTTGTAAGCTGGTGTGCGGATCAGAGCGGTCTGATTGCAAGTGGGAATGTTCCTAAATTCTCATTGTGCAGTGATGGAGTGTCCTGGTTTCAGGGAAAGAATAAGTGGCAGAGTGGCGGAACAACTCCGACAGCTGGAATGATCATCTTTTTTGACTGGGATCATGATGGAACATCGGATCATGTAGGAATAGTAGAAAAGTGTGAAGGTGGAAGAGTTTACACGATTGAGGGAAATTCCAGTGATCAGGTACGGCAGAGAAATTATGCAGTAGATTACAGTTCTATAATGGGATATGGGGTGATAAATTGATGGTTTCTTTCATAATTTGTTAAGGATTTTATAAGGGAGTTAATGAATCCTTTGGAAAATAGTCACAAAATAGACACAGTTGATTGATAAATTGTTATTGTAACTTTTAGTGATAGACATATAAAGAGTTAGAAATCTTTATAATTGACTTGAATTAGGAGGTAGTGAATATGAGTGATCAGAATGTAAAAGCAGCACAAAAATATTTAAATGCGATGTTTGGTGGACATAAGGATTGGGTAAAACTGGATGAAGATGGAAAGACCGGAACAGCCGTGATGCAGGGAATCATTCGTGCATTTCAGATTCAGAATGGAATCTCAACGATTACAGGAACGGTTGGACCACTTACTATTAATACCATGAAGAAGTTAGCCATTATTACAAAAATGGATCCGAATGATACTCCGCAGGTTAATGTATGCTTGATTCAGTGTGCTCTGTTTTGCAAAGGATATGCTGCTGGAGGAATTACTGGAATTTATTATACATCAGGAGTAAATGCAGTTAAAAAGATGCAGGAAAATGCAGGACTGGAAGTTACGGGCAAAATTGATTGGAAAGTTTGGTCTGGATTGTTATCCCTAAACTGGTTTACAAAGGTTTCTGGTGGGGATTCCAATATTGTTCTTATTCAACAGCAATTAAATAGTGACTGGTCAGATGTTATTGGTGTTGGACCTTGTGATGGAATTGCCTCAAGACAGACAATTTTGTCTTTAGTTGGTGCATTGCAGGCGGCTGAAGGAGTTACAACTGAATTAATTACAGATTTGAATTCAGTTAATTTTGGCGATGCAACAACAAATGCGTTTCCGGGTACATTACAGAACGGACAGAACTCGACGAAATATGTTCCATTTAATAAGATTGCTCAATACGGACTATATTTTAACGGATATAATCCGGGAAGATTCGATGGCGTGTTTGATTCGACTACAGAGTCAAAGGTGTCAGAATTTCAGGAGTTTTATGGTCTGACAGGAATTGGACTTGTAACAAAAGGAAAAGTAAATGTTTCTACTATGAAATCATTGCTTACGAGTAAAGGCGATACAAACAGGGCAGCAAAAGCGTGTGACTGTGCAACAGTATTAAATAAACAACAGGCATTAGATATAAAAAATGCAGGGTATACTCATGTAGGACGTTATCTGACAGGTTCTGTTGGAAAAGAACATACACCGAAATATTTGACATCAACAGAAGTGAAAAACATTGAAAATGCAGGATTATCGGTATTCCCGATATATCAGGATGGAGGATATGAATTAAACTATTTTAAGGATCCGTCCCAGGGAAGTGTTGATGCACAGACAGCAATTTTAGCAGCCGAGAGAATCGGTATACCAAGTGGAACGACTATATACTTTGCAGTGGATTTTGATTGTTATTCATATCAGATTGATACATTTATTATACCTTATTTTGAACAGATTCACATGATCTTTTTCAGTTCGACAAATGATAAAAATTATAAAGTCGGCATTTATGCACCAAGATATGTATGTACTAAAGTTTATGAAGCAGGATTGGCAAGTAAATCATTTGTGGCAGATATGTCAACTGGATTTAGCTGTAATTTGGGATATTCGATGCCGAAGAACTGGGCATTTGATCAATTTTGTGAGTTGAACTCATTTTCTTCATCACCTTCGTTCCCACTGGATAAAGATGCATATTCAGGGAGAGATACTGGATTTAAAAAGTTCGATGCCGTATCGACAAAAACAGATGAGGAAATAGCGCAAGAAAATCTTCGGGCAAAGGTAAAAATAGCACGAAATCAATATGTCTATAATGTAATGGAGCCGCTTGGTTATCTGAATAAAATTATGGATGTGGGTGTGGAGTATGATAAGGAAATTTCACTGGGAACAATGATGAGTCCTCAAGGAGCAATTGATATTTCTACTAAAATATCCACATCGCTTGAAAGTTCAACTGGTAAAATTTATAATATAAAAGTGGATATAGGAAATGATGGAGAATTGACACAAACTTGCAAAAATCAAATTATGGAGATTTCATCAAATTTATCAGATACAGGTATAGAGGGAGCAGATAACTTTGGAAATACGATAGAAAAAATTGCTTTATCGGTTAAATCTGGTAATATTGCTTTTGAAATAAATAATGTTTTTGCCAATAGTGTAGAGTTTTCCATTGTATTTAGTACATCAGATTTGCTGCCAGAAGAGGAAAAAGAGTGGACAATATCGGTTGCTTTGATTTTTACAATGACATTAAATTCTAATAGTGGTCTTGAATTTAATGTTGTAGAATTCACAAAAGAGCATAGTAATATACTGGCAGGAGCCGTAATATTAGTTCTTGCGGGTGCATTAGTTGTAAATGCAATTCCGTCAATTATTGCTTTATTTTCAGCTGGAGCAGGTACTGTTTTTGGTTTGTTGATTCAAGCGCTGTAAATTGTAAAAGAATAAAAGAGACAATGGCCAGAGGTTCGATTTTATAAAGAGGACCTCTGGCAAAAGGGGGATTAAGAAGAATGCATATTAAATCAATTGTGTCAGATGAGGATAGGGAAGAATTAGAAAGAATGCTTTCGCTTGGGTTTATAATTCCTAATCAATTATTTAAAACAAGACAGAAAAGTAGAATGATTATCTATATTTTTACACCTGTAGAATTTTTACTGTCGATTAATTGTTATCTGTCGGAAAGTTATTTGATGTTTGGAATAGGGATTGGAACTTGTGTGGCTTGTGTGGCTTGGATTATTTGGTATCAAATGATTGGTAAAAATTTTGAAAAAAATGTTCATGAATTTGTCTGGGGTAGATCAGGATATGAAACGGTGGATATCGATGAAAACGCAATTAAAATAGATGAAGATCAAATTTATGAATTTAAAAATATTGATAGAATGTTCTTATATAAAAACTTCTTTTTTTTCATAACAAATGAAAAGAAAATATTTATATTTAAAACGACAGATATGGAGTCGGATGAACTTATAAAAATTATTAAAACAACAGGGATTTTATTTGAAAAAAAAGAAAAACCATTTAATATTTATAAGTATTGTAAAAAAGGAAAAAGTTTTTAAAAATAAGCAGAGGATGGTGGATTTATCATCCTTTTAGAGAAGAGCATGTATTTTAAAGGGAATCTGGTTTTGCAGGTTCCCTTTTTGCCATCAAAAACGTTGATGTTTTATCAAATGACGCTAAAAATAAAAAGAATAATGCAGGGGGTGACATTATTAGTTATCGCTGTAATATTTGGATAAAATATAAATAAAACATAAAAAATATAAATAAATTATAAAATGGCGACAGTTTTTTCTTGTTCAAGTGTTTATTATATAGAGGACAAAATAAGACAGCAAAGGAAGTGGTGCTGTTGCATCGGAAAAATGACACAAAATTAGTGATGTCCATTCGGGAAAAGAATTGAAGGGGATTCTTTTCCCCATTTGTCGTGTTACGAAAGACTGAGGGTAAGAAAATATGCTAGAACTTGCAATCTGTGATGATGACATCATCCTATGTAATTGGTTAGAACAGAAGCTGCTCCATTATGGGAAAGCGAATGACTGTCAGATATCTATAGAAATATACTATTCTGCGGAGCAGCTTCTTAACAGGCTGGAAGAAGAATCCTACGATATGTTATTCCTTGATATTTGTCTGGAACATGAGAATGGAATTGATATCGGAACGGAGATACGAAAGAAAAATTATGGAAAAGAACTGCGGATTACCTATATTTCAACATATCAGGAATATGCTATGAAATTATTCCGTATTCATCCATTTGATTTTCTTGTAAAGCCAATCCGAGAGGAAGAACTTTTCCGGGTGATAGGTGAATTACGGGAACTGTTAAAAGAACGGAAGAAAATATTTGAATATACGGATACAAAAGGAATCCACAAGATTTCTTATGACAAGATCCTGTATTTTTATAGTCTGGGAAAAAGAGTACATATCGTGACATCGGAAAAAGAATATGAATATCGAGGAAAATTAAAGGATGTAGCGGATGTAACAGAAGAATATTTCTTACTGATTCACAAGTCCTATCTCATCAATATGGAACACGTGGAGCATTACGAATATGACAACGTGGTTATGAAAGACAAGACACGTCTCAGTATCAGTAAAGCAAATCGCAAGAAGGTCAGGGAAAGACTATTACAAACGGAGAAGAAAAGATTATGAATATCCATTTGATCACTTATCTGACAAGTAAATTATTCTGGATTTATACTGTGTTCCGTTACAATACCATCCTGTATCCAAAAAATGAGGATACACAAAAGCTATTTGCATATTTTTGTGCATATCTGCTTTCATGCTGGGGAAGCATGCAGTGGGGAACGATGTACGGAGATCTGATCTTTGAGCTGATAGCTCTGTTAATTATAACAGTGGCATATCAGGCAGACTGGCAACATCATGTCTGGAATACACTTATGGTATATATTATGGGAATTTTATGTGATGGGATTCCAATCGTGTTCTTTCAACGGTATGCGGTAGCAAGAAATCCGGTGCATCATCACATGGGACCGGGAACTATTGTAATGGGAAATTTTATATTCTTTTTACTGGAAGTCATTATTGAAAGAAAAGTAGGTGTAAAGAGAAGTTATTATATAAAGAACCGTCATTGGCTTGCTATGCTTTCTGTCCCGGTGATCAGCATTATAGTCTGTATCAGGATATTGCTGCCAGACAGAAGAGGTGTGCGGTCTACGATTGTATTATTCTTACTGTTTATCAATGTGTTTATTTTCTATCTGCACGATGAGGTTCAGAAAAGTTATATTGAAACAGCAAAACAGGAAGAGATGAAAATTCAGATGAGCCAGTATGCAAAAGAACTGGAGATGATGATGAAATCACAGGACAGGCTGAATAAGATACATCATGATTACAAGCACCATCTTACAACAATAGGGGCAATGGCAAAAACGGGAGGAAATGAAGAGATTCTATCGTATCTGAAACAAATGGAGAATATAGCCGGAACAGCCTTATGTCATCATTTATATACAGAAAACCGTAATATGAATAATCTGCTGAATTATATTTTGGAAGATTCGAAATCAGTAATTGAAAATCCGGAGATTTCTGTAGAAATACCGAATCATATAGGGGAAGAATTATTTGATATAAGTATAATAGTGGGAAATCTTATGGATAATGCTATTCGTGGGACAGCAGCTTCAGATGAAAGGAGATTATCGTTTCAGATGTATTATGGAAAAGGAATCATGAATATCCAGATTGAGAATAGCATAAAAGATACACCAAAAGTGCGGAATGGAATTTATCTGACAACGAAAAGCAGGAAAGAAGGACATGGAATAGGATTACAAAATGTGAAACTCGTAGTAGAAAAATATCATGGTCAGATGGAGATCTGCCATACGGAGAAATCCTTTCAAGTGAAAATATTATTATATATGAAATTAGATGAAAAATAGTAAGGCGATGGTGTCTTACTATTTTTTTCGACCGATTTCGTCTATTTTTGCCACCTCAAGGGGCATTTTTACCATTTATGAAAATTTTGTGATTTTTTAGATTATAGTAGTGCCAAAGTCAGAAAAAAGGAGGGTAGCGGTTATTTTGTAAAGGAATTATAGAAAAAGATTACAAGAGGGAGAAAGAGACTATGAAGAGATTTCGAAAGTCGGCTATAGCTTAGTACTTGCACTCCTGATGGCACTACAGGGAACAGAGCCTATTTTTGTACAGGCAAAAGAGGCCATTGAGGATGTACAGAAGAATGCAGATTTCTCCAGACCAGAGGCTTTGACGGAAGAGGAAGCAGGGATTACAGATTCCACATCTGGAGAACAAGATAAGAGTCAGCAGTCTGATGCGGACGTACAAAATGAAACGACGCCATCAGAAGATACAGAGACGCAGGAAGAACAGACAACTCCAGCGGAAGAAACAGAAGAAAATCCGCAGGAAAAAGAAGTGGAGTTGAAAGAACCACAGGATTACTATCCGATTCCAGAAGAACCGGAAGGTGAACTGATTGATTATGATGCCATTTCCAAGACTTATAAGACAGGGGACAAGCAGTATACAACCGTTTATGGAGGTTATGTCGGAACTTATAAGAATGAGGATGGAGATACCGAGCTGGTTGATAATACACTTGTAAAACCAGAAGAAGCAGATACTCCGGCATCCGAAGAAGCACAGGAAGCCAGCAGTGTAGTGGCAACTGAAGAAAAGGAAGAGAAAACAGAAGTTTATCAGAACAAGGCAAACGATTATGCTATCCTTCTTCCGGAACAGATGTCAGAAGAGAATGGTGTAACGATTGAAAATGGAAAGACCAGAATCGGGATCATTCCGGTAGATGGAGATTATACACATTCCGTTATTAAAGACAATGCGATCCTTTATAATGAAGTTTACGAGGGCGCAGATGTTCAGTATACAGTACTGGATTCCAGCATTAAGGAAGATATCGTACTTCAGCAGCCAACAGACAGGGAAGTCTATGAATACGAGCTGCAGATTCCGGGGTATCAGGCAGAAGTAAAAGACAATCAGGTCTATATCTATCCGGAAGGGAAGACAATCAAAGATGCGAAGTATCTTCTGGAGACGCCATCAATGGAAGATGCTGCCGGGGAAATCAGTTTCCTGATCACATTGGAACTTCGGGAAGAAGATGGAAAAACAATCCTGACCGTAAAACCAGATAGGGATTGGCTTTCGGCAGAAGAACGTCAGTATCCGGTCAGGATCGATCCGACACCAGTAGAGATTCAGAAGAGTTCCTTTAACATGATCGGTGTGGAAGAGGGAAGTCCTACCAGTCAGATTGGTGACAACAATTATCCGTATGTCGGATTTGATGATGGTATTAAGTCTGGGAACCTTGCAGGATTTGGTACTGCACACCAGAACTGCCGGACTTATATCAAAGTAAATTCAAATTTTAGTCAGATTCCGAAAGATTCCAAAATTGACAGTGCAACATTTGCAGTCAGTCAGAAAACTGCATACAGTGGTGGTGCATCCCAGTTTGGACTTTATCGTGTAGATCAGTCGTGGAACACCTCCATCACATGGAAAACAAAACCAGTAAATCTTACGTTTCAGGATGTACAGAATGCAAGTACCAGCAGGAACAGCTATATCAATTATGACGTCAAAGATCTGGTCAATGACTGGGTGCAGGGAACTCATGCGAATAACGGATTTGCACTGGTAGCCATTGCCGAGGCAAATAACCTTGGAGCTTCTATGCAGTGTGAGGTACTGAATAACAGGGCATCCGTTTATGGACCGAAACTCAGCATCCAGTGGTCACCGGCTGAAGATCCATATCTGCGAGATATGTCACTGGATGAAACAACGATCCTGCTTCGCCCGATGACAGAAAAGAATACAAATGGAAAGCTGAAGTTTGATGCCGTATTTGCAGACGGAATTGCAAAGAGCAAATCTACAGTAGAATATTATCTGCTTCCAGATGAGGAAAATGAAGAACATCACGAAACAGATGCAAAACCATTGTATTCCTATCCAGACAGTACTGAATACAATAAGCAGTTCCCGGAGGCGAATAAGTATTACAGCAAAGATTCCAACTGGCAGAGTGCACTGTATTCAGGGCTGACGAAGGACAAGCTTTATAAGATCAAAGCAAAAGCATCGAAAGAGATTGATGGAAAGCTGGAAACAGGAAAAGAAGTGACCAGTGACAGCTTTGTGATCTATGAAGTGAAGCAGTTTGATACATTCCCGAAGATTGCAAAATATTATGGTGTTCCGCTTAAGAACATTATGAAAGACAATCAGGTTATGGACGCACTGGTAGTCGCAAATAACACGATCTTTATCCGTAACCCACAGACAAATGTTCCATATAGTCCTGCACCGCTTACCGATCAGGATAAGATGCGGATTGACGGAGCATTGATGGGAAGAGGCCTGCACTGTGAATTTGGATTTGAACCAGTCAACTTAAATACTGGTAACTTCTACATGGATCAGTCCGATGCGACGATGAATGAACTGAATGGAGAATTCTCCATTACAAGAAGCTACAATTCCAAAGGAACAGACCAGCATTCCATGTTCGGACGTGGATGGAGCTTTAACTATGACCAGTCACTTTCTCAAATGGAGGACGGAAGTCTTCTGTATATGAGAGGGGACGGAAGTTATCTGATCTTTGATAAGAATGAAGATGGAAGCTACACTGCTCCGGATGGTTATGTATATGATTTAAAAGCAGTCAGCTATAAAGATACAGACCATGACTACATCGGATGGGAACTGACAGATGCGGATCAGAGCGTCTGGTCATTTGATAAATATGGAATTTTACGTTATGTAACGGATGTGAATGGATTTAAGACAGTATTAGATTATGACGATGATTATAATCTGAGTAAGATTACAACACCATCCGGAAAAACATTCGGGGTAAAACAGGATAAATTCGGGCATATCAAGGAACTGTCTCTTCCAGATGGTGGAAAAGTTTCTTACAAATATGATGAGCAGGGAAATCTGATATCTGTAACAGATCCGAATGGAACAACAAAAGAGTACAAATATGATGATGACAGCCGTATGACAAGCTGGAAAGATGAGAATGGCAATACGGTTGTAAAGAATACTTACGATAAAGAAGGAAGAGTTGTAGAGCAGACTGATGCAGAAAAAGGAACGGCAACTTTCAAGTACGGAAAGAGTTCTACTACAACAACGGATAACGAAGGAAATAAGACCGTTTATCATTATGATGATCAGTACCGCACAACATCCATTGAATATCCGGATGGAACAACCTGTGAAAAGACTTATAATGCAGAGAATCAGCTTGCTTCCGAAACGACAGCAGCCGGAACAAAAACTTACACTTATGATACATTTGGCAATGTAGCAACGGAGACAAGAGAGGATGGAAAGACAGCCTCTTATACTTATAATGAGCAGAATAAGCTGACCAGTGCAACTGGATATAACGGAGCAACGGTTACTTACAGTTATGACGGTAATGGAAATATGGTCACATCTACAAAACCGGATGGAACAGCCATTACCTATACTTACGATGACAAACATCGTATGGTATCCCAGACAGACGGCAGAGGTGTCACAACAACGTATTCGTATGACGGACCGAACATGACCGGATATGTGGATGGAAATGGAGCAGCATGGGGATTCACGTATGACGCGATGAATCGTGCAGTTACCATGACAGATCCACTTGGAAATGTAACCTCGAACAGTTACGATGCGAATGGCAATCTGACTTCCAAGACAGCAGCCGATGGCGGTGTGACCGCTTATACGCTGGATGGTGTGGGAAATATTACAGCAAGTACTGACGCACTGGGGAATACCACCACTTATACTTATGATAAGATGTACAACATGACCAGTGGTACAGATCCGAAAGGAAATCAGATCAGCTACGTTTATGATAAGAATTATCAGCAGGTCAAAGCAACCGATGCAAAAGGAAATACAATTACTTATAAGTATGACAGCATGGGACGTGTCATAGAAGAGAGTAATAAAGATTTTGGAACAAAGCTCTATGAATATGACAAAGCAGGAAATCTGAAAAAATATACCGATGGAAATGGAAATGCAACCGTATCCAAGTTTGATTCTCTTGGACAGGTGCTTCAGTCCAAAGATGCAGTTGGTAATATAACCAAATATGAATATGACGCATTAGGAAATGAAACCAAGATTACTTATGGAGATGGAAGCAGCCATTCCAAGGAATATGATAACTGCGGAAGACTCGCTAAAGAGACAGATGAATTAGGTGCAGTTACCACTTATACTTATGATGCGGCAGACAATCTGGTATCAAAATCAGATGACAGTGGAAGAACCTGGACTTATACCTACGATAATACAGGAAACCGCTTAAGTGAAACCAACCCAGAAGGTGGAACTACCACATATACTTATGATAAAGCAGGAAATCTGGTATCTTCTACCGATGAAGAGGGAAGAACAGATACTTATGCTTACGACAAGGCAGGAAATCTGACTACATCCAAAGATGCCCTTGGATATACCGTATCCATGAAGTATGACTTAAATGGAAATCTGGTATCCTCTACCGATGAAAATGGAAATACCAGTACCATGACTTACGATGGTAATGGAAACATGACATCGGTAAGCGATGCAAAGGGCAACATTACAGCAATGAAATATGATTCCACCGACAATCTGGAACAGACGGTGGATGCCCTGAAAGGAAAGACCACTTACGAATACGATTCACAGGGCAACAGCACAAAGATGACAGATGCCCTCGGCAATGCGTATAGTTATGTGTATGATAAAGAGGGAAATAACACATCCATAATACTGCCGACAGGGGACAAGGTGCTGATGGAGTACGATGCCATCGGACAGCTTGTAAAATGTACGGATGCACAGGGACTCGTAATTACCTATCAATATGACGGAGCAGGCAACCTGATCCATTCCTCCGACAATGGTGGAAACAGTATGGATTATACTTATGATGGTGCCGGAAATGTACTGACACAGACCGATGAACTTGGCAGGACAGCAACATACAAGTACGATCAGTACGGCAGACTCCTGAAACTTACTGAAGCAGACGGAAGTATCACATCTTATGAATATGATGTTATGGACCGCATTACAGCGGTAACGGATGCGGAAGGTCATAAAACAACCTTTACCTACGATAAAGTCGGCAACCAGTTATCCATGACAGAAGAAGAGGAAGCCACATATAAATACGCTTACGATAAGAAAGACCGGGTTATTTCTCAGACAAATCCACTGGGAGCATCCAGCACCTTTAAGTATGACGGAAATGATAATGTGACGGAATCTGTCGATGAAAACGGTACGGTTACCAAGTATGCTTACGATAAAAATGACAATCTCGTATCCCAGACAGACGGAAATGGAAATACGACAACCTACCAGTATGATGAACTGGACCGCAAGATCGGTGAGACTTCTCCGTTAAAAGAAACAAATGAATACCGTTATGATGCCATTGGAAATCTTACCAAATCAAAAGATCCGATGGGACTCATTACCGAATACAAATATGACAGCCTGAGTAACATGACGGAACAGATTTCTCCAAAGGGAGCAGTTACCAAATATGATTACGACAAGCATGGCAATGTCATTTCTGTAACGGATGCAAAGGGAAATGAGACACAGTACAGTGTTGACCTGAATGACAATGTCACAAAGATGACACAGGCGAATGGTGGAGAGTATACCTATAGTTATGATAAAGCCGGACGTCTGAAGAGTATGACCAGTCCACTGGGTTATACTAAAAATTTCTCTTATGATAAAGTGGACAACGTGGTAAAAGAAAGCGACAGCTTAAAGAGTACCACTACTTATACTTACGATAAGCTCCATAACATGAAGTCTTCTACCAATGCACTGGATGGAACAACCAGCTTTTCTTATGATAAGTATGGCAATCTGGTGAAGGAGACAGATCCGCTTGGACGGAGCAATACCTACAGTTATGACCTGGCAGGTCAGATGACTTCTGCAGCTGATCCGCTTGGTAAGATAACTGCTTACACTTACGACCCGGCAGGAAATATTACTGAGATCACCAAACCGGGTGGAAGAAAGACCAGCTATGGATATGATAAGAATTATAATGTTACATCTGTAACAGATCCGATGGGCTATGTTGCAAAGACAGTCTACGATAAAGACAACCGTGTAACAGAAGAGACCGATGCACTGGGGCAGAAGGAATCCTATACCTATGATAAGGACAGCAGGGTAACTTCTATTACAGACAAGCGTGGATTCACAACGGGATTTGATTACGATGCACATGGGAATATTCAGGTTGTTACAGATAAGACCGGATTAAAGAGCCATCTGGAATATGACAAGAATGACAACCTGACCAAAGTAACTGATGCCCTTGGCGGTGTAACAACTTATGGTTACGACAACATGGATAACCTGGTGACCTTCACCAATGCAGCAAATAAGACAACGAATTATACTTATGACTTAGAAGGCAACCTGACATCCATCAAAGATCCGGCAGGAAGAACGGAGAAATTCGACTATGATGAAAAAGGCAGACTGACCGGACATACACAGGCAAGCGGCAAGAAAACCACGTATGATTACGACAAACTGAATGACCTGTTGGAGAAATCTTATCAGGACGCAAAAGGCGAGACATCCGAAAAGGACGTGACCTACGCATATAACAGTGCCGGGGAACGGGTATCCATGAAGGATCAGACAGGCAAGAGCAGCTACGAATACGATGCACTTGGAAGAATCACCAAAGTGACAAGCGGTTCGAAAAAGGATGTCAGCTACGTTTATGATGACGCAGATAATCTGCAGGCAATCGTATACCCGGATGGGACAAAGATCAGCTATGAATACGACTTAAATGATAATCTGGTAAAACTGACAGACCGTAATAGAAAAGTAACCACTTACAAGCATGATGCACTGAACCGTGTGACAGAAGTTACTAGAAGTAATGGAACAAAGACGGAAGTATCTTACGATGCAGAAGATCATATCACAAAGATTGTGAATACCTGTGGTTCCTGCGGCAAAGTAATCAGTACTTATGAGTACAAGTACAATGATCAGGGATATGTAGTTGGAGAAACAGCTACGGAACTGGAAGCTGGAACAAGAAAGACGCCAAGCTGGGAAGACTGGTACAACTGGGGCGATACACAGAAAGAGACAGACAAAGCAGACTGTGAGCATCAGGAAAAAGAGATCCAGACGACACGTACCTATGAATACGATGACAACTGGGAACTGACACGCTGTACAGAAAAAGCAGAGGGCGGTAAAAAGACAGTCCATAATTATACTTATGACAAGATTGGAAACCGGACCTCTTACGAGAAGATCGAGGATGGTGTCAGCAAAGCAAAATATAACTATAAGTACAACGATTCCAACCAGCTCATCAAACGCACCAATGCAAAGATCTGGGGCGATCCGGGAACAACCTACAGCTATGATAAAGATGGCAATCTGATCCAGGAATGTGATAAGACAAACAGTGCAGATCCGGTTACTTATGAATACACAGCAGAGAATCGTTTGGCAGTAGTAAAACAGGGTGGAACAGTCCTGATGGCAGCCATGTACGATGGAGATAACAACCGGGTATTCGAACTTGATAACACCTATAAATGGGAAGACTGCTATGGCGATGAAGTCCTGATCCCGGCGAACCAGCGTACCGAAGATGGAAACAGCCCGAAAGAGCAGCTTGCCTCTCTGGTAAAAGGCGGTTCCAATGCCAAAGGATACACACTGACAGAGTATATCAACGATATCAATCGCGAGAATACAGAAGTCCTTGCAGAGTATGGAGCAGACGAGAAAGTACGTCAGGCTTATACTTATGGAGAAAGTGGAATCGGAGAACGGGTAAGCGTTGATAAATCGGAAGAAAGCAGTTATTATTTATATGACGGAAGAAACAGCGTGACCGGAATCCTGACCGAAACAGCTAATCTGACGAACAGTTATCAGTATGATTCATACGGTAACCTTACATCAGGAACAGCAGACGGTGTCAATTACTACGGTTACAATGGGGAGTCCACAAATGTAAAAACAGGACTTCAGTATCTGCGGGCAAGATACTATAACGCAGAGAACGGAACCTTTACAACTGAAGATAGTGACCTTGGAACGACAGAAAATCCATTGACCAGAAACCGCTACGATTATACGACCAATAATCCGCTGAATTACAGTGATCCGACAGGACATTCATTGTGGAGCAGGATTAAGAGTACAGCTAAAAAAGCAGCGAAAGCAGTCAAGAGTGTCGGCAAGAAAATCGTTAATACTGCGAAAAAGGTAGTCAAAACAGTAGTAAATACAGCTAAGAAAGCAGCAAAAACTATTGTTAACACAGTGAAGGGGGTAGCAAAAACTGCCAAAAATGCAGCTAAACATGCAAAACAGACATATCAATCTGTGAAAAATCGTGTAACCAGTAGCAGTACATATCAAAAGATCACATCCAGAGGAAGTCAGTTTATTCGTTCTGTAAGCAATGGGGTACAGAAAATTGGAAAAACTTATACATCTTTCAAATCCTATGTTTCAGAAAGAACGGCAGAAATCCGCTCAGAAGTGGTACGACATATGTGTACGACAACAAATCGTATTACAGATAAGCTTGGAAAAGTAGACTGGAATGCGGTGAAAAAAGTAGCCATTGGTATAACTGCGGTTACAGTTTCTGGTCTTGTAGTTGCTGCAACAGGCGGTTTGGCTGCAGGAGCAGTTCTGGCAGCATTGCCAGCAATGGGTGGCTTAGGAACGGCGATGGTTTCAGGAGCAGTTATTGGAGCTATTGGTGGAGCTTCATATAGTGCAGTGAATTCAGGTTTGTCTGGAAATAGTCTGAAACAAGTAGCAAAAGATACGTTAGTCGGTGGTATTGCAGGAGCAGTGACAGGTGGCGTTATGGGTGGCCTTAGTTATGGGGCTGGGAAACTTTTGAATGTAGTAAGGAGTGCAGGAAGTACCCATAATGATGGGATTGATAAATCGTTTAAAAAATTAGTTGCAGAAGTAACCGAAACAAAATTGCCAGAAGGCACTTGGGAAAAACCACCATTAGAGCGAGGAGATATTATTGACAAAGCTATGGGAAATAACTTGGGACACAATTTCCCGACCATAGATAAAGTAGAAAATGGTGTTGTGACTAGTGTTAAAAGCCGAGACTTAGGTGCAAAGACTTATCAAAATGGTAATAAATTGGAAAAGGTAATTGTCAAGGACATTAATAAAGTTTCAGGATTTATAGGAGAAACATTTAATGGTAAATTTGTTAATGCGGAAGAAATAGTGGGTAGACAATTACAAGTAGTTGTTCCAAATGTAACATTAAGCGAAGCTCAGATAAATGCAGTTAATAATGCTACAAAACATGGTATTGATAAAGGTGTTAAACTCATTATTACAGTAGGAAAATAATAGCAAAGTAAATAGCTTAAGGGGAATATTTTATTCCCCTTAAGTAATAGAGAGGAGAAAACGGATATGATTTCTGTATATTATAATCAAAAATATGGTTTCTTAATTGTGCCTAATGCCATTGAAAGGTTTATGGGATGTTATATTTCTATCGAACCTACAATTGAAATTATGGCTGAAGAAACAATAGATAAGATAGGCTGTGCAATTAGAAAAGGAATAAAAATTGCAGAAAGTTCCCCAAAAGTAGACGAATCTCAATTAAACAATTTTTGGAAACAAACAAAATATAAAAGTTTTCCAACATTTTCCAAGAATTATCAAAGAATTGATTTGAAACAAAATGGAGATGAATTAGAAATTAGAAGATGGGAACGGAATAATAGAGGGGGATATTCGCGAAAAACGGAAGAAAAAGATTATATTAATTTTATAGAAATGTCGGATTATGAATTGGGCTTGTTTATAAAAAAAATGTTTGAACCATGTGAAATTAGAATTGATGAAACAGAAAGATTTGAAACATTAGAGGGGAAAATAATTAGTTATTCGATTCCAAATGAGCATTATAAAAATATTGGTGATGGTCATACAGATTCTTATATGACATATAGAAATGAAGATTATGATAAGTTGTATATTTCTTTTTTGATAGGTGATGGAACTGATTGTACAGATGAAGTAAGCATAAAAAATCATTACAAAAAAATATACAAGCAAATGTCGAATATTAAATTTGAAAGTAAATGTAATAAAAAATATGTACATTTTTTAACAGAAAATGGAGAAGTATTGCTGAGTTTTATTGATAATGGTTATGTGGAGTTTTTTATGTGCATTCCATATAATATTGAAAGAAAAGTTCAAAAGGAGTCAATAGAACAGTATTTAAAAATGTTATTTTCGATAAAAATTGAAGATAAATAAAGCGTGAAGGAGAGAATATGCAAAAGAAGAATTGTGTTTTGTGCATAAGTATAGGAATTATAGTATGTATATTGTTATCAGCTTGCTCCAGACAACCAGACTTTGATGCCAAATCCTACGTCCAAAGTTCTCTTGATGCACACTATCATGGAGAATATAAGGACTATGCGAATCTGTTAGAAATCTCGGAAAAAGATGCCAAGAAAGAAATCGAAGAGGATTTTAATGAGAGTATCCAACAGCAATTTGATGATTCCGATAACATTACGGATAAAGGAATTGCTGATTATGCGGAAAAACTGACAGAAGTAAAGAAACTGGCAAAATACAAAGTACAAGATGTGAAAGAAGAGGATGGAGTCTATACAGTAAGTGTACAAGTTGAACCATCCAATGTATTTCAGACATTGCAACAAAGCTCTACAGAGGTAAGCAATGAAAAAATAAAGCAGGGATTGGATGGAAATGATCCGGAAGTCTTTGCAGCTGTATTAACAGAAAGTGTCCAGAAGAGTCTTGAAAAGAACAGATATGGAAAAGCTGTTACTGTAAACGTATCCGTGGAAAAAGATAACTCAGGAAAATATGGTCTTTTGGATACAGAGATGAATAAGTTGGAAGCAGCGATGTTCCCAACAGAATAAGAATGAATGGAAAGCTATCAGAGGAAAAAAACTGGTAGCTTTCTTTTAAACTCCAAGACAAGAAAACTTGTTAAAAAAGCTATTGTAATAGTAGAAAAATTATAATAAATAATGGATGACAAGAGTCTTTTATTCATTATGAGAAAAAGAAGGAATCTCCTATGAACCAACAAGAAATATTCACGTAAGATGGAAAAAAGTGCTGTAATCGAAGAGGTTGCAGCATTTTTTTCTTCGACATTTTTCGAACATTATAACGTACCTATCCGGTCACCGCCATGCTCCGATTTGATTTCTATATCAAAAATCAGATCGGAGGAAAGATAAATGGCTTATAACAAGACAAGTGAAGAACGAAAGTGGAATTATTGGAAAGAACAGGAAGAAAAGAAATTGCGTGAACTGGGAATGGAAGAAGAGAAGATTCAAAAGCTGCGTCAGATGGACTGGGAAGATTTTCTGGAAGAACGCAGATACCGGGAACGATTGGATGGAACAATGCAGGATATGGATTCAGAAAGACAGAAGGATGATGAACAGTTTGCCATGGATGTCAAGGAACTCTTAGAACATGTAGGAGACAGACGGTTAGTAATGAAGTACTAAAAGGGACGGAACATCAGACACTGGAGATACTTTTCTTAGTACATGGGGATATTCAATCAAGGAAATTGCAAAGATTATGGGCTTCCAAAGGATACTGTTTATACGAAAAGAAAAAATTTTGCGGAAAAAGTTGAAAAAATTCTAATTTTTGAGACAAAAATGGCGATTTTCGTCGGCTATTTAATAGGCAGGTAAATTTTGCCAGTGTACTTTGACAACCTCATACCAGCATTACAGGTACGTTCCCGTAAGTAGAAGCGTGGCAGGAAGACGCGAGGACAGATGAAAAGGGCATGGAAGAAATTAGACCAGAAAGTGAGAGGCAGAGTTCTTTTGTGGCGTTTTCGTTTCGAGCGAATCATCTTTAACTGAAACAGGACCGTGGCGGTCTTTTGCGAGGATCACTTACGAGGGGATAATGATACATAGGAACTGCCAGTGAGCAGAGGATGGACTTTGGGTTGTAATCAGCAAGACTTTTAGAAAATCCGTGAGCGGTGCAATGCCAAGCATCCGCCTGTAATGTTCCCGTAAGGCAATGGGGGAGTCGAGGACAAATACAACGCCAAAAATCAAAAGTATAAGAAATCAAGGAAGAATGTGTCGTTGATATCAGATACATACGGCTGTAGGGAGAAATCCTTTACAGCCGTATTGATGTGATATCAGCACGCATATCAGGTAACAAATTATGTATTACACAAGAGAATATCTCAATAGAGCGCATCGAGAAATTGATACTATTTTCCGAGTGCTGTTCCCGGAACATGGAATGGCAGTAAGGGAAGAACAGATTATGTTATGCCACAAAATGCTGGATAACCTGCTGGGAAGAAACATAGCACTGTGTGACGCGGGTGTCGGTATCGGCAAGACGTATGCCTATCTGGTGGCCTGTGTTCTGATGAGAAAATATTCCCTCCTTGCAGAAGGATGTTCCCCTTATGAGCAGCGTCCGGTCGTGATATCCACTTCCAGCATTGCACTCCAGAAAGCAATTCTTACAGAATATATCCCTTTTCTCTCCCGGATTCTTCAGGAGAACGGGACGATTCAGGCCCCTATTAAAGCTGTGATACGAAAAGGGAAAGAGCATTTTGTCTGCGATGAGAGGTTGGAGCACCGAATCGTTGCAATCGAAGAAAAAAACAAAAATGCGTTGCAGAAAGAAGCTCTGCTGTCGTTGAAAGAACATTATGATATGGACGAAGTGTCCAACTTAAGTGGGTTTGACAGAAGGATGGTGAGTGTACCGAAGTTCTGTTCGGGAGACTGCCCGAAAAGAGGCTCATGCAGGTATCAGCAGTATCTGGAGCGTTCCAGAGATCATGAAATGTTCATTCAGATCTGTAATCACAATTATCTGCTGGCTGATGGTTATCACAGGCTGCAGGATTACCGCCCGTTATTAAAAGACTACCGAGCATTGATTGTCGATGAAGCACATAAGCTGCCGGATGCGGCAAAGCAGATGTTTGGGAAGAGCCTCTGTTATGACGATATCCGAGAAATCTGCTTTTATCTTGGGAATGAGTACCAAGGCCCGGAGATAAGAAAACTGTCCGGGACGATCCGGATGGTGCTGGACATCATAGGAGAAAACCACAGAACCAGATATGGGATAAAAGAAGAATTCCACATGACAGAAGAGTGTGCAATGTATTTATATGAGGGGATACAGACCATGAATAAGATCATAGAAAAATTAGAAAAGAAGATTCCAAAGTGGATCAGAAACAAGCTGGAAGAAACCAAAAGTGTGCTGGAATGCTTTTTCCATCAGGATAAGAAGTATGTGCTGCATCTGAAGCAGGACCATGACCACCGGATTATATTGTGTGCATCCAGCAGACGGATTCCACAGTATCTGGACCAGATGTTATGGAGCAGAGGAATGGGAGCGATTCTGACAAGCGGAACTTTAAAAACCGGACAGGGATTTTCCCACATTCGGAAAATGACAGGATTACAGAGAGTGCGGAGAGTCCGGGAATATGTGGCAGACTCCCCGTTTGAATATCAGAAGAACTGTCTGTTATATCTGCCAAAGAATTTGAAGACATGCAGAAGAGAAAGTCAGGAAGAGGCAGAGATGATAGCAGGCCATATCCATTCACTGATCTGTTCGACTTACGGGCATACGCTAGTGCTGTTTACATCTTATCATTTGATGGGAAACGTTTACCAGATGTTAAGGGATGAAATTCCGTTCCCGATGATAGAGGTGTGGAGACATTCACCGGAAGAGATCACAAGATTTAAACAGATGGACAATGCTGTCCTTTTTGCAGCCGGCTCCTGTTGGGAAGGAGTAGACTTCCCTGGAGATATGGTATCTTCGCTGATTATAGTAAAACTGCCCTTTGCTGTTCCTGATCCCATCAGTGAAGCACAGAAGAAGGAATATGCCAGCCTGAAAGATTATATTCAGGCAGTGATTGTTCCAGACATGCAGAAAAAACTAAGACAGGGATTCGGACGTGCTCTCCGCACCGAGACAGATACTTGTGTCGTGTCCATTTTAGACGAGCGTGCAGGAGAAGGTGGCAGGTATCATGAGGAAGTAATGTGTGCGCTTCCGAGCTGCAAGATGGCAAAAGATATCAAGGATGTCCAGCACTTTATTCGAAACCGGAAAGGCGTGGAATACTACCTGTAACCGTTCGTGGTTCTGCTACAGAAAAAGCAGATTTTGCACGAAAAGTTTGGTGGTATTTCAAGGGCGTTTTCGGTGGGATTGTTGGTATTGATGAATAGCTATTTCGGCATGAAGTGGGTATACTGTGTATAGCGTTAGAGGAAAGGAGGCAGCTTATGATATACAAGGTGGAAACGATAAAAGATGGAACAGAAAAATATTTTTTCATCAGAAATCTGGAAACAATGAGTATTGAAGAACTGCCAAGTAAATATCTAATGCATAAGATTAAATGTAAACGTTCACCAAATACAGTGAAACGCACAGCATTTTCAATCTGCTATTATATGAAATATATGGCAGAGAAAGAAATGGAACTCACAGAAGTCTATCAGTTAGATTATGAAAAACAGACAGAACACTTTGTGGAATTTTTATACTGGCTTAAAGCCGGAAACCATACAGAGCAAACGGCTGGAGAAAAGAAGTGTCCGAATGAAGGAACCTGCAACGCATACTTAAAAGATGTGTTCAGGTTCTATTTATTTATAGAGGCAGAATATGAACAGTACGGAAGTCTCAAAACCTTATCGTATAACCAGATTATAGCGGTTAATCAGGTGGGAGTAAAAAAGGTACTGCGGAATCATTCTTTTAAAGCCTATCTGAAGGAAGAGGAACATCGTGGGAGAACAGCAAAAGAAAATCAGATTATTACAATTTTACAGGCCTGTACGAACCGAAGAGATCAGCTTCTGTTACTTATGTTAGCAGAAACCGGATACAGAATTGGGGAACTACTGGGAGTAAAATATGTCAAAGATATTGATTATAGGAATCACATGATAAGGGTATGCTTCCGGGAAGATAATGAAAATGAAGCGAGAGCCAAAAATGCGGAATACAGAAGTGCCAAGATAAGTAATGATACGTTTGAATTTCTCATGGATTATCTGGCAAAATATCGGAAAATCCTGCAACATCAGGATTACCTGTTTGTGAATATCATGGGTGAGAACATTGGAAAGCCATTAAGAGTGGACAGTGTATATGATATGTTGGACCGAATGGAAAAGAAAACCGGAGTTAAAATCACACCCCACATGTTACGTCACTATTTTGCAAATATGCGAAAGCAGGCAGGATGGGAACTGGAAATGATCAGTCAGGCATTGGGGCATAAACATTTGGATACGACTATAAAGTATCTGGACTGGCTGGATGATGAACTGATAGAAGCAAGTAATGAGTTTTATGCACAACACACTGCTATTTATGGGGCGGAACGTCTGCTGGAGTAGGGAGGTGTGAGAAATACCTATATATTTATTGCAACAGGCAGAACACATAACAGAATCTGAAGTAGATATTGAGAAGAAAAAGCAGGAACTATATTCAGAAATTGATGCACTTGGAATAAAAAGCGATTCAAGAATTAACAAATTGAAAAAGTTCTTGGCAGATAGAAAAATCTGGCATCTGGAAGAAATGGATTATCCTTTGCGAAATTCGTATGAACAATATTTAAGAGGACAGATACGATCACAAATTGTATCTTTCTATTTGAAAATATATGATACGGTAAAACAACAACATATCTATCAACAAATGCAGACGCTAAATGGAAAGCGGATATATGAATGGAAATATCAAAATAAAATTTATTTTCTGAAGTATTATCCGGAAAAGGAAATAGCTGAGACCTTTGAAACTTCTTATAAAACAAACCTATTGGTGTGGGATTTTACACAAAATTGTTCAGAAGTTTTAAAGAAACAAATTTTTTATACGTTGAGTCGTATCATTGCCAATACTTCAATGTCTAAGGCTTATAGAAATGTCAGGTTAAAATCCTTAAAACTTCTTTATGATTCTTGTGTTCAGTTAAATATTACGGATATTGGATTGCTGGAAATGGAACAAGTGGAAACTATTTTAAAGAATTTTCCCGAAACGAGTCAACGAAGTATTTTAGGTGAATGCAGAAGAGATGCGTTTATGCAGCAGGAACAGATCCAATGGGAAGCAAATGTATGGTATCTGGAACGATTACATCTTGGAAAACATCGGATAGACGAAAGTAAATCCTTAATTAGCATTTCTTTTATGGAAGTCAAGGAAATACAGAATCGAGAAATTTTACAGGCATACATGAAATATGAACTGGGAATTACTGGACAGGCAGTCAGCACGATTGTACGAAGATTTGTATGTATTAGAAATTTTATTGAACTGCTGGAACAAGAAAAGATACTGGCGATTCATGCAACTGTCGCAGAAGTAAAAAAGTATGCAGACGGCTTGCGAGAACGGGGAATACAGGCAAAGGGATTTAATGAAAGAATTTTCGGTATCGGTCATTTTTATAAATTCATGGAAGTTAAACAGTATATTACAAGAATGCCATTCCGAATTGAATATTTCCAACAAAAAGAAGTAATAGTACATCATGATCGTAGCGTTGAGGAAACAGTATATATGGAAATTTTGAAAAAATTATATCTTTTTCCAGAGCGATTACGATGTATGTTCCTACATCTGTGGTGTCTAGGATTACGGGCGAGTGAAGTGTGTACATTGAAAGGAAATGCTTATTATCAGCAGGGCGAGGATTATTGGATTCAGGTGTATCAGGTCAAAATGAAGAATTATAAAAGGATTCCAATCCCACAGGCACTTTATCAGATTATGAAAGTATACTTGAAAAAACATGAAATTCAGCCTGAAGAATTCATTTTTAAAAACAGCAGAGGTGGTGCTTGTCTATATGGTACATTCCGAACTCAGATGATAGAAGCGTGCCGGGAAAATAAGATTGCAAATGGAGAATATTTATTTCAATCACACGATTATCGACATACAGTAGCAACTATGTTTTATGACAGTCATGTATCACTGCAAAGTATCAGGGATTATCTTGGACATACTTATGAAGAGATGACAAGACAGTATATTGATTATATGCCGCAAAGGATTGCAAAAGCAAATGATGAGTTCTTTGAAATGCAAGGAAGTAGTTTAGCATCATGGCTAAAGAAAGAGGAAAAAGATGGAAAATGATATTATATACTTCAGCGATTTCCCCAATTTACAAGAAACAGGGACACGTAAGGATAATGGAAAATTTGATTTAACGTTGCTTCCAACGCAAGAATTAAAGGAAGAGTTTCGAGGTTATATTATGTATCGCTGCAAAAACGGAACGTTTAGAGCATTGATTCAGGATCGAACAGCTTATAATCATATTGCAAAGTTTTTGAACAGCAGAATAAATCGGAGAATCAAAAGCCTTGGAGATAGAAATCCAGAAAAATGGATATCACTTTTAAAAGGCTGGATGTTAGAACAGGGAATAACTATTGTAAAAGAAAAGAAGAGTGTGTATGGTACAGTAAGCTATGGCGAAGCAGTGACGATATTATATTTCAGAAACGTACTGAAATTTTTAGGGCCAGAAGATTTACGGGATGAGATAGAAAAAGATGTTTGGGAACTAAAAAATCTGGATATTAAAATCAGATCCAATCCAATTTATAATGTAAAAACACTGGATTTCAGAAAAATATATCAGCCAGATATCAGGGAAGAATGTAAGAAAGCTGTTTATATGAATCTGCAGTATGAAGCAATAGGAACTGTACAGGGAGAATTGACAATAATGAGGATATTCTCAGAATATCTCCAAAAAGAGTATTCCAAAATAAAAAGCTGCAGTGAAATAGACAGAGAAGTGTTGGAAGAATTTTTGATACATCTGTCAACAAAAGATACTTCCCATAGTGCGAATAGTTCTTATGTAATTTCATTAAGACGACAGTTAGAGACAATCGGAAAAATTTACAGCTATGAAAGATTGGAGCATTTATTTATTAATACGGATATTCCACCGGAAGTAAATGCAGAATTTAGAGTGTATTCTGATGATGAAATGAAACGACTGAATGCGGAAATTACACAGATGGATGTACAGATTGCAAGATGTCTTCTGATACATCAGATGCTTGGAACTAGGATATCAGATACCCTTACACTGAGACCAGATTGTCTGACGAGAGAAAATGGCCAAGATATGATTGAAATATATCAAGTAAAACTAAAAGATATAAAAAACCGATCAGTAAAGAACTTGCAAAACTGTTACAGAGTTCTATTGAATATACACAGGAAAAGTTCGGTGATACAGAATACATATTTGTTAATGAAAAAGAACCTGACCGCCCGATGCAGTATATGGCTATAAAAACAAAAGTCATGTCCATGATACAGGAAAAGCAGTTGAAAGATGATCATGGCGAATTATTCGGGTTTGGAACGCACATGTTCCGGCACTACTATGGCGTCAAACTTACAGAAATGCATCTGGATGACTGGACGATAGCGAGACTATTGGGGCATAAAAGACTGAATAATGTACAGCATTACCGGAAAATGAGCAATCAAAGAATGGCAGACGAAACCAGAGAAGTAAGACAGAGGATGAGTGACATCATATATATGAGTCTGGCAAGATGGGGTGAAGAATATGAGCAAATACGACAAGATGATTGAGGAAAATCAGAGAAAAAGTAAAGAGAAAATTGAACTGGCATTGCAAGCAATACAAGATATGCTGGCAAATAAAGAACGTATCAGCGTTCCAAAGCTGATGAAGAAAACTGGATTGTCGAGAGGATTCTTTTATAAAAATCCAACCGTCCGGGATACATTGAACCAAGCAGTAGAGCAACAGGCCGGAATGATAGATCCAAGAAGAGAAATTCTGAACATGGCGATGGAAAAACAGATTGAACTGTTGAACCAGAAGGTGGCAGCTCTGAGCAGAGAAAATAAGGAACTGAAGAGAAAGAACGAAAAGTTACAGAAGGCATTACGGAAACAGGATTTGAATTTTATTAAGAACTTATAACATTGAAAATAATAAGATGGAAGAGATGTGTGCAGACACATCTTTTCATCGTTGAGGATAAAATATATAGAATGAGAATGGGATTGTTTTATGGTATACTAAAAGTGAAATGCTAACTTTGATATGAGGTATAAAACAATATGACAGAAATACAAATTAAAAATTTAATTAAAGAATATGAAAAAGAATATATTGAGTTTATGGAAATTGAGAAATTACCACAGTATAAGATAGATTTTTTTGAAATTAATGTTGAGGAAAGCGATGCAGCAGGATTCGCTTCAGCCGCCCAAGCTTACTATAATACGAAAACAGATGAACATATATTAAGGATATGCAAAAGTTCGGAAATACCAAGGTATATTGTGTTTCATGAATTTACGCATATTTTAGATACGGAAATGTATGCAAAGCAAGATTCTTGGAAATATATGGCTTTGTCTGGTTATACAGAATATCATGCAGCACAAGTTGAATTGATGATAATGTTAGGAGCAGATAGTATACAAACTCAAGATTTTTCATTTACAGTTGATGTTGAAATAGGTAATAGTACAGTTAGGAATTACCTAAACTCAAGACATCAATTAGTAGTGAATATGATGAATAGAACAGATTTTCCAAGAGATATTGAAGCATTAAAAACAACGGTAGGTGTGCTATATAATTATTTTGGAGTGCGTTCTATATGTAAAATGTATGCGAAAGATTATACTGAAGAAGTGGATAACACAATTATTATTCAGAAACTTTCAAAAGTATTATTTGAAGAGATAAATAGCTTTATGGTTGGATGGTTTAATGAAGCACAAGTAGAGCTGAGCTTTGTGTCATATATGAAAATAATGTGGCCTATGCTTCAAAGCTATTTTGGAAAAGAATGAAAGATAGTAACAGTAAACACAGTTTTGTATACAGTTAAACCCAGTAAAATCAACGCATGAGGGGAACTGGCTACATTTTAATTCCCAATCTGGTGGTATGTAGCTCCAACAATTGTCAATACATTTTTGGAAGCCTATGATTTCAGTGGCAAAAAGATTGTGCTCTTTGCAACATCCGGTGGAAGTGGATTCGGGAATACTGTAAAGGAATTACAGCCATCTGCACCGGATGCAGTTATCACAGAAGGCAGCCTGTTAAACCGTGGAACAAAACAGGAAATCAGTGAGTGGGTAAAATCTTTATAAATAACAGTGCTATGGAGGTATACAGAAAATGCGAAAAATAATACAGACAGCAGGAAGAAATACACTTGGTGAATTCGCACCGGAATTTGCACATTTTAATGATGATGTACTTTTCGGCGAAAACTGGAATAACCAGGACATCGACGTAAAAACAAGAAGCATTATCACAGTGGTTGCTCTGATGGCTTCCGGAATTACAGATTCTTCTTTAAAATATCATCTTCAAAATGCAAAAAATCATGGTGTAACACAAAAAGAGATTGCCGCAGTGATCACACATGTCGCATTTTATGCAGGATGGCCAAAAGCATGGGCTGTTTTCAATCTTGCAAAGGAAGTGTGGGAGACAGGCGAAGGAGATTTGCCATACGAAGAGGAAGCGATGCGTGCGCATGCAAAAGAGATGGTATTTCCAATTGGTGCACCAAACGATGGCTTTGCACAGTATTTTTCTGGCAGAAGTTTTCTTGCACCAATCTCTACATCTCAGGTTGGAATTTTCAATGTGACATTTGAACCTGGATGTAGAAATAACTGGCACATCCATCATGCAAAAAGCGGAGGTGGGCAGATTCTGGTATGTGTTGCCGGAAGAGGATACTATCAGGAAGAAGGTAAAGATGCTGTAGAAATGAAGCCAGGCGACTGCATTAATATTCCGGCAGAAGTGAAGCACTGGCATGGTGCAGCACCAGATGAATGGTTTTCTCATCTTGCAATTGAGGTTCCAGGCGAAAATGGTTCTAATGAATGGCTTGAACCGGTAAGTGATGAAGAATATGGGAAATTACAATAGGAAGGTGAATGAAATGGATTCCAAAGATGAGAAAGATGGATTTATGAGTGTGCAGGAAGATGAGGAGCTGCCGTTTGAGTAGACAGATCTCTGGAGCTTAAGCGGAAGAGCGCACTTATATACTTTAGCAAGTATGTGCGTCCTCCGCTTCCTAGGTTAAAATAATTTTATATTCTTGCATTTCTTCGTGCATCCCTTAATTCTGTGATTTTGCAAAAAGCATCATACGGTTTATAAATAGTGTATGTTGTTCAGAAGTATCTATCTATAGTTTAGCATATAAAGCATATAAATGGGTAGCAATACAATTAAATTATTTTGTAGGAGCGCCCGTCAGACCAAGAAGATATTCGCAGGATTGCCAGATCATTAAAATCATATCCTGCAAGTTGTAATTTGGCAGCGAGCGTTTTGTGAGTAAGATTATGAGCCTTTCGTAATTCTTTTACCCGTTGTCCTATTCTATTTTTTCTGTTCGTTTTTTTATCCCAATAAATAATTATTCTGATCCTCAAAAGTTTCTAAAGATGAAGTATTATTATTGATTTTAATGGGACATTCTGATATAGGGGTTACGTTAAATGTATATACGCATCTGGGCTTAATTGATGCCAAAGAAGAGATGAATAGGATTTTCCTGTATATTTTATTGTGTTAAAAATATCTTAAGTGAGAAATATGTATTTTTGTTTGAAATTAATAGGGATATTTAAAACATATCTGGAATTTGATAGCAGTAGTCTGCACCCCCTAAACTGACTACGATTTGACTACTACAGACGGAAGTGATTTGCTTCATTTTGCACTTTTTTGCAAAAATGTAGTAAATGAGAAGAAAACTACGATGCCATGAAATGCTGATAAAACCTTGCAAAATACGGCATTTCACGGCTGTTTGAGAGGAGAAAAAACAATGATTCGAGTACTTTTCGTATGTCACGGCAATATCTGACTATGACACCGGAAAACCAGTATTTATGCGGTTTGTGAGGATTTGGAGGATGATTTTAGCACTAAATTAGCACTATTGGCAAAAAATAAGGGCCATTGAGTACATTTGGAATGAAAAATGAAACAAAAATTGAATATTAAAGTGATCTGTATGAGGGAGGGCAGTAGCTCTTCTTTTTTTTGTGCGAAAAATAAGAATATCAGGTTAGCTTGAACTAATTTCCGACACGAAGCAAAATAAATGACATATTGAATTATATAAGTGTATATTACGACAAATGGCCAGAGAAATCTGGCTTGCACACTTGATAAGAGCATTAACTTACCGACAAGATAGGAGATGAATAATATGCCATACTTAAAGAAAACATACTTCGCAGGGAAAACTATAGAAGTAGAGAAATGCTACACAAACAGATATGGAAAAAAAGGTCAAAAGAGGAGAGATAAGGTTAAGCCCACATCAGAACAGCAGAAAGAAATTAACAAGAGAAATGCTGAGAAAATGTTAAGATTACTGTTAAATGCCAATTTTGTTGGAGGGGATAATCACATCATATTAGGTTATCTAAGAGGAGATGGAGAAGCTGATCGAACAGAGGAAGAGATGCGTCATGATATTGATGTTTTTCTTCGACAGTGCCGTAAAGAGTATAAGAAAGTCGGATTAGAATTCAAATATATCCATGTGATGGAAATCGGAGAAAGAGGAGCCAGACACCACCACTTGGTCGTAAATCATATCGATGTAGCAATATTGCAGAAATGCTGGAATAAAGCCTATGATAAGCATAGTGAAATAAAAGCCTATAAGTTGGATGATACAGGAAATTATGCAAAACTTGCGAGTTATCTGATCAAATATACAGACAAACATAGAAAAAAAGAAGATGGTGCGCTCCAGAAAAAGCGATGGAGCAGAAGTAAGAATTTAAAGGTCCCGGAACCACAGATAGAAGTAATATCAGAGAGAAGTACTTTTCAAACGAAGCCTAAAGCAATTAAAGGATATTATGTTGATAAGGACAGTGTGAGATGTGGGATACATAGTCCGGAATATTATGGATATGGATTTGTAAGATATATATTGGTTAAACTAGAATAGAAAATATGTATTCAATAGACAGTAACTATGATATTACATACTGTAAAAACGAATTAAAACAAAAATGTTGTTTTAATTTTATTTTGTGCCATAATATGGATAAATGGAAGTAAAGGATGGTGTGGTATATAGAAATTATTAAGGTTCGTGCATCAAATTATAAAAATTGCTGCGATGATTTTACGATTGATCTAGTGGCTAAATCGAAAAAGACAAGTGAAGATAAAGAATACGAACTGCAAGAGATTGCGGATGACTTGTATGTTTTTAATACAGTAGCTTTTGTTGGTAAAAATGCTTCAGGAAAAACTTCCGCAATAGAACTGATGGAGTGCTGTTATTCAATTCTCAGTGAATTCCGTTTGGAAGATAAACATTACAATTATGATAATGTGAAATTAGAAATAATTTTCTATTACAAAGGAAATATTTATAAATACACTACAGGATTGAAATCTGATTCGAATTTGGGAAGTAAAGCAAATTTCACAGAGCAACATATTTATCAGAAAAAATATTATAAATCCAAAGTAAAAGAAATTTATGCTGTTGAGGGATTTGAAGAAATTACAGGTTTTGGAGAACTTCCGGAAGATACATCAATTGTTTTTTTTATTTTAAAAAAAGAAAGCTACTCGTGCAGTATATTTTAACTGTAATGGAGAAGGTGCTGATACGTATCACCTGCTGTTCAGAGCGATGAAAACGTATAAAATACCTGAAAATATTCTAGTAAAGGTAATCAAAATCTTTGATGATAAGATAAAAAGTTTAGAAATGGTTGATGAAAAACATTATAAACTTATTTATCAGGATCACGTAAAGGAACTTTCAGATTCCGAACTTGTTTATATACTTTCCAGTGGTACCACAAAGGGAGTGCTGCTTTACATTTTTGTAGTTGCAGCTTTGGAAAATGGTTTTGACCTGCTAATTGATGAAGTGGAAAATCACTTTCATAAGACTCTGGTTGAAAATATGATCAGTTTATTCAAAGATAAAACTGTGAATAAGAAATATGCAACATTGATATTTACAACTCATTACTGTGAAGTGTTGGATCTGTTTAATCGTCAGGATAATATCTGGATCGCAAAATCGGATAACAAAATTCATCTGGAAAATATGTATGAGAATTACAATATTCGAACAGAGCTCTTAAAGAGCCGCCAGTTTTATAATAATGTATTTGATACTTCTGTTAATTATGAAGATCTTATGGCATTGAAAAAGGAGCTGATGAGATGAAGTATCTGATTATGTGTGAAGGTCCTAATGAGCTTGAGATTATCAGGATGTTGTTAGAACATGACAAACTGATTTTCACAGAAGATGATTTACTGAACTTGGTTCCTTATCATGCAAGGCAGATCAGAAATAATGCTTCTGTAAAGAATGCATTGAATCTGTATTATGGTGATGTGGAAGTATTACGCATTGGAGATAAATTGAACGAAGAATTAAAAATTCCCAAAGAGTACAAAGGGAAAATCAAAAATATCAGAAAATACTGTACGAAACCTGAATTAGAGATGCTACTTATTATTTCCGAAAACAGGAATTTGGATTTTGAAAAAGTAAAAGCTAAAATATCTCCTAAGACATTCAGCAAAGAAAATATTGTTTATAATCGTACACGTTATAATAACAGTACAGAATTTTATCGTATCTATTATGGAGAGCGGATCGATTTGCTGGTAGATACTATTAAGCGTTATAAGCAATTGAAAGGAAAACACCGGAATGATGAGTTATATCTTGCTGATTTGTTGAAGTAGTGAACGTTGTTAGAAGCTCTGAATTGATATTGGTTTTCTCCGAAAGTATATACTTTCGGAGAAAATTATAGGCAGATTTATAAAGAATGAGAGATAACCATATCACCTTGTATGCAAGGGATAAATATAGGGTCTAAGCAAATGTATTATAGCCAGTTGCAACAAGAAGCAGAGATGAAGATAATTAAAAGGCATTGCTTTCCTGTTGTGCTGTTTTTTATTAAAAAATTCACTATGGAGGTAGGAAGAATGAAGAAGGAAATGGTTATACTTGCAGTAGCTTTGAGCTGTGCCTTAAGTGTTAATGTTCCTGCTGTATCAATAAAAGATATTGATGATAGATATGACACTGGAAGAATTAAAAGTTGAAGGCTGGTACAGATAAAATTGAAAAATATTCAAAAAATAAGAGGGTACAAAAGGAGTAAGAGAATATAATAATATGAATTGAGGAAAGAACAAGAAATGGTCGAATATTTATGGGATGGAAAAATGGACTGCAATTGGGAAGACTTAGGTGAAAAAGTGGTGGATATAAGTAGCAAATTTGTTGATAATTTGCTGGAACTGATGCCATTTTCTTATAACGAAGAAGCAATAAAATTAATAACAGAGGAGAGTTTGAGGAGATTTCAAAATCTTGCAAAAAAAATGGCTGAAGAAATAAAGATTGGATATTATTACCAATATGAGGATATAGAGAACGTTAATGATAACGCATTTAGGCTAAATAGCTGGATTTTACTTGGATCACTCACAGAATTTGCTTTGCAGATATTTTTAGCTTTTTATATGGAGGATTATAAAAAAACAAAATGGAAACAATGGGAAAATATTGTTGTGGACGAAGTAAAAATTCCTATTATTGATTCGATAAACGGATTGGTGCAACAGGGAGTTCTTACTTCCAAACAAGGCAAATCACTTAAAGAAGCTATTAAAGATAAAATAAAAGAGCATACAAATGAACATCCGGTTCAGAGAGTTATGTTAGATGAAATCATTCAATATTACGCTTGGCAAAAACTTATGGATGATGATGAAATATTTTATTTGAAATCAATTCAGTCAAATAGAAATGGAATACATTCTTTTGAAGAGAGAACTATTGGTACATGGGACAATCTACAGTATTGTGTCAGATTTTGGTGCTATTTATTGGAGTGGATTATGAATCGTTTGCCAGACGTTCCGGATTATAATTAAATTCTATTCTTCTCAGACAATTGAACATTGCAAGGCCGCAAAATGTAAACAAAAATTACTGAAATTATATGTGAGGGTTATCATGGGATTCAGTGGTTTTTATTTGCTTGTGTCATCATTTATAAAGTAAGCGTTTAAAAGGTTCTTTCTGTGCTTGGTTGATTTTAAAGTGCTAAAGCTATATAATATCTAAAACTATATTTATGTCGAGGGATATCTGTATGAATGAATTTATCAAATTACTTGATCCTGCTTGCCAAATTCGGTCAAACTGATCGGTCGGCTCGGATGAGCTGACCGATCAGTTCGCTTTATCTGACCACTTGTAGATTTATTTGTAGGCTACTTGGAAGGGTTTCTCATATTCCTCCCGTTAAATTCAAGCCGATATGCGTTGTGGATGATACGGTCCATGCAGGCATCCGCATAAGTGTTACCCTGAAATAATTCGTACCAGTTGGATATAGGAATCTGCGAAATCACCATTGTTGTTGTAGAATGATGGCAGTCTCTGCTGTCGATGACCTCGAAGAGGTTGCGGCATTTATCAATGTCCAGTTCCATTAGTTCAAAGTCATCTATAACAAGCAGATCGAGAGCGGCCAGCTTCTTGGTATAGTTCACATATCCGCCTGTAACCTGAGCCTGTTCCAGATCATAGATCAGTGTGCTGGCCTTTACGTATCTTACGGTATGGAATAACCGCAATGCACTGATACACAGGGCATTGGATATGTAGTTTTTACCAGAATCGGTGCTTCCAGTGATCAGAAAGTTCTTTCCTTCGTCAATCCAATTACAGGCAGCAAGTCTTTCAATGGTACCGGTATTGAGGATGCAATCTGTATCATAAATGGACTTCATCGATGTCAGCAGCCGGGTATTTCAGGGTCGCTTTCTTTAAAAAACGGTTGAATTTCTTGTTATAGCGGGTGAGCCATTCACGTTTGAGAATTGAATGGAAGGATTCAATGCATGCATTATCCCACGGAAACGCTTTCTTCAAGTAACTACGATGCATATTTTCTGTTGCTTTTTATATTCAGTTGCAACATATTGACTGCCACGATCTGAGAGAATGATTAATGGTTGGTCGATATTTCGGCGAGCTTTGGCTTTGTTTAGCACATCAATCACGCAGGATACTTCCAGTGTTTCTGAAAGTATCCAGGCTATGATTTTTCTGGGAAATAAATCCATAATACTGGTCAGATAGACAAATCCGTCTATTGTCCAGATGTAGGTGATATCCGAACACCAGATAGCATTCGGACGGTCAGGATTAAACTGCTCATCAAGGATATTTTGTAATTCAGTGCAGAAATCAAAATCTTTTGTGGTGATTGTCCAAGGCTTGCTCCACTGGGGACGGATTTCCATTTGGCGCATATATGGTCCAACGGTTCTTTCTGAAATGACTTCACAGATTTTACGCAATTTTACAGTGCTTTTCGGAGAACCGTAGTTCTGCTTGGAATCATCATAAATATCCTATATTTTTGCTTTTACGGCTTCACGAGTATCAGAAGGCACGTGGTGGAGCCATGCAAGATCCCCTGAACGTGAGATACCTAAAAATTTTAACACCCCGGAGAGGGAAACCTGGCATACAGCCTTTTGGGCGACTTCCAGTTTCTCAGACACTTCGAGATAAATGGCTTCCGTTATTTTCCCAGAATATTGATCGCTTTTTTTAATACATCAAGAGCATCAGAGGATATCCGTTAAAAATATACCTGAAAGAGAAGCTTTTGTGTATAAGCTTTCAGAAAAGGAACAGCAGAAAAAACTATAAACACAGATTTCTCTGTTGAACATGATTATCCACAATATAAAAAAATAAAATTCATCATTTTTTACAATGGCTTATGCATACCCTTGAACAGTAACAGAAAATGTGCAAAAATATTAAAAAAATCATGCAAATCTGATATAATAAAGAAAAGTGGTTGAGGAAGAATGTGTATGAAAAATTCTTTGAGTTATATTAGATGAAATGGAAAGCTAATGGTGCCGGTTGTGAAAACAATGGGCACTATTTTTGATATTATAAATAAAAATGTTAGTACGAAATGTATACAAAAGATATCTGGGAGAATTGCGTTGTGTTTGAGAAGAAATTTTATGAATTGATAAGGAATCATTACGATATTATAAAAGATGAAAGAAAATTCAAATCATTATTATATGATTACTTTCCCCAAGAGAAAAAGTGGGAGAGAAATGCATTGCTATTCCTGTATAATCAAAAAATCATGAAGGAAATAGAGAAAAATCCTGAAATGACATTGACAACACAGCTGCATTTTAAGAATGAACTCAAAAGTGAATACGGAATTACAGAAAGAAATGCAAAGAGAGCAGTAGATATATGGATCAATAGCTATGGGAAATGGATTGAAGAACAGAATGAACTAGTAGAAAGAATAATCAAATTAAGCGAGTTAAATGAAGGGGTTATAGATGTTGAAGAATTAGAAAATATTTTTGAAAATGTGGTTATATATCCAAAAGCATTTAAGAAAGTTTATTTATTATGTTCAGTATTAAAAAGTGTAGATGACTATTATGAAAAGACGTTTGGGTATAAAAACTCAGAGCACTTGATGCTTTATTTGTATAGTAAAAAATCTAATATTTTATATGAAGAATATTTAGAAGTATTCATAAAATTTTTGAATATGAAATGGGAGTGTGATTATTCTTTATATGGATTCTTCTTATTGAGTGGATATAGATTTAATGTGAAAAAACTTAGATGTGAGCATTATGGACAACCTAACATTGAGCAGGGAATGAAATGGTTAAGATATTTTTACGAGATATTAAATAAAAGAAAGAACAAAGCTCTTTTTCAGTTAAGTTTGAAGTACAAATCCTCGGCATTTAATAAGGCGGAAATAATGATGATGTTAGGAGTGTGTTATGCAACAGGAAATTATTTTATAAAGGATGAAAAAAAAGCAGCTGATTGTTGGAATAATATGCTTAATAAATATATGTGTCAATTTACGGATAAAGGAAATGCAACATACTGTTTAGAGATTGTTGGTAAAGCTTATTTAGGAGAAAAAATTTCTGTAAATATTTGTATGGATCCAGATTATGGTGAAATATTTAATATGACGATGAAAATACGGAAGAATATGAAGCGTGCATATAAATTTTTGGCCGAATCAGTTGAGTATGGTAGTGAGGAAGCAATTTATATATTGGCGCAAATGTATGAACGTGGCACAGGTATCACAAAAGATATGAATCATGCAGTAGAATTATATCAACAGGCAGCAGATAAAGGCTGGGAAGAAGCGAAAGAATGGCTAAAAGAACATTCTGCTGAAATAGAAAAAGAAGGGGTCAGTAGTAATGACTAAGGCTGAGTTTTATGAATTGATAAAAAATCATTACAATGTAATCAAAGACGAGAAAAAATTCAGAGCGTTATTGTGTGATTATTTTCCACAAGAGAAGCAATGGCGGATTAATGCATTGTTATTTCTATATAGCCATGGAATTATGGAGGAAATAGAAAAAAATCCGGAAATGAAGCTGACAGAACAGGCAAGATTGAAGGATGAACTTGTAGATCAATATGGAATGCAGGCAAGAAATGCAAAATGGGCAGTAGAACTATGGGTTAAAAGCTATGGAAAATGGGTTGTAGAGGAAACAGAGTTATTAAATACAATAAAGAAAATAACAGAATCAACAGAATGGGATATAAAAGATATTGAAAATGTTTTTAAGCAAGCTGCAAAATATCCAAGAGTATTAAGAGCGTTATACGAGGTTTATATGCCAGTAATAGAATACTTAGGAGAAAAGGCAATAGTAGCACTTTTGTGCATTCCATTAGTGGATAAAGATTCGGTATGTACTTATGAGGACTATTTCGAATTGTATAAACATTTATTAGAACTGAAATGGCCGGGAGATTATTATGGTTATGGAATGTTATTATTTATAGGAAAAAGTGAGTGTAATATTAAACCGGATTGCCAAAAAGGAATTCGATGGCTGGCTTATTTTTACGATGAAGTTAATAAAGAGAAACTGCAATATAATGTAGGAGTGATATTATATTCTTTAGCAGATGTTGAGTATATTCTGGGAATGGCATATGCAGAAGGAAAATATATTGAAAGAGATGAAAAGAAGGCAGAAGAATGTTGGAGGAATATGTTAAATGAATCAATAAAGATGGACTCTATTTTTGAAGGTGGTAGCGATTTCAATTGTATTGGAGAGGCATATAGAGGAGAAGATATAACTGTTTCTATTAACAAAATGGTCATATTTCAATTTAAAATCAGTGCCAATATGAAATTGGCATATAAATACTTAATGAAAGCAGTTGAATGTGGAAATGCTGATGCGATGGTGGGGCTGGCGGAGATGTATGAAAAAGGAGAATATGTTGATAAAGATGTGAAAGAAGCAAGGAAGTTATATATAGAAGCAGACAGCAAAGGCAATGAAGATGCAAGAGAATGGTTAGAAAAACATGCAGAAGTTATAGAATGTATGAATAATGAATAAATGCAGAGAACAGGGACAGGGAAAAAGCGTAATGGGATTCTTAGATAAAATCATGGAAAGAACACAGACACCTACGATTGCAGTTAGTATATTGCCAGAGGTGGCGAAGCAGGCGATATATAATGGACAACTACCAAAGTTGAATACAAATAATATTTTTTTGAAGTCAGATGAGTGTTGTTGCTATATAGACAAGACAATCATATTAATTGATAAGACGAAAAAAATTTATCAACATCGAGGGGGAAGTGCACCGGGATTATTTAAAGGAACAAGAGTTACATGGGGCAGTGGAAAACCAATTGAATACACAGAAACAGAGCAGCAAAGAGGAATCTTATATATCACTAATAAGAGAGTGATACTGCAGTCCAAAAAAGAAGGGTTTGAAAAACTGCACAGGTATCTGACAGCAATAAAACCATACAGTAATGCGGTCGAATTGCAATATGGTAAAAAAACGTACAGCTTAATTGTACCAGATGGGAATTTGGTATATCATGTATTACAGATGATAAATAATGTGGAAAGGAACTGATAAATATGGGGATAGATGTACGATTAAAAGAAGGTACGGTACTGAAGTCTAAGGAGGAGAATCATATACTGTTAAACAACAACTGGGCGCCGGCGGACAGGGAGAAGTATATGCGGTTGAAAACAAGGGAATTACATATGCATTGAAATGGTATTATGCAAAAAGTGCAACGAAGAATCAGAAAGATATTCTTGATAATTTAATCATGAAAGGAAAACCTAATGATTCGTTTTTGTGGCCGCAGGATCTGATATATAAAAAGGAGGGAGAACCATTTGGCTATATAATGCCATTGAGACCGGAAAATTATAAAGGAATCATTGACATGATGAAGCGAAGAGCGGAGCCAAGTTTTGAAGCTCTTTGTCGCGCAGCATTCAATCTGACAAAGGGATACAGAGATTTACACAGTATGGGATATTGCTACAGGGATATTTCTTTTGGAAATGTTTTTTTCAATCCAGATACTGGTGATGTGCTGATTTGTGATAATGATAATGTATCGTATGATGGAGCTGTGAGTGGAGTGTATGGAACAGCACGTTTTATGGCTCCGGAAATAGTTAATGGAAAAGCGAAACCGTCTACAAATACAGATTTGTTTTCGCTGGCAGTATTGCTGTTTTACATGTTTATGCTGAATCACCCTTTAGAAGGAAAACTGGAAGCAAATATAAAGTGCCTAGATTATCTGGCAATGAATCGGTTATATGGAACACATCCGGTATTTATATTTGATCCAAATGATACATCTAACCGTCCGCTTGAAGGATATCAGGATAATGCGCTGATTTATTGGAAAATATATCCAAAACAGTTAAAAGATATGTTTACGAGAGCATTTACAGTTGGAATTCATGAGCCAAATAAACGTGTGACAGAGGCTGAATGGCTGGATGTATTTGCAAATCTAATGTCAGGGATTCAGAATTGTCAGAAGTGCGGTGCAGAAGTTTTTTATGACACAGAAAAGGTCGAAAAAAATGAAAATCATATATGCTGGTCATGCAACAGTAAGGTAAAAATGCCACATATACTTAAGACGGGAAAAAGTATAGTTTTATTAAAAGAAGATGCCAAAATATACAGTCATCATATCAAAGGTGATAGAGATATGGAAACAGAAGTGGGTGTAGTGGTACAAAATCCTAAAAATCCAAAACTATATGGAATAAAAAATAAATCAAAAGACAATTGGACTTATATCAAAGCGGATGGAACACAAATTCCGGTAGCACCCGGTAGATCGGCAGCAATTGCCAAAGATTCAAAAATAAATTTTGGACAGATTACAGGTGAATTTAAATAAAAACAGGGAGGAAAAGACGATGAGTGAAATGAAAAGACCAGGAGGAAAATTAGCAAATAGACCATTACATTTTTTCTGGATAGTGGATTGTTCAGGATCTATGTATGGAGAAAAGATTGCAACAGTAAATTATGCTATTAAACAGGTACTTCCGGAAATGCGTAGTGCTGCGGATAACAATCCGAATGCACAATTGAAAATCAGAGCATTGAAATTTTCAACAGGAGCTTCTTGGCTGACGAGTGAGCCTGTAGATATCGAAGATTATGCATGGGATGATCTGGAAGCTGATGGAGTGACAGACTTAGGAGATGCATATGATCTGTTAGCTGCACAGTTAACGGTAGAGCAGCTGGGAGACCGAGCATTGCCACCAGTCCTTGTTTTGCTGTCTGACGGTCAGCCGACAGATGATTACAAAAGTTCTCTGGATAAATTAAAAAAATTACCATGGGGTAAAAAAGCTGTTAAGATTGCAATTTCTATCGGACAGGATACCGATGACGATGTACTTACAGAATTTACTGGAAATCGTGAGCTTGTCCTGCAGGCTAATAATGCGGAAATGTTAGTCAAAATGATCAAATGGGCATCTACAGCGGCGTCAGTAGTATCTTCTCCAGCAAGTGTTGCAAATACTGATACAGATTCCAAAGATGACGATGGCGTACCAACGGCGAATCCTGTAGTTGTAGATATGGTTGACAATATTCCGGATATTGATGGAGATGATGTGTGGTAAGGAGTGTTTGGTGATGAAAGAAACCTGCTTTGGGGAATCAGTACAGGGAGCTTCACATAAAAAAACGGGAAAAGAATGTCAGGATTATTATAAAAAAACGGTTGAAAAAGAATATACAATTCTTGCAGTAGCTGACGGACATGGGAGCAATGCATGTCCGTATAGCCGCACTGGCGCGATAGCGGCAGTAAATATCTTTCATGATGTTATGGGTACATATCTGGAAGAGTATGCCGGAAGATTAGAACAACTGGCTACTGTTTTGCACAGAGAGGGAGAAATTAGCTTCGCTAAAAATATCGAACGCTCATGGAAAAATCGAATAAAAGATATACAGGTTGAAAATTCAGAAAATCGAAAAAAAACACCACGAAACAGTTCAGGAGCTATAGATTGGGCGGCTGTGTATAAGATGTATGGTTGTACATTGCTTGGACTGGTGATTACAAAAGAATTTGTTTTTTCTTATCAGATGGGTGATGGAGACATTATGAAAGTTGATGAAGAAGTATGCCCTGTGGTGTCTGGTGAGCATATTCTGGGCGTTGAAACACATTCACTCAGCAGAAAGAACGCGTGGGAAAAAGCTATTACCGACATTAAAAGAAATGATATAGAAGAACATCTTCCGCGTTTGTATTTACTTTCAACAGATGGATTTTCCAATAGTTATGCGAATACAAAAGAGTTCTACAAAACATGCAAAGACTATTATGAAACATTTAAAGAATATGGTGCAGATGCAGTAAGAGATAATTTGAAAAAATGGCTTTCTGAAACCAGTGAATTAGGCTGCGGAGATGATATTACTCTTTTAGTGGCGTACTTTGAATGATCAGCTGAGGAATATGAAATGGAAAAAGAAGCGAGAATTGCATTATGTAAATGCCAGGAAGGCAGAAAAATATATGGTGTACGGTTTGAAAAAATTGCAGAAAACTGGAAATATACATGGGCATTTCCAATTAAAGAGTCATCGGCAAAAAGAGAGGGATACGATAATACAAAGATTATAGGTAATATTTATCCAGATACAAAATATCCAGGATGTCCATATTGTAAGGCAAGGACATTTGTAATATGTTCCTGTGGTAAGTTGAACTGTAACAATTCAAAAAACAAAGAAGAATTTAAATGCCAATGGTGTGGGAAGACAGGAAGATTGGTAGATTATGAGGGAGAGGGATTCCAGTCTGGAAGTGATCTTTGATTCTGCGGATTAAAGAGCAAGAACGGGGAGAAAAATGACCGACAAAAATGTAGAATATAGCAAAAACCTGAAATATATATGTGAAAATTATTTTGAAATATGGAATGAACCAGCACGATTTAAAGCATTGCTGATGGATTATTTTCCACAGAATAAGTTGCTCAGAAATTTATTATATCATTCTGTGGAGGAACATATACCACAGGAGATTTTTGGAAAAGATAAAATTATCAATATAGAAATTGCAGTGTATAAAGAGAGAATTATAAATGCATGTGGTTGTAGCGATGATTGGGCGCTAGATATAGTTACTATGTGGTTGGAGGCATTGGGAGTTGACTGGAGTATAAATGATAAAAATGCTGAAGAAGATGATGACTTTATAGATTTTGATGAAATAGAGGAAGATGATGATTTTATAGACTTTGATGAAAATGAAAAATGTAGTGATACCATAGATTTAGATGTAATAAATAAAAAAAGTGAAGGGGGTGTAAAAGAAAGCAAGGCATCAGATGAAATGGAAATAGCGCAAATGGTTGTTAAAAAAAGAAAGAAGAAAGGAGACTATCCTGGATTTTATTGAAGCATTATCTAAATGGGTTGAAGCAGGACATAATGAAATAGATTATGCTGTAATTGGCCATGCATATTTATTAGGCATAAAGGGGGTGACTCCCGATTTTGAAAAGGGGTTTGAATGGCTGCGACGATTTTATAGAGATTATAAAGATGGAAATGTACAGGTAGATGATCAAGCAGTATTACTTTCGACAGCAAATAATCTTGCAATGTGTTATTTAATGAAACAAGAAAATGATAATGATTTGAGAATGGATGTAGTCATAGGCTTATTGAAAGAGGCCGTTGATTATGGGGCTGATTTAGTAGGAAAAGACTGTAAACGAGAGGTAACGGATATGCTAATCAATGCTGGAAGAATGTTTGCAGGAGGAAAAATTCAAATATCACAGAGCAGAACTATTGAACTAGAAGAAGATTATGAATATGCTTTTAAGGCTTTTTCAGAGGCTGAAAGGCTAGGCAATCATACAGCAACAGAAGAAATTGCAGAAATGCGTGAAAAACTTTTGGATTTAAGTGTAGATGAATTAAAGTCAACTACACATGGGTACAACTGTTTAAAGCGTGCTGGAATTAATACAGTAAGAGAACTGTGTAATAAAACTCCTGAGGATATGGGAAAAGTACGAAATTTGGGAAGAAAAAATTTAGAA